>JRYL01001005.1_pt1 | contig 72357 bp, 71 predicted proteins | sample 235391 | NCBI WGS metagenome assembly JRYL01 (sample SAMN03074223, study PRJNA261481) | activated sludge metagenome | biome: Wastewater Treatment Plant; feature: Wastewater; material: Activated sludge; isolation source: activated biomass of a wastewater treatment plant treating wastewater from... ...
ACTTCCCGATGCAAAACCGGCTAAATATCTCACCCAGCAAATCATCCGGCGTGAATTCGCCGGTAATGGTATTCAAAGCCTCTTGCGCCAGCCGCAATTCCTCCGCGAATAATTCAGGCTGCATCAATAAATCGGCGGCGAGATCGAGATGACCACGTACTTGATTCATTGCCTCCAAATGACGGGCTCTGGCCATAAATACGCCTTCACCACTGGGTTGCCACCCAGCGATTTCGAGCAAACGCTGGCGTAGCAAATCCATCCCCTCGCCAGTTTTGGCTGAAAGATAAATATGGGTCTGACCCTCGATTTCTACGATCTTCGGGCTTGTTGATTCAAGATCTATCTTGTTGTGCACCCAAATTTTGGGCAAAAACTGCGGTAATCGCTCCAGAATCGATTTTTCCATCTCGCCAATACCATGAGCTGCATCGAGCAATAATAATGCAACACCAGCGTTTTCCAGAGCTCGCCATGTCCGGGCGATACCATGTTGTTCTACTTCATCTGTAGTGTCACGCAAACCTGCCGTATCAATGATATGTAGCGGTATTCCATTGATTTGTATGGAATTTTTAATGGTATCGCGAGTAGTCCCGGCAATAGGCGTCACAATAGCCACTTCTTCGCCCGCCAACTGGTTCATCAGGCTGGACTTGCCGACATTAGGCTGGCCAACCAGCACCACCTGTATGCCTTCCCGCAATAAATTGCCTTGGCGCGCTTCATGGAAGACAGCTTCCAGGCCAGCCGACACATTTGCCAGCTTTTCCGCTACACGGCCCTGGCTGATGAAATCAATATCCTCTTCAGGAAAATCCAGACACGCTTCAACATATAATCGTAGATCAATGAGCTGTTGCAGCAGGTTATGAATGCGGCTGGAAAACTCACCCGAAAGAGACCTGACCGCGCTACGGGCGGCCGCCTCGGTGGCAGCATTAATGACATCGGCAACAGCTTCGGCCTGGGCCAGGTCGATCTTATCGTTGAGATAGGCTCGACGCGTGAATTCACCCGGCTCGGCCTGCCGCGCTCCCAATGCAAGGCAACGGTTCAGCAATATCTGCATGAGGGCAGGGCCGCCATGAGCCTGTAATTCGAGTACATCCTCGCCAGTGTAGGAATAAGGCGCAGCGTAATAAATGGCAATGCCCTGATCAATTAGGGCATGGTTATCATCACGGAAGGGAAGATAGGCTGCATGGCGTGGCGCGGGGCAGTGGCCCAGTACACCTTCTGCAACCTTCCGGCTCAAAGGCCCGGAAACCCGCACCACGCCAATGCCCCCTGAGCCGGGAGCAGTGGCAATGGCAGCGATGGTATCAGCGGCGAGCATTGCCCTTCTTCTTGGCAGCTTCGCGCTCGGTAGTGCGGTTGATATGCCATTGCTGAGCAATAGACAGGATGTTATTCACCAGCCAGTACAGCACCAGGCCAGCCGGGAAGAAGAAGAAGAACACGCTGAACACAATAGGCATGATGGTCATGACCTTGGCCTGAATCGGGTCAGTTGGCTTGGGGTTCAGCTTGGTCTGGACGATCATGGTCACGCCCATGAGGATGGGCAGCAGGCCGATCGGCATATTCAACCAGGGAATCGTACCGAACAGGGTATCCGGCGCGGACAAGTCCTGGATCCAGAGCATGAATGGCGCATGACGCATTTCCACGCTGCCCAGCAATACCCAGTACAAGGCAATAAAGACAGGAATTTGTACCAGGATAGGCAGACAGCCACCCATCGGGTTGATCTTCTCGGTCTTGTACAGCTCCATCATGGCTTGATGCATCTTCTGCCTGTCATCGCCATATTGCTCCTTCAGACGTTGCAGACGCGGAGCCAGTTCACGCATATGCGCCATGGAGCGATAGCTGGTAGCGGAAAGCGGATAAAAAGCTAGCTTGATGAGAATGGTCAACAGAATGATGGCCACACCCCAGTTGTGCACCAGTTTCTGGATGGAAGAAAGCACCCAGAACAAGGGAGAGGCAATCAAGGTGAGAATGCCGTAATCCACCGTATATTTCAGGCCAGGTGCGACGCTTTCCAGGTCATTCTGGTTTTGCGGACCGGCATACAAACGCGATTTGAGCTCTGTAGAAGCGCCGGGCGCGATATTGCCAAGATGGCTGACGCTGCCAATGGAATAAATCTTGTCGGCAAGTTTCTTGGAGTAATATTCCCGCGCCAAGCCTTCCTTGGGAATCCAGGCACTGACGAAGTAGTGCTGCACCAAGCCAATCCAGCCATCATCGGCATTCTTGGACAAGTTGCTCTTGGCCATGTCGGAGAAGCTCAACTTTTTGTATTTGTCAGCGTCAGTGAAATAGGCAGCGCCGGTAAATGTTGGCATCATGCGCGAACCCTGGTGGGACTCGTTGTCATGAACGATCTGGTAATACACGGAAGGGTCGATAGCTGCTTCGCTGTGATTGCGGATCTGGTAACTCACGTCGATCGCATAACTATCACGATGGAACGTATAAATCTTATCTACTTCGACGCCGTTGTCGCCCTTCCAGGTCAGCCGCACATCCAGCTTGTCAGCACCTTGCGCCAGTTCGTAGCTGCTTGCTTCGCTAGTGAAAATTGCCTTGTGCGTAGGCAAGTCGCTACCAATCAGCCCGGTTTGCGCCACATACAGCATGGGCGCTGCGCGGTCATCCATAAGAACGAAGTTCTGATTGAGGTCACCATCGTCCTTGTGCTCACGCAGTTCCAGACGGCGCAAATCGCCACCAACGGTGTCAATAGATGCATTGTATAAATCGGTAACGACGTTGATGCGCTCCGCCGACTGCAGGCGGAAGCCTGTTTCCACAGGCAAGGAAGCAGGCTGGCTATTGCCTGCAGGCTTGGCCGCGCCAGGCACGCTATTGTCTTCGGTTTGCTGCGCGACTGCTATCGCAGCAGGAGCGGGCTTGTGCTCGCGTTGCCAGGAATCCCATAACATCAGGATCGAAAATGAGAAAACAACAAACAGAATCAGGCGCTTGGTATCCATAAATCTCTTAATCTAAATCATCAAGCCATGAAATATCATGGCACGGGATCATGACCGCCTTCATGCCAAGGATGGCATTTGGCCAAACGGCGTATTGTATAGAAAGCTCCACGCCATGCGCCATGTTTTTGTATGACTTCAATCGCATATTGCGAACAGGTAGGGTAAAAACGGCAACGCTGGCCCAGCATCGGGCTCAATGTCCATTGATACAGCTTGATAAAGGCCACCATGACCCAGGTCAACAACTTCATTCCGTATCCTGCCGGGTTGCTATCTTGCGCTGCAATTTGCTATGCAACTCCATGAATTCCTGCGCTATTTCCGCATATTGCGCATGTGAAAACAACATTTGTGGCCTGACAACCAAATCCAACCCTGATAGTTGATGCTGGTTGAGCCTGAACAGTTCCCGCAACAAGCGCTTCATGTAATTCCGGTCAACCGAACGGCGAGCAACTTTTTTACCAACCACCAGGCCTAGCCTAGCGTAATCAAGATCGTTGTAACGGTAATGTAATACCAGATATCGGCCCGATATCCGTCTGCGGAAATTAAAAACGGATGAAAACTCATCCGTTTTTAACAATTTTGCCTGGCGCTTGAACGCATAGGATGGCAAAACCATGTATAGCTAAAATCGCCCTGATGGCGAACGGCTGATTAAACAGCCAGGCGAGCACGGCCCTTGGCACGGCGCGCAGCAATCACAGCACGGCCACCACGGGTCTTCATACGCACCAGGAAACCGTGCGTACGGGCACGACGGATTTTGGAAGGCTGGTAAGTGCGTTTCATGTGAATCTCCGGTTGAATTCTTTGTTACGAATCAAAAACGCGTAATTTAACCTGAAAACATCCGCCTATGTCAATGTTTATTTGGAAAAAGGCAGTGCCTGTGAAAATGATTGTGGCCTGCCTGTGGATAAGTTGTGGCAAACAGGCTAGAATCGTTGAGTATGGTTTTTGGGTTAAATAATCCCATCAAACCAATATCCAGCTGAATAACAAGCAAAATTAACAGCTGTCCTGATATCAACTCATTCGTCAATTCATCATTTCACTGCGGAGTTTCGGGCAACCGATGGAAAATTTTTGGTCTCTTTGTCTCGGTCGCTTTGAAGAAGAGTTGTCAGCACAGCAATTCAACACCTGGATCAAGCCATTGCGTTTTGAAACACGCGATGACACATTATGCCTGCTGGCGCCAAACCGTTTCGTTCAGCAATGGGTCAAGGATCGCTTCCTGCAGAAGATCAACAACTGGGCAGAGGAGGTATTCCCTGCGCCCATGCAAATCGAGTTGGCGCTTTATGACGCCAGCGACAAAGCAGCCATCAAGCCGATTGCCAAACCTGCGATAGTGGCAAAGCCTGAACCAGCAGCAAAAATTGAAGCTGAAATCAGCAAAATCACCAAGACCGTCACACCTGCCAAATCAGCCGCAGCAACTGTCAAGAAAACCAAAGCCGCTACCGAGAGCAATGGCCTCAACTCTGCTTTCCGTTTCGATAATTTTGTTACCGGCAAGGCCAACCAACTGGCACGGGCTGCGGCTATCCAGGTAGCAGAAAACCCGGGCACAGCCTATAACCCATTATTCATTTACGGCGGGGTTGGGCTGGGCAAGACTCATGTCCTGCAAGCCATTGGCAATCACCTGAAACAGCAACGCCCGGATGCCAAGATCCGCTACTTACATGCCGAGCGCTATGTCTCGGATGTGGTTAAGGCATACGAGCACAAGGCGTTTGACGAATTCAAACGCCAGTATCACTCGCTCGACCTGCTGCTGATCGATGATATCCAGTTCTTCGCCAAAAAGAGCCGCACCCAGGAAGAATTTTTTTACGCTTTCAACTCCCTGATCGAAGCGAAAAAGCAGATCATCATTACCTGCGATACCTATCCCAAGGAAATCGCCGATGTCGATGAACGCCTGCGCACCCGCTTCAGCTGGGGTTTGACAGTCGCAGTGGAGCCGCCTGAGCTGGAAATGCGCGTCGCCATCTTGCTCAAGAAAGCCGAAGCAGCACGTGTCACGTTGGATGAGGATGTTGCCTTCTTTATTGCCAAACAAGTCCGCTCCAGTGTCCGGGAACTGGAAGGCGCATTAAACCGCATCATCGCCATGGCCAACTTCACCGGCCATGCGATTGATGTGAGTCTTGCCAAAGAAGCGCTGAAAGACCTGATTGCCGTACGTGGGCGCCAGATCACTATCGACAATATCCAAAAAACCGTGGCGGACTACTACAAAATCAAAGTAGCCGAGATGTACAGCAAGAAGCGCTCACGCAATTTCGCCCGCCCGCGCCAGATTGCCATGTCATTGGCCCGTGAGCTCACAAACCACAGCTTTCCTGAAATCGGAGAAGCCTTCGGCGGCCGCCACCATACCACCGTCATGCATGCCTGTGATGAAATTGAGCAACTCCGTCAGAATGATCCCAACCTGGCCAGGGATATTTCAGTATTGATTCAGGTTATCCGCGATTGAATATCACCCAGACCTATGGAAATGCTGTGCACAAATATGCAGGTTAAACATGATTTTGAGAAAACAGTAAAATAACCAACATTCTGTCCACAGTAGATTATAAAAGTTTCAAGAAAGTTTAATTGCATTCAATTTATTGAATATTAAATAAAAAATAAAGTTATCAACAGAAGTTACCGACGTTATTGTTATTATCAATTTATTTTTTCTATATTAGGTTTTAAAGATATGAACATCCAAATCAACCGAGATACTCTGCTAAAACCTCTTTCATCCGTGAGCAGTATTGTTGAAAGACGTCATACCTTGCCTATTCTTTCCAACCTGTTATTGGAAGCAAAACAAGACAGTATCGTCTTGACTGCCACAGATCTGGAAATGCAGATATCGCTTTCTGTAGAAACACCAGTAGGGGGTGAACTCTCTACCACCATATCAGCCAAAAAACTGCTTGATATCTGCCGCTCGTTACCTGAAAGCGCTGACATCACCATGGCCACTCAGGAAAACCGCATCCAGGTAAAAACCGGCAAAAGCCGCTTTAATCTGCAAACCCTACCCGCGCAAGATTATCCGCTGATGACCAAAACGGCCGAGACAGGTAATACTGTCATCACCATTGGCCAGAAATTCCTGAAACGCCTGTTCAAGCAAGTGGAATTCGCCATGGCGCAGCAAGATATCCGTTACTACCTCAACGGCCTGTTGTTCGAAGTCAACGGCAACCGTCTGAATGTAGTCGGTACCGATGGTCACCGCCTCAGCTTCACCTCAGCAGAACTCAACAGCAGTTATGACAAACAGGAAGTCATCCTGCCGCGCAAAACCGTGATCGAATTGATAAAACTATTGGATGAAAGCGAAGAAGAGGTCACAATAGAGCTTGCCAATGGGCAGGCAAATTTTGCATTTGGCAATATCCGATTGATTTCAAAGGTAATTGACGGAAAATTCCCGGATTACACACGCGTTATTCCAACTGGGCATCAGAACAGCTTTACCATAGACCGCACAATTATTTTGCTCTCCATGCAGCGCGCCTCTATTCTGTCCAACGAAAAATATCGTGGCATTCGCATGGTATTGGCTGCCAATAGCCTGAAACTGATCAGCACCAATAGCGAACAGGAAGAAGCGGAAGAAGAACTTGAAATCAGCTACAACGGTAGCAGCCTGGATATTGGCTTTAATGTGACTTACATGATTGATGTATTGAACAACTCGGACAGTGAAAGCGTCACGCTTTCATTTGCGGATGCCAACAGTAGCTGCCTGGTGACTGTGGACAATGACAGCAACTATAAATATGTTGTCATGCCAATGCGCATTTAACCATTTGAATATTAATTACATTTAGATTGTTTCACGTGAAACTCACAGGACTATGACTGACTATAATTCCGACAGTATTAAAATCCTTGAAGGCCTGGATGCAGTACGCAAGCGTCCAGGCATGTATATTGGCGATACGTCCGATGGTAGCGGTCTGCATCATATGGTGTTCGAAGTGTTGGATAACGCCATTGATGAAGCACTGGCGGGTCACTGTGACGACATCAAGGTCATTATCCATCCTGATAATTCGATCAGCATTTCGGACAATGGTCGAGGCATTCCCACCGGTATCAAGGAAGACGACAAGCACGAACCCAAGCGCTCTGCTGCAGAAATCGTCATGACCGAGTTGCATGCCGGCGGCAAGTTCGACCAGAATTCCTACAAGGTTTCCGGCGGTCTGCATGGGGTGGGTGTTTCCGTGGTCAATGCGCTTTCCGATTGGCTCAGACTACGTATTTGCCGCAATGGACAGATGCATCAGATAGAGTTTCGTCGTGGCGTACCTGTCGCGCCATTGGCAGTCACCGGCACAACCGAGCGCACGGGAACCGAAGTTCATTTTCTGGCATCCACGGAAACTTTTACCAATGTGGAATTCCACTTTGAAATCCTGGCCAAACGCATCCGCGAACTGTCTTTCTTGAACAACGGCGTCAAGATCGAACTGATCGACCACCGTAACGGCAAGACAGAAAATTTTGCACACTCCGGCGGCGTCAAAGGCTTCGTGGAATATATGAACCGCAGCAAAACCGTGCTGCATCCCAAGCCTTTTTACGCTTCCGGCGATAAAGACGGCATGACAGTGGAAGTCTCCATGCAATGGAACGACTCCTACAGCGAAAATGTGCAATGTTTCACCAACAACATTCCGCAACGTGATGGCGGCACGCACCTGACCGGCCTGCGCACTGCAATGACGCGGACGCTGAACAGTTATATCGAACAAAACGAACTGGCGAAAAAAGCCAAGATAGATACCAGTGGCGACGACATGCGCGAAGGGTTGACTTGCGTGTTGTCCGTAAAGGTGCCGGAACCCAAGTTCTCTTCCCAGACCAAGGACAAGTTGGTATCCAGCGAAGTGCAACCTGTGGTGCAGGAAGTGGTATCGGCAAAACTGGCTGAATACCTGCTGGAAAATCCCAACGAAGCCAAAGTCATCTGCAACAAGATCATTGATGCCGCCCGTGCTCGCGATGCCGCGCGCAAAGCGCGTGAAATGACGCGCCGCAAGGGTGTCATGGATACCATGGGATTGCCCGGAAAACTTGCGGATTGTCAGGAAAAAGACCCGGCGCTGAGTGAGTTGTACCTGGTCGAGGGTGATTCAGCGGGTGGTTCCGCCAAGCAGGGCCGGGATCGCAAGTTCCAGGCTATCCTTCCCCTGAAGGGCAAAATCCTGAATGTGGAAAAAGCCCGATTCGACAAAATGCTGTCTTCGCAGGAAGTCGCTACCCTGATCACCGCCATGGGAACAGGCATAGGCAAGGATGACTTCAATGTGGAAAAGCTGCGTTATCACCGCATCATCATCATGACCGACGCGGACGTTGATGGCGCCCACATCCGTACCTTGCTGCTGACCTTTTTCTATCGTCAGATGGGAGAACTGGTGGAACGCGGCCATATCTACATCGCCCAGCCGCCATTGTACAAAGTCAAGCAGGGGCGCGATGAGCGCTATCTCAAGGATGAGCAGGAACTGGACCAATACCTGCTGCAATCTGCATTGAAAGGCGCTGAACTGCTCAAGCAGGAAGGTGGTGAAACCATCAGCGGCGAAGCGCTGCAAGTCATCGCCAAGCAAATGGTGCTGACCGAAGCCATCATCCGCCGCCTTGGCCCGCATTTTGATGAAAGCATCCTGCGCGCCTTGCTGGAAATGGATAAAGTGGAGCTGGAAAGCCAGTCAACGGCAGAAGCCAGCGCCGCCCAATTGCGCAAGCTGCTCGGGGACGACAGCAAGATTCAAGTGACGTATAACCAGGAAACTGAAACCTGGCGTATTGAAATCAATAAATACGTCCACGGTAACCTGCAGGCTTCCGTCATCGACAGTGATTTTGTTAGCAGCGGCGATTATCACCAGATATTAACTACTTACCGTATCCTGCAAGGCTTGGTAGGCAAGGGCGCCACTATCAAGCGTGGCGAAAAACAACAAGCCATCAGCAGTTTCAAAGCCGCGCTCGACTGGCTCATGGGTGAGGCCAAACACGGCCTCAACATCCAGCGCTACAAGGGTCTGGGTGAAATGAACCCGGAACAACTGTGGGGAACCACCATGGACCCCGCCGTTCGCCGTCTGCTCAGGGTGCAGATCGACGACGCGATTGCCGCTGATGAAATCTTCACGACATTGATGGGCGACCAGGTAGAACCGCGCCGGGCGTTCATTGAAGGAAACGCTTTGGGCGTCAATAACCTGGATATCTAGTGGGCCGTAGGTTCGCAGTATTTTTGCGAACCTACACAACTGCTGCATCTTGGAATATTATTAAACATTATTGTCAAATAATATAAATCCTAATCTAGGGAGATGCAGCATGATCAGCGTAATGCCGTCATGGCATGAGCCGTTGGATTTTACTTACCGGGGCCGAGTAGCGCTAACAGCGTTCTGTCGAACCGCCCAAATAGGCCAGCCAGCTGGCTGGCCTAATCATCTCAAGCTGAACCGGATCAACTGATGGCATCCAGCCGTGACATCCACAGCGGTTTTCACGCAAGGAATGTCAGGCAACAGCCAGCATCTTCATTTACCTATGTCTTGATTTCCAACGTCGCTGGGTTGGTTGTTGTCCTCGGTTTGGTTTTACTTGGAGCAATGGTTTGGCAGGCCATTGTCAGCACCGAGAAAGAAGCGCGGCAGGAAATCAGTGAAAAGCTTAACTTGACGGCAAGCCGTCTCCAGCTTCTTATTCGCGCAGCGGAGATGACGGTGGAATCTGCCGAACGCGTTGTGCGAGCATCCGAGCTGCGGGGGGCAACGATAAAACCTATCCTGGAGAGTTCGCTGGCCGCGTTTGAACAACGTCCGGAGTTGAGCTATCTCGGAATTGCCTTGCCAGGAGCAGGGGAATATGGCGCCCTGGAGCGGGCAGCCAATGGCACGATCCAGCTCAGGACTTTTCCCGGCACTCGTATTGAAAACCCGCTGATACAGCGGTTCATTCTCACTGAAAAAGGCTTCGTGCTACACGAAGCGTATCCCACTGATGGTTATGATCCCCGCCAACGGCCTTTCTATCAGGCGGCATTGGATGATCCAGATGGAAGCACCTGGATACCAATGTATCAATGGAGCGCGCATTTCTCGGATAACGAACTGCTTTGGGGTTTCAGTTATGCCAAGGCTCTTCGTGATAGGTCCGGACGTGTAATAGGCGTGCTCGATACTGATCTCGATATGCCGGCATTGAACCGTTTCCTCAATTCATTGGCCGAGGAATACCGTACCCGTATCCACATTGTGGAACTGGGGGAGATTCCCCGGTTGATTGGTGGTTCTAAGGTCAGAAGAGTACCGCTTCCGGTCCCTGGAGAGTTTGCTTCCTTGCTTGGGTTCTCTGGCGATATTTTCCTGAAACAAATGGAGGTGCAAGGGGAGCGCCGGTGGATTGCGGCCAAACGCATTGATCTCACAGGGGGGCTTTCCTGGCTGGTGGTCGTGTCGCGGCCAGCGCCTTTTATCGGTGACGCATTGCGTCAGCAGTTGTATCAGCTACTCGGGATAGGATTGCTCATTGCAGCCGGGCTGGTGATGGTATTGGTCCGTATGGCACGGCGTTTCGGCAGGCCGCTGGCTGAGCTGGAGCAACGTGTTATCCGCATCGAGGAAAATAAGCTGGATATGTCGGATGCGGACAGCGTTGCTATTGCGGGAGAGTTCCGTGAAACCCAGCGCCTTGGAGAAGCGCTCGACCGCATGATTCTCGCTATTGCTCAGCAAGTACTTGCCAAGGAGCAGCAAATGGCTTCACTTGCGCTCAAGGGAGCCATTTTTGACTTTACCTCAGCAGCGATTTTCAGCCTCAACCGCCAATTGAGCGTGATTGAATGGAATGCCGCCGCGGAGCATTTGTTTGGTGTGGAACGGGACCAGGTGCTTGGCCGCACGGTCAGTGAAATCATATTGGCGCCAGAGGGTTCTGCTGATTGGGTGGCGATCCTGGGGACGAAAGGCACTGGCACATTCCGCTTTCTAGGCGGGCAGGGAGAGTTTGATGCGGAATTGAGGCTGGTGGTTGTCGTCCAGGATGGCCATGAAATTCATACACTGGTTATCAATGATATTTCCGAGCGCAAGCGGGCTCAGGCTAGGTTGCTCGCATTCAACGCGGAGCTGGAAAAGCGCGTGGCGCACCGCACTGCTGAGCTTGTAGCTGCCAATCAGGAGCTGGATTCATTCTGCCACTCCGTCTCGCACGATTTGCGCGCGCCGCTACGCGGTATTGCCGGCTTTGCCGAAATCGTGGTGCAACATTACGGCAATGGCCTCGATGACAAAGCCAAGAATTACCTGGAGCGCGTGCTTGCAGCCACGCGCCGCATGGAGGGATTGATCGACGATTTGCTCCAGCTTTCGCGTATTTCACGCGAAGAAATGCGCCGCGACACTATCGACCTGAGCGCAATGGCCAATGAGATTCTGGCCGACCTTAGGGAGAGTTCTCCGGAACGCCAGGTGGAAACCGTCGTTGAGGATAATTTGCTCGCAGAGGGCGATCCCAGGCTGTTGCGCATCATGCTGCAAAACCTGCTGGGCAACGCATGGAAATTCACTGCCAAAACCCTTGATGCGCGTATCGTCTTCGCTGCGGAGAAAGGCGAGGATGATACGCCTAGTTTCTTTATCAGCGACAATGGCGATGGTTTCGATATGCGTTACGCAAACAAACTATTCAGTCCTTTCCAGCGTTTGCATCGCGAAGCGGACTTTCCCGGCACCGGCATTGGCCTGGCTACCGTGAAACGGATCGTGACCCGTCACGGCGGGCATATCTGGGTGCATGCGGAGCCAGGCAAGGGCGCAACCTTCCATTTTTCCTTAGGGCAGCCTGCATCATGAGCATAAAAAACGGCAAAACCATTCTGCTTGTGGAAGACAACCCGGATGACGAAGAGCTGACATTGCTTGCTTTCGAGAAAAACCATATCTTCAATACCATTACGGTGGCGCGGGATGGCGTGGAGGCGCTGGACCTGTTGTTTGGCTCCGATAGCCAGGGTGGCAGCATCGATCCTGCCATCGTCTTGCTCGATCTCAAATTACCTAAAGTCGATGGCCTCGAAGTGCTGCGCCGTATCCGGGAGGATGCGCGGACAAAATTTCTTCCGGTCGTGGTCTTGACTTCTTCGCGCGAAGAGCGGGATCTGATCGATAGCTATAGCCTGGGATGCAACAGTTATGTGCGCAAGCCGGTCGATTTCGCCGAATTCCTCGAAGCCGTCCGCCAGCTCGGCCTGTATTGGCTTTTGCTGAATGAAACGCCTGAATCGACACGTGGATATGGAGCATGACAACTATCCTTCGAATACTGATGGTCGAAGATTCCGAAGATGATGCGATCCTCATCCTGGAAACCTTGAATCATGGAGGCCTAGATGTGCGCCATATGCGCGTCGAGACAGAGGCTGGCTTGCGTGAAGCCTTGCGGGACGGGAAGTGGGATATCGTGCTGAGCGATTACTGCCTGCCATCCTTCAACGCTGAGGGAACGTTGCGTGTGCTTCGAGAAATGGACTGCGATATTCCCGCAATTGTTGTTTCAGGCACGGTAGGAGAGGATGTCGCGGTCGAAACCATCAAACATGGCGCCGACGACTACCTGCTCAAGCAGAACCTGATCCGCCTCGTCCCGGCGATCAACCAGGCGCTCAATGCTGCTGAAATCAGGCGTCAACGGCATCGGTTGGAGCGCATGAAGACCATCATACTCGACAGTTCGCCGGACCTGATCTGCTTATTCGACCAGCAAGGTCATTTCCTGGAGGTCAGTAGCGCGGCGAAAAACATATTGGGTTATGAGCCTGGAGAGCTGGAAGGCCTGCACTTCGACAAGCTGGCCCACCTTGATGATCTGGCGCGTATCAAGGACGAGTTTCAAGCTGTCCTGCAAGGCAGGAACTCAAAGAATTTCGAGACATGTTGCGTGCATAAATCCGGTAGCGTTGTACACATGCTCTGGGCGGCGGCGTTTTCCAGAGCTGATGGCGTGGTGGTCGGCATTGGTCATGACATCACCGAACGCAAGCAGATGGAAGAGAGATTGCGCGAAAAAACCGCGTTGTTCGACGCCCAGGTCGAGAGTTCGCCCGACGGTATCATTGTGGTGGATACGCAAGGGAATTTGGTCATTGAAAACCAGCGTATGCGTGAACTATGGAAGATACCGCCTCGCGTTGCTGTCGAGCCGGGTAGTGAGTCCCTGCTCGATTTTGTCGCGCAGCGCACGACATCTCCTACCAAATTCATTGCCAAGGCCATCTGGCTCGATGAACACCCCGAAGAAATCGAGCATGACGAACTGGAGCTTATCGACGGCACTATCCTGGATCGCTATTCTGCGCCCGTGCTCGACAAGGAAGGGCACTATTACGGGCGTATCTGGATCCATCGCGACATTACCAAGCGCAGGCAGGCCGAGCAGCATATCCGTTACCTGGCCATGTACGACGACCTGACCGGGCTGCCAAACCGCAACATGATCGAGGAGGAGATCGTGCAGGCGATTGCGCGTGCAGGCCGCACCAACTCATTAGGCGCGCTGCTCTATGTAGACATGGATCGTTTCAAGGGGGTCAATGACGGTTATGGCCACTTGTTTGGAGACATGGTGCTGAAAGCGATTGGCAAGCGCCTTTGCGGGCTGGTGCGCGAAGGAGACCCCGTGGCGCGTCTTGGCGGGGATGAATTTTTGATCCTGCTTGCCGATTTGCGCCAGGCAACCGACGCCGATATCGTGGCACGCAAGATCGTAGCAAGCCTGGATTCTCCGATTGTCGTCGAAGGCCGCGAAATCTACCTGCCTGTCAGCGTTGGCGTGAGCATGTTTCCGCGGGATGGGGAGGATGTGGGTCATCTGATCGATAGCGCGGATATGGCGATGTATCGGGCCAAAGAGCTGGGGCGCAATACCTATCAATTCTTCACGCGTGAGATGAGCGAGGAGACGCAACGCCGCGTGGATATCGAAAACAAACTGCGAAATGCCGCTGCTGCAGGGCAGTTCCAGCTTGTCTATCAGCCCAAGGTGGATCTGGAGAGTGGCAGCATCATCGGCTGTGAGGCGCTATTGCGCTGGCATCACCCGGAATTGGGAACGGTATCTCCCGCCGATTTCATCCCGATCGCAGAGGATTCGGGTTTGATCGTCTCTATCGGCGATTGGGTATTGCATGCCGCCTGCGAGCAGGCACGGTGCTGGATGGACAGCGGAATGCCGCCCGTCCGCGTTGCGGTGAACATTTCCGTGCTCCAGTTCCTGCAACAGGACATGGTGGCCTGGGTGAAGCGCACGCTGGAGGAAACCGGCTTGCCACCTGAGTGGCTGGAACTTGAGCTGACCGAAAGCGCAATCGCGCAAGATATCGAAAAAGTGATCCATATGATCGACCAGCTCCAGGCTATTGGCGTGAAACTATCGGTCGATGATTTCGGCACAGGATATTCCAGCTTGAGCTATCTGAGACAGTTCCATGTGGATACGCTGAAGATCGACCAATCATTCGTGCGCAATATGCTGACGAAAACCGAAGATGCCACGATCGTGCTCGCCGTTATTGCGCTGGCCCACAACCTGAATTTCAAGGTGATTGCCGAGGGCGTGGAGACAGAGCAGCATTACCATTTTCTGCGTTTGAACCATTGTGACGAAATTCAAGGCTATTACTTCAGCCGGCCTGTCCCTCCGTGGGAGTTCGAGGCAATGATACGGGAAGACAAGCAATTGGCCTGAGATAGCAGTATTTTTATCTGATCAATGGCCGTGCTTGTGTTTCCGGCAGCCGGGCGGACGGGTATTATTTTGTTGCAATGCCGTTTGCCGCAGTGAGTTTTTCCCGTGATGTTTTCTGAAAATATTCTGAGGAGTCTCGATCATGCTGACCGCTACCCAGAAGAAAACTGCCCAGGCCATTGTGAACATTTTTGAAACGGGTTCCGTGCTTGGGGATTATGGCAATGTGACGCTGCTGCCCGGCGATACCGGGCATTTGACTTTTGGCCGGTCGCAGGTGACCTTGGGCTCGGGTAATCTGCATAATTTGTTACGGCAGTATTGCGACAATCCCGGTGCCCGGTTTGGCGCTCCGTTGCACCAGTATTTGAGCCGTTTGCAGTCCCGCGACCTTTCCCTTGATCACGATCAGTATTTGCATAATCTATTGCAGGCCAGCGCGGATGATGTGGTGATGCGTGAGACTCAAGATGTGTTTTTTGACCACCGATTCTGGCAAAGCGCGGAACGCATCGCCGGGCAGATAGGCATTACGACGCCTTTGGGCGTCGCGGTGATTTATGACAGCGTAGTGCACGGTTCGGTCGTGCGGATGCGGGACCGGACCAATGAGCAAGCCGGTACGCTGGCCGCCCTAGGCGAGCAGCTATGGATCGAGGCTTATGTGCGCACCCGTCGCGCCTGGCTGGCAGGCAACCGTCTCGACCTGCGGCCTACCGTGTATCGCATGGATGCTTTCCAGCGGCTGATCGACCAGGGATATTGGGGCTTGGAGCTGCCCTTGGTGGTGCGTGGGCTGGAGATGTCCAGGGTCACCCTGGAAGCGACGCCTGCTGGTTGTTTCGATGGTCCCCAGCCCGGCAGCCGTACGCTTGCGGTGCAGACACCGCTGATCCGTGGGCTGGATGTGCGCCTGGTTCAATTGGGGTTGTCAGCATTGCGCACGAACATCAAGGCTGACGGTATCTATGGTAATACCAGCGCGCGCTGTATTCGTGAATATCAGGCTGCCCATGGGCTCCCTGCAACCGGGATTGCTGATTTATCACTGATTGCGCAACTGGTGGCTTGTGGGACCAATTTCTCAGGGTAATGTTTTACTTCAGGCAGAAAACGGACATGTTAGTCATCATTTCACCTGAAAACGATATTGGTTGGCTCCCATGGGTTTGCCATCCTGGCTGATGATCTCCGCCTTGAGTTCGTACTGGCCGGTTTTCAGTGCAGCTAGCTGATAATCCCGCAGCTTGTAGCCCGAATCAGGCAGCATTTCCAGCGGTAATCTAAGGCTGTCCAGCGATTTTCCATCACGATAAAGGGTAACGTGATAACTGGCATGTTCAAACCCTTGCCAAGTGTCATTGATGGCCCATAGCCCAATGCTGGGTGCCTCACCAACCTTGTATTCTTCCTGCTTCCATTCCAGGCTGGGCAAGACGGGCTGGTAGGCAGTGCGCAGAGCCTCGTAACCGGCTTTGGGTTCGCGCCAGTAATCGACAATGCCCCAGTTGATGGAAGGCCAGTTCTCCACAAACATGAATTGGAACACCGCAGAAACCGGGCTGTAGCGCTGGCGGCGGTAATTTTCCACGGCAAACTGGATCAATTTGGCCTGATATTGCTGGCTATTGACGATAAATTCATTGATATTGCCACCTTGCTTCACTCCCGCGAATTCGAAGGTTTCTTTGCGCTGGAAGTTGCGGTATTCCCATTCGCGCCATTTGGCTTCGCTGTCCGGCCACAACAGGTCGTCGCTGAACATGCGCTTCAGGCTCTTGAGGCTAGGCAAAGCCTGAGCGCCGAATTCCGTGCTCCAAGGCGTTGGCGCCGGGCGGGAGAAAGCGAGCCAATGATCGAAATACCAGCCCATCCATTCATGTTCCTTGGTGGCGGATTCCTTGCGCACGACGCGCAGCGGGTCCAGCTTGCTGACATCCTCGTACAGCAGTTCGTCCAGTTTGCGATTGATGTCGGGCTGGTAATCGGGATATTTCTGCGCCATCCAGGGAGAATCCCATGGCGGTTCGTTGTGCATGGTCCAGGAGATGACGGAAGGGTGTTGCTGCAAGGCCTGCACCATGTCTTTGGCCTGGCGGCGCGCCTCGGCGGTGAAATCCGCATCGTCGCTATAACCCCAGAGCAGGGGGAAATCCTGCGTGACCAGGATGCCCAGGCGGTCGCATAGCTCGTAAAAAGCCTTGCCGCTGACATGCGCATGCACGCGCACGGCGTTGATGTGGGCGGCCTGCATCATTTCCAGGTCCTGGCGGTAGCGGGCGGGCGTCATTTCGGCCAGCCATTGGCTGGCGATGTAATTGGTGCCGCGCAGGAACAGGCGGCGGTCATTGATGTGCCATTGCAAGCCGTCATCGACGCTGACTTCGCGCACGCCAAACACCTGCTCCTGTTGGTCGAGCAGCCTGCCTTGTGCATCCTTCAGGCTGAGTTGCAGCTTGTAGAGGTTGGGCTTGCCATGTTCATACGGCCACCAGAGCACGGGATTGTCGAGCGGGAAACTGAGGGCGAGGGAGTTATCGCCCGCTTTCAGGGTTTGTTGCTGGCTGAAGTTCAAGGAGTCTCCCTTGAAATTTTCCGGGCTGATGCGTGCTTCCACAGTGATGGATGTTTCATGTGAAACATGCTGGCGAACTTGGGCTGAGGCATTGATCTGCCAATGCTGCGGCTGTGCCTGGGTAGGCTGCTTGTTGGGGATGACCTGCAACTGGCGCAGCGCGAGCTGGTCGGAAAACTGCAATTCGACAGGCGCCCAGATGCCGCCGGTATTCTTTTCCTGTCCGCGCTCCGACCATGCGCCGCCGGGACGGGTGTCGTGGTGGCTGAGCACGCCCTTGATCAGGCGCTTGTGCAGCGACCAGTCTTGTGGTTTTTCCAACGGGCTGTTCACCAGGACGCGCAACTGGTTGCCGCCGGGTTTAAGCAGGCCGCTGACATCAAACTCAAAAGCTTGAAAATAACCAGTGTGATGGCCGAGATAATGACCATTGAGCCAGACATCGGCTGCGTAATCCACGCCATGGAACACCAGGTTGGCTATTCGTGCTGCATTTTTGCTTTCCACCTTGAACTGGGTCTGATACCAGGCAAAGCCATTGATGTCATGGCCTTGGCGATACCAGTTGTCCGGCACGTCGATGGATTTCCAGCCTTGGGGCGGCGCTTGCAGTTGCGGAGTGACGGAGACCTCTCCAGTAACGGGCAGGAACTGCCAGCGGCCATTCAGCGATTGATGGCGAGTTTCAGCGGCGTGGAGCGAAGCATTGCCCAGGGTCAGGCATAGCAATAGCAGGGGAAGAATATATGGCATGGGCAATCGGACGTAAAAACAAGAAGCCGGGCAGGGCCCGGCTGGGAATCAGGCATCTGTCGCCTTGGCTTTTTTGTGGTTGAGCAGATAGTGGGTAAGGCATTTGGCCACATAACCTGCAACCAGGGTTTTGAGCAGTAACTTCATATCAACCTCCTAAAGTAGATAAAACCTGTTAACGGGGTGGCGTGACATGGCGGGTGTCGTGATCAACTTCACCGCGCCAGGAGCCGGTTGCAGCCCTCCGCGTCTCGATAAACTCCTTGAAGCGCTCCATGTCGCCTGTCACCCGGTGCGTGAGCAGGCCAAGCGTATCACCTGCATTTTCCAGAAAACCCTCAGGGTCATATTCCATTTGCAGCATGATGCGGGAAATAGATGGACTAATTGGATGGAAGGTGACGACACCTGCATTGCGGGCGCCTGAAATACTATGCCAGGCAATGCGTTTGTCAGGGATTTGCTCAGTAATCTCGGCCTCCCACTCTTCATGACGTCCAGCAATTTCAGCTACCCAGTGCAAATGAGTGTCATTGATTTGGGTAACTTCAATTACCCCCTGCATGAACTGTGGAAAGTCCTCGAATTGTGTCCATTGGTCGTAGGCTACGTTGACAGGCACGTTAACTTCTATGGATTTCTCGATCATTGGCATGACGTTCTCCTATTGATAGGGATAAGTTTTATGCATCACAGTTCCGCTGAATCGCATTTTTCCAGCTGAAACCTTGATATCAGTGTAAGGAGAGATTGAATTTCCGTGCATCGGCCAGCTTCCTACATGGGTGTCAGAAAAAGTGAACACCCACCATATTCAAGCTAGCTAGTGGATTTGATTAGCTGAACAGGCTGGTTTGCTCAGGAATATCGGAGCCAATGTCATCGGCGCGCACCAGGTTGCTGACTTTTACGCCCAATAAGCGGAAGCGTTGCTCCAGGGGCACGCGCTTCAGGCAAATGCCCGCAGCGCGGCGAATGGCGGCAGCATCGTGAGTGGGTGAGGGCAGGGTGAGGTCGCGCGTTGCCGTGCGGAAATCCTGGTATTTGATTTTGATGCCCACGGTGTGCCCCAGATAGCCTTTCTGCTGCAAATCGCTGGCGACCCGTTCGCATAATGCGGTGAATGCTGTGCTGAGATAGCGTTTGTCCTGTTGCGCCTGCATATCGCGCTCGAAGGTGGTTTCGCGACTCATGGATTTGGGTATGGAAGAAGTCACCACAGGCCGTTCATCCTGGCCTTGCGCCACCTGCATCAGCCATTGCGCGTAGCTCGGGCCGAAATGTTCCTGCAGCAGCGCCAGGTCGGCAGCAGCGAGGTCGGCAATGGTGCGGATATCGAGTTTTTCCAGCTTGACCGCCGCTTTGGGGCCGATGCCGTTGATCTTCCTGGCAGGCAATGGCCAGATACGTTCACGAAAAACCTGTGCGTCGATGATGGTCAGCCCATCCGGCTTGTCGAGATCGGAGGCAATCTTGGCCAGCAGCTTGTTGGCGGCAATGCCGATCGAACAGGAAAGGCCCGTGGCTTCCCGCACGGCATTTTTCAGGCGCTGGGCCAGCGGCTCGGTTTCTTCCTCGATGGCGCTGAGGTCGAGATAGATTTCGTCGATGCCGCGGTTCTCGATCTGCGGCGCAATGGCGGCAACTGCAGCCTTGAACAGCCGGGAATAATGACGGTACGACTCGAAATCCGCGGGCAGCAGGATGGCGTCCGGCGCGAGTTGCGCGGACTTCATCAAGCCCATTGCGGAGAACACGCCCAATGTCCGGGCCTCGTAAGTTGAGGTCGTAACCACGCCACGGCCCTGGTATTCGCGCAACCGCGCGAATTGATGCTGTCCGCTTGCCAGCAATCGCGGCTGGATGGCTGAGCGTCCGCCCACTACCACGGCCTGCCCCCGCAATTCCGGGTAGCGCAGCAATTCGACACCGGCAAAGAACATATCCATGTCGAGATGGGCAATGCGGCGGTGGGGGAAGCGGGAGTCTTTCATCTGGACGCTATGCTAGCAATGATTGCGCCGGGATGCAGCAACTCATGGGGACAGGCGTGGGTAAAATATTTTCAAAATAAACTGGCGCTCATCAGGGTTTTTAGATAAAATTCGCACCCTCTAGAAACATTATGTTTCATGTCCCCATCGTCTAGAGGCCTAGGACATCGCCCTTTCACGGCGGTAACCGGGGTTCGAATCCCCGTGGGGACGCCAAATTTGATAAAAGCAGACCTTGTGTCTGCTTTTATTTTGCCTGTCATCTTGAGTCACTGCTTGATTTCAATAGGGTTATTGCCACGGTATGTTTGTAGGCATCAAAGCACTCACATTGGAAGACGCCGGGAACGAGCTATCCTTTCCGGCGCTCGTCATGTATCCCACGCGGCAGCCCGCTGCCAGCCACGCTTTCGGCCCTTATGTCATGGAGGTCAGGCCGGATGCACCGGTGGCTGAGGGACAATATCCGCTGATCCTGGTTTCGCATGGCAGCGGCGGCTCGCACCTGCTGTATCGCACCATCACCAGCTACCTGGCGCGCCATGGCTATATCGTTGCCATGATCGAGCACCCGGGCAACAATCGGCTCGATAACCGGTTCATGGGGAAGGTGGAAAACCTGCAATACCGACCGCGGCACCTCAAGCTGACTGCGGATTACCTGTTTCAGGATGCGGTATTCTCTGGGCACTTGCAGCCGGAAAAGATCGGGGTCATCGGCCATTCGATGGGCGGCTACGCGGCATTGGCGCTGGCTGGCGGAACACCATGGTATCCACCAGAAGCGTTCAAGCCGGATTATGCAGGCCCGGCACCTATGCAAATCGAGGTCGAGCACGACGACCGGGTGCAAGCCTTGATATTGCTCACTCCGGCCACCGTCTGGTTTTCACCGCAGGACGCGCTCAGGCGGGTAGATGTTCCCATTCTGATGTTGAGCGCGGAGCATGATCCTTACACCCCGGCCTGGCATAACGAGATTGTGCTGAAAGGCGTGCCTGCCCCGGCGCTAGTGACTAGCCGATGCGTGAAAAACGCCGGGCATTTTTCCTTTCTCAGCCCGTTTCCATCCAAGATCAAGCAAGGCGGCTCATTACCAACTACCGACCCTGAAGGGTTTGACCGCGAGCAGTTCCACGAACAGCTCAAGCAGGAAATCCTGGCGTATCTCAATTTATGGCTCAAAGACTCTGGCATATAAAACACCATGAAAAATGAGGCATGACGCCTCATTTTGTGTGTGATTCAGTATTTGTTGCGATTAGGGGACGATGATATCGTCCTTCACGCCAGTCACACCTTTCACGCTCTTGGTAAGTTGCACGGCCCGTTCTGCTTCCTCTTTACTCTTGGCGGTACCGCTTAACTGCACCAGTCCGTTGCTGTCGGTTTCCACCTTGATATCGGTGGCGCTGACCACTTTGTCCTTGGCGAAGGCAGCCTTTACCTTGGTGGTGATGACGGAATCGCTCAGCTTGGTTTCAATGCTGTCGCCGTCTGCGGCAAAGCTGGCTGCCGGCATGAGCAGCGCGCTGATCAGGATAAGGCTTTTCAAGTTCGCTTTCATATTGGACTCCTTGATTTGAATTTATTGATTGCGTTTATTGCTATAGAACCCGTGTTCATTCTAGAAAAATAGCGGGAGCGGCTTAATCGGCGTGTGACTGAATGTGCTGTAGGAAAGGGCTGACGGTGTGGCTTTGCTGGTTATTTGTAAAGGGAAACTGGGGCTGGGCAAGTCAGCGCAGCATAAGGAAATAGGAATAAAAGAGCGGGGCAGGCAGGCGCTTATCTTGTGCAGGCCTGCCTGCGGATAGTAAACCCTGGCTGTAATCAGCCAAAGATAAAGCCCAGTGCCACCGGGCCAAACATCGCGGTGATCAACAGCAGGTTCAATAAGGCTTGCATCTTGGCCTCCTTCATTGTGTCTGGATACGCCGCTCAATATAAAGGATGTTCCAGTATGGAGCTGTCTGGAAAACGCTGATATCCGTGTAGGACAAATAGGAATACCCGGATGGGCATGGCATCCGGGAAATGCTTTATGCGAGATTCAGGCGGCTCAGGGTGCGTTGGCGCACGGTGCGCAACAGGTTGGCATCTTCCACCAGGGATCGACCATAGGACGGCAGCATTGCCTGCATGCGCTGTTGCCAGGGTTCGCTTTGCAACTGCTTGCCGAAGCAGCGCTGCAGGACTTCCAGCATGGCGGGGACAGAGGTGGAAGCGCCGGGAGAGGCACCCAGCAATGCAGCCAGGCTTCCATCCTGCGCAGCTACGATCTCGGTACCGAATTCCAGTTTGCCACCTTGCTTGTCGCATTGCTTGATGATCTGCACGCGTTGGCCTGCTGAAACAAGTGACCATTCACTTTCTATGGCGTCTGGATAGAAATTGCGCAAGGCCGTCACACGTTGGTGGTGGCTCTGGAACACTTCTCCAATCAGGTAACGGGTCAGATCCATATTGTGGCAGCCTGCGCTCAACATGGATTTCAGGTTGCCAGGCTTGACCGAGCTGAGCAAATCCAACAAGGAACCTTGTTTGAGGAAACGGGTGGTGAACCCGGCAAACGGCCCAAACAGCAAGGCAGGCTTGCCGTTGATGATGCGGGTATCCAGGTGCGGCACCGACATGGGCGGCGCGCCGATCGGCGCCTTGCCGTAGACCTTGGCGTGATGCTGCTTGATGACTTCCGGGTTGTGGCAGACCAGCCATTGGCCGCTGACCGGGAAGCCGCCATAGCCCTTGGCTTCCTTGATGCCGGATTTCTGCAACAAGGGCAGCGCAGCGCCGCCCGCGCCGAGGAAAACGAAATTCGCATGGATGGTGAGGGGCTTGCCGCTGGACAAGTCTGCGGCTTTGACCTGCCAGCGCCCCTGTTTCTGCTGGAGGCTGGTGACTGCATGGCGGGTCAACAGAGAAAAGCCGGGCATGGATTGCAGGTGCTGCACCAGTTGCCGGGTGAGGGAGCCGAAGTCCACGTCGCTGCCATAGGCGACGCGGGTGGCAGCTACCGGCATATCTGTCTTGCGGGCCTGCATGACCAAGGGCATCCACTGCTGCAACACTGCAGGGTCTTCGCTGTATTCCATATCGGCGAACAAATGGTGTGCGCTCAATGCCTGATGGCGCGCTTTCAGGAATGCGACATCCTTTTCTCCCCAAACGAAGCTGGCATGCGGGGTTGGGTTGATGAAGCTGGCCGGGGTTTGCAGAATGTCCTGTTCGACCAGCCAGGCCCAGAATTGCAATGATTCCTCAAATGCAGCATTGATCTTGAGCGCGCGCGCGATGGAAACGCTGCCATCAGCATTTTGTGGCGTGTAGTTGAGCTCGCAGTATCCTGCATGGCCGGTACCTGCATTGTTCCAGCCGTCGCTGCTTTCGGTGGCGACTTCTGCCTGCTGCTCCACCATGGTGATGTGCCAGTCCGGGTTGAGCTTGTTAAGCATGGTGCCCAGCGTGGCGCTCATGATGCCGCCGCCAACCAGCAGGATATCGGTGTCTATGGAATTGCTCATGTCAGGCCGGGAATATGGATTGCGATGATCTTGGGTCGCCATGATAGGCATAAGCCGCCGCGATGTAAAACTCTGTTTCCATATCAATAAACCTTTTCCAGCCAATGCATCAGCACATTGACCACATAGGTTTGCTCATCTGCGCTGAGCGCGCGCCCGGCGGGAATCTGATGCCATTTTTGCAGGCAGCCGCGGCAGCAGCAGGCGGTGGCATGCTGCGCAACAAAAACCGGATGGCCGCGGTAGGGCGTCTGCTTGCCATCGTTTGCAATGACGGCGGGGGCCAGCCGTTTGGCGATGAAGTCGCGGGCGTGGTCGCCGACGACGGGCAGGCCCTTGGCATGCAGATAGGCCTGGTCGTGGGCATTGAGCCTGAACGAGCTGCGGAAGCGAGAGCGCCCCAGTGCCGCAAACAGCTCGTCCAGTTCACGCATGCAGGCTCAGCGTGGCTCGAAATTCAGTGAGGCGGAATTGATGCAGTAACGGATGCCCGTGGGTGGCGGGCCGTCCGGGAACACATGGCCCAGGTGTGCATCGCATACATTACAGATCACTTCGGTGCGAACCATGCCGTGGGAGGTATCCCGTTCTTCCCGGATATGCTCCGGGTTCAATGCCTCGAAGTAGCTGGGCCAGCCACAGCCGGCGTTGAATTTGGTATCAGAGGCGAACAAAGGCGTGCCGCAGCAGACGCAACGGTAAATACCATGTTCAAAATGATGGGAATATTCTCCTGTGCCCGCCCGCTCGGTTGCTGCGTGGCGGGTGACTTCGTATTGGAGAGGAGTGAGCTGTTCGCGCCATTCGGCATCTGTTTTGGAAACCTTGTCCATGACATCCTCCTTAAAATGATGAGTCATATAATAGGGTGAAAACAAGTACAATACTGCATTTGGTCAGTAAGGGAACTGTGCAGTGACACAAAGCGGCAAAACCATCAACATCCAGGGAGTAAACGCCGTTCTGCTCGACTTTGATTATGCTGAGTCAAGGGAAAATGACGCTGCTACTCCGTATTTTAATATCAGATTCGATCTTGGGCTGCACCAGCAACAATATTCGGTCACCTATAGCAAGCCTATCGGCAGCGATGACCATTTCGGTGTTTCAGGAACAGATTATGAACCCTTGCTGCGCGCGCTGGAAACAGATCCCACTCTTAGCATGCAACAGCAATACAGCCTGACGACAGAGCAGGCCCTGCATGAAACGTTGTTACCGATCGCAGAGTCGGTTTACGACGATGTTGCCTACCATTCGCCAGATCAGGACGAAGAATAGCTGGTGAATGACGCAATCGTCATCCATGCGAGTACTTGGCAAGATGACGTATTGCAACATCTGCTCACGCAGATGACGCAGGAGCTTTTGCAGATTTACCCTGATATGCCGAAGCCGGGCCCATTGCATAGCCCATTGGTTCTGATTGCCTTTCTCGATGCACGTGCGGTAGGTTGTGTTGCCATGCAGGCGCTGGAGGATGGCTGTGCTGAAATCAAACGACTTTTTGTCCTGCCTGAAGCCCGACGGCAGGGAGTTGCCAAACGATTGATCCAAGTGCTGGAACAGCATGCCCTGCAACAGGGATATATATGCATGCGGGTGGAAACCGGCAACAAACAATCTGGCGCTATTGCGCTCTATCAGGAGATGGCTTATCAGCCGATTGCACCATTTGGGGTATATATCGGCAATCCTGTCAGCTATTGTTTCGAGAAACAGCTGACAGGCCAGCAATAAAAAACGCCAGCATCTGCCGGCGTTTTTCTTGGCGTATGAACAACTGATGAATTTAGTTCAACGCATCTTTCAGGGCCTTGCCTGCTTTGAAGCTTGGTGCCTTGCGGGCAGCAATCTTGATTTCCTTGCCAGTTTGAGGATTGCGGCCTGTACGGGCAGCGCGTTCGGAAACACCAAAAGTACCGAAGCCGATCAATGTCACTGTATCGCCACCCTTCAGGGCTGCGGTTACGGAAGCGGTGAATGCATCAACAGCTTTACCTGCAGCAGCCTTGGAGATACCTGCTTCCTTGGCGATTTCTTCGATCAGTTCTGTCTTGTTCATATGGGTCCAGTCCTTGTGTTTATGGGTTATCAATCTAATTTTCGTAAGGTAATACTTCGCCTCGTTACCAGGTTAAATAGTAACAGGGGAGAAAATATCACAACCTGCGCCCAATGAAACCCCTTTTAATGGGGAATTCAGGAAAATTTTCAATTAAGAGCCTGAAATGACGCTGTTTAGAGACATTTTTGCCAGTGTCATGTAATGAGGCCACCTCGGAATGAGACGCCAACGAGGACAAAGCCGACCGATGCAATGGTGACCAAAGTGATCCTGCGCGCCAGTGCAGGCAAGGTGGCGGGATTGAGATAGGGAATGAGTCGGAAGCGGGCATCAATCGCGGTGAGGATAGTAATAGCCAGTAATGCGAGCTTCAACAGGAGGAGCCTGCTGGGCAAGGTATCTGCCGCCAACAAGGCAGAGAAATCTGCTATCCAATAGTGTGCCATCCAGAAACCTGTAGCGATTTGAATCAATAAGGCGGGCATGCCGATGTACTCGAATCCTGCTTCAAAATTCAGCAATAATTCAGGATTACGCTGTTTCAATGCCCGGGGCAACACGGTACAGGACAGCACTAGGTGGCCGCCGGTCCAAACCGTAGCGGCGAGGATGTGAGCCAGGAGTATGTAGCTGTACATGGCGTGAAATTCTGGAATGGTGATTCCTGATCTTAAACCCGGAGCGGGGGATTGAACAGTTGCCTGATTTAATCCGGTCTGCTCAATCAAGGCATTTTTCTGAACCTATCTCCCACACTGGGTACTAACAGGCTGTTCCCATGTATTGATTTGTTGCTGGACCTGGATTCTGCAGGTCTTTCGGCAGTCATTGCTTTGCGTTCATGGAGTATACGAAGCGGCTGGCAATGTACCGGTCGCAGTGAGGTAACAGGTAGGAAAGAAAGCCAATGATAGAAGACTGGAATAATTTAATGGGGTGGCTGCAAGTGCATCAGGTGATATTCAGCCTGGTGGATATCATATTGCTGGTACTCGCGGCTGGGACGGCCAATTGGGTGATCAAGCGTGTCCTGGTGCGTGGTTTGCACAAGATGATGCGTTCTGCCGCCGTTGGGCAGGCCATTGCCAGAAGCAGGGTAGTGTCCAGATCGGCAAATATCATCCCGGCATTGATTATCGCAGTGGGCATTGTCTGGATTCCCAATCTGCCGGAAGCCTTGGTGACGGTGGTGCGCAATGTGGCGCACGGCTTTATTGTGTTGACGGCGGGCTTGGCGATTGCGGCTGCGCTGGATATCGTCAACGATGTCTGGCAGCAGCGGCCCGACGCGCATCGCAGGCCGATCAAGGGCTATGTGCAGGTCGTCAAGATCGTGATTTACATCATCGCGACGATTCTGGTCATTGCCACCTTGATGGATCGCTCGCCGGTGATTCTGTTATCCGGCATTGGCGCGATGGCAGCGGTGCTGATGCTGATCTTCCAGGATACCTTGCTGTCCTTGGTGGCGAGTGTGCAGATTTCGTCGAACGACATCATCCGCGTCGGCGACTGGATAGAGGTGCCGCAGCTCAACGCGGATGGTTTCGTGATTGATATCGCCCTGCACACGGTCAAGGTGCAGAACTGGGACAAGACGATTACCACCATCCCCACCAAGCGCTTTATCACCGATTCATTCAAAAACTGGCGCGGTATGTTCGAGTCCGGTGGCCGCCGCATCAAGCGCAGTATTTTCATCGATCAGAACAGCATTCACTTCCTGACGCCAGAAGAGCTTGAACACTTGCAGCAATTCAACCTGCTGGGTGACTATCTGAAGAAAAAGCAGGAAGAGCTGGATGAATGGAACCGGGCCTTGGGCGAGAAAGGCAGGAAGCCGCTTAATACCCGCCGGATCACCAATATTGGTACTTTTCGCGCTTATGTCGAGCAATATCTGAAAAACCATCCGCATGTGCATCAGGAAATGCTCATGGTGGTGCGACAGCAAAATCTTTCTGCAGAAGGTATTCCACTAGAAATCTGGTGCTTCACCAACACTACGGTATTTGTGCAGTATGAGGCTATACAATCGGATATTTTCGATCATCTGCTGGCGATCATGCCGGAGTTTGGCTTACGCGTATTCCAGAGTCCGAGCGGTGCGGATTTCCAGGCCCTGCGCCCGCTGACTGAAGCTAGCTGATGGAGCCGCCGAATATTCCGGCTTCTTCCAGTTGTCCGCGATAAAGCGCCGCGACCAGGTCAGTCTGGGTCACGATGCCGACTAGCCGTTGTTCGTGATCCAGCACCGGTACATGATGGATACCATGGTCGGATAACAGCGGGACCAGCTTAACAATATGCATGTCCATATCTACGGTAAGCACCTTGCTGGTCATGATCTGGCCGACCACCTGCGGCTGCCCGCTTTCCGCTGACAGGGAACGGCGCACGAACTTCCTGAGTTTTTCCTCAAACCCCGGGTAGGCATCAAGGTTGGCGTGCTTCATGAAATCGAAGCGCGTGATGATGCCGATCACCCGGCGGGCGCGATCAACCACAGGTAGAGCCTTGATGTGGTGGGTAAGCAGCAGCGGCCAGGCCTCTTCCAGCAGAGTGCCATATTCCACGCTGATCACGTCCCGCGACATGATGTCGCCGCAGGTAATTTCACCGAAGCGACGCTTGTAGGCCTGCATTTCTGTTTTCAGCAGCAGGTTCTCCAGGTCATCAGGCGTGACATCCAGCACTTGGTTGTATTCCTTGAGTACGGTATCCAGGTCGTCCCGGGTAAAGCCGACCCGGTGCGAGGGATTCACATCATGGGTGTTGTGCGTGTTCGGCTCTGGCCTGGTCACGTGAGGATAGCTGCGTTTGGTGGCATTATTGTAGGCCAGCGCGACCAGCAGCAACAGGCTGGAATTGAGAAGTACCAAAAGCAGGAAATAGCCGGTATGTTCCAGCGCCAGCGAGCCTGAGAGCACGGCGGTCAATGCGACTGCTCCGCCAGGGGGATGCAGGCAGCGCAGCGCGAACATCAGGATAATGGCGATTGCGACTGCCACGGCAGCCGCGACAGGAACGAGGGGTATCCAATACAGGCTAGCAATGCCGACCAGCGCGGATACTAGGTTGCCGCCTATGATGCACCAGGGCTGGGCCAACGGGCTGGCGGGCACGGCATACAGCAGAACCGCCGATGCGCCCAAGGGCGCCATCAGGAACGGCAGGCTTTCCATGCCCAGCAGCCAGGCGCTCAGAAAGCCGCTGAATAATATTCCTAGTAGCGCGCCGAGGCAGGCTCGTAGCTTCTCTTGATGGTTGACCGGGCTTTGTTGCGGCTTTAAGCCTTTGAGCCAATTCAATACAGCAGACACATAGCGCTTTCTGAAAAAAACGCTGCAATCTATCACTAATCAGCAGGTTTGCGTAAGGCATATGGATATGGAATTTATCGATAATGCATATTAATTGATACAATTTGATATGTATTAGTTATCAGGTAATCCCATGACCTTGAGTGAATTCAAATTCATCGTGGCCGTGGCGCGCGAACGCAATTTTCGCCGTGCTGCGGAAAAATGTTTTGTCAGCCAGCCGGCCTTGAGCCTGGCGGTCAAGAAACTGGAAGAAGAGCTTGGCGTGACGCTGTTTGAGCGCGGTCACAAGGATGTGACGATGACGCCGATTGGCGAGCAGATCGTTGCCCAGGCCATGCGCGCGCTGGAAGAAGCAGACCGCGTCAAGGAAATCGCCCGCATGGGCAATAACCAATTGGCTGGGCCGTTCAAGCTGGGCGTGATTTATTCCACCGGGCCTTACCTGTTGCCCGAGATTATCCCCGCGTTACGCAAGCTCGCTCCTGAAATGCCGCTGGAAGTGGAGGAGAACCTGACGGCGAATCTGGAAACGCAATTGCGCAACCGCGTGATCGATGCAGCCATCATCGCCCTGCCATTCGACGTGCCGGGCGTGCACTGCGAACCCTTGTACGACGAGAGTTTCGTCGTGGCGGTGCCGGATATCCATCCCTGGGCCGAGCGCAAGCTTATCCATGCGGAAGAGCTTGCCAGCGAGAAGGTGTTATTGCTCAACAGCGGCCATTGTTTCAGCACCCAGGTGGTGCTGGCCTGCCCGGAGCTGTCGAAAAGCGGAGAGGTATTACAGGGAAATTCACTGGAAACCATACGCAACATGGTGGCTTCCAATCTGGGCATTACGGTATTGCCTTGCAGCGCGGCGGTGGAACGGTATCAGAACCCATTGATCAGGATGATTCCATTTGCAGAGCCGGTTCCGCTGCGCCGCATGGCGCTGGCCTGGCGCAAAGGTTATGCGCGGGAGCAGGCTATTGAGTGCCTGTTGCAGGCAATCCGCGCGCTCAAATCGCCCTGTCTGCAATCCATTATTGCAGCGGCGTAAAAGAAAAGGGGCCTGGCGGCCCCTTTCTCATGGAGATGAGAATTGCTTAACGGTTGCAAACGTACATGGTTACTTCAAAACCAAAACGCATTTCGGTCACTTCTGGCTTGGTCCACATGATCTGTCTCCTTTAAATTGGGATTGTCACTGCGCGGTAGGATTCATTTGGCGCAATTCACGATTCACATCATATAGATCATGCTGACTTACGCCATGCGCAGCATCATGATCCGGACCTCATGATTTTCATTAGACTGAATTCAAGCGGTATGCCGTTATATATCGGTAACTGAGATAAATCCTGAGCCGGGGAGAGTTACGAGGGGAGGTTTAGTAAGTCACGAACACGCGATAGCCGGAAACGGTCTCGCCGCTGGTGGAGAATGCCAGATTGATCTGGATTTCCTGCTTTGCAGCCAGGCCGGCGTCAATGTCAGTACCTGAAGGCAGGTATTCTCCCGGAGTAAAGCTGCGGCGCAGCTTGGGTTTGTCGTCATCGTTGGTCAGAGTCAGCTCCAGCAAGGGATAACCCTGAGCATAGGAAGCATTATTGATCAGTCTAGTCGAGAGCTGGATGACTCCGGGATGCTCAAAATCCTCTTGCAGGTCGGAGTCGTCCAGTGCCAGCAATTCCGAGTTGCGTGGCAAAGGCACAGAGCATCCGAGCCATTGGCAGGCGAATTCGAGCGCGGGCCTGCTGGATGGCCAATAACCTGCCAACTGAGTACGGAAAAAATAGGCTGATTGCGCGATCAGCATCAGCGCGAGCAATAAGCTCAAGGAGATACTCACCCACAACGGAAAGCGTCGAACTGGTTTCTCAGGAGCAAGAAAACTGGTGCTGACGGGTTCAGGTGCGGCATTGAATTGCGAAAAGTCATGGACCTGCTGCATAGCGGCATGCACTGCCGGTGCGGTTTCTGTCGATGCTGCTATGACACTGGCGATGGCAGATTCTTCTATATCAGTATCTACCGATTCACCCTGGTCAATTTCTGTGGCAATGGTGACGATAGTATCGACTTCAATGATAGCGGGGATTTCTTCAACAGAGTGAGCTTCTATGTCCGGAGAAGTCGAGATGTCATGCCCTGGAATATCCTCATCAGCTACCAGAGTAGCAGTGCTCTCACTACTTGCCGCTATGTCAGCAATATCCTCTATGGTTTCTTCGACCATGAGAGATGAGTCGGTGGCTGGCTCAGTGACTGCTGCTGGAGCAAGCGGGAGGGTTTGCGGCTCCAGTATTGCATACAACCGAGAGCGCACATTGAAGCTGTGCTGGCATTGACCACAGCGCACCTCGCCATCATGAGCTGCCAACTGTTCTGCCGTGACGAGGAACCGGGTATTGCATGCAGGACAGAAGGTGACTAGCCGCATGCCAAGGGTTACCTTCTGGTACCGGTGAGCAGCACCCAGCTATCCATGAACGTGGGTGGGCTCATATCGAACCATTCCTGGTAAATGGCGCTGACCTGTTCCGCCTGCTCGCGCAAGATGCCGGAAAGCGCGATTTTTCCGCCGCTGCGGGCTGCGCGAGCTAATGCGGGAGCTAAAATCGAAAGTGCGCTGGACAGGATATTGGCCACGACGATATCGAATTGTCCGCCGGGCAGGTCATTGGCCAGGTAGAAGTTGGTATCGGTCTGGTTCTGCTCTGCGTTATAGATGCTGGACTGGATGGCTTGGCTGTCGATGTCCACGCCGATGACGTTACCGGCTCCCAGTTTACGGGCGGCGATGGCAAGAATGCCGGAGCCGCAGCCATAATCCAGCACACTGGCACCAGACGTGACAGCATCTGCCAGCCAGCTCAGACACAGGTGCGTGGTCGGGTGGCTTCCTGTGCCGAAGGCCAGACCTGGATCCAGCACAATATTGAGCGCGTCCGGGTTGGGCGCATCGTGCCAGGAAGGGACGATCCAGAGATCATCGCGAATCCTGATCGGGTCAAACTGGGATTGCGTGGCGCGCACCCAGTCCTGCTCAGCGATGGCCTCAGTAGTGAACTGGAATTCCGCAATGCCGGTGGCTGCGCCCAATTCCTGCAGGATTGCTTCCAGATCGGCATCTTCATTGAACAGGGCGCTAACGACATTCTGCTGCCAGATGCCGGGCGGAGGGTCGCCCGGCTCACCGAAAATGGGTTGCTCGTCCGGTGTTTCGGCATTGGCGTCCTCAATGCTGGCAGAGAGGGCGCCAAGTTCCATCAGGGTATCGCTCAGCAGTTCGGCATTATTGTCCTGCGCCTCGATTTTTAATGAAATCCAGCCCATTACTTGGATGCAATGCCGAGTTTATGCTCCAGGTAATGGATGCTGGTGCCACCCTGGTGGAAAGCCGCATCGGATAGGAGTTCCTTATGCAGCGCGACATTGGTCTTGATGCCTTCAATCACCATTTCAGACAAGGCGATCTGCATGCGCGCAATCGCCTGCTCGCGCGTATCGCCGTAGGCGATCAGCTTGCCGATCATGGAATCGTAGTTTGGCGGCACCATGTAGCCCTGATAGGCGTGGGTATCGACGCGAATGCCGGGACCGCCCGGCATATGGAAGGTGGTGATGCGGCCAGGGGATGGCACAAAATTGAACGGATCTTCCGCATTGATGCGGCACTCGATGGAGTGGCCTGCCAGCTTGACGTCCTTTTGCTTGATACTGAGCTTTTCGCCCGCGGCAATCAGGATTTGCTGCACGACGATATCGATGCCAGTCACCATTTCGGTGACGGGATGTTCCACCTGCACGCGGGTATTCATCTCGATAAAGTAGAATTCGCCGTTTTCGTAAAGGAACTCGAAGGTGCCCGCGCCGCGGTAATTGATGCGCTTGCAGGCTTCGGTGCAGGCAGTGCCGATCTTTTCACGCAGTGCGGGCGTGATGCCGAAGGCAGGCGCTTCTTCCAGCACCTTCTGATGGCGACGCTGCATGGAGCAGTCGCGCTCACCCAAGTATATGGCATTGCCGTGCTGGTCAGCCAGCACCTGGATCTCGATATGGCGTGGCTGCTCCAGGAATTTCTCCATGTAGACCATGGGGTTGCCGAATGCGGCTTGCGCTTCGGCCTTGGTCATGTTGACCGCGCTCAGCAGGGCGGCTTCGGTATGCACGACGCGCATGCCGCGTCCGCCGCCGCCGCCAGCTGCCTTGATGATGACCGGGTAGCCAATCTCCTTGGCGATGCGCAGGTTTTCATCCGCGTCATCTGAAAGTGCGCCGTCCGAGCCGGGCACGCACGGCACGCCCGCCGCCTTCATTGTGTCCTTTGCGCTGACCTTGTCGCCCATCAGGCGGATGGTCTCGGCGCGCGGGCCGATGAAGGTGAAGCCGCTTTGCTCGACGCGCTCGGCGAAATCGGCATTCTCCGAGAGGAAGCCATAGCCGGGATGGATGGCTTCCGCATCCGTGACTTCGGCAGCGCTGATCACAGCGGGAATGTTCAGATAGCTTTGACCGGAAGGGGCAGGCCCTATGCAGACCGATTCGTCCGCGAGCTTGACGTATTTGGCTTCGCGATCGGCTTCGGAGTGCACCGCGACTGTCTTGATACCGAGTTCGCGGCAGGCACGTTGTACGCGCAGGGCGATTTCCCCTCGGTTGGCGATGAGGACTTTATCAAACATGGAGTGGGTTCCTAGCCAATGATGAACAGCGGTTCACCGTATTCCACGGGCTGGCCGTTTTCGACCAGAATAGCCTTGATCACGCCGGACTTGTCGGCTTCGATCTCATTCAGGAGCTTCATGGCTTCGATGATGCACAGTGTATCACCGGCGCTGACGCTGCTGCCGACATCAACGAATGGCTTGGCATCAGGGGAGGACGCGCGGTAGAAGGTGCCGACCATGGGTGATTTAACCACATGTCCTTCGATGACGGGTTCAGTGCTGGCCGCTTCGCTTGCAAGCGTTGCCGGGGCGGTCGCCAGGGGTGCCGCAGGTGCTGCCATATAAGGTTGGGCAAATTGAATGGGGGCTTGTCCGCCAGCGATATGGCGCGAGATGCGTACTTTTTCCTCGCCTTCGGTAAGTTCCAGCTCGGAAATGCCGGATTCTTCGACCAGATCGATCAGTTTCTTCAGTTTGCGTAAATCCATGGTTGACCTCTCGGTGTATTGGGTGCCGTTCAGGCACGGGTAATGTGGTTGATGGCGTAATCCAGTGCCAGTAAATATCCGCGAGCTCCCAGGCCACTGATGACGCCGACTGCGAGATCGGAAAAATAAGAGTGGTGACGGAAAGGTTCGCGGGCGTAGATATTTGAAAGATGAACTTCGATAAACGGTATCTTCACGGCAGCCAATGCGTCGCGCAAGGCTACCGAGGTATGGGTGAAGGCGGCAGGATTGATGATAATGAAATCCACCGGGGCGTGCGCCAGCGTATGGATTTTCTCTATCAACGCAGCCTCATGGTTGCTCTGGCAGATATCAATGGAAATTCCGGCCGCCGCAGCATGTTGCGTCAATTGGCGATTGATATCTTCCAATGTGTTCGAACCGTAATGATTGGGTTCGCGCAACCCCAGCAAATTCAGGTTGGGTCCATGCAATACCAGTACGGATTTCGAAGATGATTGAGTCATGGAAGGGGCGTAGTTGATCGCCAATTTAACTGGAATGGGCGAAATTTTGCCGTAATTTTGGGTATTTTGTCTAGAGAATTGACGAAATTTAGAGAACTTGTCTGCTATTTATCTTCCGAAAGTGCAGCTTTAAGAGTCTCTGCCAGTAAGGATTTGGTGATGCGGCCAAAGTAGCTTTTGAGGATTTTACCGTCCGGCCCAATGATGACGGTATGGGGAACAACGCTGTTGATATTGCCCAGGGAGGTGCTGAGTGCCATGCCCTCGATATCTGCAGAAAGCAACGGGTAGGGTATGGGAGTATGCTGAGAGAAAGCCTGCATGGTATGCAGGTTATCCAGTGAAATACCCAGAACGGTTAGTTTGCCAGCATATTCCTGCGCCAGTGCGGCCAGTTCTGGCATTTCCTCGCGGCACGGGGCGCACCAGGTCGCCCAAAAGTTGACTACAAGCAATTGCCCTTGCCATTGGGCCAGGCTTTGCGTTTGCTGATCTAGGTCTGTCACTTGGCTGGCAAAGAATGGTGCAGTGGAGGCATAGACATCGACTGGTTGCGCCAGTCTGGGCTTGGTAGCAAATTGCTGGAGCAGCAGCATGGCTGCTGCAATCGCCAGGGCAAAAATGATGAAGCCGCCCTTGCTTAAACCGGACTTATTCTTGCCGGGATTATTCTGGTTTGATGTTTGCATGAGTGGACTTGGCTGCATTCAATGAAACAAGGAAGCGGCTACTGTTCTGATAGCCGATCACGGTGTGGTGCTTGAGCTCCTCTCCCTGGCCATCGAAAAAGATGATCCCGGGCGGGCCGAACAGGCCGAAGCGCTTGAGCAAGGCTTGGTCGTCCGCATCATTGGCGGTGACATCGGCTTGCAATAGCACGAAATCCTGCAGGGATGCGCGCACTTCAGTATCAGTGAAGGTGAATTGCTCCATCTCCTTGCAGGAAGCGCACCAGTCTGCATAAAAGTCCAGCATGACCGGTTTGCCGGGATTCTGGCGCAATACTTGGTCCAGATCAGTCACGGTTTTGATGCGCTGGAATGGCAGGCTGGTGGCCTGGGCATGATTCAGAGTGAGTCCTTCCAATGGTCGCAATGGTGTCCTGGCGCCGGAAACAGCGCCGATCACCTGGGCAATGCCGACGATCAACATGAGAATGGCGATGCCCTTCCAGAAGCGATGCCAGGCCGTGGCTGTCTCAGGCAAGTGGTCCAGGGCATGCATGAAGATGGCGGGTACGATAAGCAGGGCGCCCCAGGTCAGTAATTGCACACTGATAGGCAGCAAGGGGGAAACAATCCACAAAGCGACCGCCAGCATGAACACGCCAAAAGCCTGGCGGATGGCCACCATCCATGGCCCGGCCTTGGGCAGTAGCGTCCCAGCAGAAGCGCCAACGAGCAGCAGGGGAATGCCCATGCCGACCGACATGGAGAACAGGGCGGTGGCGCCCAGCGCGACGTCCTGGGTTTGTCCGATATAGATCAATGCACCTGCCAGCGGCGCGGCGACGCAGGGGCTGACGATCAGGGCGGAGAGGATGCCCATTACAAAAACGCCAATCAGGCGTCCGCCCGGCAGGCGGCTGCTGGTTTGCGCCAGGCGGTTTTCCAGCGTAGCGGGCAGTTTCAGTTCATAGAAACCGAACATGGAAAGCGCTAGCAGGACAAAGACCAGGCCGCTTGCACCCAGCACCCAGGCATTCTGCAGGGCAGAACTCAGCAATTGCCCGGAAAGGCCGGCTGCGACCCCGGCAATGGTGTAGCTGAATGCCATGCCCAGGGTATAGGCCAGTGAAAGCCGAAAGGTATGCCAGCGGCTTTTGCGCTGACTGCCGACAATGATGCCGGAAAGGATGGGGATCATCGGCAGCATGCAAGGCGTCAGCGAGAGCAGCAGGCCGAAACCGAAGAAGCCCGCGATAATCAACAGCAGGCTGCCTTGCGACAGAAGGCTGGCCGCCTGATCATGTTCGCCTTGTGGTTGGGCCGTAGTTGAACCTGCCGGTTTGCTAACGGTCGGAAGCAGGGAGCCAAGTTCGAAGAACTGTTGCCGAGGCGGGTAGCACAAGCCTTTTTCGCTGCAGCCCTGATAGCTCGCCTTGATCCTGATATTGCCAGCCGGCAATGTGGACAATACTAGGCGCATATCGGCGATAAAGTTGTGATGGAATACCTCGGTGCGGCCAAAGGTTGGGTCCTGCTTCCAGTCGCCTTGCGGCAGGCTGAGATTGTTCACTTTGTGGTCGGCAGGCTCCAGCTCAAACTTGATCCTGTCCTTGTAGAGATAATGCCCCGGCGCAATCTTGAAGGCTGCCTGCAGATGATCTGCATCAATTAATTCGACCTGGAGCTTGAAAGCCTGCTCTGGCGGCAGAATATTATCCTGGTCGCTGCCAAGAAAGGCGCTACGTCCCTGGCTTAGCCATTCGCCAAGTTGGCTGCTACCGGTCGCATAGGCCATGCCGGTGCCGCCCAGCAACATGCAGAGTAACAGGAAAAATGATAAGCAGCGCTGCAGTGTCGGGTTCAAGCCTGGGTTTCCTGGTGTAGCCATGTAAGATAGGCGGGGAAACCGCCCGTGATTGGGACATGGATGATCTCGGGAAGTTCGTAAGGGTGCAGCTCCCGGATGGCTTGCTCGAGTTCGGCATAGCGTTCGGCGGTGGTCTTGATCAGCAATGGTATTTCCGTTGCGGTTTCTACCTTGCCCTGCCACTGGTAACAGGATTGGCAAGAGGCAAGCATGTTGACACAGGCGGCCAGTTTTCTGCTGACAAGCGCGTGTGCAATGGTTTCAGCGCTATCCTGGTCCGGCATATTGGTCAGGACCAGGATAGCGGAATTGTTTTCTGATGATGGAGATTGAGTATTCATGCGTGTTCTTTTCCTTTTACTGATTTTACTCGCATTCCCGATAGCTGAGATATGGGTGCTGGTGGAATTGGCTGCAAGGTATGGCTGGCTGGTGCTGGCATATTTGATCGTGATGGGGATATTGGGTTGGCGGCTTGTGCAGGATGAGAAGCTCATGATGATGGGGCGTATGGCGCAAACGTTGCAAGCTGGCGGCACACCTTTGCGCGCTGTATTCGGCAGCGCCAAAAACCTGCTGGCAGGCGTGTTGCTCATGATTCCAGGCGTGATCAGCGATGCGATTGCAGTTATTTTGCTGCTACTACCAGGTGGCGGGAAATTGGAGCAGGCAGCTAATGATGAAGAGTTCGTTTCACGTGAAACCACGGAGCAATTTCAGTCGCAATATCGCAGCGAACCTGGCGCAGGCCGCTCGAATGGAGACGTGATCGAGGGCGAGTACCGTCGCGAGGACTAGCTCTATGCTAGACTAATACGATTTTTCGGCCAAATGGCTGCGATGCATAGAGTCAGAAAACCATGTCTTTTCAAGTCATTATCAAGCCCAGTGATCGCGTATTCGAGGTGGAGGATGGTAGTACTGTCCTGGATGCCGCGATTGATGCCGGTATCAACCTGCCTTACGGATGTCGCAATGGTACCTGTGGCGCCTGCAAGGGGCAGGTGCTCGCGGGCGAAGTGAGCTATGGCGAGTATTTCGACAGCGCGCTCAGTGAAGATGAAAAGAAAGTTGGCAAGGCGCTGTTTTGCTGTGCCCAGCCTTTAACCGACCTGGTGATCGAGTGCCGCGAAGTGGAAGGCGAAGGTATTCCGCCGCGCATCCTGACTGTGCGGGTGGAAAAGCTGGAAAAGCTTTCCCATGATGTCATGGGCATGACACTGAAGCTGCCAAGCAATGAGCGCATGCAGTTCATGGCGGGTCAGTATATCGAGTTCCTGCTCAATGACGGCAGACGCCGCGCATTTTCGCTGGCGAACGCGCCGCATGATGACCGCTTCATCGAACTGCATATGCGGTTGGTGGCAAGTGGACAATTTACCCAGTATGTCTTCAATGAAATGCAGGAAAAAACCATCCTGCGTATCGAGGGGCCTTTCGGTACATTCTTCCTGCGCGAGGAAAGCACGCGCCCGGTCATCTTGGTGGCCGGCGGCACCGGTTTTGCGCCGGTAAAGGGGATTGTTGAGCATGCATTGCGCCAGGGACTCAAGCGGCCCATGACCTTGTATTGGGGCGCGCGAACCCTGGAGGACCTCTACATGGATGAGTTGCCGCGGCAATGGGCGGCAGAGAACCGCTTGTTCCGCTATATTCCCGTGTTGTCGGCGCCTGAGCCGGAAGATGGCTGGCTGGGGCGTACTGGTTTGGTGCACGAGGCAGTATTGGAGGATTACCCGGATATGAGCGCTTATCAGGTGTATTGCTGCGGAGCGCCGCAGATGGTGGATGTGGCGCATCGTGATTTCCAGCGCCACGGCTTGCCGAAAGGGGAGTTTTTCTCTGATGCCTTTACCTTTGCCAATCCTGTGGCGAAGATCCCAGCTTAGCGCAGATATCTATATTTGCCAGCGGGGCTGCCATAGACTTTGCTGAATAACCGGCTAAGCATTGGCGTTCCGCTAGTCAGGGCTTCTGGATTACTTGTTATCTTCACAAGCCTGCACACTCAGACGATAGTGGCGATTCGCGGCATCGGTTTCGCCGCGGTTATCCAACAGGCGCGCCAGCGTGAGATGGGCTTCAGCGCAAGGTTGCACGCTGATGCTGGCTTCCAGGTAACTTTGGGCCTTGCCCCACAGCTCAAGGCGCATGCACATCTTGCCCAGCGCCAATAGGAGTTTCGCATCCTGCTCATGACTCAACAGCCAGTGTTCCGCCTGTTGCAATTGCTTTTGAGGGTTGGTGCTGGCGCAATCCCCTAACTTGGCTGCCAGCTCGCTGTCCCATTCCCGGGTCAGGCTCATTTCCAGTACTTCCTGCGCCTGGTTGCCTGCATTGAGGCGAATAAAGGCATCCGCGGCCAGCTTGGCAATGCGCGTATTGAGCTTGTCCTCCGCTGGCACTCTCTTCCAGTAGTTCATAAGTGTATTCAGATTGTGTCCATGGCGTTCAATCAGGTGCTGATGCGCCTGCAGGCGGATTTCGCGAGCTTGCCAGCTTTCCATGCCGTCATGTTTCTCAAGCTGTTGCAGCAGTACCAAAACCTGTTCCCAGTTATTAAGGCGCAACTGTACTTTCAACTCCAGCCGCAAGGCGGGAATGAAACGGTGTTCTATCTTCTCGATCTGCTGCAGTACATCCAGCGCCTGGCTGTAGAGGCGGTCGTCCAGCAGTAGTTCTGCCTGTAATAGCAACCGGGCGACTTCTGCATCCGGAGCAAGGCGTTCTGCTTCTGCCAGATAGTAGTCACGCTGGCCTTTTTGCTTGAGCTTGTGTGAGGCGCGCGCGGCAATCAAGGCAGTGAGGCTCGGGTCTTCGCCCAGGTCCAGGGCTTTTGAGGCGGATTTCTGCGCAATCTGATAGCGCCCCTGGCTCAAGGCATGCAATGCTTCCAGCAGAGAAGCATGACCGAGGCGGATGCGGCGGTTTTCCTTGTAGGCGCGTACATTGGCAGGCAAGTCGCGTGCGTAATGGATAAAACGCAACAGCAGATGCAATGAGGCAAAAGCCAGGACGACCAGGATAAGCAACAGGTTTAGCGACAGCTCCAGGCGGTAAGGCGGTCGCACGATCAGTACGTAACCCTCATTATTGCCCACAAGCAGGGAGACACCGATAGCCAGTGCCAATATCAGCAATATCCAGATCAATACACGCACTATTGGCCTCGCTCCAGGTTGTTGCGGTCATGGGCGCGCTCCGAGTTACTCGCGCGCTCCAGTGTCAGCTTGTATTGGCTGGCCAGACCCTGGGTTTCGGAAATATCAGGTAGCTGGATGACGATGCTGCTGGCGGAGAGCTGTTTCAGGGTATCCAGTGCTGCTGTCGTGCTTTGCTCACGTAGGTCAAAATAACTTTTGATCCATTGTTCTGCCTGTTGCAGGTCTGCGCGGTAGGTATTTTCGTCGCGTTGCAGTAGCGCAATTCTGGCACCCAGCAGGCGTAGCTTGAGGTTCTCACGCAGGAAGAAGGTCTGGTCAGGCGCCAGTAGAGGCGGCTCGGGGCGGTCAACCCGTTCCAGGCGGATCATGTGCTTGAGGTCATCCCAGACTTCGCGAGCCAGCTTGCGGAAGGAGCTTTCTTCCGCCATGGCGGCTTCCGGGATGGAGGTTTTAGGGTGACGGTCGCTCACCAATGGCAAAGTAGTGGCACTTTCCATCAGGTTCTCCAGCTTGAGGCTGATGCCGATGGAATCCACCTGCGGTAATTCCTGCAAGCGCTGGATATCCTTGCCGATGGCCTTGCGTAATTGTACGGCAGGCACGCTATTCATGGGTTGCAGGCGTGAGTCCGCAGTCTGCAATGCCAGCAGCGCAGGCTTGATGTTGCCTGCCAGCTGTAATTGCTGGTTGGCGATGAGCAGTAATTGTTCAACCTCAGCGATCACGCGTTCGTCATGATTGTTGACCAGTTCCAGATAGAGCGTCTGCAAGGCTTCCTGTTGGTCGCGCGATTCCGCCAATTGCTGTTCCAGGCGGATGATGCGGCTGTTGGCCTCTGTGCTGCGCTCGTCTGCATTCTTGGATAGCGCCAGGCTTTGCTGGTTGGTGCCGTTGAATTGCTCCAGGCGTTGCGACAGGGATTGTTCCAACGTGCCGAAGCGGTGGCGAGTATCCAGCCATTGCCAGGAAAGAAAGGCGATGGCACCAATCGCCAGCAACAGAGCCAGCCATGCCAGCGAAGAAGGCTTACGCCTAGTATCTGCGGGTGCCGATGAGATTGTCTGGATTTCAGGTGATTGTTGTTCAGTCATGATTTACTTCACTTAAACATTGCAGCATGGCTTCGTCCCCAGGCGCGGCAGCAACTTGCACATGCAGGCCCAGGCGGGATGGCAGTTCGGCGATACGGGCATGGTTAACACATATTCTGATATCCCGTAGCCATTCTGCGCTGCCATTGTCGGTCATGGCAAGCAGGTGGCGCATGGCTTCGCTGCTGGTAACCACAATGGTATCCAATTGCCCATTGTGCCATAGCCGTTGTAATTTTCCTGTATCTGTTTGCGGGTTGATGCGGCGATAGCATTCGGCGAAGCACACTTCCGCGCCCCGGCTGCGCAGGGTGTCCGCGATCAGCTCGCGGCCACCGATGCCGCGTACGATCATGACGCGCTGGTCACGTACCGATTGCATTTCCGGCAGCGCCAGCAATGCTTCACTGTCGAAGCGCTGCGCTGGCTGCAGGATATTCGTAACGCCATATTGCACGAGTTCAGCCGCAGTGACCGGCCCGATAGCGACGCACCTGGGCTTGGCGGGCCATTGCACAAATTTCGCCTGCAGCCTGGGCATAGAGTACTGCACGGCGTTAGAGCTGATGAAAATCAGCCAGTCCTGTACTGATACATCATCCAGTAACTGTTCAAACACGCTGTAGTCTTGTAGCGGCGCGATTTCAAGCAAGGGAAAGCTGATGGACTGGCCGCCAGCTTCTTCAATCAGGCGAGTCAGGCGCGCAGCTTGTTCAACTGGCCGCGTGATGGCGATATGGCGGCCAGCGAGATTGGTTGCAGGTTCAGTCATTGGCAAGCGCGGCCAGGATGCGGTCCGCGCCGCGCGCGATCAGCTTGGTCGCCAATGCCTGGCCCAGCGCTTCTGGCTTGGTGGCTGGACCTTGCGCGGATTCCCGCAACAATTCCTTGCCGTCGATACTGGCGACAAAGCCCGTTATGTGCAGCGTATCGCCCTCCTGCTGCGCGAAAGCGCCCAAAGGCACCTGGCAACTGCCAGCCAGCGCGCGGCTCATACCGCGTTCGGCTTCCACACAGGCGGCAGTGATGGCGTGGTTGAGCGGCGCCAATATTTCCAGCAGGTCGGCACGTTCGGCGTTGATTTCGATACCCAGCGCGCCCTGGCCCACGGCGGGGATGCTCTTGTCCTGGTCTATGGCTTCGCGGATGCGCGATTCCAGTCCCAATCGCTTGAGTCCTGCTGCTGCCAGGATGATGGCGGCATATTGGCCTTCGTCCAGCTTGCGCAGCCGGGTTTGCAGGTTGCCGCGCAGCGACTCTATCTTGAGCGTAGGAAAGCGTGCCTGCAGCTGGCTTTGACGGCGCAGGCTGGAAGTGCCGACCACGCTGCCTGCAGGCAGCGCTTCTAGGCTGGCGAAATCGTTGGAGACGAAAGCATCGCGCGGATCCTCGCGCTCGCTGATCGCCGCCATGGCGAAGCCGGGCGGCAGATGCATGGGCACATCTTTCATGGAATGCACGGCAAGGTCGGCGCGTCCGTCTGCGAGCGCCTGCTCCAGTTCCTTGACGAACAGGCCCTTGCCGCCGATGCGAGCCAGCGGGGAATCCAGGATCTGATCGCCTGTGGTTGTCATGCCGAGGATGGTGACTTCGGTTTGCGGGTACAAGGCTTGCAGACGGCTCTGGATATGTTGCGCCTGCCACATGGCCAAAGCGCTTTCGCGCGAGGCAATCACCAGTTTCTTGGGAATGTTCATTAGTGCGTGCGGGTTGGGCGTGTGCTGCGCAACCGGTTCGTTATCGAAACCGGCATTCTAGCATAGGGTCTTTTCAGCCTAATGTGCGGAAAGCTTGCGTAGCAGATGGTATTGCCGCCGACTGACGGCAATGGTTTCCGGGATGTCCTTGAGCAGAGCGTGCCATCCGCTTTCGCCGTCGGTTTCGCGCTTTTCATAGCCTGTTATGCTGGACTGCGCGACGAGGCAATTGCGATGCAGGCGCAGAAACAACGGCCCCAGTTCTTGCTCCAGCGCCGTGAGGGATTCCTCGATCAGGTATTCTCCATAGCGCGTGCGCAGGGTGACATACTTGAGTTCAGCGCGCAGATAGGCGACCTCATGCACCGGGATAAGCAGGATGCGGCCGTGGTCGCTAACGCTGAAATGGGTGCGGACGCGCTGTAATGGGCGCAGCGCCTCTATCTGCGCGGGCAAGAGCACGCGTGCCTTGTGCAGGGCCGCGGCCAGCCTTTCCTGGCGGATGGGCTTGAGCAGGTAATCTACGGCATTCATCTCAAACGCCTGGATGGCATAGCCATCGAAAGCTGTGGTGAAGATGATGGCGGGCGGCAGAGCAAGCTTCTGCGCATGGCCTGCGGCCTCGATGCCGTCCATGTTGGGCATGCGGATATCCAGCAGCAGGACATGCGGTTTGAGTTGTTGCGTGAGCTCGAGCGCCTCATTACCGTGCCTGGCTTCTCCCACCAGCTTCACGCCCGGGATATCGGCAAGCAGCTCGCGCAGGCGGTTACGGGCGGGCGGCTCGTCGTCGGCAATGACGACATCGAGGGTCGGGGTGCTCATGCAGCAGGCCTGTGGCGGTAGGGAATGACGATATGCACGCTGTAGCCGTCATCGTTCCGGACGATATTGAGGCTGGCTTCGGCATCGAAATGCAATTGCAGCCGCTCGCGGATATTGTCGAGCGCCATGCGGTTGCCCTGGTGGTGGCTGATACCTGGCTGATAAGGGTTGTGCAGGTGAATGTGTAGCCCGTTGCGCGTGCTGCTGAGCTCGATGGTGATGGTGCCGCCTTCCGATAGCGGTTCTATGCCGTGATATACCGCGTTTTCCAACAACGGTTGCAGGACGAGCGGAGGAATCAGGGCATCTTGCGGCATATTCTCCACTTGCCAATCAATATTGAGGCGATTCTCCAGGCGCAGTTTCTCCAATGCTAAATATTGTCGACACAAGGCCAGCTCCTGCGCCAGCGGCACCAGTTCGCGGTTGTCAGCCATCAGGACGCGGAACAGGTCGGCCATATCCATCAAGGCGGTTTCCGCCTGCTTGCTGTCGCTGCGGACAATGGAGAGCACGGCATTGATGCTGTTGAACAGGAAATGCGGGCGTATCCTGGCTTGTAATGCCTGCAGCCGTGCCTCGGCGAGTGCGGGCGCCAGCGCGCGCTGGCGCAGATGCAGGTAGAGCAGGGTGATGGAGGCGATGCAGATGGCGAGAATGACGGTGCGCAAAGGATGGCCGGGCAGGTTGATGTTCAACAGCGATATGGCAATGGCGTGGGCCAACAGGCTGAACAGGGCGGGCAGTGTCAGCACCACTAAGTAGCCGCCAGCCGGGTTCAGCCGGGCCAGCCATGGCTGCAATAGATACAGGGCCAGCAGGCTAAGCAGCAGCACCGGCTGTATGAAGGCGCACCAGCGCGTGAACTCTGGCAGCCATTCTCCCAGCGTGGCGCTGGCCGCCAGCGCGGCAAACAGGCCCAGCAGGTTGACGGCGATGAGGATGCGCAGGCAGATGCCCAGGTTGCGGAAGTCGGGCAATTTCGCTGAACGCATGGCAAATTGCTTTATAATAGGCATATTTAGCGCACTATTTTTCACACTTTATTCAATCACGTGAGTCCATCACGCAGCATCATGACAGAAAAGTCCAATCACTTGAACCAAACCTCCTCCAAGACCTGGTCCGGCCGCTTCAATGAACCCGTGGCTGAACTGGTCAAGCAATATACCGCTTCCGTGGGCTTCGACTACCGGTTGGCCGAATACGATATCCAGGGTTCGCTGGCGCACTCCCGCATGCTGGGTGCGCAGGGCATCATCAGCCAGGAGGACGTGGCCAGGATAGAGCAGGGCCTGAACGAGATTCTGGAAGAAATCCGCAGGGGCGAATTCATTTGGCTGCTCGACCTGGAGGATGTGCATCTTAATATCGAAAAGCGCCTGACGGACAAGATCGGCGACGCGGGTAAGCGCTTGCATACTGGCCGCTCGCGCAACGACCAGGTCGCTACCGATATCCGCCTCTGGCTGCGCGCCATGGTGGACGATGCCGTCGGCCGCATCCGCAAATTGCAGGCTTCGCTGGTGGAGCTCGCGGAACAGCATGCCGATACCGTGATGCCCGGCTTCACGCATTTGCAGGTGGCGCAGCCCGTGACCTTCGGTCATCACCTGCTGGCGTATTTCGAGATGCTGCAGCGCGATGCGGAACGCCTGATTGATGCCCGCAAACGCATCAATCGTCTGCCGCTAGGCGCGGCGGCGCTGGCAGGTACCAGCTATCCCATAGATCGCGAGCGCGTCGCGCATGAGCTCGGTTTCGAGGCGCTGTGCGAAAACTCGCTGGACGCGGTATCCGACCGTGATTTTGCGATTGAATTCACCGCGGCGGCGGCATTGATCATGACGCATTTGTCGCGACTATCGGAAGAGCTGATCCTGTGGTCCAGTCCGCGCTTCGGCTTTATCGACATTGCCGACCGCTTCTGCACCGGCTCCTCCATCATGCCGCAGAAGAAGAATCCCGACGTGCCGGAGCTGGTGCGCGGCAAGACCGGGCGCGTCAACGGTCACCTCGTGGCTTTGCTGACTTTGATGAAAAGCCAGCCGCTGGCCTACAACAAGGATAACCAGGAGGACAAGGAACCCTTGTTCGACACAGTGGACACCCTGCTGGTAACGCTGGAAATCTATGCAGATATGCTGCGCGGCATCAAGGTCAACAAGGATGCCATGCGCCTGGCGGCGGCGGAAGGCTTTGCCACTGCTACCGACCTGGCGGATTATCTAGTGAAGAAAGGCATGCCGTTCCGTGATGCGCATGAGGTAGTGGCATTGACAGTGCGCCATGCCGTGGAGCAGGGTTGCGACCTGTCAGACCTGCCTTTGGCGCAATTGCAGCAGTTCAGTGCGCAGATTGGGGAAGACGTATATCAGGTGCTGACGCTGGAAGGGTCGCTGGCCAGCCGCAACCATCGCGGCGGCACGGCACCTAGCCAAGTTCGGGAAGCCTTGATACGCGCAAGGAAGCTACTGGACTAAAACGGTGCTGGAGTGAGAGTGAGTTGAAAAGCCCCGCATTGCGGGGCTTTTTCTTTCTCATGATTGACTATATTCATGACTACTGCGGCGATGGTTGCATGGTGCTGGCGCCTACTACCCGGTTGCGGCCACTGTTTTTTGCCACGTACAAGGCGTGGTCTATGCGTCCGATCAGGGAGTCCGCAGATTCACCCGTCTCGCGCTCCGCTACTCCGGCGCTGAAGGTAATCAGAACATGGCTGTCGTTGTGCAGGAAGATGTTGCGCGTCAATTCGCGTTGTGCTCGCGTAATCACGCTGATTGCATCTTTTTCCACGGTACCAGGCAAGAGGATGATGAATTCCTCGCCGCCGTACCGCGCGATCACATCCGTGGTGCGTAGTGATTCCTTGATTACGGAAGCAAGATGGGCCAACGCATGATCGCCAGTCGTGTGGCCCAAGGTATCGTTGATTTGCTTGAAATGGTCGATATCCATCATGGCGATACTGAGCGGCATGCCAAACCGGTCTGCCCGCTGGAATTCCCGCAATAATGCTTCATCCATCCCGCGGCGGTTCAGGGTACCGGTCAGGTGGTCTTCAAATGCAATCTCATTGATATGATCGAGCTGCAAGGTGAGTTCGTAGATCTGCTTTTCGGCTTCGCGAATCCTGGTCTGGGTTTCCACGATTTTGTCATGTGAATGCTGCGTAAGGGTGCTGATAATCTGGGTGTCCTCAAGCAGGCGGGTCACCACCTCATTGAGCGCCCGTATATCATCGCTATGGCTGATTTCCTCGCGATAATGCTGCAGCTTGGCCTGGTAGTCATCGGTGGCTACCGTGACTTCAGCTAGTTGCGTGACAAAGATTTCTGCCATTTTTTTCAGTGTCTTCTTGGCTTCGATCAGCCCTGGCCGGAATTGCCCCTGCATGAAAATGAGGTCCTGCAGGGTGTCTTCTGCCTTGGATAACGAATCTATGCTCAATGGCTGGCTAAGCGTTTCGCGCACAGTCGCAATCGGGCCTTGTAACCAATGCTCTTCCTCAGCCAGGGTTTCCAGGCTGACGATCAGCATGCGCAATAGCTGTAGCAGTTGCAATTGCAGTTGGCCCTGCCCATCCAGGTGCATTTCCAGGCTGAACAGGATTTCCTTCAGGATAGATTCCAGCGCCAGAATATCTTTCCGGCCCTCAGCTTGCCGTGCGGATTGCAGCAGGGCAGTAGCACGGGCATGGACTTCGGGCAAATCCTTGAGTTGAGGGAGCACGACCAAGTCCAGTGTCTTGATCAGCATGTTGCGCCAGAGCGTGACGACATCAGACGGCGCATTGAATTCAGGCTGGATGGCCTGGGCTTCCTGCGAGTTGACAGGCGTGGATAGGATGGCGAGTAATTGCCGTAGCGGAGTTTCCAGATCTGGCCATTCCTGTTTTTCAATCTGCGTCAGGAGACTATTGATTTCCAGGCGGTAGGAGGGTTGCCGGATACCAATTTCCGTCAGGAGCTTGTGCAGTAATTGTCCGAGGGCAAAGGAGTTGTCGACGGCAGACTGACCGTTGATGGTGTTATAAACCTTGCGATAGTTATCGGGTGTGGGCGCTATTCGGCTTTTTGAAAGCTGGAGCAGGGTTTGTCGTGCGGTTTCAACGGCTTTTTTATGTTGATCCATGGCTGACCCAAATTATATTCATTTTCTCAGGGGGGCTTGTGTCGCAGGCAAGTGCTTCTCGCCTAGCTACATTCTGCTCTCAGAACCGCTACATTGTAATACAGAGAATGTCTTACAAAATAAACTTGCAACTTCGAATTATCAGTCAAGGAATAGTTGCAACAGTTCGTTGAGGAAGCGTTGGCCGAGCTGGGTAGGGGCAATATATTCCGGGCCAAGGTGCAATAGGCTCTTGTCGGCAGCCTGCTGTAAGGTGGCGGAGATGCTCTCCAGGGCAAGGCCGGTGCGCAATTCAAACAATGATGGCTCAAAGCCGCAGGTCAGCCGCAATGCGTTCATCATGAACTCGAAAGGCAGTTCATCCTGCGGAATGGACCATAGATTGTCTGCTGCATTGCCGCGCATGGAGTGATCAAGATAGCGCTTGGGGTGCTTGTGGCGCGTTTCGCGCGTGATGCGGTCGTGAAAGCTTAGCTTGCTGTGCGCACCCGCGCCTATGCCAAGATAATCCCCGAACAACCAGTAGTTGCGGTTGTGGCGGCATTGGCGGCCCTGTTGCGCGAAGGCCGAGGTTTCGTAATGATTATAGCCGTGCTGGGCAAGCAGCTCTTCAATCGCTTCCTGCATGCTGGCGCTGGCGTCGTCATCGGGCAGTGCTGGCGGGGTGCGGTGGAACGGCGTGTTGGGTTCCAGCGTCAGGTGGTAGAAGGACAGGTGCGCGGGCCGCAGTTCACAGGCGCGCCTGGCATCGGCCAGAGCATGCTCCAGGCTTTGGCCGGGAAGGGCATACATGACGTCCAGATTTACGGCGTCAAAAATATCCAGCGCCAACTCAGCGGCAGCCACAGCCTGGGCTTCGTCATGGATGCGTCCCAGTTTTTGTAAATAAGCGCTGTCGAAACTCTGGATGCCGAGCGAGAGACGGTTGACGCCCGCGGCGCGGTAGCCCTTGAAATGCGCTGCATCAACGGTGCCGGGGTTGGCTTCCATGGTGATTTCGCAATCCACGCCAAGCGGCACCAGCGCCCGCACATTGCTCAGAATACGGTCTATGGCTTCCGGCGAAAACAGGCTGGGCGTGCCGCCGCCGAAGAAAATGCTGTGTACGCGGCGGCCCCAGATGCGCGGCACCGATTGTTCCAGGTCGGCGATCAACGCATCGACGTAGGCGGTCTCGGGGATTTCGCCGCGCGACTCATGGGAGTTGAAGTCGCAATACGGGCATTTGCGCACGCACCAGGGGATGTGGATATAAAGCGATAACGGGGGCGGCTGGGTGGGCGCGGAGGAAACGACGTCTTCTGCTTGCGCCGCCGGCGTGTCAATCGCCTTGATTTCGATGGACGTGCTGATAGGGGTTCACCAATTCATCAATCAGGCGGTGCAAGGCTTCGCGCATCTGCGGTTCCGACACTTCCATGAGCAGGCCGTCTTCCAGCGCGTCCTGCGCGATCTGCTTGATCTCATCGAAGTTCTCGGTCATGACCTTGACCTTTTCCGTGCAGGAAACGACGCTGCCGTCGTCCCGCACCCATTTGGGCCAGTTACCGCTCATGAGGCTAATTTCTCCAATTGCTGCACCAGCTTGCTCAGCGCATGGCCGCGGTGGCTGATGCGGTTCTTGATCTCGGCAGCCAACTCGGCGGCGGTCTGGCTGGTTTTGACATCCAGGAACAAGGGGTCGTAGCCAAAGCCGCCGCTGCCGCGCGGCGCGGTCAATATTTCGCCTTGCCAGATGCCTTCTGCGATCAACGGTTGCGGATCGTCCGCATGGCGCACCAGCACCATGACGCAATAGTAATACGCATGGCGGTCATGCAGCCCTGCCAGGCTCTGCAGCAGTTTCTCGTTGTTGCGCACGTCGGATTTTGGTTCTCCGGCATAGCGAGCGGAATACACGCCTGGCGCGCCCTGCAGCGCGTTGACACAAATGCCGGAATCATCCGCCAGTGCGGGCAGGCCGGTATGGCGGCTGGCATGGCGCGCCTTGGCGAGAGCATTCTCGATAAAGGTGACGAAAGGCTCTTCCGCTTCCGGCACATTGAAGGCGGATTGCGGGATGACCTCGATGGCAAGCGGCGCCAGCAAGGCCTGGATTTCCTTCAGCTTGCCCTGGTTGCCGCTGGCGATCACCAGTTTCTGGAAAGGCATGCCCATGCTTATAGCCCCAAGGCTTCTTTCTGTTTGTCCAACAGGCTGCGGATGCCGTTTTCGGCCAATTCCAGCATGCGGTTCATGGCGTCGCGCTGGAAAGGCTCGCCTTCGGCAGTGCCCTGGATTTCCACAAAACCGCCTTGGCCGGTCATGACCACGTTCATGTCGGTGTCACAGGCGGAATCCTCGATATAGTCCAGATCCAGCACTGGCGTGCCCTGATAGACGCCGACCGAAATGGCGGCTACGGCATCTCGTAACGGCGATTCGGTGATCAAGCCTTTTTTCAACAAAAAGCTGATGGCGTCATGCAAGGCGACATAGGCCCCGGTGATGCTGGCGGTGCGCGTGCCGCCGTCAGCCTGGATCACGTCGCAATCCAGGTGGACAGTGCGCTCGCCGAGTTTCCCCAGGTCGATGATGGCGCGCAGGCTGCGCCCGATCAGGCGCTGGATTTCCTGAGTGCGTCCGGATTGCTTGCCGCGCGCGGCTTCACGGTCCATGCGGCTGCCGGTGGAACGGGGCAGCATGCCGTATTCCGCCGTGACCCAGCCTTGGCCCTTGCCCTTGAGGAAGCCGGGCACTTTTTCTTCCACGCTGGCGGTGCACAGCACATGGGTATCGCCGAACTTGACCAGCACGGAGCCTTCCGCATGCTTGGTGTAATGGCGGATGATCTCGACTTCACGTAACTGATCCGGCGTGCGTTGGCTGGGGCGCATGGCAATTCCTGAGATTTCAAAGCCGTTATTATAAGCGATGGCTGAATGATGAATTGTATTTTCCGGGAATACGGGCGCTCAGCGCTTGCTGCGCTTGATGGCGGCATTGATTTCGGCAATGGCGCGCTCGATCTCGTCCTCGTCCAGGTCGGTGGCTAGCGTATCGGCGTCGATGTCTGCCGTTTCGGAGAGGCCGATGATGGTATGGGATTGCGCCAGCGACATCTCCAGGGTGGAGATGGTAAGCGGCAACTCTGCCTTGGTTTCCCACTGGAGGCCGATGGCGCTGAGGTTGTCCATATTCTTGTCGCCTACCTTTTCAGCGGCATCCAGAAGGCCGGGGACGCTATGGGCAATGCCGGGGCCGTTGATGAGCATGTCCTGCATGCGCTCGTCGCTGAGATATGTCCACAGGCCGTCGCTGCATAGCAAAATGTGGTCGCCCGCCTGTAGTGGGATGGGGGAGCTGATGTCTATTTTCGGGGGAGAGTCGCTGCCCAGGCAGTTGTATATCTTGTGGCGGTCAGGATGATGCAGCGCGGCTTGCGCATCCAGCTTGCCCTGTTTCATCATGAGTTGAACGACGGAATGATCCTCGGTGCGGAACAGCGGCTTGCCCCGGCGGAAGTGATACAGGCGTGAATCGCCGATATGGGCGCAATACAGCGTATTGCGTTGCAGGATTCCCGCTACCAGCGTGGTCTTTGGGGTTTCTTCCAGCGAGCGATTGACTGCCACATGGTGGATGGCTTCATGCAGCTTGAGGATTTCAGTGCGTAAAAAGCCTTTGACATCCGGCAGGTCAGGGGTAGCGGCCTGCTGGAATGCCGCCGTCAGCATCTTGACGGCCAATTGGGCCGCTACTTCGCCATGATGGTGTCCCCCCATGCCGTCGGCAAGCACCAGCAACAAGGCGTCCTTGCTGTAGGAATAGGCGACCCGGTCCTGGTTGACCGGGCGTCCACCGCTGCGGCTGCATTGATAAATGCTGAATTTCATATTGTTAATCCTGGGTGAACATCGAGGAGATTCTATGCAGCCAGCCACGCTGGCCGGTATCGGCTACATCCTCCATCAATGATTTTTGCAGCGCGAACACGCTGGGAGGGCGCTCCATGTAATCCAGCGCCATGCAGCTGTCGATGATCTCCAGCAGCGCGCGGGAATATTTGCCACGGCCCAGCTTGACGGCGGGAATCAGCAGATCCTTGTTCAGGCGCTGGTTCGCCGCCTGCGGCGCGGCCTGCTGCAAGCATGCGTACATGCTGGCGCCTATGCTGTAAACGTCACTCCAGGGACCAAGGTTCTGGCGGTCGCCATATTGTTCCGGCGCGGCAAAACCCGGTGTGTAGCTGGGCGGCAGATTGTTGGAAGCCTCGTTGAGCGTCATGCGCGCGGAGCCGAAATCCAGCAACACCGGCGAGCCATCCAACCGGATATAGATATTGGCGGGCTTGAGGTCGAGATGCAGCAATTTTTGCGCATGCACCTCGCGCAGGCCGTTGAGCAATTGACTGAAAATGCTGCGCAGCATGGGTTCTGGCAGATGGGTGTCGCGCGCCAATACATATTCCTGCAGGGATTTGCCGCGCTCGTATTGCATCACCATGTATACCGTGTCGTTGGCGCGGAAGAAATTCTGCACGCGGACGATGTTTTTATGCTCGATATTGGCGAGCGAGCGGCCTTCCTCAAAAAAACACTTCAGCCCGAAGCGGAACCCGGCTGCTGCATCGTTGGTGGGCACATGCACTTTGTCGCCCTCCTTGCGCAGGGCCAGGATATTCGGCATGTATTCCTTGATTGCCACGGTGGAGCGGCTTTCCAGCTCGCGTGCGATATAGACAAAACTAAACCCGCCTGCGCTAAGGAGTTTTCTGATTTCATAACCCTCCAGTTGATAGCCTGGTGGCAGAGGGCTGTTCTGGTTGGAATGCATGAATGGAGAATCGCGGGAGATCTGGGGTCGAACCTGTAATTTGCCGGTTATTCTGTCATGAATTGCGTTGGATTTGATACCATGAGCCAAATTTAATCAGGATTGGCAACAGATGATCTACAGCATGACCGGTTATGCCTCAGTCGAACATGAGGTCAGCAATGGAGTTCTGGTATTGGAGCTGCGCTCGGTAAATCACCGTTATCTCGAGTTGCAGCTCAAGCTCGACGACCATGTGCGCATGTTCGAGCCGCAGGTGCGTGAGCTTATCTCCACCCACCTCAAGCGCGGCAAGGTGGAGTGCCGCCTCAGCCTGGCGCATCGCGCTACCGAACAGCGACAGGTACAACTGGACGACAACGTGTTGCAACAACTGGCGCAAATGACAGTTAGCGTGCAGCGCCATTTCCCTGAAAGCCGTCCCTTGAGCGTTTCCGATATTTTGCGCTGGCCGGGCGTGGTGCTGGGCGAAAGCACGGATCAGGAAACACTGGGCAAGGCTATCCAGGAAGCTGTGCTCAAGGCCGTGCAGCAAATGACGGCGGCGCGTGCGCGCGAAGGCGCCAAGCTCAAGGACATCATCCTGGAACGTCTTGTCGATATGGAAACACAAGTCGCCAAGGTGCGTCCTCTGCTGCCCACCCAGATGCAGACCTACCAGGCAAGGCTCACGGCCAAGCTCCGGGAGGCGTTGGGCGTCGCGGATGAAGAGCGTGTTCGCCAGGAGCTTACCATTTTCGCCCAGCGCATCGACGTGGACGAAGAACTCAGCCGCCTGGGCGCGCATATCACAGAAGTGAAACATCTCCTGAATGCAGGCAGTCCTGCGGGCAAACAGCTCGATTTCCTCATGCAGGAACTCAATCGCGAGGCTAATACCCTGGCCTCCAAATCCGTCTCCACCGAGGTTTCCCAAGCCGCCATGGCGCTCAAGCTGCTGATCGAACAGATGCGCGAGCAGGTGCAGAATATTGAATAGGCACCCGCTTCACTGTTTCCCCAAATAAAGATCAAGTTGCTCAAATAGTGACGCCAATTGCTGCCTTGCTTGTTGGCATGCAGGGCAGGTGGCGACGTGGTGCTGGATCTCGGAGCGTTCCGTCGCGCTAAGCTCGCGATCGCGACTTTCACAGACCAGGGTGGCGGCGTGGATGCAGTTGAACAAGGTGTCAGGATGCATATTCATCTCCCCAGGCGTTAACGGTGCAGGCGCGCAGCTTGAGTCTGGCGCGATGCAGGGTGACGCGGATATGGCCGGGTGTCAGTTGGGTCTGGTGGGCAATTTCTTCAATATCAAACCCAAGGTATTCGCGCATGAGGAAGATACTGGCGTTTTTCTCGGGCAGTGCTTGCAGGCATAGCTCGATGATATCCAGCAGTTGCTGCCTTTCCGTAGTGGTCGAAGGGCACAAGACAGGATTGAAATTTTCCGGGTTCCAGTTGCCATCGGGAGTGAACATATCCTGGGCATCGTATTCGGCGATGAGGTCATCAAGGGCGATGGCGTGGAATTTCTTCTTCAGGCGAATGGCGTCGATGATCTTGTGGCGCAAAATGCCTAACAGCCATGCGCGTATCGAGGATTGCCCGGCATAGCGTTCATGGCCGGTGAGGGCGCCAATCAGCGTTTCCTGCGCCGCATCGTGACCATCCTCACCCAGTTGCAGGCAGGCAAGCCGCGTCAGGAACGCCATATGCTCCAGCACGGCCTGGGTAAAATCTGCGGTGTTGCCTGCGGTAGTCTGCATCTGCTTCCTTTATTGCGCTGATCTTCTCCTGAGGGATTCTACATAAGCCGCGCCGCGCGCTTGCAAGATAGGATCGTTTGCGGGGCTGATACCATCCGGTAGTTGAGTCGGCGAGAAAATAGCCGTATCGCATGTATGATCCGCTACCAGGCTGCTGACTTCAAGCTTGCCGATCGGCTGTTTGGCGCCGGACTGGCTCCACGGCTGCGTGGGGTCGGTCAGCGAGTCTCCGACGGTAGCTTCCTGCAGGTAAAAAGTATAGGAAATTGCACCATTTTTCAGCTTGGCTTGTAGCTCCTCTTTCAGGAAGTTATCAGGCAATGTCTGCTCATCACCTTCTGTGAGGTAGCGGGTGCCTGCATCTGGTTCCACAATGATTCTGGCCCATTTACTGCTGCCTTTGCCATTCTCGAAATGAAAAGCGTGATTGGAAAAATAAGGCGTGGTGGCATAAGAGGCCGGTGCGGCATGTGCAGCCAGGAGTTTGCCCAGCAGGTTACTTTCCGGATATTGCTCGCTATGCTGCTTGATTTTCTCGGGGTTGGGCTTCTTGGTGGCAGGGTCAGCGACTCTGGCCTGCAGAAAGCTGACAAAGGAAGCGGGCGTGGCAGCAAAAAACACAGGTTCTGAAACTAGGGCCAAATCATAGGTTTCATCACCTGATTCCAGCTTGACGGCCAGGCCGCGCACGCTGCGGGATTTGTCGGAAACCGCCGGGTTGCCGCCGCCGATGGAGAAACGGAAGATGGCGGGGACTTCAGGCTGCGCGAACATTGGTGAGGCAATCAATGTGCCTGCTGCACTATCCGGGATGAATTTCCCGGTTGCGCAAAAGCCTTTGGCATGTGAACTGCGCAATCCTTTGTGCTGGCCGAAAACGCCATTCAAGGCATCAATCAATTCTACGGGACCAGGTTCAGCCTGGACGGGGAGTGCCATACCTGCCAGAGCAATGCCGCTGGCAAGCGCGATGGCGGCGGATTGGATGAAGTGTGGGGATTTCATGGCCTGTATCCTTTTTCGGAGTAGTGACAAACATAAGTCGTCAGTTAGCCGCTATTCGTTACAGCGGATTGCAAAATAATATCCAGCAAGTCCCGGTTGATTGGCTTGTTTTACCTGGCCAGTTAGATACTTCAGTGAAGCAAGGTCGGGTTCGCTGATGCGGATATGGTAAGCTAGTCGGTTCCGGCTTTTGGATTTTGCTGAGAGGAGTGAAGCAGACTGGCGGAGTCCGGCGGACCTGTTCAATACGCGGAATGATCATGCGCGATTTCAGATATTCTTTTTTTGTGACGTTTCTTTGCCTGGGGCTGGCAGCGCTCTGGGGTTACCAGCTCAAGGGCGATATTTCCGGCATCTGGCCTGCGCTGAGCGTGGCGCTGATTCTGGGCGTCATGGAAGTCAGCCTTTCTTTCGATAATGCCGTGGTGAATGCTGCCATCCTCAAGGAGATGGATGAAAGATGGCGGCAGATATTTCTGACGGTCGGTATCCTGATCGCAGTGTTTGGTGTGCGTTTGCTGTTCCCATTATTGCTTGTGGCGGTAGCGACCGATCAGGGATTGGTGGCGGTGGCGGATATGGCCATCAATAATCCGGTGTTGTATGCGGATTATCTGGATGACGGGCATACGGCGATTGCCGCATTTGGTGGCTCCTTCCTGTTCCTTGTGTTCCTGAGCTTTCTGCTGGACCCTGAAAAGGAACTGCATTGGCTGGGGCGCCTTGAAGCCGCATTTGGCAAACTGGGCAACCTGGAATCAATCAAGATTATTGTCATTCTCCTGATCCTGCTAGGCTTGCAGCATTTCCTGCCCATTTCACAGGAGAAGCGCCTGACCATTCTGTTATCTGGGCTGGCTGGGGTGGTGCTGTATGTATTGATCGACAGCCTGAGCAACTTCTTTTCCTCGCAGGCGGAGGCCGATGCCTTTGCCAACACGGCCAAGCGCAATGGGGTCATGGGATTTCTCTATCTCGAAATCCTGGATGCTTCCTTCTCGTTCGACGGCGTGATCGGGGCGTTCGCGATCACTCGTGACGTCGTCATCATTATGCTGGGCCTGACCATAGGCGCCATGTTCGTGCGCTCCATGACGGTGCGGCTGGTCTACAAAGGCACGCTGGATAACTATATTTATCTGGAGCACGGCGCTCATTATGCGATCGGGGTGTTGGGACTGGTCATGTTCTACACCATCTACCAACCGGTGCCGGAAGTGATTACAGGGTTGATTGGCGTGGTGTTCATCATGGCATCCCTGGCGTCATCGATTCTTCATAAGCGCAAATTGTCCTCCTGAACCCGATTTTTAAGCATGTATGACGGAATTCACTATCATGAAAGGTAACCTCTTCATCATTACAGCCCCTTCCGGCGCTGGGAAAACCTCGTTGGTACGGGCATTGCTGGACGGGGATGACCAGATCAAGCTCTCGGTATCCCATACCACGCGCCAGCCGCGGCCCGGCGAGGAAGATGGGGTGCATTACCACTTTGTCGCAGAACCGAAGTTCGTCGAGCTGCTTGGACACGGGGATTTCCTCGAAAGCGCCCAGGTGCATGGCGCTTATTACGGTACATCGCAATCTACGGTGAATGCGGTGCTGGCGCGTGGGCTGGACCTGATCTTGGAAATCGACTGGCAGGGCGCGCAGCAGGTACGCAAACAATATCCTGAGGCGATCAGCATTTTCATTCTGCCGCCTTCCATGGAGACGCTGGAGCAACGCCTGAAAAACCGCGCGCAGGACAGCGCCGAGGTAATCGCCCGCAGGCTGGCGGCCGCGCGCGACGAGATGCGCCACGTGGCGGAATTTGACTATGTTACAATTAACGACAGATTTGAACATGCGCTGGAAGACCTGCGCGCAATCGTGCGCAGCCAGAGACTGAGGCGTGAAAAGCAGATGGTGCGGCACCAGGAAGTGGTGCAAAAGCTGCTGTGATGGCGCGATGCATGAGTAACGATGACAATATTCAGGAGATTTTCATAACATGGCACGTATTACCGTTGATGACTGTCTGGAAAAAATTCCCAACCGTTTCCAGTTGACCCTGGTAGCCGCCTATCGCGCCCGCCAGCTGGCCAATGGCTCCGAGCCGCTGGTTAATGCGCATGGCAGCAAGGACAAACCTACCGTGCTGGCGCTGCGCGAGATTGCGGCATCCAAGGTTGGTCTGGAAGTACTTAACCGCGGACATGCCTGATTGTCTGCTATGTGACAACCATTAGCTGGCAACTTCCCGGGGCAAGCAGGATTGCGAGTCACGGGATGGTGAATATGATGGCAAATAATTGAGTTGAATAATCGAGCTATGTCTCCCACATCTGCCAAACGACCAGCTGAACCCGCTCCACCCCCGCCTTTGCTGCCAGCCGACAGCGAAGACTCCCAACTCACCCTGCGCCTGCGGGAATATCTCAAGCAAGACGACATCAACCAGGTCTGGGAAGCCTACCGCTTCAGCGCTGCCGCGCATGAAGGCCAGGTGCGCCGCAGCGGCGAGCCTTATGTGATCCATCCGGTCAGCGTGGCTGGCATCCTCGCCAATCTGCACCTCGACCCACCTACCCTGATTGCGGCCTTGCTGCATGATGTGGTGGAAGATACCGGCGTCACCAAGCAGGAAATCAGCGAGAAATTCGGCAAGCAGGTGGCCGAGCTGGTGGATGGCCTGTCCAAGCTCGACAAGATCGAGTTCCAGAGCGCGACCCAGGCGCAGGCCGAGAATTTCCGCAAGATGCTGCTGGCGATGTCGCAGGATGTGCGGGTGATCCTGATCAAGCTCGCCGACCGCTTGCACAACATGAGCACGCTGGAGGTGATGAAGCCGGAGAAGCAGCGCCGCATCGCGCGTGAAACGCTGGACATCTACGCACCGATTGCCAACCGGCTGGGCCTGAATGAGATTTACCAGACGCTGGAAGACCTGAGCTTCAAGTATCTCTATCCCATGCGCCACCGCGTGATTTCCAAGGCGGTGATGGCGGCGCGGGGCAACCGCAAGGAAGTGGTTGGCAAGATTCTCGACGCCATTAACCAGCGCCTGAAAGACCAGCATATTGATGCTGAAGTCACGGGCCGCGAAAAGCATTTGTATAGCATCTACCGGAAGATGACAGGCAAGACCATCACCTTCTCGCAGATATACGATATCTATGGCTTCCGCGTCGTTGTGCGCGACCTGCCTACCTGTTATGCCGCACTGGGCGTGTTGCACGGTCTGTACAAGCCCATTCCCGGCAAGTTCAAGGACTATATTGCCATCCCCAAAGCCAATGGCTACCAGTCGTTGCATACCACATTGTTCGGCCCGTTCGGGACGCCAATAGAAATCCAGATCCGCAGCCGTGAAATGCACAACGTGGCAGATGCGGGTGTGGCCGCGCATTGGCTCTATAAATCCACCGATGCCCATTTAACTGCGCTGCAGCACCAGACGCACCAATGGTTGCAGCGCCTGCTGGACATCCAGAGCGAGAGCACGGACTCGCTGGAATTCCTTGAGCATTTCAAGGTGGATCTGTTCCCGGACGAGGTTTATGTCTTCACGCCCAAGGGCAATATCATGGCCCTACCGAAGGGGGCGACTGCGGTCGACTTTGCCTATGCGGTGCATACCGATATCGGCAACCGCTGCGTGGCGGTGAAGATCAACCAGGAACTGGCTCCGTTGCGCACAGAACTGCGCAACGGTGATCATGTGGAAATCATCACGGCAGCTCATGCCCACCCGAACCCGGCTTGGCTCAATTATGTGCTGACCGGCAAGGCGCGCGCGCATATCCGGCATTACCTCAAGTCCATGCAGTCCACCGAATCCGCCTTGTTGGGCGAGCGCATGCTCAATCAAGCGTTGCGGGCCTTGCATGCCAATCCGACCGCCATTGATGATACGGCCTGGCAGCGTCTGGTGCGTGATTATGGCGCGAAGGGCAGGGATGAAATCCTTTCGGATATCGGCCTGGGCAAGCGACTCAACGTCATGGTGGCGCACCAGCTCATGGTGCCGGTCAATGGCGCGCAGCCGGAGACCGCGGAAAGCGTTAAGCCGCACCCCAAGATGCTGGATACGATTACCATCCGTGGCTCCGAGGGCATGGCGGTGCAATTCGCGCAATGTTGCCGACCTATCCCAGGCGATCCTATCCTGGGCTTCATCAACAAGGACAAGGGCCTGGTGATTCATACGCACGATTGCCCCACCATCCGTAAATTCCGCCTCGATCCGGACAAATGGCTGGACGTGGAATGGGACCCACAAGGCAGCCGCCTGTACAAGGTCAGCTTGCGGCTGGTGGTGGCCAATCGTCGCGGCATGCTGGCGAAGATCGCCTCGGGGATTGCAGAGGCGGGTTCGAATATCGACAATGTCAGCATGGAAGAAGCGGACAACAGTACCTATACCACCATGAATTTCACAGTACAGGTGGAAAATCGCGTGCATCTGGCGGAGTTGATGCGGCGCTTGCGCAAGATTCCGGATGTGGTGAGAATCAACCGGGTCAAGGGCGCAGGCGCAGAACAAAGAATGCAGTAGTGTTTGCTCACTTTCGCTTATTCCCACGCGTAGTCGAAATAATGCAATAACAAGTTTTCAGGAGAAAATCATGGCAAAGCAAATCATTCATACCGACGGTGCTCCTCAGGCAATCGGCACTTATTCCCAGGCGGTCAAGGTCAGGGGCAGCACGGTGTATCTCTCGGGCCAGATCGGCCTGGATCCTGCCACCATGGAAATGGTGGACGGTATCGAGGCGCAGGTGCATCGCGTGTTCAAGAATCTCAAGGCGGTGTCTGAGGCGGCTGGCGGTTCGCTCGCGGATGTCGTCAAGCTTAATATCTACCTGACGGACCTGGCGCATTTTGCGCTGGTGAATACCGTGATGGCAGAATATTTCACCCAGCCTTACCCTGCCCGCGCAGCCGTTGGCGTGGCGCAATTGCCGCGCAATGCGCTGGTGGAAGCGGACGGAGTGCTGGAAATCGGCGCTTGATCATAGCAACTCTGCGCCAGGGTCAGTATTTGCCATCAGGTCATGGCGTCCAGACTGCCAGCCAATACCCAGCTGAGTGAAATCAAGGGCATCACCCCTGCGTTGCAGGGGCGTTTGTCCAAGCTGGGCATCTTCAATTTGCAGGGTTTGCTGTTGCATTTGCCCCTGCGTTATCTCGACGAAACCCGCATTACCCCCATCCGTGAACTGCGCACGGGAGAGCAGGCCCAGGTGCAGGGCGAGATCGTGCATGCCGAGGTGCAATATCGCCCTCGCAAAGCATTAGTCTGTCGCTTGAAGGACGACACCGGGCAACTGGTGCTGCGCTTCCTGCATTTTTATCCCAGCCAGGTTGCGAGTTTGAAGGAGGGTCGCCATATTCGCGCTTTTGGCGAGGTGCGCGGCGGATTTTTCGGCTGGGAAATGGTGCATCCACAATGCAGGCAGGCCGAGGAAGATACGCCGGTAGCCGATACCCTGACTCCCTTGTATTCGACTACCGCTGGATTAAGTCAGACGACATTGCGCAAATGGATTGCCTGGGCATTGCAGCATGCCGATATGGCAGAAATCCTGCCACAGGGTATCTACCAGACATTGTCTCTGCCATCTTTTGCCGATAGTTTGCAACAATTGCACCACCCTGCGCCAGGCATTGACCTTGCCAGCATAGAGGCACACGATCACCCCGCTTGGCGGCGGCTGGCCTTCGATGAACTACTGGCCCAACAGCTGTCCATGCGCAAGCATCATGAACGGCGGCGGCATCAGGGAGCGCCAGCGTTGGCGCCGTCACGCAAGCTGGTCACGGCTTTGTTGCGCAGCCTGCCATTTGCCCTGACCCAGGCGCAGCAGCGGGTCGCGCTGGAAATCGGCCAGGACCTGCAACAATCCCATCCCATGCAGCGCCTGTTGCAGGGTGATGTCGGCAGTGGCAAGACAATTGTTGCGGCCATGGCTGCTTTACAGGCCATTGAGAATGGCTGGCAGGCGGCGATCATGGCACCGACTGAAATCCTCGCCGAACAGCATTACTGGAAAATGCAAGGCTGGCTGGCCCCGTTGGGCATACGGGTGGCCTGGTTATCCGGCAGCCAGGGCAAGAAGGAGCGGCGGGAAATGCTGCATGTCGTGGAGAATGGTGAGGCGCAACTGGTGATCGGCACGCACGCCTTGTTCCAAGACCAGGTGGTATTTCAGCGGCTGGCGCTGGCTATTATTGACGAACAGCACCGCTTTGGCGTGCAGCAGAGGCTCTCACTGCGGCAGAAGGGCGGTCAGCCGCACCAGTTGATGATGAGCGCTACGCCGATTCCGCGCACTTTATCCATGAGTTATTTTGCCGATCTGGATGTGTCGGTGATCGACGAGCTGCCACCCGGACGTACTCCGATTACGACCCGGATGGTAAGCGATGCGCGACGAGGCGAAGTGCTTGAGCGCGTGCAGCAGGCCTGCATGGCAGGCAGGCAGGCCTATTGGGTATGCCCCTTGATTGAGGAATCCGAGGCGTTACAACTGCAAACCGTCATGGAAACCTATGAGGGCCTGCGCGAGACTTTTCCGCAATTGCGGGTCGGGCTGGTGCATGGCCGCATGAAGCCCGCAGAGAAGCAGCAGGTGATGGCTGCGTTCAGCGCTGGAGAAACCCAGTTGTTAGTAGCCACAACCGTGATCGAGGTCGGCGTCGATGTGCCGAATGCCAGCCTGATGGTGATCGAGCATGCTGAGCGCATGGGGCTGGCCCAATTGCACCAACTGCGCGGCCGTGTCGGGCGCGGCGCGGAGAAAAGCAGTTGCATCCTGCTCTACCAGGACGGCAAGCTTTCAGAAACGGCGCGCGCGCGCCTCAAGATCATTTACGAATCCCGCGATGGTTTCGCCATTGCGCAGGCAGACCTGGCATTGCGCGGGCCGGGAGAGTTCATGGGCATACGGCAGAGCGGTGTGCCCATGCTCAAGATTGCCGACCTGGAGCGGGACCAGGATTTGCTCGCGACGGCACGCGATATCGCCACCGATTTGCTACTGCGTGAACCACAAATGGCGGAGGCACATCTCGCACGCTGGCTTGGCCATGCGGAAGAATTGGTCAAAGTCTGAGATAATCGCCCGGTGAAAGTTTTTGCCCATTTTCCCCGAATGCGGGATTGCTGGCTCCGTCAGCCGATAGGAGCGCGACGTTATCGTCCCTGGCTCAGTGAACGTGGATCGCTCACCAAACGCTTGCAACAACACAGCGTCGAGTTTGCCGTGCGGCCTTTGCGCTTGGTAAGGCAAAAGCCGCCATTTGCTGAGATTGGCTTATTGCAGGCATTGCCGCGCCAGCGTGCCTTGCTGCGCGATGTGCTGCTGCGCTGCGACGGTGAGGCGGTGGTGTTCGCCCACAGCGTGCTGCCGCAAGGCGCAATGCGCGGCGCATGGCGTGGGCTGGGGCGTCTTGGGTCACATTCCCTGGGAGGGACTTTGTTTGCTGATCCGCGTATGTGCCGGTGCGCGTTGCAATACAAGAAAATATCCGCGCAGCATTTCCTGTATAAACGCGCAGCGGAACATTTGACCATGCCCGGCAAATCCATTTGGGCAAGGCGCTCGGTGCTCAGGCTGGGACGGAATGCGGTGCTGGTGACAGAATTGTTCCTGCCTGCCGTGTTGGCGCTCAACAGCCACTCAACCAAAAAATAAAGCCATGACAATCCTGCAAAAACTCAAAGCCTATTATCGACTGACGCGGCTGGACAAGCCTGTTGGCATCCTGTTGCTGCTCTGGCCTACGTTATGGGGCATATGGCTGGCCAGCCCGGGTTGGCCGGATGGCGTGGTGTTATTCGTCTTTATCGCAGGCACGGTGTTGATGCGTTCAGCTGGCTGTGTCATGAATGACCTTGCGGACAGGAATTTCGACGGACATGTGGAGCGGACAAAACAACGGCCGTTGGTCACAGGTGAGGTCAGCGTATGCGAAGCCTTGCTGCTGGCGGCAGTGTTAAGTCTGGTGGCGTTCGGGCTGGTGTTGCAATTGAACATGTTGACAATCGCCTTGTCCTTGCCGGCCTTGTTCCTGGCAGCCAGCTATCCGTTGACCAAGCGCTTCCTGGCGATACCACAAGCCTATCTTGGTATCGCCTTCGGTTTTGGCATCCCGATGGCATTTGCCGCCATTACCGGACAGCTGCCGCTGGAAGTCTGGATATTGCTGCTTGCCAATCTGTTCTGGGCAGTTGCCTACGATACGGAATACGCCATGGTGGATCGCAATGATGATCTCAAGATCGGTATTTGCTCCTCGGCGATTTTTTTCGGCAAGCTGGATGTGATGGCGGTGATGGCTTGTTATGTGATTTTCCTGACATTGATGGGCTGGGTCGGCATGCGTCTGCAATTGAGCTGGCCCTATTTCATGGGATTGGTGGCTGCGGCAGGCATTGCCCTGTATCATTACACGCTGATTCGCACTCGTGAGCGGCAGCCTTGTTTCAAGGCATTTCTGCATAACAACTGGCTTGGCGGTGTAGTGTTCGCGGGCGTGTTTCTCAGCGATTACCTTTAAGTCAACATTTAAGTATCTATGCGGATTGAAAAATCCGGCAGATAAATGTTTGACAAAGCTTTCCTGTATGGCATACAATCCGCCTCTTAATTTTTCACCGAATATTGGTTTGTCCGATGAAGACATTTTCTGCAAAAGCGCATGAAGTGAAGCGCGACTGGTTCGTAGTTGATGCTACGGATTTGGTGCTGGGCCGTTTGGCGAGCGAAATTGCGCACCGCCTGCGTGGCAAGCATAAGACTATTTACACACCGCACGTGGATACGGGCGATTATATTGTTGTGATCAATGCCGACAAGATCAAGGTAACCGGCAACAAGGCGCTGGACAAGAAGTATCACCGCCACAGTGGTTACCCAGGCGGCATCTCCACAACAACTTTCGGCAAGATGCAAGAGCGTTTCCCGGGCCGCGCCCTGGAAAAAGCTGTCAAGGGTATGCTGCCAAAGGGTCCATTGGGTTATGCGATGTTCCGCAAGCTCAAGGTCTACGCTGGTGACAAGCACGACCATGTTGCACAACAGCCGCAACCATTGGTAATCCAAAGTCAAGCGTAAGGATAAGCAGCGATGATTGGTAAATATAACTACGGTACAGGTCGCCGCAAGAGTTCGGTAGCCCGTGTCTTTTTGAAGTCCGGTAGCGGTAACATCGTTGTAAACGACAAACCTGCTGACGAATATTTCTCCCGTGAGACTTCCCGCATGGTATTGCGTCAGCCACTGGCACTGACCGAGAACGAAGGCAGCTTCGACATTCTCGTGAACGTGACTGGCGGTGGCGAATCCGGCCAGGCTGGTGCAGTACGTCATGGTATTACCCGTGCGCTGATCGACTACGATGCAGCTCTGAAGAGCGCCCTGTCCAAGGCAGGTTTCGTGACTCGTGATGCACGCGAAGTTGAGCGTAAGAAGGTCGGCCTCCGCAAGGCGCGTCGCCGCAAGCAATTCTCCAAGCGCTAAGCTTTACGCTGTTGCTGTTCAGAAAAAGCCGCACTTGTTGCGGCTTTTTTGTTTTTGACGTTTTCAAATTGCCATATGGTTTTGTTACTATTAACTTCTTTAGCTGTCATAGATGCATGCGGAAGGTGAGTCCAGGTGATGCGGAGCAAGAAAATCAAGGTTGGTATAGTTGGTGGTACGGGATATACCGGGGTTGAGTTGTTGCGCTTACTGGCGCAGCACCCCGACGTGGAGCTTAGTGTCATTACTTCGCGCGGCGAGGCTGGTTTGCCGGTCGCGGATATGTTCCCCAGCCTGCGTAGACACGTGGATCTTGTATTCACAGACCCGTTACAGGCGGACCTGACCTCGTGCGATGTGGTCTTTTTCGCCACGCCGCACGGCGTTGCCATGAGCCAGGCGCAGGAACTGGTGGCTGCTGGTGTGAAGGTGATCGATCTTGCCGCAGATTTCCGCTTGCAGGATACGGCAGTGTTTGAGAAATGGTACAAGCTGCCGCACAGTTGCCCAGAGATTCTTGCTGGTGCTGTGTATGGCTTGCCCGAGTTATATCGTGAAAAAGTGCGCTCTGCCCAGGTCATTGGCAACCCAGGCTGTTATCCGACCACCGTATTGCTGGGTCTGGCGCCATTACTGGAACAAGGGCTGATTGATTTGTCCGTTCCCATTGTTTCGGACTCCAAATCAGGGGTTTCCGGCGCAGGCAGAAAAGCCGAAGTGGCGACCTTGTTTGCGGAGGCCAGCGATAACATGAAAGCCTATGGTGTGGCCGGCCATAGGCATCATCCTGAAATCCAGGAGCAATTGCAGCAATTGGGTGGTGCGGTGCCACAGTTCATTTTTGTGCCGCACCTGATCCCGATGATACGCGGCATGTTGTCTACCTTGTACGTCAAATTGACGCCGCAAGGGGTGAAGGCGGATATTCAGGCGTTATATGAAACCCGTTATCAAGGTGAGCCGTTTGTGGACGTGCTGCCGCCGGGCAGCTTGCCTGAGACCCGGACTGTGCGTGGCGCGAACCAGTTGCGTCTGGCATTGTATCCCCAGGCGGAGACCGGCTACCTGACCATTATCGTGGTGCAGGATAACCTGGTGAAGGGTGCGGCGGGCCAAGCAGTGCAGAACATGAATATCATGTTCGAACTGGATGAAAGCACTGGCCTGAATATTGTGCCCTTGTTGCCCTGATGAGATTGACCATTGCAGGGGTGAGCAGGATAATGAGCCCATTAATTTTTTAGGAGTTGCCCAACATGAATGCAGTGATTGAAGAAATTCCAAGCCCATTGGTTTTTACCGATAATGCGGCGCGTAAGGTCAAGGAATTGATTGAAGAGGAAGGTTCGCCTGATCTCAAGCTGCGCGTATTCGTTAGTGGGGGCGGCTGCTCTGGTTTCCAATACGGATTTACTTTCGAAGAGGAAATCAATGACGATGACACTACCGTGGACAAGGATGGCGTGCTATTGCTGATTGATCCTATGAGCTTGCAATACCTGGTGGGCGCTGAGATTGATTATGAAGATAGCCTGCAGGGCTCGCAGTTTGTGATCCGCAATCCCAATGCTACAACCACTTGTGGCTGCGGTTCGTCTTTCTCTATGTAGAAAGCACTTGATTGCTCATGAAACAATAAAGGGGCCATTGGCCCCTTTTATTTTGATGCGAGTGCTTTAATTCTTTAGCATTGATTGATTCAGCGATTCCCCATGGGCACAAAATCCCGGCGTTCGGAACCGGTATAAAGTTGACGCGGGCGGCCAATTTTGGAGCCGGGGTCAGACATCATTTCGTTCCATTGAGCAACCCAGCCTACTGTTCGCGCCATGGCAAAAATGGCGGTGAACATGGAGTTGGGGATACCCATCGCCCGCATGACGATACCGGAGTAGAAGTCCACATTCGGATAAAGCTGGCGGCTGACGAAATATTCGTCTTCCAGCGCAATTTTTTCCAATTGCAATGCCAGCTTGAACATGGGATCGTCATTGAGCCCCAACTCATCCAGCACCTGGTGGCAGGTCTGGCGCATGATGGCAGCGCGCGGATCCATGTTGCGATAGACGCGGTGACCGAAACCCATGAGGCGGAACGAGTCGGTCTTGTCCTTGGCGCGGTTGATGTATTCGCCAATCCGGCTGACATCACCGATCTCTTCCAGCATTTTCAGAGTGGCTTCGTTGGCGCCACCATGTGCAGGACCCCACAATGAGGCGATTCCTGCGGCAATGCAGGCGAATGGGTTGGCGCCGCTGGAGCCTGCCAGGCGCACGGTGGAAGTGGACGCATTTTGCTCATGGTCTGCATGCAGAATCAGGATGCGTTCAAAAGCTTTAGCCAGGATAGGATTGGGCTCGTATTCCTCGCAAGGCGTGGCAAACATCATATGCATGAAGTTTTCCGCATAATTAAAGCGGTTCTTCGGATACATGAATGGTTCGCCGATATTGTATTTGTAACTCCAAGCAGCGATGGTTGGTACTTTGGCTAGCAGACGGTATGCGGCAAATTCACGATTTTTCGGGTCACTGACATCGCTTGATTCTTGGTAGAAAGCAGCCAATGAACCCACTACGCTCATCATGACTGCCATCGGGTGGGCATCGCGGCGGAAACCGCGGAAAATGTGGTTGAGTTGGTCAGGCACCATGCTGTGGTGTGTGATGATGTCGGTGAAACTGGTTTTCTGCTCGGGGTTCGGCAGTTCGCCATACATCAACAAATAACAAACTTCCATGAAATCTGAATGTTCGGCCAGTTGCTCAATAGGGTAGCCGCGATAGAGCAGCAAGCCTTGTTCCCCATCGATGTAGGTGATGTTGGAATTGCAGGACGCCGTCGAGAGAAAACCAGGATCGTAGGTGAAGTACCCATGTTTGCCCAGGGCGCCGATATCTATAACGCTGGGCCCCAGTTTGCCGGGTAGGATAGGCAGCTCGATGGGAGCGGAGCCATCATCGAAAGTAAGAGTGACTTTGCTTGGATTCATAATTCTGGATTCAAAGATGGATAATTTGCAAATTACGCAGCGTAAACTGCGCCAAGTATTCTCGGGCCGCGTGCACCAGTGACCGCCGGTAGATTGCCTGGCAATCCACACAATGTTTGCCTTGCCAGCCAGGCAAATGCGGCGGCTTCAACGGCATTGACGGCCAGTCCCAGAACATTGCTGGACTGAATGGAAACTGAAGGCAGTGCTTGCTGCAGGAGTTTCAGCAGAGCGCTATTATAAGCGCCTCCGCCACATACATATAGCTCATCCACATTAGAGCAATGCTGTGACACTGCCATGGCGATGGAAACAGCCGTGAGTTCCAACAGGGTGCGCTGCACATCTATTGGTGCATATTGCTTGCCTGTTTGCTCCAAAAGTTGTTCAAGCCAGGCAAGACTGAATGTATCCCGGCCCGTACTTTTGGGAGGTGGCATGGTAAAAAATGGTTCGGCCAGCATGCAATGGAGCAATTCGGGAATGATATTACCGTTAACAGCCCAATTGCCATTGGCGTCATAATCCTTACCCTGGTGCTTGCTGATCCACGCGTCCATTAGCATATTGCCTGGGCCGGTATCAAAGCCGGTTACGTGGCCGCCTGCGGCAGGCAGATGCGTAATATTGGCAATCCCGCCAATATTCAAGATAGCCCTATGCTTTTGCGGATGGGCGAACATGGTAGCATGGAAAGCGGGGACCAGAGGGGCGCCTTGTCCACCGGCGGCAATATCCCGGCTGCGGAAGTCTGCTACCACACTGATCCTGGTCAGTTCCGCCAGCAACGCCGGATTGCCAATCTGCAAGGTGAAACCCAATTCGGGACGATGGCGAATAGTTTGCCCATGACAGCCAATGGCGCGGATTTCAGCAGAAGTTATTGAAGCAGATTGCAATAGGGCTTCAATATTCCGGGCGTATAAATGAGAGAGTTGATTGCCGATGAGGGCTGTTGATTCAAGTTCATTGACGCCTGCATCGTGTAGCGCCAGCAGTTGTTGTTTCAATACTGCCGGATAAGGGGTGAACTGCTGCTGGATGATCTTGCATTGCTGCTGACCCAGCAAGGCCACCACACTGTCGGCACCGTCCAAGCTGGTGCCTGACATCAAGCCAATGTAAAACCCGGAATGCACTAGTCAAGCGATGCTAGCGTGCTTGCACTCAGCAGTTGTAATTGGGCGCTCAGATTTGCACTATGTGCTGCGAAATCAGCTCGGTATTGTGGTGCAAGTGGTTGCGCGGCAGGTAATGCTACCTTGAGTGGGTCTCTATGTACGCCATTGAGCAGGAATTCATAATGCAGGTGCGGGCCTGTCGCCATCCCAGTCATACCAACATTGCCGATGATATCGCCCTGGGATACCTTCATGCCAGCACGCAAGCCGGGCGCGAAACGGGAAAGGTGTCCATACACCGTGGTGACGCCGCCGGCGTGTTGCAGGTAGATCACGTTGCCGTAACCATTTTTGACGCCCACAAATTGCACAATACCGTCAGCAGGTGCTTTGATGCGGGTGCCGATAGGCGCGGCCATATCCACGCCCTTGTGGGCGCGAATTTTCTGTAATACGGGATGAAAGCGGCCCATGGTGAAGCCGGAGCTGATGCGAGTGAACTCCAGCGGGGAGCGCAGGAAGGACTTATGCAGGCTTTTGCCTTCAGGCGTGTAATAAGCCACTTTGCCTTCTGGGGTGCGATACATCACGGCTTTATAAGTTTTGCCCTGATTGGTGAATTCGGCTGCTAGTACCTGGCCGGTGCTGACCAAGTTGCCATTGTCATACTTGGCTTCGTAGATTACGACGAAACGGTCACCCTTGCGCAGGTCAGTATGAAAATCGATATCGGAAGAGAAAATCTCCGCCATCTGGATGGCGATGGAGTCTGGAATATCAGCGGCATCGGTAGCTGCAAAGAGCGAGCTCCTGATTTCGGCGGTTTTCAATACATTATGCACTTCCAGAACTGGCTCGCCAGTCTTGGCCTGATAGCCTGTGTCGGTGCGCTCCACCGTCAGGGTGGAGGACTGGTTAAGCTGGTATTGCAGCTTGAGAAGTTCTCCGTTGGCGTTGATTTGGGCTTGAATTGAGCGGCCTGGGCGTAGCTGTGATGCCAATGCTTTGGCATCTGGATCATTGCGCAGGAATGTCAAGGCTTCGCTGTTTTGCACATTCAGCCTAGACATCAGGCTGGCTAATGTGTCATCCCGGCGGACTTGATCGGCCTGCCAGTAGTTTTCGTGTTCGAGATTTTCTGAAACGAGTGGTGCAGAGGCTATGGGTAATTCGATATTCTCCACGATGGTGGAAATGGTGACATTCTGTGTAGAGGTTTGAGGTGCGATACCGAAGGCGGTGATGATACCAAAGAGCGGCAGGCTGGAAATGACAAGCAGCCATCGCAGACGTAGCTTGCGTTCTTTTAATGCTGGGTTTTGCGTTAAAATAACTTCTTTTCGGCTCTGCTCAGTCTGCTGCACTGGTCGTTACCTCATCGCTGTCACAATCTAAAGACAGGCATGCTAACAGAAAAGTGCTGGATGGTGAAAGCAAAAAAACACCCTAAGATACGGATATTTATCAGATATGGCGAATTTGAACGACAGCCTGGCGTTGATCAGGCGGGGCATTGATGACCTGATCGGCGAGCAGGAATTAATCGATAAACTCAAAACCGGACAACCCTTGAGGGTGAAAGCGGGTTTTGATCCTACCGCTCCTGACCTGCACCTGGGCCATGCGGTATTGATCAATAAATTACGCCAATTCCAGGATCTTGGGCATCAAGTTTTGTTCCTGATCGGCGACTTCACCGGCATGATCGGCGACCCGACCGGCAAAAGTGCCACACGACCGCCCCTAAGTGAGGAGCAGGTGCAAATCAATGCAAAGACCTATCAGGAGCAGGTATTCAAGATACTCAAGCCCGAGCAGACCGAAGTTGTTTTCAACTCGCGCTGGATCAATGAGCTGGGCGCGGCAGGCATGCTCAAGCTGGCGGCCACGCATACCGTGGCGCGTATGCTGGAGCGCGATGACTTTGAGAAACGCTACAAGGGCAACCAGCCAATCGCGATTCATGAATTCCTCTATCCTTTATTGCAAGGATATGACTCGGTTGCATTGAAAGCAGACATTGAGCTGGGCGGCACTGACCAGCGCTTCAACCTGCTCATGGGGCGTGAGCTGCAGAAACATTATGGCCAGGTGCCGCAAGCAGTGCTGACGGTGCCGCTACTGGAAGGCCTGGATGGCGTCAACAAGATGTCCAAGTCCCTAGGCAACTATATAGGTATCGCCGAACCAGCCAATACTATATTCAGTAAGCTCATGTCCGTATCCGATGAGTTGATGTGGCGCTATATCGATTTACTCTCATTTGAATCCATTGCCACCGTCGAGCAATGGCGCAGCGCAGTCACTGCAGGTGAGAACCCCCGCAACATCAAAGTGCGCTTTGCGCAGGAAATTGTGGCTCGCTTCCATAGCAACCAGGCGGCTATTGATGCACTGGCAGACTTTGAATTACGGGCGAAAGGCGGCATCCCTGACGATGTGCCGGAGGTGAAAGTCTCTATTCAAGAGGTTGCGATTGCCATTGGGCCATTGCTCAAGCAGGCGGGATTGGTTGCGAGCACATCCGAAGCCTTTCGCATGATAGAGCAAGGCGGGGTGAAGCTGGATAGTGAAAAGGTATCGGACCGTAACTTGCAATTAACCATTGGTACTATTGTTGTTGCTCAGGTAGGCAAACGCAAGTTTGCGCGCATTGTTATCAGCGGTGAATAACATACCTATATATTAAGAAAGCATGTTTGGATAGATTGTTAGTGCCTAGTTGTAATTAAATTGTAATTTTCCGGAAAAACGCTTGACCAAATTTTCCGGGTGCGTAGAATGCGCAGCTCGCTTTGACGGCGAGTCGCAACAAGGGAAAGCAAGAAGCAAATTTCTCTTGACCTCCTAAGAAAGGTCTGTAAAATGCGCGGCTCGCTTGAAATAGAGCGAAGCGCAGTTAAGCAATAAATCGAAGATTAAATTTTTGAAAAGTGCTTGACCGGGTCGAAAGATACTGTAAAATGCGCGGCTCGCTGATGAGATGGGTGGCGAAGTTGGTGGTGAAGATTAATGAATAATAAATTTTCGAAAC
>JRYL01000602.1_pt1 | contig 71892 bp, 68 predicted proteins | sample 235391 | NCBI WGS metagenome assembly JRYL01 (sample SAMN03074223, study PRJNA261481) | activated sludge metagenome | biome: Wastewater Treatment Plant; feature: Wastewater; material: Activated sludge; isolation source: activated biomass of a wastewater treatment plant treating wastewater from... ...
GGCCGGGGTGGCGGGCACGGCGGTGGCGCCGGCGGTTGGCGTGGTCGGGGGCGTTGCTGCTGGAGGCGTTGCTGCGGAAGCGGGTGGGGTCGGCCCCGGCGCAAAGCCTGCCAGCGGCGGCAGCGCCGGAACGGCGGGCGCTGACGCACTGGGCGCCGCCGGCGCGGCCTGCAGATCTGCCCGCGCCTGCAGCTCGGTCAGCGGGCCGCGCAGCGTGGCCTGCAGGGTCAGCGGCACCGGCGCCTGGGCACCGGGCACGGGGGCGGCCAGCGCGCCCGCCATGGCGACGTCGACGCGGATCGGTGCGTGCGCCGTGGCGGCGGCGCGCAGGCGGTAACTGCCGCCTTCGATGCGCGCGCTGTCCAGCTCCAGCAGGTGGCGGCCGCCGTCGTAATCAAAGCGGCCGGCCACATCGCTCAGCGTGTAGGGAGGTGGGCCGGCCCATTGCAGCTCGCCCGCGCGCAGCGCCTTCACCTGGATGTGCAGCGGCAGCGCGAAGGATTCGGGTGGGCCGGCGGCGGGCTCGTCGCCTTTCGGCCGCTGGTCGTCCACCACGATGCGGCGGGCGCTCAGCGTGTCGATCTGCAGCGTACGCGCCAGCAGGGCGGCGGGCGTCCACTGGAGCTCGGCGTCGTGCACTTCCACGCGCAGGCCGTCCTTGTCCCACACCAGGCGGCGCACCTTGCCGCCGCTGCGCACGCTGCCGGTGACTTCGTCGGACACCAGCGGCTGCTGCGCGCCGGCCCAGCGCAGCGCGGTGGCCAGCGAGCCCTCGCTGCCCGTCCACCACCACAGGCCGCCGAGCGCCAGCAGCAGCAAGGCCAGCAAGGCCGCCAACAGCCCGCCCAGCCAGCGCCAGATGCAGCGGCGCCGCACCGGTGGCGTCGTTGCGGTTTCAGAGTCAAATTGGCCTTCAGCGCCCGCCGGTCGGGCGCTGGCAGCTATTATTTCAGGAGTTTTGTCGTCCGCAGGGCGCGGCTCTGGCGCGGTCATCAGAACACGAAGCCCACGTTCATGTGCAGCCGGATGTCCTTCGACTTCAGGCCGTACGCAATGTCCAGCTGCATCGGGCCCACCGGCGTGATCAGGCGCACGCCGGTGCCCACGCCCCAGTGCGCGCGCAGCTGGTTGACCTCGTTCGCCACGCCGCCGACGTCGATGAACAGCGTGTGCTCCAGCAGGCCGGGAAAGCGCTCGCGCATGATCGGGCGCTGCCATTCCATGCTGCCCACGGCCATGTAGCGGCCGGGGCCCACCAGGTCGTCGAACGGGATGCCGATGCGGCGATAGCCGTAGCCGCGCACCGTGTTGTCGCCGCCGGTGCGGAACATGTAGGTGGCCGGCAGCCGCGCCTGCTTGTCGGCCAGGATGGCGCCGGCCTCGGTGCGCAGCGCCAGCCGGCTGCCGCTGCTGCCCACGGGCACGATGCCCAGCGCGCGGCCGTGCAGGCGCAGGAAGGGTTTGCGCTCACCCACCGTGGTCATGCCGATGCCGATGTCGGTGCCGAGCCCATAGCCGCGCGACGGGATGGGCAGGCTGTCGAAGTAGCGCCCGGTCCAGGCGTAGTTGGCGCTGACGGCGGCGCCGTCGCCCAGCAACGCGTCGGGCACGTTGCGCGTGCCCGAGCCGGTGACGCTGGCGTGGTCGTACTGCAGGTAGAAGTTGCGGTCGTACTTCTCCTCGGTGCGCAGCGTGCCCAGGCGCAGTGTTTTCGAGGTGGTGGTCAGCGCGCCGTCGTCCTGCCGCATGTAGCGCGCCAGCGCCGCCCAGCGCCAGCCGCTGGCGCGCGGCAGCGAGGTCCATTCGGTCTGCAACAGCGGCGCCTTCTGGTCGAAGTGCAGCTTGGTGTCGGCGCGCCAGCTGGTGCCCAGCGCGGTGTTGTCGCGGTGCTCCAGCGTCAGGCGCGGGCCGCCGTCGGTGCTGTAGCCCACGCCCAGCTGCACCTTGTGGCGCTTGGCCTCGGTGACGGTGTAGGTCACGGGCGTGGCAGCGGGGTCGCCCTCGGGGTCGATGCTGATGTAGGCCGAGTCGTAATAGCCGCTGCCGGCCAGGCGCTGCTGGGCATCCACCAGCTTCTTCTGGTCGTAGATGTCACCGGGCTTGAGCCACGACAGCCGCTCGGCCAGCTCGGGCGGGTAGCGGCTGGCCCCCTTCACGGTGGCCGGACCCAGGCGGAACAGCGGGCCGGAATCGAGCCGCAGGCCGAGCTTGACCCGCGCCTCGGCCGCGCTCACGTCGGCCAGGCTGTAGGCGATGCGGCCCTGTGGGTAACGGCGCTCCACCAGGCTGCGCAGGGCGCCGGTCTTGGCGCTCGACCAGCGGTCCTGCGTGAAGCGGCGGCCTTCATCCAGGCTCCAGTCGGCCACGATGCCTTCGCGCTGGCCGATGGCGTCCGCATCGGCCGAGGCGGCGATGTCGCCCTCGAAGCCGATGTCCACCCCGGCGATGGTGGCGGGCTCGCCGGGCGTGATGGCGATCACCACCGTGGGCCGCGCACTGGGCGCGCCTTCGCGGCGCACACGCACGTCGGGGTTGAAGTAGCCCTCGGTGCCCAGCAGGTTGCGCACGTCGCGCTCGGTCACGGCCATCAGGCGGGCGAATTCGGATTCGTCCAGGTCGGTGAGGGCGCGGTAGCGCTGCAGTTCGCTGTGGCGCTCGACCAGCCCGCGCAGGTCCTCGTCCTCGCACTCCACACGGATGTCGAAGGCGGTGACGGCCGGCGCGTCACCCGTGCGCGCGCCCACCTGGCCGGCGGCGGTGGTGTCGGCGCGTGGCGTGGTCGCCGTGGCAGGCTCGGCGTTGTCGTTGAGCCCCAGCCAGGCGCAACCCGGCAGCACCAGCAGCAGCGCCAGCAGGGCGGCGGCGCAGGGCAGTGTGCGGCGGGCAGGACCGGCCGCAGGCGAATCGGGGCGCGTGCAGGTCATCCGCTCGAGTTTAGTGGCCCCCCTTGTCGGACAAGGCCGCGTTTTGCCTCTGAACATGCGGGTTGGAGCCATTCCAGCGCGCGGGGTTCTTGATCTGCGTGCAGGCGAAGGGCGGTCGTCGGCAGGACAATGCCCCGCATGGCCCAGTCTTCCGTCAGCCTGCCCGGCTTCGCATCGCCCGGCGTGGGCTTTGAACAGCCCTTCGAGATGCTCGAAGCTTGCCACGAGCGCGTGCAGCGCAGCCTGGCGCTGCTGCAGCGCCTGGTCGACCACGTGGACCGCAACGGCCACGACGCCGATTCGCGCAGTGCCGCGCGCGACGTGCTGCGCTACTTCGACATCGCCGGCCCGCACCACCACGAGGACGAGGAGCGCCACGTGTTCCCGCCGTTGCAGCAGCATGCCGACGCCCTGGTGCGCGATGCCGTGGTGCAGCTGCAGGCCGACCACGTGCAAATGCACGACCAATGGCAGCGCCTGCGCGCGGTGCTGCTGGCCTGGCGCGACGCCGAGCCGGCGCCCGCCATCACCGATGCGGATCGCACCCTGGTGCGCGACTTCGTGGCCGCGTACCAGCGCCACATTCCGCTCGAAGAGTCGGTGGTGTATCCGGCGGCGCGGCCCCTGTTCAGCCCGGCCGAGCTGGAGCGCATCGGCACCGAGATGGCGCAGCGCCGGCGCGGCTGAGGCGGCGCGGCCCATCGCCCTTCGGCCGCTAACATCTCCGGATGGCGGCCAGCGAATCACTGAACCCGGCCAGGCCGCGGGCCAGGCTCCGCCGCATGCGGGTGATCGGCGGGCGCTGGCTGGCCGTCACCGCCTGCGCGGCGCTGTTGACGGCGTGCTCGTCCGTGCGCCCCTGGCTCAACACCGCCATGCAGGCCGATCAGCTGCGGTCGATGCACGTGAACGAGACGCGCGACCCGAGCCTGGTGATGGCGGTCACCATCTCGGGCGGCGGCGCGCGGGCTGCGGCGTTCGGCTACGGGGTGCTGCGCGAGCTGGAAGACCACGAGTTCGACTGGCGTGGCCGGCGCCTGACGCTGCTGGAAGCCACGGATCTGATCAGCGCCGTGTCGGGCGGGTCGATCGTGGCGGCGTATTACGCGGCGTTCGGCCGCACCGGCCTGCCGCGCTTCGAGCACGACTTCCTGCGGCAGGATTTCCAGCAAAGCCTGCTGGGGATGATGGCGCGCCCGGGCAACCTGCGCGACCTCAGCTCGCCCTGGTTCGGCCGCGCGCACCTGCTGGCGCGGCGCCTGGACACGCTGTACGAGGGCAAGACCTTCGCCGACCTGGAGCGCAACCCGCGCCACCCGCAGCTGATCGTCACCGCCACCGACCTGGCGCGCGGCACGGGCTTCGAGTTCACCTGGGACCAGTTCACGCTGATCTGTTCCGACCTGGGCCGGGTGCCCCTGTCGTTTGCCGTCGCCGCCTCGTCGGCCGTGCCCCTGCTGCTGAGCCCGGTTACGCTGCGCAACTACGCCGACCGCTGCCCGGCCGAGGTGACCCGCCGCATCCTGGGCGATGGCGCCGTGGCCCGCGCCGGCCCGGCCGACTTCCGCCGTCGCTTGTACCGCGCGCAGGCCGATGCCTACCTGAACGCCGCGCAGCGCCCCTACATCCACCTGGTCGACGGCGGCCTGTCGGACAACCTGGGCGTGCAGCGGCTGCTGGACCGCGCGCTGATGGAAGGCGGGCTGCGGCAGACCTTCCGCGAGGTGGTGATCCCGCCCGGCAGCGTGCACAAGGTGGTGCTGGTGGTGGTGAACGCCGAGCGCGAACCCACGCACGACATCGACGCCAGCGACACCGTGCCCGGCATGTTTGATGTGGCCGAGACCCTGCTGTTCGGCGCCGGTGCCCGCAAGACACGCGAGACGCAGGAATACCTGCAGGACGTGATCCGCGAATGGCGCAAGGACCTGGACGCCAACGCCGCGGCGGGCGCCAGCGTGTTCGCGGCCGATGCCGACATCCACGTGATCATGGTGAACCTGCGCGACGCGGCGCTGCACAGCGACCGCCGCCAGCTGCTGCGCGTGCCCACCGCCTTCACCGTGTCCGACAGCGAGGTGACCGAGCTGATCACCGCCGGGCGCGAGGTGCTGCGCTATTCGCCCGACTTCCAGGCGCTGGTGCGGGCGCTGGGCGCGCGCGGGGTGTTTCCCAGCACGCGCTCAGTGAATATGAAGGAAAAGTGACTGCAGGCGCCGCCAGTCAAGCGCAGGCAGCTATTATTTAGAGAGCATCCGCATCGCATCCTCCAGCCCCTTGAGGGTGAGCGGGAACATGCGCTGGCCCATCAGCTGCTGGATGATGGCGATGCTCTGGCGGTACTGCCACACGCCCTGCGGTTCGGGGTTGATCCAGGCGAACTTGGGGAAGGCGTGCGTCAGGCGCTGCAGCCATTCGGCGCCGGCTTCCTCGTTGTTGTATTCCACGCTGCCGCCGGGCTGCAGGATCTCGTAGGGGCTCATGGTGGCATCGCCCACGAAGATCAGCTTGTAGTCCTTGTTGTACTTGCGGATGATGTCCCAGGTCGGGAACTTCTCGGCAAAGCGGCGGCGGTTGTTCTTCCACATGAAGTCGTAGACGCAGTTGTGGAAGTAATAGAACTCCAGGTGCTTGAACTCGGCCTTGACGGCCGAGAACAGTTCTTCCACGCGCTGGATGTGCTCGTCCATGGTGCCGCCCACGTCCATCAGCAGCAGCACCTTCACGTTGTTGTGGCGCTCGGGCACCATCTTGATGTCGAGCCAGCCGGCGTTGGCGGCGGTGCTGCGGATGGTGTCGGGCAGGTCCAGTTCCAGCTCGTTGCCTTCGCGCGCGAACTTGCGCAGGCGGCGCAGCGCGACCTTGATGTTGCGCGTGCCCAGTTCCTGGCTGTCGTCGTAGTCCTTGTAGGCGCGCTGGTCCCACACCTTCACGGCGCTCTTGTTGCCGCCCTTGCCGCCGATGCGGATGCCCTGCGGGTTGTAGCCGCCGTGGCCGAAGGGGCTGGTGCCGCCGGTGCCGATCCACTTGTTGCCGCCCTGGTGGCGTTCCTTCTGCTCTTCCAGGCGCTTTTTCAGCGTCTCCATCAGCTCGTCCCAGCCCATCTTCTCGATGGCGGCCTTTTCCTCGGGCGTCAGCTCTTTCTCAAGAATCTTGCGCAGCCAGTCGGCCGGGATCTCCTTGCGGAAGTCGGCGATCTGCTCCACGCCCTTGAAGTAGGCGGCGAACGCACGGTCGAACTTGTCGAAGTGTTTCTCGTCCTTGACCAGCGCGGTGCGCGCCAGGTAATAGAAGTCGTCGATGCTGCACGCATCGGGCTGGCGCGGCCCCACCACGTCGGCCTGCAGGGCTTCGAGCAGGGTCAGGAATTCCTTCACCGACACCGGCAGCTTGGCGGCGCGCAGGGTGTAGAAGAAGTCGATCAGCATGGGATGCCCTCCCGTGGTCGGGACAACTGGAAGTCCAGATGGGCCCGCACGGCTGGCCATTCGCTGGCGACGATGCTGTAGACGCAGGTGTCGCGCAGGCTGCCGCGGGCATCGGGGTGCGGGTTGATCTGGTGGCTGCGCAGCACGCCGTCGAGCCTGGCGCCCAGGCGCTCGATGCCGCGGCGGCTGGCGTGGTTGAAGAAGTGCGTGCGGAACTCGACCGCGATGCAGTCCAGCACCTCGAACGCATGGGCCAGCAACAGGCGCTTGGCCTCGGTGTTGAGGGCGCTGCGCTGCACGGCGCGGCGATACCAGGTGGAGCCGATCTCGAGCCGGCGGTTGGGCGCGTCGATGTTCATGTAGGTGGTCATGCCCACCGCGCGGCCGGCCAGGTCGCCGGCCTGCGCAATCACCGCGAACGGCAACATGCTGCCGCGCGCCTGCAGGCCCAGGCGGCGCTCGATCTCGGCCGCCAGGCCCTCGGGCGTGGGCACGCTGGTGTACCAGAGCTTCCACAGCTCGCCATCGCGCACGGCCTCCACCAGGTCGTCGTGGTGGTCGGCGCGCAGCGGCTCGAGCCGCACGGCGCTGCCCTGCAGGCTGACGGGTTCGGGCCAGGCGGGCATGATGCTCCTTAATTAATAGCTGTTAGCGCTTGCTGGCTGGGCGCTGGAGGCCGATTTGGCTTCAAACGCTGCCGCGGCTGGCAACAGGCGGTCAGCGGTTCCTCTGGTTCATGAACACCAGCTTCTCGAACAGCGTCACGTCCTGCTCGTTCTTCAGCAGCGCGCCCACCAGCGGCGGCACGGCGATCTTGCTGTCGGCGCTTTGCAGGGCTTCCAGCGGAATGTCCTCGGCCACCAGCAGCTTGAGCCAGTCGAGCAGTTCGCTGGTGCTCGGCTTCTTCTTCAGGCCCGGCAGGCCGCGCACGTCGTAGAACACCTTCATCGCGGCGCCGAGCAGTTCCTTCTTGAGATTCGGGAAGTGCACGTCGACGATCTGCTTCATCGTCTCCGGCTCGGGGAACTTGATGTAGTGGAAGAAGCAGCGGCGCAGGAAGGCGTCGGGCAGTTCCTTCTCGTTGTTGGAGGTGATGAAGACCACCGGCCGATGCTTGGCGCGGATGGTCTCGCGCGTCTCGTAGCAGTGGAACTCCATGCGGTCCAATTCGCGCAGCAGGTCGTTCGGGAATTCGATGTCGGCCTTGTCGATNNTGCCACTGCAGCAGCGGCAGCTTCAGCGCCTCGGCCACTTCCTCGGCCAGCATGGTCTTGCCCGTGCCGGGCTCGCCCTTGACCAGCAGCGGGCGCTTGAGCGTGATGGACGCGTTGACGGCCAGCATCAGGTCCTGCGTGGCGACGTAGTTCTCGGAGCCTTGGAATTTCATGGTGAAAAAGCAGCGCTGTGGCGGGGTTAATCAGGGTACTGCCGGCATTGCAAGCGTGATTACAATCCGCCCTGACCTGGATCAAACAAACTTGGATTGTGCGCGCAAAATGAAAACGACCCTGTCCCCCATGTTCGCTGCGCTGGCCCTGACCGTGGCAGCCGCCCTGCCCGTGCAAGCCCAGGTCACCGGCGACGCCGCGGCCGGTGCGGGCAAGGTTGCCATGTGCATCGGCTGCCATGGCATCGTGGGCTACAAGTCCAGCTTCCCGGAGGTGTACCGGGTGCCCAGGATCTCGGGCCAGAACGCCAAGTACATCGAGGTCGTGCTCGACAGCTACAAGAAGGGCGACCGCAAGCACCCCAGCATGCGCGGCATCGCCACCTCGATGACCGAGCAGGACATCGCCGACGTGGCCGCCTACTACGCCGCGCAGGGCAAGGTGGAGGGCGCCGCCGCGCTGCCGGCCCCGCGCGAGCCCAGTGCCCAGGTGGGCCAGCTGCTGCAAAAGGGGGCCTGCGTGTCGTGCCACGGCGCCAACTTCTCCGAGTCCATCGACCCGAGCTACCCCAAGATCGCCGGCCAGCACCCCGACTACCTGTACGTGGCGCTGAAGGCCTACCGCGACAACACCAACGCCACCTGGGGCCGCGGCAACCCCATCATGGCCGGCATGGCCAAGCAGTTTTCGAACGCCGAGCTGAAGGCCATGGCCCAGTACATCGGCAACCTGCCGGGCGAGCTGAAGACGATTCCGCAGTCCAAGTTCCGCTGATCGCGCCGCCGCCTGCCGGCGCGCGCGTCCAGACAAGAAGCCCGCCGCATGCGGGCTTTTTCATTGTGCGGTGAATTTGAGTGTTTCAGGCCTGCGGCGCCCGTGTATCAAGCGCTGGCAGCTATATTTTAAGTAGCAAATCAACCCGCATCGCGCGTGGCCCGCTGCTGCACGGCGGCGATGTAGGCGTCGCCATCGGGCGGGCGGCCGCTGGCTTGCGCATCGGCCAGCATCTGGCCCAGGCATTCCATCACCTCGTGGTGCGCGGCGTGCAGGTCGCCGCGGCGGGCGGCCAGCAGTTCCACCGCCTGGCGTATGCCGCGCGGCTGGTCGATGCTGCACTGCTCGCTGATCGACAGGTGCATCGACAGGTGCAGAAACGGGTTGCCGCCCACGGCGCCGTCGCCATAGTCGCGCGCCACGGCGGCCTCGGCGTCGCCGAAGTCGGCGTGCCACTCGGGGTGCTCGGCGATCCAGCCGGCCGCCAGCTGCTCGATGGCTTCCATCGGCTGGCCGGCTTGTTGCCTGGCCCAGGCGCTACAAAAAAAGCGTCGGACTTGTTCCTGTGAGGGTGCGAACATGGGGCCAAGCGTATCATCCGGCGGCAGGGCCGCGCGTGGCGCCGACAGCCCATCGAAGGACTCCATGAACACCATCCAGACCCCGGTTTCCACCCGCATCGCCATCGTCGGCGCCGGCTCCATGGGCAGCGGGCTGGCGGCGCTGTTTGCGCGCCAGGGTTTTGCGGTGGCGCTGATCGACCCCGTCGACGGCGCGCTGGCGCGGGCCGATGCAGCGATAACGCGGCAGCTGACCGCCGTGGGCGCCGAGGTGGCGGCGGTGCGCGCGCGCATCGCGCCGTCGCCCGAGCTGGCTGCGGCGGCCAGCGCCGATCTGGTGATCGAGGCCGCGCCCGAGCGGCTGGAGCTGAAACAGCGCCTGTTTGCCAAACTGGACGCGCTGTGCGCGCCACACACCGTGTTCGCCACCAACACCTCGGGCCTGTCGATCAATGCCATCGCGCAGGCCGTGGCGCGGCGCGACCGCTTCGTCGGTGCGCACTTCTTCACCCCGGCCGATGTGATTCCGCTGGTGGAGGTGGTGCGGGGCGACGCCACGTCCGACGCCACCATCGACTTCGTCATGACCACGCTGCGCGCCGCCGGCAAGCGGCCTGTGCTGGTGCGGCGCGACATTCCCGGCTTCATCGCCAACCGCATCCAGCATGCGCTGGCGCGCGAGGCCATCGCGCTGCTGGAGCAGGGCGTGGCCAGCGCCGCCGACATCGACGAGGTGGTGCGCTGGAGTCTGGGCATCCGCCTGGCGCTGACGGGGCCGCTGGAGCAGCGCGACCTGAACGGCATCGACGTGCACCACGCGATCGCCAGTTACCTGTATGCCGACCTGGAGAACCGCAGCACGCCGGCGCCGCTGATGGCGGCGATGGTCGAGCGCGGCGACATCGGCGCCAAGGCCGGCCGCGGCTTCTACGACTGGCCGCCCGAGCGGCGCGAGCGCGTGCAGGCCGACAAGGCGCGCGCGCTGGCCGAACTGGNNCTTGATCGCGGGCAAGCCCGCTCCCACACAGCGGATGCGGCCCGCGCGTAATCCAAGACTTCTTGATCTTTAAAGTAAAAAGATAGCTGCTTGCGCACGCTGCAAAAGGGTTTCAGATATAAATCGATATGAAACCGGCTTTCACAGGGCGCCAGCAGCTATCTTTTTTATGAAAGCGCTTCCTCAGCGCCCCGCCAGCAGCCCCGAAATCCGCCGCGCCGCCGCCAGCAGCGGCGGCAGGATGTCGGCCTGCATGGCGCGGGCGTTGGTGCGGTTGGCCTGGCCGCTGACGTTGATGGCGGCCAGCACCTGGCCGGCGCGGCCGGTGATGGGCGCGGCCACCGAGATCAGGCCTTCTTCCAGCTCCTGGTCTACCAGCGCCCAGCCCTGCGCGCGCACCTGCGCGATCACGGCCATGAGCGCCGTCAGGTCAGTGATCGTGCGGCGCGTGTGCGCGGCGATGGGGCTGGCCTGCAGCAGGGCCCGCGCCTCGCCCTCGGGCAGCGCGGCCAGCAGCACGCGGCCCATCGAGGTGCACCAGGCCGGCAGGCGCGAGCCGGGCACCAGGCTCACGCTCATGATCTTGTGCGTGGCCACGCGCTGCACGTAGACCACGTCGGTGCCTTCCAGCACGGCGATGGAGCTGGACTCCTGCACCTGGGTCGACAGGTCCTCCATCACCGGCTCGGCCAGGTTCCAGATCGGCATCGACGACAGGTAGGCAAAGCCCAGGTCCAGGATGCGCGGCGTCAGGCGGAACAGTTTGCCGTCGCTGTGCACATAGCCCAGCGTTTGCAGCGTGAGCAGGATGCGCCGCGCACCCGCACGCGTGAGGCCGGTGCGCGCGGCCACGTCGGACAGCGTCTGCTGCGGCGCGGCGGCGTTGAACGAGCGGATCACCTCCAGCCCGCGCGCGAAGGACTGCACGTAGCTGTCGCCGGGGCGCGGCGCCTCCGTCGCGGGCGCGACAGCGTGCGCCGGGTGGCCGGGGGATTCGGTGGGGTGGGCGGGCTTCACAAAAGACCTCCAGACCTCTACAATTCATTCATTATACGAACAAGTGTTCGTAATAAGAACAAATTTCGAGATCGAGTTTGCCTTGGCCGGCGTGGATGCCGGCGCAGCTCGATCGTCCGACGTGTTTCGGCGGGCGCGCTGGGCATCTGCCAGCGCACCGCCTGTCCCAGGAGACCTTTCCATGATCAACAAGATCGCCGCCTCGGTGGCCGAGGCACTGGCCGATGTCAAGGATGGCTCGACCGTGCTCGTCGGCGGTTTCGGCACCGCCGGCCTGCCCAACGAACTGGTCGACGGCCTGATCGAACAGGGCGCCACCGACCTCACCATCGTCTGCAACAACGCCGGCAACGGCGACCACGGCATCGCCGCGCTGCTCAAGGCCGGGCGCGTGCGCAAGGTCATCTGCAGCTTTCCGCGCCAGGCCGACAGCTACGTGTTCGACGAGCTGTACCGTGCCAAAAAAGTGGAGTTGGAGCTGGTGCCGCAGGGCAACCTGGCCGAGCGCATGCGCGCTGCCGGCGCCGGCGTGGGTGCCTTCTTCACGCCCACCGGCTACGGCACCGAACTGGCGCTGAACGCCGACGGCAGCCCCAAGGAAACGCGCCGCATCAACGGCCGCGACTACGTGCTCGAGTACCCCATCCACGGCGACGTGGCGCTGGTCAAGGCCGAGCGTGGCGACCGCTGGGGCAACCTGAATTACCGCATGGCCGCGCGCAACTTCGGCCCCGTGGTGGCCATGGCGGCCCAATTCACCGTGGCCAGCGTGCACGAGGTGGTGGAGCTGGGCCAGCTGGACCCCGAAAGCGTCGTCACGCCCGGCATCTTCGTCAGCAAGATCGTCAAGGTGCCGCGCCAGGCGACGATGGCGGGGGGCTTCAAGGCCGCGGCCTGATCGGCATCCGGCGCAAGGAGAACAAGCGTGAACAGCTATCAGAAACGAAGCAAAGACGAGCTGGCCCGGCGCGTGGCGCAGGACATTGCCGACGGCTCGTACGTCAACCTCGGCATTGGCCAGCCCACCCTGGTCGCCAACCACATCCCTGAAGGGCGCGAGGTCATCCTGCACAGCGAGAACGGCATCCTGGGCATGGGCCCGGCGCCGGCGGCGGGCAGCGAGGACTACGACCTCATCAACGCCGGCAAGCAGCCCGTCACGCTGCTGCCGGGCGGGGTGTTCTTCCACCACGCCGACAGCTTTGCCATGATGCGCGGCGGCCACCTGGACGTGTGCGTGCTGGGCGCGTTTCAGGTCTCGGTCACGGGTGACCTGGCCAACTGGAGCACCGGCGAGCCCGGTGCCATCCCCGCGGTGGGCGGCGCCATGGACCTGGCCGTGGGCGCCCGGCAGACCTGGGTGATGATGGACCTGCTGACCAAGAAGGGCGAGAGCAAGATCGTCGCCCAGTGCACCTACCCGCTGACGGCCATCGCCTGCGTCAAGCGCATTTACACTGATTTGGCGACCTTCGAATGCACGCCGCAGGGGCTGCGCCTGATCGATGCCGTGGACGGCCTGCCGTTCGACGAACTGCAGCGCCTGGTCGGCCAGCCCATCGCCCGGTAAACCGTTTTTTCTTCAGGAGACACCATGAAACAAGCCTTCATCGTCGACGCCATCCGCACGCCCATCGGGCGTTACGGCGGGTCCTTGAGCAGCGTGCGCACCGACGACCTGGGCGCCGTCCCGCTCAAGGCGCTGATGGCACGCANNAACCAGGCCGGCGAGGACAACCGCAACGTGGCCCACATGAGCAGCCTGCTGGCCGGCCTGCCGGTGGAAGTGCCCGGCGCCACCATCAACCGCCTGTGCGGCTCGGGCCTGGATGCCCTGGGCACGGCGGCGCGCGCCATCAAAGCGGAAGAAGCTACTCTGATGATAGCGGGCGGCGTGGAGAGCATGAGCCGCGCCCCCTTCGTGATGCCCAAGGCCGAAAGCGCCTTCAGCCGCGCCAACGCGGTGTACGACACCACCATCGGCTGGCGCTTCATCAACAAGCTGATGAAGGAAAAGTACGGCGTCGATTCGATGCCCGAGACGGCCGAGAACGTGGCCGTGGATTACAAGATCGAGCGTGAGGCGCAAGACAGGATGGCCCTGTCCAGCCAGCTCAAGGCCGTGGCGGCGCAGAAGGCCGGCCACCTGGCGCGCGAGATCACGCCGGTGACGATTCCGCAGCGCAAGGGTGATCCGGTGGTGGTCGACACCGACGAGCACCCGCGCGAGACCAGCCTGGAAAAGCTGGCCTCGCTCAAGGGCGTGGTCAAGCCCGACGGCACGGTGACGGCCGGCAACGCCAGCGGCGTGAACGACGGCTCGTGCGCGCTGCTGCTGGCCGACGAGGCCACCGCCGGCAAGTACGGCCTGACGGCGAAGGCGCGCGTGGTCGGCATGGCCACCGCCGGCGTGCCGCCGCGCGTGATGGGCATCGGCCCCGCGCCTGCCACCGAGAAGGTGCTGCAGCTGACCGGCCTCAAGCTCGATCAGATCGACGTCATCGAACTCAACGAAGCCTTTGCCGCGCAAGGCCTGGCCGTGTTGCGCATGCTGGGCCTGAAGGACGACGACGAGCGCGTCAACGCCTGGGGCGGCGCCATCGCCCTGGGCCACCCGCTGGGTGCCAGCGGCGCCCGCCTGGCCACCACGGCGGTCAACCGTCTGCACGCCACGGGCGGCCGCTATGCGCTGTGCACCATGTGCATCGGCGTGGGGCAGGGCATCGCGCTGATCCTGGAAAAGGTCTGATGGCGCGAGAGCGCGTGCTCATCACCGGCGGCGCCAGCGGCATCGGCGCGGCCACGGCCGCGCGCTGCCGCGCCGAGGGCTGGGAGCCGGTCATCATTGATCGCGTGGGCAACGGCATTCGTGCCGACCTGTCCAGCCCCGACGACACCGCCCGCGCACTGGCCGAGGCCTTGGCCGGCGGCCCCATCACGCGCCTCGTTAACAACGTCGGTGTGGTGGTGCCCAATGATGCCGAGCACCAGACGCTGGCCGAGTTCGACCTCGCGCTGTCGCTCAACCTGCGCTGTGCCTTCCAGTGCATGCAGGCGTTGCTTCCGGGCATGAAGGCGGCGGGCTTTGGGCGCATTGTCAACATGTCCTCGCGCGCCGCGCTGGGCAAGGAACTGCGCACCGCCTACAGCGCCACCAAGGCCGGCCTGATCGGCATGACCCGCGTATGGGCGCTGGAGTTGGGCGCGCACGGCATCACCGCCAACGCCATCGGCCCGGGGCCGATCCGCACCGAACTGTTCGACAAGGCCAACCCGCCCGGCGCGCCGCGCACGCAGGCCATCATCGATGCCGTGCCCGTGAAGCGCGTGGGCACGCCCGAGGACGTGGCGCACGCCGCGGCCTTCCTGCTCGACGCACGCAGCGGCTTCGTCACCGGGCAGGTGCTGTACGTGTGCGGCGGCATGACCGTGGGCGTGGCCGGTGTTTGAGAAATTTGCTCGCTTATGAATAGCTTCCAGCGCCCGACCCATAAGCGCTGGAGCCTGTTTTGGCTTGAAATTTTTTCGTCGCAACCGCTGAACCTGAAAGGAACCGACATGACCTCCACCAACTTCCCCCGCCGCCGCGCACTGGCCGTGGCCGCCACCCTGGCCGTGGCCGCCACACTGCCCGGCATGGCGCTGGCCCAGGCCTACCCCACCAAGGCCATCACCATGGTCGTGCCGTTCTCGGCCGGCGGCACCACCGACATCCTGGCGCGCATCGTCGGCAAGGCGCTGGAGGGCGAACTGGGCCAGCCCGTGGTGATCGACAACAAGGCCGGCGCCGGCGGCAACATCGGCGCGCAGCAGGCCGCCCGCGCCAAGCCCGACGGCTACACGCTGTTCATGGGCACGGTGGGCACGCACGGCATCAACGAGTCGCTCTACAGGAAGCTGCCCTACAGCCCGCTGGGCGACTTCCAGCCCATCACGCGCGTGGCCATGGTGCCCAACCTGCTGGTGGCGCACCCCTCGCGCCCCTACAAGACGGTGAAGGAGCTGATCGAGTTCGCGCAGAAGAACCCGGGCAAGGTGAACTATGCCTCGTCGGGCAGCGGCACCTCGATCCACCTGTCGGGCGAGATGTTCAAGAGCATGGCCAAGGTGGACATGATGCACGTGCCCTACAAGGGCAGCGCACCCGCCGTGGCCGACCTGCTGGGCGGCCAGACCGACATCATGTTCGACAACATGCCCTCGGCCTTCCAGCACGTGAAGGCGGGCAAGCTGCGCGCCATCGCCGTCACCACCGACAAGCGCTACCCCGAACTGCCCGACGTGCCCACCATCGCCGAAGCCGGCGTGCCGGGCTACAACGCCACCTCGTGGTTCGGCCTGTTCACCAACCGCAAGGTGCCGGCCGACGTGCTGGCCAAGCTGAACGACGCCATGGTGAAGATCCTGGCCAAGCCCGAAGTGATCAAGCAGATGGCCGAGCAGGGCGCCGTGGCGCACCCCGAGAAGCCGGCCGAGTTCGAGGCCTTCATCAAGGCCGAGACCGCCAAGTGGGGCCCGGTGGTCAAGCAGTCGGGCGCCACGGTCGACTGAGGCGGCGCGCGGGCGGGGCGCTCAGCCGTTGCGCCAGTCGGGCAGCCGCCAGTCGAACTTCAGCGCCAGCAGGCGCAGGCCCGTGGTGGTGGCGATGCTGGCCAGCGCCACCACCCAGCCGGCCCAGTCCAGCCATTCGCCGAAGATGTACATCCAGCCGCCCATGAAGCCGCACACGGCGTAGGGGCGGTGGTCGGCAAAGGCGGTGGGCATCTCGTTGCAGGCGATGTCGCGCATCACGCCGCCGAACACGCCGGTCACCACGCCCATCATCACCGCCACCACCACCGGCAACTGCGCCACCAGCGCCGACTGCACGCCGCTGGCCACGAACAGGCCCAGCCCCAGCGCGTCGGCCAGCTGGATGGCCTTGTCGCCCACGTGCAGGCGGCCCAGCCGCAGCAGCACCAGCGACACCGCGCACAGGGCGATCACCAGCCACAGCATCTCGACCTCGGCCACCCAGAAGAAGGGGCGGCGGTCCAGCAGCACGTCGCGCAGCGTGCCACCGCCGAAAGCGGCCAGAAAGCCCAGCACCGAGATGCCGAAAATGTCCATGCGCTTGCGCACGCCGGCCAGGATGCCCGACAGCGCGAAGGCCACCGTGCCGATCACTTCCACGGTGTAGCGCGCCGTGGGCCCCCAGGTCGAGAAGTCGTACATGCGGCAGATTATCGGCCCGGTGCGCCGCCGGCCGGCCCGCGCCCGGCAGCGCGGGCCCCGTTAAAGTGCCCGCTTTCACACGATGCCGCAGGCGTTGGCATGCATCCGGTTTGCTTCTCTATTGATAGCTTGCAGCGCTTGATGGATAAGCGTTTCAGCGCGATTTGACCATGAACCCCATCACCGACTGGACGTTCTACGCCGTGGCCGTGCCAGCGGTGCTGCTGCTGGGCATCAGCAAGAGCGGCTTTGGCGCCGGCTTCGGCTCGCTGGCGGTACCGATGATGGCGCTGGTGGTCACAGTGCCGCAGGCCGCGGCCATCCTGATGCCGGTGCTGCTGGTGATGGACCTGCTGGGCATCGCCGCCTTCCGCAAGGATTTCGACCGCCGGTTGCTGAAGTTCCTGCTGCCCTGGGGCCTGCTGGGCATCGTGGTCGGCACGCTGTCGTTCAGGCTGCTGCAGCCCCAATGGGTGGCGGGCATCGTGGGCGTGTTCACGCTGCTGTTTCTGGCGCAGCGGCTGCTGTTTCCGCCGCGGGCCGACGGCGCGCCACCGCCGCGTTGGGTGGGTGCGCTGCTGACGGCCACCTCGGGCTTCACCAGCTTTGTGGCGCACGCGGGCGGGCCGCCCATCAACGCCTACGTGATGCCGCTGCGGCTGTCGCCGGTGGTGTTCACCGGCACCATGGCGTTCTTCTTCTTCGTCATCAACCTGGCCAAGTGGCTGCCCTACGCCTGGCTGGGCCTGCTGGACTGGCGCAACCTGGCCACCTCGCTGGTGCTGTTGCCGCTGGCGCCGCTGGGCGTGTGGATCGGCGTGCGCATCGCGCGGCGCATCGACCAGAAGCTGTTCTACCGCTTCATCTACGCGGGCATGCTGCTGACGGGGCTGAAGCTGGTGTGGGATGCGCTGGCGCTCTGAGTTGCTACTATAAAAATAGCTGCTTGCGCTTGCTGTGTAAGCGCTGGAGGCCGATTTGGCTCATATTTCGTGCGTCACCGCAGGCGGTCATGCACACCCGGTAACATCGGTGCCCGACACAACGCAGCTTGAAAGGATGACGTCATGCCGGTGGTGGTGATCGCGAACCCCAAGGGCGGCGTGGGCAAGTCCACGCTGGCCACCAACGTGGCGGGTTACTACGCCAGCCGCGGCCACGCCGTGATGCTGGGCGACGTCGATCGGCAGCAGTCGGCACGCCTGTGGCTGGGCCTGCGGCCCGAGGCCGCGCGCCCCATCAGCACCTGGGACGTGCAGCGCGACTTCATCGTGCGCCCGCCCAAGGGCACCACGCATGTCGTGCTCGACACGCCCGCCGGCCTGCACGGCAGCAAGCTGAAGGAGGTGCTGCGCATCGCCGACAAGGTGCTGGTGCCGCTGCAGCCCAGCATCTTCGACATCTACGCCACGCGCGAATTCGTCGACCACCTGGTGGAGGCCAAGGGCGCCGACAAGCGCGACATCGGGCTGGTCGGCATGCGGGTGGACGAGCGCACCATCGCCGCCGACCAGCTGCGCCAGTTCACCGAGGGCCTGGGCCTGCCGGTGCTGGGGACGCTGCGGCCGACGCAGAACTACGTCTATCTGGCGGCACGCGGGCTGACCATCTTCGACGTCGCGCCCGGCCGCGTGCAGCGCGACCTGGCGCAGTGGCAGGGCATCTGCCAATGGCTCGACGGCGACTGAGCCGGGCAGTCACGCGGCGGACAGCCGCGCGCCGCCGGGGGCGCTAGATTGCGCGCATGAAAACCTTCGACACCCTCGACGAACTGGCGGCCCTGGCGGGCCAGGAAATCACCGTCACCGACTGGCACCAGGTGACGCAGCAGCACATCAACCAGTTCGCCGACGCCACCGGCGACCACCAGTGGATCCACGTCGATGCCGAGCGTGCCAAGGCCGGGCCCTTCGGCACCACCATCGCGCATGGCTACCTCACGCTGTCGCTGCTGGCGGGCTTCTTCGACCGCGCGCTCAAGGTGAAGAACGTGCGCATGGGCATCAACTACGGGCTGAACAAGGTGCGCTTCATGGCGCCGGTGCCGGTGAACAGCCGCCTGCGCGTGCGCATCGAGCTGATGGAGGCCACGCCCATTGAGGGCGGCATGCAGATGGCGTGGAAGTGCACCATCGAGCGCGAGGGCGAAGCCAAGCCGGTGTGCGTGGCGGAGTCGCTGTCGCGCTCCTACCTCTGATCGCGCCGCCGGGCGGGCGCCTCAGGTGGCGCGCTGCTTGGCGGGCAACAGGCCGTCGAACAGCGGCGCCAGGCGCTCGACGCGGCGCATGGCCTCGGGCTGGCCGAACTCGTCGGCCACGGCCTGGTAGATCTCGGCCCGCAGCAGCCACAGCTGCATCACGATGCTGGCGCCGTCCAGGTGGGCCCGCACGCGGCGCGCCACGCGCAGCTCGCAATCGAGCACCTGCTCGCCCATCACGCGGCGAATGCGCGCCAGATCGGCCAGCGTGGCCGGGCGCGGCCCGGTGAAGCGCCGGCCGACGTTCAACGCGGCCTGGGCCAGGGGACGAAGGGTCTGCATCATGGTTGGGGTGGTCGCATGGGGCGGCCTTGTGGGCCGCATCAGGAAACTGGAAGCGGCAGGGTGGCGCCGACACGGGTGTGCTTTTCAGTGTAGCGGCGTGTTACAAAAGATCAACCGCGGCCGCACCGCGCTGCAGCCAAAAAAAAAGCACGCTTGGGCGCATCAGCTGCCGGCAAAGCCGTTCTGCCGCCAGGCTTCGAAGACCACCACCGCCACCGCGTTGGACAGGTTCAGGCTGCGCTGGCCGGCGCGCATGGGCAGGCGCAACTGCTGCGCCGGCGGCACGTGCGCGCGCACGGCGGGCGGCAGGCCGCGCGTTTCGGCACCGAACACCAGCCAGTCGCCGGGCTGAAACGCCACGTTGTGCACGGCGCGCGTGCCACGCGTGGTGAGGGCGAACAGGCGCGCGGGCGCGGGGCACTCGGCCGTGATGAAGGCCGGCCAGCCGGCATGGCGGCGCAGCGTGGCGTACTCGTGGTAATCGAGCCCGGCGCGGCGCAGGTGCTTGTCGTCCATCGAAAAGCCCAGCGGCTCGATCAGGTGCAGCGTGCAGCCGGTGTTGGCCGCCAGGCGGATGACGTTGCCGGTGTTGGGCGGAATCTCGGGCTCGACCAGGACGATGTGGAACATGGGGCGCGATTGTGCGCGCGGTTGCGTGGTGTTTTGTGCGCGGTGTCAGTTTCGCGCCGGCTCGTCGGTGCGGGCCAGCACCAGCACGGTCACCTGCGCCGCGCCTGCCGCCCGCAAGGCCGCGGCCGCTTCACGCACGCTGGCGCCGGTGGTCATCACGTCGTCGACCAGCACCACGCGGCGGCCCTGCAGCGCCTGCGCGCGCAAGGGATCGACCTGGAACGCCCCGCGCACATTCTTCAGCCGCTGCGCGCGTGGCAGGCTGCGTTGCGGCGGCGTGTCGCGCGTGCGCAGCAACAGGTCGGCCCGCGTGCGGCTGCGCGCCAGGCGCCGCGCCAGCAGCAGCGCCGGGTTGTAGCCGCGCTGGCCCAGGCGCGCGGCAGACATCGGCATGGGGAGCACGTGCTCGGCGGCGTCGAGCGCATCGCGCACGCCGGGTGCGGCCAGCATCAGCCGCGCGAAGGGGCGGGTCAGACCCACGTCGCCCTCGAACTTCCAGTGACCCAGGCACATCGACCATGGCCAGGCGTAGGGCAGGGCGGCGAGGCACTGCGCCATGGGTGGCGGATCGCGCAGGCAGGCACCGCAGATGGGCACGCCCGGCGGCACGGGCAGCGCGCAAGTGGTGCAGCGCGGCACCATCGGCGCGAACCGTGTCACGCAGTCCGCGCACAGCGTGCTGGCCGGCCAGGCGCGGCACACCATGCACTGGCTGGGCCAGTGCGCCGCAGCTTGGTGCGGCCCAGAGGGGCGGTTCAGCAGGCGAGTGAACATGGGCTCGAACAAGCGATGGCGTGCGGGGCCCGGTAAATATACTGCCCGCCCATGGCCACCGACCGCAGCCACCTTCCGCCCAGCATCGACCCCGTGGCCGCCCGCCGCTGGGCCGGGCGCCCGCATGCCGCCTCGCCCTGGCTTCACGAGGAGGTGGCGCGCCGCATGGCCGAACGGCTGGGCGTAATCCGCCTGCCGGTGCAGGCCTGGGCGCACTGGGAGCCCGTGCGAGGTGGTCTGGCGGGGCACGATCTGGTGGCGGCGCATTACCCGGGTTCCAGGTGTTTTCGGGTGTTTGACGGCTTTCAGCAAGCGCCAGAGGCTACAAAAAAAGAAGCAACCGGCTGGTGGCGCAAGCTGGTGGGGGCACGCGCCAGCGAAGAAGCCGTGGCGCGTCCGCCTGAGGCCTCGGTGCAACTGGTGTGGGCCAACATGCTGGCGCACCACGCGGCCGATCCGGCGGCGCTGCTGGCCGACTGGCACCGTGCGCTGGCGGTGGATGGCTTCGTGATGTTCTCCTGTCTCGGCCCGGACACGTTGAAGGAATTGCGTGGCCTGTACGCCCGCCTCGGCTGGCCGCCGCCGGCGCACGAATTCACCGACATGCACGATTGGGGCGACCAGCTGGTGGCGGCAGGTTTTGCCGAGCCGGTGATGGACATGGAACTCATCACGCTCACCTTCGCCTCGCCGCAGCGCCTGCTGGCCGAACTGCGCGAGCTGGGCCGCAACCTGCACGTCGGCCGTTTTGGTGCCCTGCGCTCGCATGGCTGGCGCCAGCGGCTGGAAGCCGCGATGAACGAGCAACTGCGGGCGCCGGGCAGCGGCGAGCCGCTGTCGCTGAGCTTCGAGGTCATCTACGGCCACGCCGTGAAAGCGCCACCCAGGCACAGCGTGAAAGACGAAACCGCGATCGGACTCGACGAAATGCGGGCAACGTTGCGGCAACGCAATAGGAATCAGCGCTCTCTTTGAGGTTTATCAAAGACCTTCGCCCACTCGGGTAAACTGCCCCCCACTTGCGCGAGGCGTTGGTGCTTAGCGTAAATCCGGAGGGTCTTGCCTTGCAGGAAGCGTCAGCATATCGGCTGGCCTGCGTCAGCGATCAAGCGGTGGCGTGGCACCTCAGGCGCAACTGCAGTGTCACGCCGCGCCAGCTGGGCGGCATCTATGCAGGCCTGTGCCTGGTGTCGCTCGGCATCGCGATCGGCTTCTGGTGGCTGGGCGCCAAGCTGGTGCTGGGGTTCGCAGGGCTGGAACTGCTGGCGGTCGGCGCCGCGTTTCTGGCCTATGCACGGCACGCGGCCGATGGCGAGACGGTATCGCTGCAAGGCGGCCGTCTGGTGGTGGAGAGGGAATACGCCGGCAGGCGTGAGAAGGTGGAGTTCGGCTGTGCGCATGTCCGCATCGCGCCGCTGACGAGCGAGCAGAACCTGATCGAGGTGATGGCGCACGGACAGCGGCTGGACATCGGGCGTCACGTGCGGCCGGAGTGGCGGCCAGTGCTGGCCGGGGAGATGCGCAGGGCCTTGGATGCGGCAGGTTCGCAACCACTGCGCTGATCGGGAAGTGAATATGGTTGAGGCGGTAAACAACGTGGGCACGATGAAAAGCATTGCAAACAAGCTGTCCGGCGTGCCGGGCCAGGTGGCCATCTGGAGTGCGGCGTGGATGGCTTCCACCGCGGCACACGCGGCCCGGGTGAACGATCTTCCGGGCGGGCCGGCGGTCAATCAGCTCAACCTTCATCCGCCGGTCACCAAGATCGCCGAAGCGCAGCACGGCCTGCACTGGATGCTGCTGATCATCTGCACCGTCATCTTCATCCTGGTCTTCGGGGTGATGTTCTATTCCATCTGGAAGCACCGCAAGTCGCAGGGTGCCAAGGCGGCCACCTTCCACGAATCGGTCGCGGTCGAGGTGGCCTGGACCGTGGTGCCGTTCCTGATCGTCATCGGCATGGCGCTGCCGGCCACCAAGGTGGTGGTGGCGCAGAAGGACACCACCAACGCCGATCTCACCATCAAGGCCACGGGCTACCAGTGGAAGTGGGGCTACGACTACATCAACGGCGAGGGCGCGGGCATCGGCTTTTTGTCCACACTGGATTCGTCGCAGCGCGCGCTGTCGGACGCCGGCACGCCCCAGGGCGACGACTACCTGCTGCGCGTCGACAACCCGCTGGTGGTGCCGGTCGGCAAGAAGATCCGCATCATCACCACGGCCAACGACGTGATCCACGCCTGGATGGTGCCGGCCTTCGGCGTCAAGCAGGACGCGATTCCGGGCTTCGTGCGCGACACCTGGTTCCGCGCCGAGCAGACCGGCGATTTCTACGGCCAGTGCGCCGAACTGTGCGGCAAGGAACACGCCTACATGCCCATCCACGTGAAGGTGCTGCCGCAGAATGAATACACCGCCTGGGTCGAGGAGCAGAACAAGCGCATGGCCGCGCTGGCCGACGACCCCAACAAGGTCTGGACCCTGCCCGAACTGGTCGCGAGGGGCCAGAAGGTGTATGCCGCCAACTGCGCTGCCTGCCACCTGGAAAACGGCAAGGGCGGCGGCGCCATCAAGCCGCTGGACGGCAGCCAGGTCGTGCTGCACGATCCTGCCGAGCAGATGCGCGTGCTGCTGAACGGCCGCCTGAACGGCGCCATGCCGTCGTGGAAGCAGCTGTCCGACGTCGAGCTGGCAGCGGTGGCCACCTACAGCAAGAACCACTGGACCAACCAGACCGGCAAGATGATCCAGCCGTCGGACTTCGCTGCGGCGCGCGCCGGCAAGTTCCCCGAAGGTGGCGGCACGGCGGCGACCGCGGCACCGGCGGCTGCGCCGGCTGCCTCGGCACCCACGACGGCGGCAGCGGCGCCCGCCGGCATGCCGTTCCAGGTGTTCTTCGCCACCGGCGAGAGCGCTCTCGGCGGCGAGGCCAGCACCACGTTGAAGGCCGCGGTCGATTATCTGCAGGCCCATCCTGAAGTGAAGGTGGCGCTGTCCGGCTTCGTCGACTCGACCGGCAACGCGGACGTCAATGCCGAACTCGCCAAGAACCGTGCCCAGGCCGTGCGCGATGCGCTTCAGGCCGGCGGCATTGCGGCCGAGCGCATCGAGCTGCGCAAGCCCGAAGTGATCACCGCCGGCCAGGGCTCCGACCAGGCCGCCCGCCGCGTCGACATCGGCGCCGCCGGCTGAAGCCGCCCACCAAGTTCAGAGATTTATCCGGAGAGTCCTCCATGAGCGCCGTTCTTCCCACCCCCCACACCGGTCACGCCGACCACGCGCACGACGACCACCATCACCACGCGCCGACCGGCTGGCGCCGCTGGGTGTTCGCCACCAACCACAAGGACATCGGCACGCTGTACCTGCTGTTCTCGTTCACCATGCTGATGGTCGGCGGCGTGCTGGCCCTGCTGATCCGGGCCGAGCTGTTCCAGCCCGGCCTGCAGCTGGTCAACCCCGAGCTGTTCAACCAGCTCACCACCATGCACGGGCTGATCATGGTGTTCGGCGCCATCATGCCGGCCTTCGTGGGCTTCGCCAACTGGATGATTCCGCTGCAGATCGGCGCCAGCGACATGGCCTTCGCGCGCATGAACAACTTCAGCTTCTGGCTGCTGATCCCGGCCGGCATCATGCTGGTGGGCTCGTTCTTCATGCCCGGTGGCGCGCCGGCCGCGGGCTGGACTCTGTACGCCCCGTTGACGCTGCAGATGGGCCTGTCGATGGACACCAGCATCTTCGCCATGCACATCATGGGCGCCAGCTCCATCATGGGCGCCATCAACATCATCGTCACCATCCTGAACATGCGCGCGCCCGGCATGACGCTGATGAAGATGCCCATGTTCTGCTGGACCTGGCTGATCACGGCCTACCTGCTGATCGCCGTGATGCCCGTGCTGGCCGGCGCCATCACCATGACGCTGACCGACCGCCACTTCGGCACCAGCTTCTTCAACCCCGCCGGCGGTGGCGACCCGATCATGTACCAGCACATCTTCTGGTTCTTCGGCCACCCCGAGGTCTACATCATGATCCTGCCGGCCTTCGGCATCATCAGCCAAGTGGTGCCGGCGTTCGCGCGCAAGAAGCTGTTCGGCTACGCCTCCATGGTGTATGCGGTGGCGGCCATCGCCATCCTGTCGTTCATCGTCTGGGCGCACCACATGTTCACCACCGGCATGCCGGTGACGGGCCAGCTATTCTTCATGTACGCCACCATGCTGATCGCCGTGCCGACGGCCGTGAAGATCTTCAACTGGATCGCCACCATGTGGCGCGGCTCGATGACCTTCGAGACCCCGATGCTGTTCGCCGTTGGCTTCATCTTCGTGTTCGCCATCGGCGGCTTCACCGGCGTGATCCCTGCCGTGGCCCCGATCGACACCCAGATCCAGGACACCTACTACATCGTCGCCCACTTCCACTACGTGCTGGTGGCCGGCTCGCTGTTCGCGCTGTTCGCCGGCTTCTACTACTGGGCGCCCAAGTGGACGGGCGTGATGTACAACGAAGCGCGCGGCAAGATCCACTTCTGGTGGTCGATGATCGCGTTCAACGTGACCTTCTTCCCGATGCACTTCNNTATGCCGACTACCCGATGCAGTTCGCCGACTTCAACATGATCGCGTCGATCGGCTCGTTCTTCTTCGGCTTCGCGCAGGTGTATTTCTTCCTGTTCGTGGTGCTGCCCGCCATGCGCGGCCAGGGCCAGCCGGCGCCCCAGCGCCCGTGGGAAGGCGCCGAGGGCCTGGAATGGGAAGTGCCGTCGCCGGCGCCCTTCCATACCTACGAGAACCCGCCCAAGCTGGACGCCACGGCGACCCGCGTGATCGGCTGATGTGGTTCATGGTGCCAAGACGATGACCACTTCGGAACAACGCAAGCGCAACGTCCGTCTGGGGCTGATCCTGGGGTCGGTGGCGCTGGTGTTCTTCATCGGCTTCATCGTCCGCATGCTGGTGCTGGGCGGCTGAGGGGCAGGCGATGCGGTTGCGCACTGAAAACCTCAGGATGGTGGGCAAGCTCAGCGTGGTGGCGCTGGGCATGTTCGCCTTCGGCTACGCCATGATTCCGCTCTACCGCGCCATCTGCGAGGCCACCGGCATCAACATCCTGTCGCTGTCCGAGCGCCAGGTGCCCGGCGGCGGCAAGGCCGGCAAGGCGGCGCAGGTGCTGCTCAACAGCCAGGTCGACGAAAGCCGCACCATCACCGTCGAGTTCGATGCCAACGTGCGCGGGCCCTGGCACTTCAAGCCAGCTCAGCGCTCCATCCAGGTGCATCCGGGCGAACTGGCCACCGTGATGTACGAATTCCAGAACGTGCAGAACCGGCGCATGGCCGCGCAGGCCATTCCCAGCTATGCACCGCGCCAGGCCACGGCGCACTTCAACAAGCTGGAGTGCTTCTGCTTTAACCAGTACACGCTGGAGCCGGGCGAGAAGAAGGAGTGGCCGGTGGCGTTCGTGATCGATCCGCGCATCTCCAAGGATGTGACGACCATCACGCTGTCCTACACCTTCTTCGAGGTCGGCGGGCAGACGCCTGCGGCCCCCGAGACCCGTGCGGCCGCGACACCAGCTGGAGCCGGCGCATGACCGATCAGCGCCCCGCCGTGCCGACGCAGCCGCCCAGGAGTTCGTTCTGGCGTTCGATGCGCATCGTGGCCTGGGGCTTCCTGGGCATCCGCAAGCGCAGCGAATACCAGCAGGACCTGGCGCAGGTGAACCCGTTCCACATCGTCCTGGCGGGCATCGTGGGCGTGCTGTTGCTGGTGCTGCTGTTGCTGGGCATCGTCAACTGGGTGGTTTCCGGTGCCACGCCGGCGGTTTGAGAATTTTGAATGAAAATGGCCTTGAGGCCAATCCAGATAAGCGCGAACAGCTACAAAATTTAGAGTACAGGAGTGAAGTGAACATGTCCAGCACGACCCACGGCCACACGCCGTATTACTTTGTTCCGGCGGAGTCGCGTCATCCGGTGATGGCGGCCATCGGGCTGTTCTTCCTGATCGTCGGTGCCGGCATGTGGATGAACGGCGCGGTGTGGGCGCCGTACGCCTTCTTCCTGGGGCTGGTCTGGTGGCTGTTTGTGCTCTACCAGTGGTTTGGCGATGCGATCCGCGAAAGCGAAGGCGGCCTGTACGGTCGCAAGATCGACTTGTCGTACCGCTGGAGCATGAGCTGGTTCATCTTCTCCGAGGTGATGTTCTTCGGCGCCTTCTTCACCGCGCTGTGGTGGGCGCGCGCGCACTCGGTGCCGGCGCTGGGCAGCCTCGACAACGCCCTGCTGTGGCCCGACTTCAAGGCCGTGTGGCCCAGCGTGGCCGCCGGCGCCACCGCGTCGCCCGCCGGCATCGTCGAGCCGTTCCAGACCATGGGGCCGTTCTGGCTGCCCACCATCAACACCGCGCTGCTGCTGACCTCGGGCGTGACGCTGACCATCGCCCACCACGCCCTGCTGGCCAACAACCGCGCCCGCTGCATCGCCTTCATGTGGATGACGGTGCTGCTGGGCCTGATCTTCCTGTTCGTGCAGGGCTACGAGTACATGCACGCCTACCGCGACCTGAACCTCAAGCTCAGCTCGGGCGTGTACGGCTCCACCTTCTTCATGCTGACGGGCTTTCACGGCTTCCACGTGCTGGTCGGGATGCTGATGCTGTTCTTCATCACGCTGCGCCTGATGAAGGGCCACTTCACGCCGCAGCGCCACTTCGGCTTCGAAGGGGCTGCGTGGTACTGGCACTTCGTGGACGTGGTGTGGCTGGGCCTGTATATCCTGGTGTACTGGATGTAAGGCGACACACCCGATCAAACAAAAAGAGCGCCCCTGGCGCTCTTTTTGCTGGTTCCCCCTCCCGCAGGCTCAGGGGCCCGAGGAAATCCCGGTCGGCTGGATGTAGCCCAGCTTCCACGCGATCAGCACACAGATGAACAGCACCACGGACAGCCCGACACGCAGCGCCAGCGCACGCATCATGCGGCCCGCGCGCGCCGGGTCGTCGGCGTCGCCCGGCTGGCGGGGTTTCATCATGAAGAACAGCGCAGAGGCCAGGCTGCCCAGAATGCCGAGGAACGCCACGCCGACGAGCACTTTTGTCATGGGGCGCATTATTCCGTGAAAAGCTGGCACACGGGTTGGCGCGCCATGGTGGTGCTGTTGGCCACCGTGGTCGGCGTGGCCACGACGTTCTCGCTCGGCCGCTGGCAGCTGTCGCGCGCCGCCGAGAAGCAGGCGCTGTTCGCCGCCGTCCAGCAACGCGAGCAGCTGCCCGCGCTCGACGGCGCCACGCTGGCCCGCCCGCTCGACGAGGCCGCCGCCGCCGAGCTGCTGCACCGCAGCGTCACGCTGCGCGGCGAATGGCTGGCCGACCACACCATCTTTCTCGACAACCGGCCGATGCTGCGGGCCACCGGCTTCTACGTGTTCACGCCGCTGCGGCTGGCGGGCACCCAGGCCGTGGTGCTGGTGCAGCGTGGCTGGGCGCCGCGCCACATCGCCGAGCGCACGGCCCTGCCGCCGGTGCAGACGCCGGCCGGCGAGGTGCAGATCAGTGGCCGCATGGCCGCGCACCCACCCAGGTTGTATGCGCTGGGCGAAGAGCAGGGCGGGCCGATCCGGCAGAATCTCGACCTGGACGCCTTCCGCGCTGAAACCGGCCTGCCGCTGGCGAACCTGATGGTGCTGCAGACCGGCGCGCCGTCCGAGGGCCTGCGCCGCGACTGGCCCGAGCCCACCACCGGGGTCGACAAGCACAACGGCTATGCCTTTCAGTGGTTCGGTCTGTGTGCATTGATCGCGCTGCTTTTTTTGTGGTTTCAAGTTGTCAGACCTTTCTACCGCTCCCGCCGCTCCTGACGCCAAGCACGGCGACCAGCCGCTCGGCCTGACCGTGCACACCATGCCGTCACTGGGCGATGCCGTGGCGCAGGATGCACGCCGCACACGCGCCGGGCGCTGGCAGATGCTGCTGCTGGCGCTGGTGTGCGCGGCGCCGGTGATCGCCTCGTACTTCAGCTACTACGTCGTGCGGCCCGAGGGACGGCGCAACTATGGCGAGCTGATCGATCCGCAGCGCCCCATTCCCGCCGCTGCCGCCACCGATCTGAGCGGTCGTCCGTTCGACCTGACCTCGCTCAAGGGCCAGTGGCTGCTGCTCAGCGTGGCCGGCGGCGCCTGCGACGAGGCCTGCCAGAGCAACCTGTACCTGCAGCGCCAGCTGCGCGAAAGCCTGGGGCGCGACAAGGACCGCCTGGACTGGGTCTGGCTGGTCAGCGACGACGCCCGCATCCCCGACACCCTGCGCCCGGCGCTGGGCCAGGCCACCGTGGTGCGCGTGCCGGCCGATGCGCTGGCGCAATGGCTGCAGCCCGCCGCGGGTGCGCAGCTGCCCGACCACCTGTACGTGGTCGACCCGATGGGCCACTGGATGATGCGTTTTCCGCCGCATCTGGACAAGGCGACGGCGTCCAAGGCCAAGACCGATCTGCTGCGCCTGATGCGCGCCTCGGCCAGCTGGGACGAGGCTGGGAGGTGATGCTGATGCGCCACCCTGGGTCGCCCTCCGCGGGCCATTCGATTCGACGCTGCGCTGGTGGCAGCGGCCTTGGCCGCGATGACCGCCTGTGCGAGAGCGGTTGCTGAGCCATGGACACCACGCCCCTGTACGACCTGAGCCCGGCCCTGCGCCTGATGGGCATGGGGCTGGTGGTCGCGCTGGGGCCGCTGGCCTGGCTGTGGCTGCGGCACCAGAGCGCCAGCCCGGCCCGGCGCCTGCAGGCGCTGACGCTGCTCACGCTGTTCCTCACCTTCGATCTGGTGCTGTTCGGCGCCTTCACGCGGCTCACCGATTCGGGCCTGGGCTGCCCCGACTGGCCCGGCTGCTACGGCAAGGCCAGCCCGGTGGGCGCCCGCGAGCACATTGCCGCCGCGCAAGAGGCCATGCCCACCGGCCCCGTCACCCACGGCAAGGCCTGGGTGGAGATGATCCACCGCTACCTGGCCACCGGCGTGGGCGTGCTGATCATCGTGCTGGCGCTGGCCACCTGGCTGCAGTGGCGGCGCGCGCGCGCGGCGGTGGGCGAAAGCGCGGCACCGGTGCACCCGGGCTGGCCGCTGTTCACGCTGGCGTGGGTGTGCGCGCAGGGCGCGTTCGGCGCGCTCACCGTCACCATGAAGCTGTTTCCCGCCATCGTCACCCTGCACCTGCTGGGCGGCGTGGGCCTGCTGGTGCTGCTGGCGGTGCAGGCCGAGCGCTACCGGCAGGCCGCCGGCGCGCCGGTCGAGCCCGTGGGCAGCGGCCTGCGCGCGCTGCTGTGGGCGGCGGCGCTCATGGTGGGCCTGCAGATCGCCCTGGGCGGCTGGGTGAGCACCAACTACGCCGTGCTGGTGTGCAACACCTTCCCGATGTGCCAGGGCAGCTGGTGGCCCGAGATGGATTTCGCGCAGGGCTTCGAGCTGTGGCGGCCGCTGGGCACCTCGGCCGACGGTTCGCCGCTGGCGTTCCATGCGCTCACGGCCATCCACTACACGCACCGGCTGTTCGCCTACGCCGTGTTCGTGGTGCTGGGCTTGCTGGCCTGGCGCCTGCACCAGCGCGGCCGGCTGGCGCGGCAGCGCCGCTGGATCGTCGGCCTGGCGGCGCTGCAACTGGTCACAGGCCTGTCGAACGTGATCCTCGACTGGCCGCTGCTGGCCGCCGTGCTGCACACCGGCGGCGCCGCGGCGCTGATGACGGTGCTGGCCTGGGCGCTGTGCGCCAGCCGCCGCGCCGCGGTGCCCGTGACGGCCGAGACGCGGGCGGCGCGCGAGGTGGCCGCATGAGCGCCCAGCCCGCCACGCCCACCGTCACCCTGTCGGCCATGCCGGTCTGGCGCCAGTACTACGTGCTGACCAAGCCGCGCGTGGTGCAGCTCATCGTGTTCTGCGCGCTCATCGGCATGGTGCTGGCGGTGCCGGGCCTGCCCAGCGGCGCGGCGCTGCGGCGCATGCTGATCGCCTGCGCCGGCATCTGGCTGGTGGCCGGCGCGGCAGCGGCGTTCAACTGCCTGATCGAGAAAACCATCGACGCCAAGATGCGCCGCACCGCCTGGCGCCCCACGGCGCGCGGGCAGCTCAGCGACACGCAGGCGCTGGCCTTCTCGGCCCTGCTGTGCGCCCTCGGCTCGGCCATCCTGTACGTGTGGGTCAATCCGCTCACGATGTGGCTGACATTCGCCACCTTCGTCGGCTATGCGGTCATCTACACAGTGATCCTGAAGCCGCTGACGCCGCAGAACATCGTCATCGGCGGCGCCAGCGGCGCCATGCCGCCGCTGCTGGGCTGGACGGCGATGACCAACCACGTCGCGCCCGAGGCGCTGATCCTGGTGCTGATCATCTTCCTGTGGACGCCGCCGCACTTCTGGGCGCTGGCGCTGTACCGCGTGGAGGACTACCGCAAGAGCGGCCTGCCCATGCTGCCTGTGACGCACGGCAACGAGTTCACGCGCCTGCAGATTCTGCTCTACACCTTCATCCTGCTGGCGGCCTGCCTGCTGCCCTTCATCTACCGCCTCAGCGGCTGGATCTACCTGGCGGCGGCGCTGGTGCTCAACGCGGGCTTCATCTGGCACGCCTTCAAGCTGTGGCGCAGCTACTCCGACGCGCAGGCGCGCAAGACCTTCCGCTTCTCGCTGATCCACCTGTCGCTGCTGTTCGCGGCGCTGCTGCTGGACCACTACCTGCTATGAATCCACGTCGAATTGCTATTAAACAAATAGCTGCTGGCGCCCTGCTGGCAGGCGCTGCGGCCGTTTTGACTGCCTGCCAGCCCGGCAAGCCGCAGTTTCGCGGCATCGACATCACCGGTGCCGATTACGCCAAGGACTTCGCGCTCACCGACTTCAACGGCCGCCCGCGCACCCTGCAGGATTTCAAGGGCAAGGCGGTGGTGATGTTCTTCGGCTTCACGCAATGCCCCGACGTGTGCCCCACCACCATGACCGAGATGGCGCAGGTCAAGCAACTGCTGGGGCCGGATGGCGACAAGCTGCAGGTGCTGTTCGTCAGCATTGACCCCGAGCGCGACACGCCCGAGGTGCTGAAGGCCTACATGGGCAGCTTCGACCCCGGCTTCCTGGGCCTGTACGCCGCATCGCCCGAGGCGCTGGCCGCGCTGGCCAAGGACTACAAGATCTACTTCAAGAAGGTCGACGGCAAGACCCCCACCAGCTACAGCATGGACCACAGCGCGCAGAGCTACATCTACGATCCGCAGGGCCGGCTGCGCCTGTACAGCCGCTACGGCAGCGATCCGAAGCTGGTGGCCGAAGACATCAAGCTGCTGCTGGGTGGGGCCTGATCAATAAAGATAGCTGCTTGCGCTTGGTATACAAGGGTTTCAGATATAAAACCATCTGAAATCAAGACGTAGCAGGCGCAAGCAGCTCACTTTATTGAAGCGCCTCATTCCGCCTTGATGCCCTGCGTGCGGATGATGCCGCCCAGCACCTGCGCGTCGCTGCGGATGCGGTTGGCCAGCCCCTCGGGCGACGAGCCCACGGCCTGCCAACCCTGTTGGAACAGGCGCTGGCGCATCTCGGGCGCACGCACGATGGCGCTGACGGCCGCGGCCAGCTTCTCGACATGCGCCTTCGGCATGCTGGCCGGCGCGGCCACGGCGTTCCAGATCTCCAGGTTGAAATCCTTCACGCCGGCTTCGGCCAGGCTGGGCAGGTCGGGCACCAGCGTGCTGCGCCCGCTGGAGGTGACGCCGATGCCGCGCAGCTTGCCGGCCTTGATCTGCGTGTTGGCCAGCGCCGGTGGCAGCATCGACAGCTGCAGGTCGCCCCCCACCATGGCGTTGAACACCTGCGGGTAGCCGGGGTAGGGCACGTGCACCGGCGCGATGCCGGCGCGGCTTTTCAGCAGCTCCATGCCGATGTGGCCCACCGTGCCCACGCCGGGCGAGCCGTAGCTCCACTTGTCGCCGGCGGCGCGCGCGGCGTCGAAGAAGGCCCGCGCATCACCGCCCGCGGCGCTGGCCGAGGCGGTGAGCACCAGCGGCGCCACGCCGACCAGGCTGACCGGCGCCAGGTCCTTCAGCGGGTCGTAGCGCACGGCGGGGTTCAGCAGCCGGGCGATGGTCATGTTGCCGTTGATCATCAGGCCGATGGTGTGGCCGTCGGTGGCCTTGGCCACCGCGTCGGCGCCGATGTTGCCGCCGGCACCGGCGCGGTTGTGGACGATGACGGGCTGGCCCAGCGCCTTCTCCAGCGGGTCGGCCAGCGCGCGCGCCGTCAGGTCGGGCGACGAGCCGGCCGGAAAGCCGACGATGATGCGCAGCGGCTTGGCAGGCCAGGCCGCGGCCTGTGCGAAGGCCGGCGTGGCGGCGCCGATGGCAGCGAGCAGGGCGGCGCCGGCGATCAGCGCGCGGCGGGAGAGCGGGGCAATGGGCATGGTGGTGTCGTGAATGGGCGAGGGGCGCGGCCCGCGGTGGCGGCCGCTGAAAAACGCGATGTTAGCCGGCGCCCGGCGCGCCTCAACCCAGCACGCGCACCCGGTCTTCGGCCGGCCCCGTGCGGCCGGCGCGCGCGGCGCCCAGCATCCAGCGCTGCACGGCAGCGCCGTTGAGCGGCTTTCTCGGCAGCATGGCCACGCTCACGCGCAGGTCCAGCGCGTCGCCCTTGGCCAGCAGCGCGGAGTCGCGCGCGCCCTCGTCGACGATGCGGCGCGCTCGCGCGATGGCGTCGTGCCGCGTGGTGGGTGCTTCCAGCAGCACGGCGAAGTCGGCCTCGCTCACGCGCGCGGCCAGGTCCACCTCGCCGGCGATGCGGCGCAGGCGCGAGGCCTTCAGTACCAGCGCCCGTTCGGCGGCCTGCAGGCCGTGCGCGGCGGCAATGTCTTCCAGTTGGCCACGTGCACCACCAGCACGGCAAAGCTGCTGCCCTGCTTGTCGGCGCGCGCCAGGGCGCCGTCCAGGCGGGGCGTCAGCACCCGCAGGTTGGCCAGGCCGGTGAGCGCGTCGGTGGTGGCCGAGGCCGCGGCGCGCACGCGCGCTTCGCGCCGGCTGGCCACGCCGGTGGCGATGGCGTACAGCAGGTTCGGCATCTCCAGCGCCGCGCCGATGGCCAGGCCGTAGCGCGTCAGCCCGCTGGTGGCGATGAGCCCCAGCGTGCGCGCCAGCGGAAACAGCGCCAGCAGCAGCATGGGCATGAAACCGAGGATGGCCAGGCGCAGGTGCCGGTCGGGGCTGCGCCGCCACGCCAGCGCCATGCACACGGCGACCAGTGCCAGCAGCAGCAGCAGCAGCACGTCGCCGATCAGCCGGTAGGTGGCGCCCAGCGGCACGGCGATGTCGACCAGCACCAGCGTGGTGGTGAGCGCGGCCACGGCCAGCACCGCGCGGTCCAGCCAGACCGAGTTGCGCGCCGGCTCGGTCAGCATGCGGATGAACAGCAGGCCGACGACTGCCGACAGCGATGGCGCGACGAAGGTGGACAGGCGGTTCCACCAGTCCCAGTACGGCCACACGTACTGCGCGCCGGTGCCCAGCTGGGCCAGCTGGGTGATGCCGACCGAGGCCACGTAGGCCGCGTAGCCGATCATCAGACGGTCGCGCCAGGCGATGGACAGCGCCAGCGCCATCATCAGCACCATGGCCAGCAGGCCGAAGTAGCCGCCGAGAAGGAACTGCTCCTGATCGCGCGACACGGCCAGCGGCGTGCCGCTGATGAGGCGGATGGGCGCCGAGTAGGCCACGCGCGCGTGCTCGACGCGCAACCAGTAATCCACTGGCGCCTCGGTCTTGGTGGTGAGCGAAAAGGTGGGCAGGCGCCCCGGCGCCGGCCAGCGTGGCACGGGCACGGCGTCGCCCGCTTCCTGGCGGTGCCAGGCGTCGTCGCCGCTGCGCTGGTACAGCACGGCGCGGTCGATGCCGGAATCCATCAGCTCGATGAACCAGCGCTGGGGCGCCGACTGCTGGTGCGCGCGAAAGCGGAACCACAGCACCTGCCCGTCCAGCGGGTAGCGCGCCTCGTCCAGCACGGGGCGCCAGTCCAGCGCGTCACCCTGGCGTACCACGGCGTCGATGTCGAGCTGGCCGCCGCTGTCGATCCAGAACTGCGCATGCCCTGGCAGCGGCACCACCGGCCGCACCCGGGCATCGAGCTCGATCACCGCCGGTGGCGGGCCGGCCAGCGCGGCCCTGCCCAGCGCCAGCAACACCAGCGCCAGGCCATGGCGCGCACGGCCCGGCAGGCGAAGAAACCAGTGAAGCAAGGCAACGACGGCAGGCACGCCGAACTTTTAAGCCAGTTCGTTACATGCCTGGCTTACAAACGGGCAAGAAAAACCCGGGCAAGCCCGGGTTCCGTGAAGTTTTTCTGCGCTTGCCCGCCGCGTGGGGCGTCAGGCGTATTCGGCCAGCGCCGTGCGCATCTTCTTCATGGCCGCCACCTCGATCTGGCGGATGCGCTCGGCGCTCACGCCGTACTCGGCGGCCAGCTCGTGCAGCGTCATGCCGCCCGAGCCGTCGTCGTTCACGTTCAGCCAGCGCTCGGTCACGATGCGGCGGCTGCGCTCGTCCAGGCTCTTCAGCGCCGTGGCGATGCCCTCGGTGGCCAGCACGTCGCGCTGGGCCGATTCGATCATGGCCGTCGGCTCGTGGCCCGCGTCCGACAGGTAGGCGATGGGGCCGAAGGCCTGCTCGCCATCGTCCGAGGGCGCCGGATCCAGCAGGATGTCGCCGCCGGACAGGCGCGTTTCCATCTCGCGCACTTCTTCCGGCTTCACGTTCAGTTCGCGCGCCACCACGTCGATCTGCGCGTCGGTCAGCGCGTCGCGGTGCGTGATGTCGTCGGCCGCGTCCTCGACCTTGAAGCCCTGCTTCATCGAGCGCAGATTGAAGAACAGCTTGCGCTGCGCCTTGGTGGTGGCCACCTTGACCAGGCGCCAGTTCTTCAGGATGTATTCGTGGATCTCGGCCTTGATCCAGTGCAGCGCGTAGCTCACCAGGCGCACGCCCTGGTCGGGGTCGAAGCGCTTNNCCTTCCTGGATCAGGTCGGCGTGCGGCAGGCCGTAGCCCAGGTACTGGCGCGAAGTGCTGACCACCAGCCGCAGGTGCGATAGCACCAGCTTGCCGGCCGCCTCGATGTCGCCGCTGTCGCGCAACTCGCGCGCAAAGCGCTGCTCTTCCTCCTGCGTCAGCATGGGCAGGCGGTTGACGGCCGTGATGTAGGCGTCCAGATTGCCCAGCGGCGGTACAACAGCCCACGGGTTGGCCAGCGCCACGGCGTTTGCTGAAGTGGTTGCCGAATGGGTCATCGTCGAATGTCCTTTCATGTTGCTCAGGTATTCTAGCACTCTCTTCGATTGAGTGCTAAGGGCAAAGTTCAATCCCTTGCCTGCATTCTGCGGCACGGCCGGTGCTCTGGACGTAGGCTGAAGGCGATGCCCTGTGTCGGGTGCGGTTTCTGGTAGGAAAAAATGAATGAAAAATGGCTTTTGCGCCCACCAGGAAAGCGCGAGTAGCTATAAAAACAATATCAACATGGCGCGTCCAGGCGTTCATGGGCCAGGGCGCGCACCAAAGCCAGCACGGCCTGCTGCGTGCCGGTGGTGGGGCGCAGGCTGCTGACGGCGGTGTAGAGCGGGATGCGCAGCCGTGCCCCGGTGGCGGTGACGATGGGGCAGGCCTGGAAGGCGGCAGCTTGCGCGGCGCCGGCCAGGGCGTGGCGCGACAGGATGGCGCAGCCGGCGCCATCCTGCACCAGGTCCAGGATGGCGGCCACGCCGTCGATCTCCAGCGCCACCTCGGGGCGGCAACCCGCCCGCGCCATTTCCGCTTCGATGTGCATGCGGATGGCGTTGGGCCGGGTGGGGATGACCAGCGGCAGGCGGGCGACTTCGGGCAGCGTCATCTCCGCGTCTGGGGCGGCGTGCCCCGCTTCTTCGGCGCGGCGCACCAGCAGCAGCGCGTCGCTGGCCAGCGGGGCGATTTCGAGGCCCGGCACGGGCTGCGCGTTGTAGAGCACGGCGATGTCGAGGCGGCCGCTGGCCACCTGCTCCTGCATGCCGGTTGACAGCGCCTCGGTGATCGACAGGCGCGCATCCGGCAGTTGCTGGCGAAAGCCCTGCAGCAGCGGCACGGCCAGCGCGCGCGCCACGGACGGCGGCAGCCCCAGGGTGACGCGGCCGGCCAGGCCGCCTCGCAGGCGGGCCAGCTCCTCGCGCGCACGGTCGACCTGGTGCAGGATGCCGCGCGCATGCTCCAGCAGCACCTGGCCGGCCTCGGTGGGCACGGCGCCGCGACCGTTGCGCGCCAGCAGGGTCTGGCGCAGTTCCACCTCCAGCAGGCGCACCTGGCGGCTGAGGGCCGGCTGGGCCACGCCCAGCGCAATCGCGGCGCGGGTGAAGCCGCCCAGTTCGGCCACGCGCACGAAGTATTCAAGTTGGCGCAGGTCCATGGCGATATTTAAATTTGAGCATAACTTTAAATCAGCGATGCCCTATTGGCATATCTGCTAGTGCCGCCCGCCGGTAGCGCTGGGAAGGTCGGCATCGCACAATGGCTCATCCCCCACCAGAAGCATCCGAGGAGCCCATGAGCCAAGCCAATCCGCTCATCATCGACTGCCACGGCCACTACACCACCGCCCCCAAGGCGCTGGAGCACTGGCGCAACCAGCAGATCGCCGGCATCGCCGACCCCGCAGCCAAGCCCAAGGTCAGCGATCTGAAGATTTCCGACGACGAACTGCGCGAGTCGATCGAGACCAACCAGCTCAAGCTGATGAAGGAGCGCGGCAGCGATCTGACCATCTTCAGCCCGCGTGCCAGCTTCATGGCGCACCACATCGGCGGCTTCGCCGTAAGCAGCACCTGGGCGGCGATCTGCAACGAGCTGTGCTACCGCGTCAGCCAGCTGTTCCCCGACCACTTCATCGGCGCCGCCATGCTGCCGCAGTCGCCGGGTGTCGATCCGGCCACCTGCATCCCCGAACTGGAAAAGTGCGTCAAGGACTACGGCTTCGTCGGCATCAACCTGAACCCGGACCCCTCCGGCGGCCACTGGACCAGCCCGCCGCTGACCGACCGCCACTGGTACCCCATCTACGAGAAGATGGTCGAGTACGACATCCCGGCCATGGTGCACGTCAGCACCTCGTGCAACGCCTGCTTCCACACCACCGGCGCGCATTACCTCAACGCCGACACCACCGCCTTCATGCAGTGTTTGCAGGGCGATCTGTTCAAGGATTTTCCGACGCTCAAGTTCATCATTCCGCACGGCGGCGGCGCGGTGCCCTACCACTGGGGCCGCTTCCGCGGCCTGGCGCAGGAGATGAAGAAGCCGCTGCTGCAGGACCATCTGCTGAACAACATCTTCTTCGACACCTGCGTGTACCACCAGCCGGGCATCGACCTGCTGACCAAGGTGATCCCCGTCGACAACATCCTGTTCGCCAGCGAGATGATCGGCGCCGTGCGCGGCATCGACCCCGAGACCGGCCACTACTACGACGACACCAAGCGCTACGTGCAGGCCACCGCCAATCTGACGGATGAGCAGCGCTACAAGGTCTACGAAGGTAACGCGCGGCGCGTGTTTCCGCGGCTCGACGCAGCACTCAAGAAGAAGGGGAAATAAGCCATGTACGAACTCGGCGTCGTCTACCGCCATATCACTCGCACCGATGCGGCCACGGCCGACGCGCTGGCCCAATACGGCAGCGCCACCGTGCACGAGGCCATGGGCCGCGTCGGCTTGCTCAAGCCCTACATGCGGCCCATCTACCCCGGCGCGCAGGTCAGCGGCACGGCCGTCACCGTGCTGCTGCACCCCGGTGACAACTGGATGATGCATGTGGTGGCCGAGCAGATTCAACCCGGCGACATCGTGGTCGCCGCCATCACCGCCGAGTGCACCGACGGCTACTTCGGCGACCTGCTGGCCACCAGTTTCCAGGCGCGTGGCGCGCGGGCGCTGGTCATCGACGCCGGCGTGCGCGACGTGAAGACGCTGAAGGAAATGAGCTTCCCGGTCTGGAGCAAGGCGATCTCGTCCAAGGGCACGATCAAGGCCACGCTGGGCAGCGTCAACATCCCCGTGGTGTGCGCCGGCATGGTGGTCAACCCGGGTGACGTGATCGTGGCGGACGACGACGGCGTGGTCTGCGTGCCGCGCGCCATGGCCGCCAAGGCGCTGGAAGCCGCCGCCGCGCGCGAAGCCAACGAAGGCGCCAAGCGCGAGCAGCTCGCCAGCGGCGTGCTGGGCCTCGACATGTACAAGATGCGCGAGCCGCTGGCGGCCGCGGGCCTGAAGTACATCGATTGAGGCCATCACATCCCCAACAGCCAAACAGCCGGACGCAGAGGACGCAGAGATTGCGCAGAGGACGCAAAAGAAACAACCAAAATAAAAGGTTTTCTTTCTTGCGTTCTCTGCGAATCCTCTGCGTCCGGTATTCAGGACTTCCAAGCCCACCATGACCAAACCCACCACCGGCGATTTCGAGAAAACCAAGGGCTGGCTCGACTGGTACGAAGGCCCGAGCAAGCCGCGCTTTGCACTGCCGCCCAGCAGCGTCGATGCGCACTGCCACGTGTTCGGCCCCGGCGCCGAATTTCCCTACGCGCCAGAGCGCAAGTACACGCCCTGTGATGCCAGCAAGGCGCAGCTGTTCGCGCTGCGCGACCACCTGGGCTTCGCGCGCAACGTCATCGTGCAGGCCACCTGCCACGGCGCCGACAACCGCGCCATGGTCGATGCCTGCATCGCCAGCAACGGCAAGGCGCGCGGCGTGGCCACCGTGCGGCGCGACATCAGCGACGAAGAGCTGCAGCGCCTGCACGATGCCGGCGTGCGCGGCGTGCGCTTCAACTTCGTCAAGCGCCTGGTCGACTTCACCCCGCGCGACGAACTGATGGAAATCGCCGGCCGCATCGCCAAACTGGGCTGGCACGTGGTCATCTACTTCGAGGCGGTCGATCTGCCCGAGCTCTGGGACTTCTTCACCAGCCTGCCGACCACGGTGGTGGTCGACCACATGGGCCGCCCCGACGTGACCCAGCCGGTGGATGGCCCCGAGTTCGAGCTGTTCGTGAGGTTCATGCGCGAGCACCCCAACGTGTGGAGCAAGGTGAGCTGCCCCGAGCGCCTGTCGGTCAGCGGCCCCAAGGCGTTGGATGGCGAGCAGGCCGCCTACCGCGACGTCGTGCCCTTCGCGCGCCGCATCGTCGAAACCTTCCCCGACCGCGTGCTGTGGGGCACCGACTGGCCGCACCCCAACCTGAAGGACCACATGCCCGACGATGGGCTGCTGGTCGACTTCATCCCCCACATCGCGCCCACGGCCGAACTGCAGCGCAAGCTGCTGGTCGACAATCCCATGCGCCTGTATTGGCCTGAAGAAGTGAAGTAAACGAGGAGACACACCATGGCACTCGACAAACCCTATCTCGACGTCCCCGGCACGACCATCTTCGATGCCGACCAGAGCCGCAAGGGCTACTGGCTCAACCAGTTCTGCATGAGCCTTATGAAGGACGAAAACCGCAAACGCTTCAAGGCTGACGAGGATGCCTACCTGGCCGAATGGCCCATGACCGACGAGCAGCGTGCGGCCGTGCGTGCGCGCGACCTGAACTGGATGATGCGCACCGGCGGCAACATCTATTTCTTGAGCAAGCTGGGCGCCACCGATGGCCTGAGCTTTCAGCAGATGGCCGGCAGCATGACCGGCATGACCGAGCAGCAGTACCGCGACATGATGGTAGCCGGCGGCCGCACGCCCGAGGGCAACCGCGTGGTGGGCGAGGGTGGCAATGCGCAGGGCCCCATGGCCCGCTCCGATGCCTGGCAGGCGTGGGAAGAAAAAGCACAGAAAGAGCTCGCAGACGCCGTGCAGCAGGCGCAGGAAGCTCCTAGAACAGGAGCAAACGGCAACGCCCGTATCACCGCATCGGTCTACAGCTCGCACGTGCCGGCCATCGGCGCCGCCATCGACCACGGCAAGACCGAGGAGCCGTACTGGGTACCCATGTTCAAGGGCTTCGAGTTCAGCAAGCAGTGGATGAAGGAGAACACGCCCGACGTGATCTTCCTCGTCTACAACGACCACGCCACCAACTTCGACCTGGGCGTGATCCCGACGTTTGCCATCGGCACCGCGGCCGAGTTCGAGCCCGCCGACGAAGGCTACGGCCCGCGCCCCGTGCCGGTGGTGAAAGGCCACCCCAAGCTGGCCTCGCACATCGCGCAGTCGGTGATCCAGCAGGACTTCGACCTGACCATCGTCAACGACCTGAAGGTGGATCACGGCCTGACGGTGCCGATGAACCTGATGTTCGGCAGCCCGGCCGAATGGCCGTGCAAGGTGATTCCGTTCCACGTCAACGTGGTGCAGTACCCCGTGCCGTCGGGCAAGCGCTGCTTTGCGCTGGGCCAGGCCATCCGCCGCGCCATCGAGAGCTACGATGAGCCGCTGAAGGTGCAGATCTGGGGCACGGGCGGCATGAGCCACCAGCTGCAGGGCCCGCGCGCCGGCCTGATCAACGCCGAATGGGACAACCGCTTCCTCGACCGCCTGATCGCCGACCCGGCCGATCTGTCCACCATGCCGCACATCGACTACGTGCGCGAGGCGGGCAGCGAAGGCATCGAGCTGGTGATGTGGCTGATCGCCCGCGGCGCGATGAGCGACGTGGCCGGCAGCGGCCAGGCGCCGAAGGTGGCGCACCGCTTCTTCCATGTGCCGGCGTCGAACACGGCCGTGGGGCACCTTATTCTGGAGAACCAAGTCTGAGGCTTTTAACGCCGTCCATACGCAGAGGACGCAGAAAATTCAAACTGTGTTCTGAGCCTTCGGTATCTTCTGCGTCCTCTGCGGAACCTCCGCGTCCTCTGCGTCCTCTGCGTCCGGCTGTTTCGGCAGCGTTTCTACACACACAGGAATCACCATGACCCAACCCATCAAAGTCGCGCTGGCCGGTGCCGGCGCCTTCGGCATCAAGCACCTGGACGGCATTAAGAACATCGACGGCGTCGAGGTCGTGTCCCTCATCGGCCGCCGCAGGGAGCCGACGCAGGAAGTGGCCGACAAGTACGGCATCCCGCACGTGGCGACCGACCTGGCCGAAAGCCTGGCGCTGCCCGAGGTCGATGCCGTCATCCTGTGCACGCCCACGCAGATGCACGCCGAGCAGTCCATCCAGTGCCTGCAGGCCGGCAAGCACGTGCAGGTCGAGATTCCGCTGTGCGACGACCTGGCCGATGGCCAGCGCGTGGCCGAAGTGCAGAAGAAGACCGGCCTGGTGGCCATGTGCGGCCACACGCGCCGCTTCAACCCCAGCCACCAGTACGTGCACAAGAAGATCAAGGCCGGCGAATTCAACATCCAGCAGATGGATGTGCAGACCTACTTCTTCCGCCGCAGCAACATCAACGCCGCCGGCCAGCCGCGCAGCTGGACGGATCACCTGCTGTGGCACCACGCCGCCCACACGGTGGACCTGTTCGCCTACCAGGCCGGCAGCCCCATCGTGCAGGCCAACGCCATCCAGGGCCCGATCCACCCCGATCTGGGCATCGCCATGGACATGAGCATCCAGCTCAAGGCGGCCAACGGCGCCATCTGCACGCTGTCCCTGAGCTTCAACAACGACGGCCCGCTGGGGACCTTCTTCCGCTACATCGGCGACACGGCGACCTACATCGCGCGCTACGACGATTTGTTCACCGGCAAGGAGGAGAAGATCGATGTGTCGAAGGTCGATGTCAGCATGAACGGCATCGAGCTGCAGGACCGCGAGTTCTTCGCCGCCATCCGCGAAGGCCGCGAGCCCAACGCCAGCGTGGCGCAGGTGCTGCCCTGCTACCAGGTCCTGCACGATCTGGAGCAACAGCTGAACGCTTCTTGATTAATAGCTGCCTGCGCCTGATACATAAGGATTTCAGATTGTTTTATGCCTGAAATCATTGATTGACAGGCGCAAGCAGCTCCCATTGTAGGAGCGTCGGAAGCCGCGAACGCACTCCCACAAGCCCCAGCCATGCCCCCACGCGCCCTCGGCCCCTTCACCGTCAGCCCCATCGGCCTGGGCTGCATGAACATCTGCCACGCCTACGGCGTGGCGCCGCCGCCCGAGCAGGCCGAGGCGCTGCTGCTGGCCGCGCTCGATGCCGGCGTGACGCACTTCGACACCGCCGCGCTGTACGGCTTCGGCGCCAGCGAGTCCATCGTCGGCCAGGTGCTGGCGCCGCACCGCAGCCGCTTCACGCTGGCCAGCAAGTGCGGCCTCACGCACGAGACGGGCGACGGCACGGTCAAGCCCGGCCGCGTCATCGACGGCCGGCCCGAGACCATCCGCGCCACCTGCGAAGGCTCGCTGCGGCGGCTGAAGACCGACGTCATCGACCTGTACTACCTGCACCGCTGGGACAAGGCCGTGCCCATCGAGGACAGCGTGGGCGCGCTGGCCGAGCTGGTGCGCGCGGGCAAGATCCGCACCATCGGCCTGTCGGAAGTCTCGGCCGACACGCTGCGCCGCGCGCACGCCGTGCACCCCATCGCCGCGTTGCAGACCGAGTATTCGCTGTGGACGCGCAACCCCGAGATTGCCGTGCTGCAAGCCTGCCGCGACCTGGGCGTGAGCTTCGTCGCCTTCAGCCCGGTCGGCCGTGGCTTTCTGGCGGGCGCGCTGCCCGATGTGGCCGCTGTCCAGGCGCTGCCCGAGAAGGACATCCGCCGCCCCATGCCGCGCTTTGCGCCCGAGCATTTCGCGCGCAACCTGCCGCTGCTGGCTGACTACCGCCGCCTGGCCGCCGATGCCGGTTGCACCCCGGCGCAATTGGCGCTGGCCTGGCTGCTGCAACAGGGCGACGACATCCTGCCCATCCCTGGCACGCGCACGGTCGAGCACCTGAATGAGAACCTGGGCGCGGCCGACGTGCGCCTTTCTGCAGACGTGCTGGCCGAGCTTGATGCCCTCATCAACCCCGCCACCGTCAGCGGCCATCGCTATGCCGAGCAGGCGCGGCGTGAAGTCGACACCGAAGACTTCGCTGAAAAATAACGAAACACAGCGATACCGCGCCGAGAAGACGCGGCGCCGCCCGCGCGGCACCATGACGGTCATGTTCAACACGCCTCATTGAAAGGCACCGTCATGAAAACCTGGATCAAACGCAGTCTCTTCGCCCTGGCCAGCGCCGGCATCGTGCTGGGCAGCCTCACCGCCTGCGGCCACCGCATGCACCACGGCGGCTGGCGCGCCGACGCCACGCCCGAGCAATCGGCCGAATGGCGCGGCCGCATGGTCGAACGCGTGGCGGGCAAGCTGGACCTGAACGCCGAGCAGAAGGCCAAGCTCACCGTGCTGTCCGACAAGCTGCACGCCCAGCGCCTTGCTGTGCGCGGCAGCACTGACCCGCGCGCCGAGGTGCAGTCGCTGGTGGCCGGCGCCACCTTCGACCGCGCCAAGGCGCAGGCCCTGGTGCAGCAGAAGACCGACGCCGTGCGCACCGGCAGCCCCGAGGTGATCGCGGCCATGGGCGACTTCTACGACAGCCTGAACCCCGCGCAGCAGCAGCAGGTGCGTGACTTCATGCAGAAGCGCCGCGGCTGGCGGCGTGGTGGTTGAGGCGTCCAAGGGCGCCAGCACCATGCGCGCAGACGCGAACGCATTGGCGGCCCGGCGGACCCTGGTGGACCTGGCCCGTGCCCGCGGGTCGGCCCTGTTGGCACGTCAGGCCGAGCCGCACGATGAGTTGCTCTCGCTGCTCTGGTGCGTGCGCTTCGATCGCGCCCATGCCTTGCGCCTGATCGCCCAGGCCGATGCGCAGCAGCGTGCGCACCTGAGCGGTGATCTCCTCGCTGCCGCGGATCTGTTCGATCACCTGGATGGCGCGTCGCAGGCGCACCTGCGCAGCCTGGTGGCGCGCCATGGGCGCCTGGCGCACGCGCCACAATGATCGGCATGGCCAACGTCCTGCTGATCGACGACGACGAACACCTGGGCCCGCCGCTGGCGCAGTATTTCGAGCGCTTCGGCCTGCGGCTGGCGCAGGCGCTGACGCCCAGCGACGGGCTGGCGCGGTTGCGGGCCGGCGGCTTCGACGCCGCCATCCTCGACGTCATGCTGCCCGAGATGGACGGCTTCGCGCTGTGCCGCACCATCCGCAAGGACAGCGACCTGCCGATCCTGATGCTCACCGCGCGCGGCGAGGTGATGGACCGCGTGGTGGGGCTGGAACTGGGCGCCGACGACTACCTGCCCAAGCCGTTCGAGCCGCGCGAGCTGGTGGCGCGCGTGCAGACCATCCTGCGCCGGCGCGTGGCCGCACCAACGCCCGACGCGCCGCTGCGCTTCGATGGCCTGACGCTTGACCCGGTCACGCGCAGCGTGCAGCGCGGCGGCGAGCCGGTCGAGCTGACCAGCACCGAGTTCGATCTGCTGCACCTGCTGGCGCGCGCGCCGGGCAAGTGTTCAGACGCGACGACATCCTGGCCGCGCTGCGCGGGCACGAGGCCGAGCTGTACACGCGCGCCGTGGACATCGTGGTCAGCCGCCTGCGCAAGAAGCTGGAGCCGCTGGACGCCATCAAGACGCTGCGCAATGCCGGCTACACGCTGGCCCTGCCGCGTGAGTTGCCATGAGCGAGGCCGTGCGGCCATCCTGGTGGCGCCGCGCGCGCCATTCCCTGCGCGTGCGGCTGGTGCTGCTGTTTCTGCTGCTGGCGGTGGCCATGAGCGCCGTGTTCCTGGGCGGCATCGGCAAGGCGTTTTCCAGCGGCTGGCGGGGCGCGGTCGATCCGTTGATCGGCGACTATGCCGACCGGCTGGTGGCCGAGATCGGCTCGCCACCGAGCGTCGAGCGCGCGCAGGCCATCGCGGCGCACCTGCCGGTGGTGGTGCACATCAGCGGGCCGCAGGTGAACTGGGCCTCGGGCGCGCGGCCGCAGCGCGGCCCGCTGTGGGCGCGCGAGGATCGGCCCGACCGCGCCGCGGTGCTGCGCCAGACCGCCGACGGCCACCGCATCGAGCTGTCGTTGAGCGCGCGGCCGGCGCAGGGCGCGCAACGCTTCGTCTGGATTACGCTGGCCCTGCTGCTGGCGCTGACGGCGGCGGCCTACGCGCTGGTGCACCGCATGCTGCGACCCATCCGCGCCATTGGCGAGGGCGCGCGCCGCTTCGGTGCCGGGCAGTTCGAGCCGCCGATTCCGGTGCAGCACGCACGGCACCCCGACGAACTGAGCGAACTGGCCCAGACCGTGAACCACATGGCCGGCGACATCCGCCAGATGCTGGACGCCAAGCGCACGCTGCTGCTGGCCATGAGCCACGAGCTGCGCAGCCCCCTCACGCGCGCGCGCCTGAACGCCGAGCTGCTGCCCGAGGACGCTGCCACCCAGCCCACGCGCGATGCCCTGCTGCGCGACCTGGGGCAGATGCGCGAGCTGATCGCCGATCTGCTGGAAAGCGAGCGCCTGGCCAGCCCGCACGCCGCGCTGCAGTTCACGCCGACCGACCTGCCGGCGCTGGCGCGCGCGCTGATCGACGAACTGGCCGTGGCCAACCCGCTGGCTGCCAGCGTGCGCCTGCAGGCCGATGCCGCGCTGGCCGCGCCACTGTCGCTGGATGCCGGCCGCCTGCGCCTGCTGCTGCGCAACCTGCTCGACAACGCGCTGCGCCACACACCGGCCGGTGCGCCGCTGCCCGAACTGCGCCTGCGCCGCAGCGCCGAGGGCGTGCTGATCGAGCTGCGCGACCACGGCCCCGGCGTGCCGCCCGAGCAGCTGGCGCAGCTGGCCGAGCCGTTCTACCGCCCCGACGGCGCGCGCCAGCGCGGCACCGGCGGCGTGGGGCTGGGGCTGTACCTGGCGCGCATGGTGGCGCAGGCGCATGGCGGGCGGCTGCTGCTGCGCAACGCCGAGCCGGGGCTGCTGGCGCAGGTGGTGCTGCCGGCGCATTCTGACTTGCAATCAAATCAATAGCTGTTAGCGCCCGTCAAATGGCGCTTTCAGCCTGAAAATGCTTGAAACCGCTCCCGGCGCCCGTCACGGCAGCGCCAGCGCCGGCCCCTCGTCCGCCACGCCGCCATAGCGCTGGTTCTGCTGCTGGCGCACGGCGCGCATCACGTCGTCGGCCATGTTCTGCAGCAGCATCACGTCGCGCGGCGACAGGGTGCGCGGTTGCGTGTCGAGCAGGCACAGCGTGCCCAGCACCTGCCCCTCGCGCGTGCGCAGCGGCGCGCCGGCGTAGAAGCGGATGCCGCGCTCCTTCAGCACCGGGTTGGCGGCAAAGCGCGGGTCGCGCGCCACGTCGGGCACCACCAGCGGCTCGCCGTCGGCCACCACATGGCCGCACAGCGACAGCGCACGCGGCGTGCCTTGCTCCGGCGCGCCGTCATCGGGCCGGCCGGCGGCGCTGGCGTCGCCGTGGGTGAGCTGCCATTGCTCGTCGACCAGCGACACCTGCGCCATGGCGCAGTCGAAGGTGTCGGCCGCGCGCTTGGCGATGGCGTCGAGCCGCCCGCGCAGCGCCGGTGCCAGCACGCCGCTATCGCGCAGCGCCTGCAGGCGCTCGGCTTCGTTGCCCGGCAGCGGTGCCGGGGTGTAGGGCGCGTCGTCGGCGGTGTTGACGAGCCGGCTCTGTGCCTGCGCCACCAGCTCGTCGAACGAGGTGACCAGCGCGTCGGCGCCCACCAGCGTGGCGATGTCGGCCTCCGGGTGGTCGGGCAGGTAGTTCAGGGCCGCCAGGATCACCTGCACGTCGGGCCAGCGGCGGCGCAGGCGGCGCACGAAGTACTTGGCCAGCGTGGTCGGGTCGTGCGTGAGGTAGCACAGCACCAGCACCTCGGCATCCTGCAGGTCGAGCTGGGCGAAGTAGTCGGCCGACATCACGCTGACCTGCACCGCGCGGCTGCCGATGCCTTCCAGCGCCAGCGTGTGCGCGGCCATGTCGGCGGCCAGCGCGTCCACCGCCCAGCGCCCGCCTAGGCAGGCCACGCGCACCGGCAGCTCTGGCGGCGGGGGGTGCTGGTCGCGCAGTTCGTCGATCACTTGGTCCATGCCCGAGATCACGCGGTGCCGGTGCTCGGCCGTGGCCACCGTGCCGTGCGCGCTGGTGGCCAGGCGCAGCGCGCCCAGGCCGACCTCGTCGTAGAAGTGCCGGGGCGATTCGGCGTCGGCGTGCTGGATCGCCAGGTCGACGGCTTCCTCCACGTCGCCCGCCAGCAGGCGCTGGTGCAGGCGCGTGGGCTCGTCCAGCGCGCGTTCGCTGCCCAGCAGCACCTCCAGGAACTGCAGTTGCGGCAGGTGGTGGCCCAGCACCAGCAGCACCAGGGTGATCGGCGTCGACAGGATCAGGCCGATCGGCCCCCAGATGGCGGTCCAGAACATCGCCGCCAGGATCAGCGACAGCGTGGACAGGCCGGTGGTGGCGCCGTACAGCCAGGGTTCGATGACGTTGTTGCTGATGACTTCCAGCGTCACGATCAGCGCCAGCGCCCACAGCACCATGTCCCAGCCGGGGTCGACGGCGAAGGCCAGCGTGAGCGGGAACACCGCGCCGATGATCGGCCCCACGTAGGGCACGAAGCGCAGCACCGCCGCCAGCAGGCCCCACACCAGCGCGCCCGGCACGCCGATCAGCAGCAGCCCCAGCGCCATCGGAATGCCGTAGGTGGCGTTCACGATCAGCTGCATGCCCAGGTACTTGCTCACGCGGCGCGCCGCCTCGTTCAGGGCGTCGGTGGTGCGGTGCAGGTTGCTGCCCAAAAGGCGCAGCGCGCGGTCGCGCAGGTCGCCCTTGTCCAGCAGGATCAGGAACACGAACACGATGACGATGCCGATCATCAACACCGGCGTGGCAAAGCTGTCGACCCAGCGCTTCACGCGCTCGGCGGGGCGCACGCTCTGGCCGACGATCTCCACACGCGTGGGCCGCTCGGCGGCGGGCTTGGGCGGCTCGGCCTGGCCCTGCGCCTGGTCGATCTCGCGCTCGACCTTGTTGACCACGCGCGAATACTGGTCCAGCAGGCCCGGCTGGCGCATCATGTCGCCGAAGTTGCGCAGCTTGCGGTTGATGGTCTGCTCGTAGCTCGGCAGGTTGTTGCCCAGCTGGCGCAGCTGCCCGACGATGAAGAAGGCGGTGCCGGCCAGCAGTGCCAGCGTGGTGGCCATGACGATGAACACCGCCAGCGCCCGCGGCACGCCGCGGCGCTTGAGCCACGACACCAGCGGATCGAGCACGAAGCCGACCAGGATCGACAACGCCAGCGGCACCAGCAGATCGCGCCCGAAGTACAGCGCGGCGACGATGACGGCCCCGCTCACCAGCCCGTTGACCAGCGGCTGGCGCGACAGCGCCTCGGCCGTCTGCGAGGCGACGTCGAGGGTGGCGCGGTCGCGCTCCGGCTCCGGCGCGGCCGGCACGTCCGTCGTCTGCGTGGTGGATGCGGGGGTGGTCACGAGCCGCTGTTCTCCCTGAAGCCCTGATGCACTTTCCGGCCCTGGCGAGAGGGCGCTGCGGCACGCCTGCACTGCATGGCGTGACGCGATTGTTGGGCCGCCCCGCGCAGGCGGCTGTAGGACGAGTGCGCGACGCCGGGTGCGGCGCCGGTGCGTCATGCGCTTGGCCCACAATGCGCCCATGTCTACCAATCCTGATCGCTCCCTCAAGCTCGCCGGTGCCAGCAACTTCCGCGACCTGGGCGGCTACACCGGCGCCGACGCGCGCCCGGTGCGCTGGCGGCGGCTGTTCCGCTCCGACCACCTGGCGGCCCTGACGCCCCAGGATGCCGAGGTGTTCACGTCGCTCGGCGTCACGCGCGTGTTCGACTTTCGCGGCCGCGACGAGCGCGCCGCCGTGCCCTACGAGCTGCCCGGCGTGGCCCAGCATCCGCTGCCCATCGAGCCCACGGTGGTGCAGCGCATGAAGGACCTGCTGGACGCCGGCCAGGCCGTGACGCCCGCGCACACGGTGGAGTTGATGCAGGAGACCTACCGCGCCTTCGTGCACGACAACGCGGCGCGCTTTGCCGCGCTGTTCCAGCACCTGCTGGACAGCGACGCGCCGCTGGTGTTTCACTGCACCGCCGGCAAGGACCGCACCGGCTTCGCCGCCGCGCTGATCCTGCTGGCGCTGGACGTGCCGCGCGACGTGGTGATGCAGGACTACCTGCTCACCAACGACCTGTACCGCATGCCGGCGCTGCCCGACGCCCGCGCGCCGCGCGAGGTGCTGCACGTGCTGTGGCGCGTGCAGCAGGAGTTCCTCGACGCCGCGCTGCACGCCGTGGACGCCGACTACGGCGGCGTGCAGCCCTACCTGTCGCGCGCGCTGGGCGTGGGCGAGGCCGAGCGCGCGCAGCTCAAGCGCTGGTATCTGCAGCACGATTGAGCGGTTGTGAGGGCGGGCCGCCGGCCTGGTGGGCTGTGCGGCTTCCATTCACTGCGGCGCGTCGAGCTGCTGGTGGGAAGGGGCTTGCCCGCGATGACAGCGCCTGCTGTTCAGACGCGCCGCATCGCGGGCAAGCCCGGACCCAAAGTGGGTCTACGGCGCTGAGGCAACAGATACTCCCCCATATGCAATCCACCAGCGCCCGTCTGGCGGGCGCTAGAGGTGCATACTCCCCTTGGGAAGTTCAGTTGCGGGCCTCAGTCCCGCGCGGCGAACTGCAAACCCCATGGCGTCTTCTGCCACGCCACCACTTCCTCGCGCAGCAGGTGGGCCGACTGCGGCCAGGCCTCGGCCCAGCCGGGGCGGCAGCTCAGGGTGAAGCCGCGCGCCGGCTCGGCGTCGGGGCTGACCTGGATGTCGACGCAGTCCGGGTCCTGCCGCGCATGGCACAGGATGACGGCCAGCCGCAGCGCCAGCAGCTGGCGCATGAACAGCGGCTGGCCGAAGCGCGCCTCCAGCTTGCGCAGCTTGCCACGGTGGCCCAGCACCAGTTGGCTCAGGTCGTGCAGCTCGCGCATGGCGAAGCCCGAGACGTCGGCGTGGTCGAGGATGTAGGCGCCGTGCTTGTGGTAGTCGGCGTGCGAGATGCGCGAGCCGATCTCGTGCAGGCGCGCGGCCCATTCGATCTGGCGCTCGGCCTCGGGGCGCTGCTTTTTCTTCAGCCCCACCGCCAGCTGGTTGAACAGGTGCAGCGCGGTGCGCGCCACGCGCTCGGCCTGCGTCTTGTCGGCGCTGAACTTGGCGGCCAGCGCCTCGATGGCGGCGGCGCGCACGTCGGTCTTCTGGTGCTGGCGGTCCAGCATGTCGTACAGCGCGCCGTGGCGCAGCGCGCCGTAGGCGTACTGCAGGCGCTCGATGCCCAGCAAGTCGAACAGCGCACGCAGCACCGCCAGGCCGCCGCCGATGACGGCCTTGCGCTCGTCCTTGATTCCTTCGAGCTTGATAGCGTCGAAGCGGCCGGCCTTGATCAGCTTGTCGCGCAGCCAGTCGAGGCCCTCGCGCGTGATCAGGTAGCGCTCGGACGTGCGCCCGGCCAGCAGCAGCGTGTCGGCGATCGCGCCCACGGTGCCCGAGCAGCCGTAGGCCACGTCCCAGTGCCGGCGCCCGTGGGTGCTGGTGGCGTCGTCGAGCACCGCCTTGGCGGCGATCTCGGCGCGCTCGAAGTTCTTGGCCGTGAGCAGCTGGTCGGGAAAGTAGCGCATCGACCAGGCCACGCTGCCCACGCGGTACGACTCCATGGTGTGCGGCGTGTACTCGGTGCCGATGATCAGCTCGGTCGAGCGGCCGCCGATGTCCAGCACCAGGCGGCGCTCGTCCGACTGCGGCAGCATGTGCGCCACGCCCTGGTAGATCAGGCGCGCCTCCTCGCGGCCGGCGATGACGTCGATCGGAAAGCCCAGGATCTGCTGCGCGACGGTGAGGAATTCCTCGCGGTTGCGCGCCTCGCGCAGCGTCTGCGTGGCCACGGCGCGCACCTGGTGCGGCTGAAAGCCGGCCAGCCGTTCGGCAAAGCGCGCCAGGCAGTTCCAGCCGCGTTGCATGGCGTCATGCGACAGGCGCCGGTCGGCGTCCAGGCCGCCGCCCTGGCGCACCGTTTCCTTGTGGTATTCCATGCGCTGCAGCTGGCCCAGCTCCAGCTTGGCGATCTCGAGGCGGAAGCTGTTGGAGCCCAGGTCCACAGCGGCGAGGCGGGTGCCGGTTTGCATAAGTCGGGGGGGCTTGAGAGAAAACGATGCGCCCCGCCGCGCGGGGCGTGCCGATTGTGGCGCATTTGCGCGACGGGGCTCGCGCATGCGCGGGGCAAACCCGCTCCCACATGGCGGATGCTCGCCGCGCGTGATGTGAGACTTCTTGTGAACGAATAAAAAAAAATAGCTGTTCGCGCCCGTCATCATTGAATTTCAATATGTTTTCATATTGAAATCCTTTGCTGACAAGCGCAAGCAGCTATCAAAATAAATCAGACCGGCCGCTGGCCCGCCCGCGCGCCCTTCGGGGGCCGCCCCCGTCGCGGCGCCGCGCGCGCCCGCCATCTGACAGTTCGATGACATGTGACGTCACACAGTTGTCACATTGGCTAAATACAGTCGCCCTGTCTGCCTTAACCCCTACCAAGGATTTTTTCCATGAAACGTACCTTCCTGAAGGCGCTGGCTGTCACGGCGCTGGGCTCGTTCATCGGCACCGCCGCTTATGCCGCCGACATCACCGGCGCGGGCGCCAGCTTCCCGTACCCCGTGTACGCCAAGTGGGCCGAGGCCTACAAGAAGGAAACCGGCACCGGCCTGAACTACCAGTCGATCGGCTCGTCCGGCGGCATCCGCCAGATCCGCGCCAAGACCGTGGCCTTCGGCGCCACCGACGCGCCCATGTCCGGCGCCGACCTGGACAAGGACGCCATGGTGCAGTTCCCCGCCATCATCGGCGGCACGGTGCCCGTGATCAACGTCGAAGGCTTCAAGCAGGGTGAACTGCGCATCACCGGCCCCATCCTGGCCGAGATGTTCATGGGCACCATCAGCAAGTGGAACGACCCCAAGTTCGCCGCCCTGAACCCGGGCAAGAACCTGCCTGACCAGGCCATCACCGTGGTGCACCGCTCCGACGGCTCGGGCACCACCTTCAACTGGACCGACTACCTGACCGCCGTCAGCAAGGACTGGGCCGACAAGGTGGGCAAGGGCGCCGCCGTCAAGTGGCCCGCCTCCACCTCGGTGGGCGGCAAGGGCAACGAAGGCGTGGCCGCCAACGTGGGCCGCATCCGCGGTGCCATCGGCTATGTCGAGTACGCCTACGCCAAGCGCAACAACCTGACCTACCTGCAGGTGCAGAACAAGGCCGGCAAGTTCGTCAGCCCGACCGAGGAAGCCTTCGCCGCCGCCGCTGCCGGGGTGGACTGGTTCAGCCTGCCGGGCATGGGCGTGTCGATGGTGAACCCGACGGGCGATGCCTCGTGGCCCATCTCCACCGCCTCGTTCATCCTGATGTACAAGCAGCCGGCCGACAAGGCGCAGTCCGCCGAAGTGCTGAAGTTCTTCGACTGGTCGTTCAAGAACGGCAAGAAGATGGCTTCCGAACTGGACTACGTGGCCCTGCCCGACAGCCTGACCAACGACATCCGCTCGAAGGTCTGGTCGCAGATCGCCAAGTAAGCCTGGCGGCCCTGCAGCGACCCGACGGCCCGCTGGGGCGCGTTGGGTCGTTTTGTAAGTAGAGCGACCCGATAATGACAGCGACGAGGACTGCATGAGCGTGGGAATGACAACCATCAACAACGTGCCGCAACCCCAGCAAGAGCAAACCGGCATGGTTTCGCCCAGCATGGCCGCCATCGCGCGCCGCCAGCGCTGGCAGGACATGTTGTTCCACCGTGGCACGCAGGCGTTCTCGCTGCTGGTGCTGGCGGCGCTCATCGGCATCATGGTGTCGCTGTTCATCAGCGCCTGGCCCACCTTCAAGACGTTCGGCCTGAAGTTCCTGTGGACGGTGGAGTGGGACGTCGTGAACGAGGAGTTCGGCGCCGCCATCTCCATCGTCGGCACGCTGCTCAGCGCCGGTATCGCGCTGCTCATCGCGGTGCCGCTGGCCTTCGGCATCGCGCTGTTCCTGACCGAGAACTGCCCCACCTGGCTGCGCCGCCCGCTGGGCACCGCCATCGAGCTGCTGGCCGCCGTACCCTCCATCATCTACGGCATGTTCGGCCTGTTCGTGTTCGCGCCGATCTTCGCCGACTACATGCAGACGCCGCTGCAGAGCCTGCTGGGCGGCATGCCGCTGATCGGCTGGATGTTCGGCGGCGCCATCAACGGCATGGGCATCCTGGCCGCCGGCATCGTGCTGGCCTTCATGATCCTGCCCTACATCGCCGCCGTGATGCGCGACGTGTTCGAGATCGTGCCGCCCATCCTGCGCGAATCGGCCTACGGCCTGGGCTGCACCACCTGGGAGGTGGTGCGCAAGGTGGTGCTGCCGTACACGCAGAAGGGCGTCATCGGCGGCATCATGCTGGGCCTGGGCCGCGCCCTGGGCGAGACCATGGCCGTCACCTTCGTCATCGGCAACGCCAACCGCATGCCGACTTCGCTGTTCTCGCCCGGCACCTCCATCGCCTCGCTGCTGGCCAACGAATTCGGCGAGGCCGCGGACCTGCACCTGAACACGCTGTTCGCGCTCGGCTTTCTGCTGTTCATCATCACCTTCGTGGTGCTGGCGCTGGCCAAGATCATGATCATCCGCGCCGAACGCGCCAAGGGGACCTGACCCATGCAAGCCACGCACGCCAACAACGCGCTTTACAAGAAGCGCCGTGCCACCAACGCCATCGGCCTGGCCCTGTCCATGGCCGCCATGACGCTGGGCCTGATCGTCCTGCTGTGGATCCTGTTCGTGCTGTTCGGCAAGGGCCTGGCGGCGGTCGATCTCAACATGTTCACCAAGGACACGCCGGCGCCCGGCTCCGAAGGCGGCGGCCTGCGCAACGCCATCGTCGGCAGCCTGATGATGCTGGGCCTGACGGTGCTGGTGTCCACCCCGGTCGGCATCCTGGCCGGCATCTACCTGGCNNCCGGTGGTGGTGCGCACCACCGAGAACATGCTGCGCCTGGTGCCCGGCAGCCTGCGCGAAGCGGCCGCCGCGCTGGGTGCGCCGCGCTGGAAGGTGGCGCTGATGATCACCCTGCGCGCGGCCAAGAGCGGCGTCATCACCGGCCTGCTGCTGGCGATTGCCCGCGTGTCGGGCGAGACCGCGCCGCTCTTGTTCACAGCGCTCAACAACCAGTTCTTCAGCACCAACATGGGCCAGCCCATGGCCAACCTGCCGGTGGTGATCTTCCAGTTCGCCATGAGCCCGTACGACAACTGGATTCGCCTGGCCTGGGGCGGCGCGCTGCTGATCACCCTCACCGTGCTCGCCATCAACGTCGTCGCCCGCGTGTTCTTCCGCGAGAAGAAGGCCGGCCACTGACCGCGCGCCCACCGACGACCGTACAGAACACACAAGGACCACCATGGACATCGCCACCCCCGTGCCTCAAGCCAGCACCCGCAACGGCGGCAACGACATCGCCCAGGAGCGCGTGGCGCTGGAGCTGCGCAACCTGGACTTCTTCTACGGCAATGGTTTCCAGGGCCTGAAGAAGATCAACATGCGCATTCCCGAGCGCAAGGTGACGGCCTTCATCGGACCGTCGGGCTGCGGCAAGTCGACGCTGCTGCGCACGCTCAACCGCATGTACAGCCTGTACCCGGGCCAGCGCGCCGTGGGCGAGATACTGTTCTACGGCAAGAACATCCTCGACCCCAGCGTCGACGTGAACCTGCTGCGCGCTTCCATCGGCATGGTGTTCCAGAAGCCGACGCCGTTCCCGATGACCATCTACGACAACATCGCGTTCGGCGTGCGCCTGTACGAGAACCTGAACAAGGCCGACATGGACGAGCGCGTGGAGTGGGCGCTGTCGAAGGCCGCGCTGTGGAACGAGGTCAAGGACAAGCTGGGCCAGAATGGCCTGTCGCTGTCGGGCGGCCAGCAGCAGCGCCTGTGCATCGCGCGCAGCGTGGCGGTGAAGCCCGCGATGCTGCTGCTGGACGAGCCGACCTCGGCGCTCGACCCCATCTCCACCGGCAAGGTGGAAGAGCTGGTGCACGAACTGAAGCGCGACTACACCATCGCCATCGTCACGCACAACATGCAGCAGGCGGCGCGCGTGAGCGACTACACCGCCTACATGTACCTGGGCGAGCTGATCGAATTCGGGGCCACGGAAGAGCTGTTCTTCAAGCCCAAACGCAAAGAGACCGAAGACTACATCACGGGCCGCTTCGGCTGACAACACCAGGAGACGTGTCCATGTACGACAAGCATTTGTCCAGCCAGTTCGACAGCGAACTCAACAGCGTTTCGTCCAACGTGCTGGAACTGGGTGGCTTGGTCGAGATGCAGATCAGGCAGGCGATCTACGCGCTGTCCGAGTTCAGCGTCGAGGTGGCCGACCAGGTGGAAAAGGAGGAGGCGCGCGTGAACGCGCTGGAGCTGGAGATCGACCGCGCGCTGTCCAACATCATCGCGCGCCGCCAGCCCACGGCCATCGACCTGCGCCTGCTGCTGGCGATCTCCAAGACCACGGCCAACCTGGAGCGCGTGGGCGACGAGGTCGCAAAGATCGCGCGCATGGTCAAGCGCATCATCGATTCGGGCAAGGCGCGCGTGCTGCCCACGGCCGAACTGCGCCACGCCGCCGACCTGGCCGGCGAGCAGCTGCGCAAGGCGCTGGATGCCTTCGCGCGCCTGTCGGTGGATGACGCGGTGGCCATCATCCGCGACGACGATCACATCGACGAGGAGTTCGACGGCTTCGTGCGCAAGCTCATCACCTACATGATGGAAGACCCGCGCACCATATCGGCCAGCCTCGATCTGCTGACCCTGGCCAAGGCCATCGAACGCATCGGCGACCATGCCAAGAACATCGCCGAATTCATCATCTACATCGTCAAGGGCACCGATGTGCGCCACAGCGCGCTGGAGCACGTGGAGTCGATCACGCAATGAGAACCATGCCACGCGTCCTCATCGTCGAGGATGAGGCGCCCATCGCAGAACTGATCGCCGTGAACCTGCGGCACAACGGCTTCCAGCCCACCTGGGCCATGGACAGCGAAACCGCCCAGCGCGAGCTGGACGCCGTGCTGCCCGACGTCATCCTGCTCGACTGGATGCTGCCGGGCGAAAGCGGCCTGTCGCTGGCCAAGAAATGGCGCAAGGACCCGCGCACCAAGGCCGTGCCCATCCTGATGCTGACCGCGCGCGGCGACGAGGCCGACCGCGTGGCCGGGCTGGACGCCGGCGCCGACGACTACATCATCAAGCCCTTCTCCACCAAGGAGATGCTGGCGCGCATCCGCGCCGTGCTGCGCCGCCGCGCGCCCGAGCAGGTGGGCGGCTCGGTGGCCATCGGGCCGCTGCTGCTGGATGCGTCCACGCACCGCGTCTCGTACGACGGCCAGATGCTGAAGATGGGCCCGACCGAGTTCAAGCTGCTGCACTACTTCATGAAGAACGCCGAGCGCGTGCACAGCCGCGGCCAGTTGCTCGACAAGGTGTGGGGCGACCACGTCTTCATCGAGGAGCGCACGGTGGACGTGCATGTCAAGCGCCTGCGCGAGGCGCTGGGCGTGGCCGGCGTGCTGATCGAAACCGTGCGCGGCGCCGGCTACCGCCTGACGGCGCAGCCGCTGGCACAACTGCAGGGCGCGCAGGCGGCCACCTCTTCCTGATATCGTGGGGCCCGCGTTGCGCACGCGGTCCTCATCATGGCCCTCCGGATTCTTTCCTTCATCCTGACGCTGCTGGTCCTCGGCGGGATCGGCGGGGGGTGGCTCGGCTGGCCGGGCGCGCTGGCCGGCGTGGTGCTGGGCGCGGCCATCGTCTGGGGCGTCGATTCGGTGCGTGGCCGGCGCTTCATCGACTGGAGCCGCGAGCCCGACACCTCCGCACCGCCCGTGCTGCGCGGCCTGTGGGGCGAGGCGTCCTACCGCACGGCCCGGGCGCTGCGGGCCGAACAGCAGAAGGCGCGCGACAGCGCCCAGCGCCTCACCGATTTCCTGGCCGCCATCCAGGCGTCGCCCAATGGCGTGATCCTGCTGGACCCGGAAGGCCGCATCGAATGGTGCAACGACATCGCCGGGCTGCATTTCGGCATCCATCCGCAGCGCGACCTGCTGCAGCACGTGAGCAACCTGGTGCGCGAGCCAGCCTTCACGGCCTACTATGCCGGCCGCAAGTACGAGCGCGAGGTCAAGATGTTCGGCCGCGGCGGCACCGCCAGCCAGCCGGTCAAGCTGTCGGTGCAGCTGCACCCCTATGGCAGCGGCCACAAGTTGATGCTGTCGCGCGACATCACCGCGCTGGCGCAGGCCGACGCCATGCGGCGCGATTTCGTGGCCAACGTGTCGCACGAGATCCGCACCCCGCTGACGGTGCTGGCCGGCTTCGTCGAAACCATGCAGAGCCTGCCGCTGACCGAGCCGGAGCGCGCCAAGTACCTGGAGCTGATGGCCGCGCAGTCGGCGCGCATGCAGACACTGGTGAACGACCTGCTGCTGCTGTCGCGCCTCGAAGGCAGCCCCTTGCCCGGCGTCAACGAGGTGGTCGATCTGGGGGCGCTGATGGCCCAGTGCGAGAACGAGGCGCGCGGGCTGTCCGACCTGCTGCATCCCGACGACGCACGGCCGCAGAGGCTGTACTTCGACGCCCCGCCGCCGTTCGAGCTGACCGGCGCCGCCAGCGAGTTGCGCAGCGCCGTCTCCAACCTGATCAACAACGCCGTGCGCTACACGCCGGCCGGCGGCACCATCGACGTGCACTGGGAGCGCCTGCCCGACGGCGGCGCGCGCCTGTCGGTCACCGACACCGGCCCCGGCATCGCGCCCGAGCACGTGCCGCGCCTGGGCGAGCGCTTCTACCGCGTCGACCGCAGCCGTTCGCGCGAATCCGGCGGCACCGGGCTGGGGCTGGCCATCACCAAGCACGTGGCGCAGCGCCATGGCGGTGAATTGCAGGTGAGCAGCCAGCTGGGCAAGGGCTCGACCTTCGCGCTGGTGTTTCCGCCGCCGCGCGTGCGCCCGCTGCCCGCAGGGGCCGCGGCCGTCAGCGCGCTGGCAGCCGCCGCGTGACGCGCACCAGCAGCGCCAGGAACAGCAGCGCCACCAGCCCGAGCGAGCCCGCGCTGGCCAGCCAGAAGGCGCCCGGATCGGCCCAGCGCGGCACGCCGCCCAGGCCGTGGAAGGCCCAGCGGTAGCCGCCCGTCAGCCCCAGGCCCCACAGGAACACGCCGTAGATCAGCAGCGGCGACAGCGTGATGCGGTAGCTGCGCAGCACGAACAGGCTCACGGCCTGCACCGCATCGCCCAGGTGGTACAGTGCCACCCACACCAGCAGGCCCGCCGCCACGGCGATGATGGCCGGCTGGCTGACGTACAGCGCCGCGATCGGGCGCGCCAGCAGGGCCAGCGCCGTGGCCATCACTGCCGCCAGCGCCATGGTGCTGCCCAGGCCCAGCCAGGTGGCGCGCCGCGCCAGCCCCGGCTGCCCGGCACCCAGCCAGTAGCTGGTGCGGGCGCTGGTGGCAATGCCCAGCGCCAACGGCACCATGTACAGCACGGCGGCCATGTTGGAGGCGATCTGGTGCCCCGCCGCTGCCGTGGTGCCCATGCGCGAGATGAACAGCGCCATGAAGGTGAACGACGACACCTCCACCAGCACCGCCAGCCCAGCCGGAATGCCCAGGCGCAGGAAGGCGCCGAGCTGCGGCCAGTCGGGCCGCTCCATGCGGCGCCACAGCGCGTAGGGGCGGTAGAAGCCCTGCGTGAGCAGCAGCCACAGCGCAAAGCCCAGCAGCGCGTAATTGACCACCAGCGTGGCCCAGGCGCAGCCGGCCGCGCCCTGCGCCGGCAGCCCGGCGCCGCCGAAGGTGAACCACACCGACAGCGGAATCTTCAGCCCCAGCGAGCCGATCTGCAGCGCCGACACCAGGCGCGGCTTGCCCAGGCTCTGGTTCAGCGTGCTGTAAAGGCGAAACAGCAGCGCCGGCGGCAGGGCCCAGGCCAGCACCGCCAGGTAGCGGCGCACTTCCACCTGCAGCTCGGCCGGCACGCCGGCGGCGTTGAGCAGCGGGCCGGGTGACAGCAGGGCCACCATGCCGACCACGATGGTGGCTGCGCACAGGTACAGCGACTGCCGCACCGACGGCCCCACGGCGGCGTTGCGCCGGCTGCCGTGCAGCTCGGCCCACACCGGCAGCAACGCCTGCAGGATGCCCATCAGGCCGACGTAGACGCTGATGTAGACGGCCGTGCCCACGGCCAGCGCGGCCAGCGCGGTTTCGGAATAGCGGCCCGCCACCACCGTGTCGGTGACGCCAAAGGCCATCACCGCCAGCTGGCCGACCAGCACCACGCCGGCATGGCTGCCGATGGTGCGCAGCTCGGCAGCGCGCGACGGCGGGAGCAGCGGCGATGCGCCGGTTTCAGGCATCAAATCTGGCTCCAGCGACCGTCTGGCAAGCGCAGGCAGCTATCAATAAAGGAGTTCACGGTGTCACCACGCGGCGGAACACCATCAGGCTCTCGTTGTCGTCGGTGGGGCGGCGCACGCGCCCTTCCAGGCGCCAGTGGCTCATCGTCACTGTCGCGGGCAGGCTGGCCTGCGCGTCCACGTCGACCAGCAGCCACGGGCACTGCACCGGCCCGCGTGCCGGCGTCGGCTGCCAGCCGCCGTGAAAGCGCACCGCCGCCACCTGCGGCGCGCCCAGGCCGTGCACTTCCACGCAGGGCGCATCGCCCACCAGCGCGCGCACTTCGCGCATCTGCGGCGCGAAGCTGCGGCCGTAATCCAGCGCTGGCAGCCACAGCGTCATCAGCAGCAGCCAGCACAGCGTGGCGCCGGCGGCGGGCAGCACCAGGCTCTTCCACAGCGCGGTGCGGTGGCGCCCGGTGCGCCAGCGCGCCAGGGCGATCCAGGCCAGCGTGCCGGCCATGGCGGCGACGAAGGCCGGCCACTGGAACACCGGCTCGAAGCCCGGCGCCAGCCGCGCCACGTTGGCCGCCGGCTTGGCGGGCACGCCGGTTTCCATGGCCACCCACACGACCCAGATGACGATGGCCCAGCCGGTGAAGAACAGCACCGTGAACCAGTCGATCAGCGAGGCCACGCTGCGCTGGAACGTGGGCAGCGCCAGCGCCGCCAGCGCCGCCAGCGCCGGCAGCGCCAGCAGCAGGGCGCGGTCGCCGGCCAGCGTGGCCACCGTGGTCAGCACCGGCACGCTGGCGATGACCAGCGGCAGGCCCAGGTGGCGCTGCTGGCGCAGTGAGGCCAGCTGCCGGCGCCAGCGCCACAGCGTCCACAGCACCAGCGGCCAGGCGGGCCAGGTGAACCACAGGCCCAGCTGGAACAGCGAGCGCCATTCCGTCCACTGCGTGCGCCAGGGCGCCAGCTGCCAGCGGAACAGCTCGAGCGCCCAGCCCAGGCCCAGGCACAGCAGCAACAGGGCCAGCAGCGTGAGCAGGGCGCGCGCGCGCGCGCCGCCGCTGGCGTGCGTGGGGCCGGGCAGCGCCAGCGCGGTCAGGCTCAGGCCCAGGTAGATCAGCACGGTGAACGGCGCGCCCGACAGCGTGAGCCCCACGGTGCCCGCCAGCAGCCCCGCGGTGGCGCCCATCGTGCGCGTGGGCAGCGCCGCCAGCCCGTAGAACACCAGGGTGCCGAAGAACAGCTGCGCCAGCGCGGGCGTCGTCTCGTGCGAGAACTGTGCCAGCCCCAGCGTGGCGATCAGTGCCAGCAGGCTGCCGTCGGCCAGGGCGCGGGCGTAGTCCAGCGGTGCCGGCTCGCCGCCGAAGGCAAAGGCCACGGGCTGCGCGCTGGGGTGGCGCGCCAGGTGGAACACGGCGTACCACGTGGCCGCCAGCGTGCCGGCCAGCATCAGCACGTAGGGCACGCGCACGGCCAGTTCGGGCGCCATGCCCAGCGGCCCCAGCCACTGCATGGCCCAGGCGCCGAGCCAGTAGGGCAGCAGGGCACCGGTGTCTGGGGCCATGCCCATCATCGACGGCTGCAGCCACTCGCGCCAGTGGCCGGCGTCCAGCAGCGACAGCATGTAGCCAAAGCTGGCGATGTCGGCGTTCTTCCACGGCGCGCGGCCCACGTAGCCGGGCACGATGTACGCCACGCACAGCAGCAGCAGCGCCCAGCGCGGCAGGCGGCGCACGGCGTCCTGGGTGACGATGGCGGGGCTGGGCTTGTTCAAGGCGAGCGCAAGAGGATCACCGGCCGATTCTGCCGGAGGAGCGCGAAAAAAAAGCAGCACGAAACCGTGCTGCTTTCCTGCCAGGGGCCGGCTGGGGGCAGGGCGCCTGTGGCGTGCTTAGCGCGCGACCTTGCCGAAGCGGTTGCGGAACTTCTCCACGCGGCCACCCATGTTGTCGACCGACTTCTGCGTGCCGGTGTAGAAGGGGTGCGATTCGCTGGAGGTGTCGAGCTTGAACAGCGGCAACTCGCGGCCATCGTCCATCTTCACCGTTTCCTTGGTGTTGACGCAGGAACGGGTGACGAACTTGAAGCCGTTGGACAGGTCCACGAAGCAGACTTCGCGGTAGTTGGGGTGAATGCCTTCGCGCATGGTGAATCCTTGTGTGTGCAGTTGCGGCAGCCGCGCCGGCCCATCCAGCGTACTTTCCACGGAACCCGGCATTATAGCGGGCGACGCAGCCGCGTGGGGTTGTTGAATGCTTTTATTTTGATAGCTTCTTGCGCTTGATATGCCTTGATTTCAGTATCAAATGATTGTGAAGCGCTTTGATATCAGGCGCAGGCAGCTACAAAAAACAAAGCGCATGGCCGGCATGCGCTTCAGGCAGCGGCGGGCGGCTCAGCCGCCGCGGCGCATCATGTCGAAGAACTCGACGTTGGTCTTGGTCGCCTTCATGCTCTTGATGACCATTTCCATCGCCTCGATCTCGTCCATGTTGTACATGAACTGGCGCAGGATGCGGGTCTTCTGCAGCACCTCGGGCGCCAGCAGCAGTTCTTCGCGGCGGGTGCCCGAGCGGTTGAGCTGGATGCTGGGGAACACGCGCTTCTCGTACAGGCGGCGGTCCAGGTGGATCTCGCTGTTGCCGGTGCCCTTGAACTCCTCGAAGATCACCTCGTCCATGCGGCTGCCGGTNNCGCCGCCGGTCAGCACCTTGCCCGACGAGGGCACGACGTTGTTGTAGGCACGCGCCAAGCGGGTGATGGAGTCCAGCAGGATCACCACGTCCTTCTTGAGCTCGACCAGGCGCTTGGCGCGCTCGATCACCATCTCGGCCACCTGCACGTGGCGCGCGGCCGGTTCGTCGAAAGTGGAGGCGATGACCTCGCCCTTGACCGAGCGCTGCATGTCGGTCACCTCTTCGGGCCGCTCGTCGACCAGCAGCACCATCATGTGGCTGTCGGGGTAGTTGGCGCTGATGGCGTGGGCGATGGTCTGCATCATCACCGTCTTGCCGCTCTTGGGCGGCGCCACGATCAGCGCGCGCTGGCCCTTGCCGATGGGGGCGATGACGTCGATCACGCGGCCGGTGATGTTCTCCTCGCCCTTGAACGCGTCACGCTCCAGCTTCATCTGCTCGCGCGGGAACAGCGGGGTGAGGTTCTCGAACATCACCTTGTGCTTGTTCTGCTCCGGCGGGCCGCCGTTGACGGCGTCCAGCTTGGTCAGCGCGAAGTAGCGCTCGCCATCCTTGGGGATGCGCACCTCGCCCTCGATCATGTCGCCGGTGTGCAGGTTGAAGCGGCGCACCTGGCTGGGGCTGATGTAGATGTCGTCCGTACTGGCGGTGAAGCTGGTGTCGGGGCTGCGCAGAAAGCCGAAGCCGTCCGGCAGGATTTCCAGCACGCCGTCGGCGAACACCTGCTCGCCGGCCTTGGCGCGCTTCTTGATGATCGCGAACATCAGCTCCTGCTTGCGCATGCGGCCCGCGTTGTCTATTTCGAGCGTTTCGGCCTGCTTCAGCAATTCGGAAACGTGCAGTGCTTTGAGTTCGTTCAGGTGCATGGGGGTCGGCGGTTGCGAGGAGCCTGCGATCCTTCGGCGGATCGACCGGTCGGGGTGGACAGGAAATCTGAAAGGAAAGATCGGGGGAGGTTGGCCAGCTCGAGAGTGGGGCTGGCAGGGCGCGCTGTGATTCAGGCGCCGGGCTGGCGCCTACCTGAGCACCAGCTTTCGAGAAACGATTATGACAGGAAAAAAAACGCGCCCCGGCAGGGCGCGCCCGGCCCGCCGGCCGGCGGCATCAGGCCAGTTGCTGGTCGATGAACTGCGACAGCTGCGCCTTGGTCAGCGCGCCCACCTTGGTGGCGGCCAGCTGGCCGTTCTTGAACACCATCAGCGTGGGAATGCCGCGGATGCCGAACTTGGCCGGGATGGTGCGGTTCTCGTCGACGTTGATCTTGGCGATCTGCAGCTTGCCGTCGTAGGCGGTGGCCAGCTCGTCCAGCGTGGGTGCGATGGCCTTGCAGGGGCCGCACCACTCGGCCCAGAAGTCGACCAGCACGGGCTTGTCGGACTGCAGCACATCGGCTTCGAAAGAGCTGTCGTTCACATGTTTGATCAAATCGTTGGCCATGAGGAATTCCTTGGGAGTTGCGGTCGGATCGACCAGATACAGTGAGAACCATTTTGACAGAAACCCCAAGACCGTTTGTGCCCCCCTCGCACCGCCCGACGCTATGACCTTGATAGCTGAAATCGATCCTGCCGCGGCTGGCCAGCCCGTGCTGGCGGCGTGGGATGCGCTGCTGGCGCAGGCCGACGCGCAGTTGCGCGCGCTGGGGGCGCACCCGGCGCGCAGCGTGGTGCTGCTGCCCTACGCCCAGCTGCTGCCCGTGGCCGCGCGCCTGTGGGCGGCGAAGTTCCCGGACGGTTTTTCGCCGCGCTTCGAGACCACCCACAACTGGGCCACGCGCTGCGCCGACTTCGCGCCGGGGCCGAACGACGTCAGCTTCGACGCCGGGCGCGACCTGCTCACCGCCGCCTCGTTGCTCGAAGGCGCGGGCCTGCGCCAGCAGCGCGCCGCGCTGGCCGGCCCGCTGCTCGAGCAGGCCACCCAGCTGGCGCGCCTGGCCGCCAGCGTGCCCGCCGCCATGCGCCCCGACTGGATGGCGCTGGCGCAGGGCGCCATGCCTGCCGGCGGCGACGGCCCGCTCAAGCTCGACGCCGCTCTGGCGCGCCTGGCCGTGGCCTGGGCCGGCACCTCGGACTACGCCAGCGACGTGCTGTTCGGCCCGCGCGTGGGCGCCGCGCTGGACGCGCTGCTCATCGCCCCCGGCCTGCAGCCCGACCCGCTGGTGCTGTCGCTGGCCGAACACTATTTCGAGAAGACCGTGCACCTGCCCTGGCCCGAGCCGCCCCCGCCCGGCCAGATCGCCCTGCACGCCTGCATGGACGCCGAGGACGAGGCCGAGCGCGCCGCCGCCTGCGTGCTGCGGCACCTGCACGAAGGCCGCGCGCCGGTGGGCCTGGTGGCGGGCGACCGCGTGCTCACGCGCCGCATCAGCGCGCTGCTGGCCACGCGTGGTGTGCGGATGCGCGACGAAACGGGGTGGAAGCTCTCCACTACCCACGCCGCCGCCGGCGTGGTGGCGCTGCTGGCCGCCGGCGCGCCGCGCGCCTCGTCCGATGCCGTGCTCGACTGGCTCAAGCTCAGCCCGGCCTTCGCCGGCCCTGAACTCGTTGCGCTGGAGCGCCGCCTGCGCCGCGACGCCGTGCGCGACTGGCCGCGCGCCGCCGTGCTGATGGCGGATGATGAATTCGTCGGCGCCATCGAGGCCGTGCGCGCCAGCCTGCAGGGCACGCGCAGCCTGGGCAGCTGGCAGGACAGCCTGCAGGGCGCCCTGCGTGCCTGTGGCCTGTGGGCGCCGCTGGCGCAGGACGCCGCCGGCCAGGCCGTGCTGGGCGCGCTGGGCTACGCCGGTGATCTGGCCGATGTGGCCCACCCGCACGCCGAGCGCCGCCTGCGCCTGGCCGAATTCACGCAATGGGTGCGCACCACGCTGGAGGCGGCGTCGTTCAAGCCGCCCGCCGCCCCCGCGCCCGACGTCATCGTGCTGCCGATGAGCCAGCTGCTCGGCCGCCCGCTGGCCGCGCTGGTGCTGCCCGGCGCCGACGAGCAGCGCCTGCCCGCCGCGCCCGAACCCAGTGGCCCCTGGAGCGCCGCCCAGCGCGAGCTGCTGCGCCTGCCCAGCCGCGAGGAACTGCGCCAGGCCCAGCAGGCCGCCTGGCAGCTGGCCCTGGCCGTGCCGCAGGTCGACGTGCTGTGGCGCCAGGGCGACGACAGCGGCGAGGCGCTGCTGCCTTCGCCCCTGGTGCAGGCGCTTCAATTTCAGGAGCTGCCCGCGCTTGTCACACAAGGGATGGCCCCTCGTTTGGCGCACGAAGTGGCGACCACGCCGGTGACGCGCCCCGCGCCCAGTGGCGCCGCGCTGCCCGTCACGCGCCTGTCCGCCAGCGCCTACGAGCAGTTGCGGGGCTGCCCCTACCGCTTCTTCGCGCTGCGCCAGCTCGGCCTGGCGGAAGACGGCGAGCTGGACGTGGACGTGGACAAGCGCGACTTCGGCACCTGGGTGCATGCCGTGCTCGGCGCCTTCCACACCGCGCTGCGCGCCGCCCCCGAGGCCGACCGCGTGGCGCTGATGGACCGCGCCGCCACCGAGGCCGCGCACGCGCTGACGCTGGAGGAGGGCGAGTTCCTGCCGTTCTCCGTCGCCTGGCCCGCGCTGCGCGACGGCTACCTGCAGTGGCTGCAGGCGCATGAATCTACCGGTGCCCGCTTCGAGGCCGCCGAGGTGAACCACGAGCTGGCGCTGGGCGCGCTGCAACTGCACGGCCGGCTGGACCGCCTGGACCGTCAGCCCGACGGCAGCCCGCTGGTCATCGACTACAAGACCGAATCGGCCACGCGCACCGAATCGCGCGTCAAGGCCGGCACCGAGGACACGCAACTGGCGTTCTACGCCCTGCTCACCGGCCACGACACGCCGCGCGCCGCCTACCTGAACGTGGGCGAGCGCGACCCCGCCAAGCTGCACGAAAGCCCCGACATCACCGCCCTGGCCGCGCTGCTGGCCGACGGCATCCAGCACGACCTGGCGCGCATGGCCGCCGGCGCGCCGCTGCCCGCGCTGGGCGAAGGCAGCGCCTGCGACTGGTGCGCGGCGCGCGGGCTGTGCCGCAAGGACTTCTGGAGCCAGCCGTGATGAGTGACGCTTTCAAGCCCAACAGCCGGACGCAGAGGACGCAAAGGTTTCGCAGAGGACGCAAAACGAAAACCAAATTGCCTTTCTTCTGCGTCCTCTGCGAGTTTTTGCGTCCTCTGCGTCCGGCTGTTCGGTTTTCGGGGGCTGTCCAATGAGCGCCCCCGCCTACGAACACAACGGCACCCCCTGCTCGCGCGACGCCTTCTACGCCATCGCCTGCGACCCGCGCCGCCACGTGGCGGTGGAGGCCTGCGCCGGCGCGGGCAAGACCTGGATGCTGGTGTCGCGCATCCTGCGCGCGCTGCTCGAAGGCGCCGAGCCGCACGAGATCCTGGCCATCACCTTCACCAAGAAGGCGGCGGGCGAGATGCGCCAGCGGCTGCAGGAATGGCTGGCCGACTTCGCCCGCCCGCGGGGCGATGAAACACCGGCGCAATGGCAGCAACGTCTGCACGCCGAACTGGTTTCAAGAGGAATCGAGCCCCAGGCGGCTTCGATACAGCGCGAGCAGCTACAAAATCTATATCAATCCGTGCTGGCCCACGGCCGCCCGGTGCAGATCCGCACCTTCCACAGCTGGTTCGCCGCGCTGTTGCGCAGTGCGCCGCTGCAGGCGCTGGCCGACCTGGGCCTGCCGGCCAGCTACGAGCTGCTGGAAGACACCACCGACGCCGTCGCCGAGCTGTGGCGCCGCTGGCTGCCGCGCGTGGCGGCCGATGCCGGGCTGCGCGCCGACTACGCCGCGCTGGTGGCGCAACTCGGCCGCACCCGCGCGCACGAGGCGCTGGCCTCGGCGCTCGACAAGCGGGTCGAGTTCGCGCTGGCCGACGATGCCGGGCACGTGGAGGAAGCCGTGGCGCCGGCCGGCAAGGTGTACGCCGAATTCGCCGGCTTCGACCAGCCCTGCGACGCGCTGCTGGCCGAGGCCGCCATCGCCCGCTGGCAGGCGCGCGCCCGCGCGCTGGGCGCCGAATCGACCAAGACGCCGCAGAAGGCTGCCGCCGCCATCATCGACGCGCTGCAACTGGGCGACGCCACGGAGCGGCTGGCCGCGCTGCGCAAGGCCTGCTTCGTGGCGTCGGAGGATCGCCTGACCAAGCACCTGGAGAAGTTCGAGGCCGCGCAAGAGGCAGAAGCCGAATTGCAGCGTCTGCTGGCGGCGCAGAAGCAGCACCAGGCGCGCGTCTACCACCAGCGCCTCACGCGCCTCGCGCGCCCGCTGATCCATGAGTTTTCGCTCCTGAAAAAAGAGCGCGGCTGGATCGACATGGGCGACATCGAGCGCGCCGCGCTCACGCTGCTGAGCGACGACGTGCTTTCCGGCTGGGTGCAGCAGCGGCTGGATGCGCGCGTGCGCCACCTGCTGATCGACGAGTTCCAGGACACCAACCCGCTGCAATGGCAGGCGCTGCACGCCTGGCTGCAAAGCTATGCCGGGGCGGGCGGCGGTGGCGAGGGGCCCAGCGTGTTCATCGTTGGCGATCCCAAGCAGAGCATCTACCGCTTCCGCCGAGCCGAGCCGCAGGTGTTCATCGCCGCGCAGCAGTTCATCACCGAGGCGCTGGGCGGCGACCTGCTGGCCTGCGACCACACGCGCCGCAACGCCCCCGCCGTGCTGGCCGCCGTCAACGCCGTGATGGGCCAGGCGCAGACCGTGGGCGACTACGCCGGTTTTCGCCCGCACACCACCGAATCGGCCGCCGCCACGGGTGGGCTGGCCGCCCTGCCGCTGATCGAGCGGCCCGAGAAAGTGCAGGACAGCGGCGACCTGCCCGCCTGGCGCGACAGCCTGACCGAGCCGCGTGAGCTGCCGGAAGAGACCCTGATGACGCGGGAGGCCCAGCAGGCCGCGCACTGGCTGGCGGCGCAGATGGCCGGCGGCACGCCAGCGCGCGAGCTGATGGTGCTGGCCCGCACGCGCGCGCCGCTCAGCGTGCTGCACGAAGAACTGCGGGCGCTGGGCATCGCCTGCGAGCAGCCCGAAGACCGCGTGCTGGGCCAGCTGCCCGCCGTGCGCGACGTGCTGGCGCTGGTCGACGCGCTGGTGTCGCCGGGGCACGACCTGTCGCTGGCGCACGCACTGCGCTCGCCGCTGTTCAGCCTGCCGGACGAGGATCTCGTGCGCATTGCACTCACCGTGCGTGCCGCGCGCGAGGAACCTCCCTCTCCCCTCTGGGGAGAGGGCAGGGGTGAGGGGTCGGAGGCCCAATTCGTCAGCAGACGCTCCCGCCCATCCTGGCTCGACGCACTCCCAGAAACAGAGCTGTCCACGCAGCACGGACGGGCGCTTCATGCCGATCTGATGCTGTACCAAGGCTGGCTGCTCAGCCTGCCCCCGCACGACGCGCTGCAGGCCATCTTCGACCACCGCGATGCCCTGGCCCGCTTTGCCGCCGCCGCGCCGCCGCCCGAGCGCGCCGCCACGCTGGCCGATCTGCGCGCGCTGCTGGCCGCCGCGCTGCAGGTGCAGGGCGGGCGCTTTCTGACGGCCTACCAGTGGCTGCGCGCGCTGCGCCGCCAGTCGCTGGCCGCGCCGCGCCCCAGCGTGCAGAACGCCGTGCGCCTGCTCACCGTGCACGGCGCCAAGGGGCTGGAGGCCGACACCGTGCTGCTGCTGCACAGCGCCGCCGCGCCCGAAGGCCGCGCCAACGGCCCGGCGGTGCTGATCGACTGGCCGGGCGAAGACCGCGTGCCCCGGCGCCTGGCCTTTCTCACCAGCGACAAGGCGGCCCCGCCCAGCCTGCACGACCTGGCCCAGCAGGAGGCCGACGCGCGCGCGCGCGAGGAGCTGAACGCGCTCTACGTGGCGATGACGCGCGCGCGCAACCAGCTGGTGTTGTCCGGCGTCACGCCGTTCCGCCAGCCCGCGTCGAGCTGGTGGCAGCGCCTCGCGCCGCTGGCCGAGCCGATCGAACCGGCACCTGCGCCGCTGGCTGGGACGGCGCAAGCTGCCACCACGTTCTTCATGCTGAATCTGCCTTCAGCGCTTGCTGGATCAGCGCAAGCAGCTCCTGAAAGCATAGTGATCGAAGCTGATCTTGCTGCGCCGACCGACGCCTCGCGCCTCGGCGAAGCCATGCACTGGCTGCTGGAGCACGCGGCCGACACCCCCACCGGCTGGCACGCCGAGCGCGTTGCGCAGGCCGTGCGCCGCTTTGCCGTCACCAACGCGCAGGCCGCGCGCGCCGAGCAACTGGCCCGTGCCATCCACACCGGCGAAGCCGCCTGGGCCTGGCGCGCCGACGAGGTGCTGGAGGCCTTCGACGAAGTGGAACTGACGCACCAGGGCCAGCGCCTGCGCATCGACCGCCTGGTGCGCCGCCGCGCCGGGCCGCACGGCGGCGAGGCGTGGTGGGTGCTGGATTACAAGAGCGCCACGCGGCCCGAGGACGACCCGCTGCTGCAGGCGCAGCTGGCGCAGTACCGCGCGGCGGTGGCGCGGCTGTACCCGGGCGCCGATGTGCAGGCGGCGTTCCTGAGTGCGGATGGGCGGGTGACGCGGGTTTGAAGGGCCGCGGAAGCGAAGTGGGTGCGGCGGCGCGGTGCGGATCGGCTGCGTGCCGACTTCGTTGGATCAGCCGGTTCGGCCCGGGTGGGCGAGCGGGCTGGCGCGCGCAGGGGCGGTGATGACGCTGCAGGTGGCCATCGCGGGCAAGCCCGCTCCCACAGGCATGGGGGGTTGGATACTCCCCCATAGGGTCACCGCCAGCGCCCGTCTGACGGGCGCTAAAGACACATACTCCCTTGAATTGACGTATTGACCGCAGCCGGTCAAGCGGCTCAACCCCAGCTGCGCACGCGCCCCGTGTCGATGTGCACGAAGTCCTCGCGTGGGTAGAAGCCCACGCCGCCGGCCTTCAGGGCGATGGCGGCGTCGCGCAGGTCGGCCAGGGCCACGCCGGGCAGGCGCACGTCGATGGCCTTGCCGTCCATGTGCAGGCTGCGCCGGGCCACGCCGCCGCCGCGCGTGGTGCGCAGGGTTTCGTTGGTGGCCGGGCTGCGGTAGCCGGAGATGACGTGGAACGGCAGGTCGGTGCCCAGCTCGCGGCGCACGCGGTGCAGCACGTTGTAAAGCTCGGGGTCCATCTGGCCGACTTCGCCGGTGTAGTGGTCACGCAGGAAGTGGTTCAGGTGCGTCAGCGCGGGCGGCAGGAAGTCGCTGCCGACAGCGTAGACCAGCGCCGTGCGCTCGCGCGTGTGCAGGTGGTTGAACGACAGGCGGCGCGCGTCGGCGGAGGTGGCGGGCGCGAAGGCGCGGGCGGCACCGGGCAGCAGCACGCTGGCCACGGCCACCTGGGCCACGCCCAGGCTGCGGCCGAGAAACTGGCGGCGATGGGGACTGTTCATGAAGGGCAAACCGATTGACAGGGCGCGGGGCGCGCCGGACAGCGGGTTATTCTGCCGCTATCGACTCCGCAGCGCCAGCGCGAGTGTGTAACGGGGGCGGCGCGGTGGGCGTTGTTTTGACCGAGGTCAAGCGCTGCGGGCGCGGCTGCTTCAGCGCCTGCTCCAGCAGCGCGTCCTGCCCGTACAGGTCGGGCACGAAGCGCAGCACGCCGTCGTCGACCACGGCGGTCTGGTAGGTCAGCAGCACGGGCACGGGCTCGGCCAGGCGGGCGATGACCGGGCGGGGCAGGCCCATGGACTGGCGGATGCGCGCCTCGGTCCATTCGGGCTGGTCGTGCAGCACCCACAGGGCCAGCGCCACCGGCTCCTCGATGCGCACGCAGCCGTGGCTGAAGTCGCGCCGCGTGCGGTTGAAGAGACCCGTGGACGGCGTGTGGTGCAGGTAGATGTTCTGGTTGTTGGGCAGCATGAACTTGATGTCGCCCAGCGCGTTCTTCGGCCCCGGCCGCTGGCGGATGCGTTGCTGGCCGGCCAGCACGGCGGCCAGGTTCTCGGGCGTGACGGCCGTCGACACGCCGCCCGCGCCGACGAACTCCATGCCCTGCGAGGCCAGGTGGCCGGGGTTGGCGCGGATCTTGGGCACCGTCTCCTTGCGGGCGATGGAGGCGGGGATGTTCCAGTACGGGCTGAACTCGATCCACCGCATGTCCTCGTCGAACAGCGGCGTGCGTGTGTCGAGCGCCTTGCCGACGATGACGCGCATCTTCAGGTCTTCGCGCAGGCTGCCGGCCTCGTGGCGCTGCGCGCGCAGCATGAACTCGGGCACGTTGACGGTGACGAAGCGCAGCGCCTCGGGCAGCGGCGTCAGGCGCAGGCGCTCCATGGCCAGGGCGATCTGGCGCGCGCGCGCGGCGGGCGGCACGGCCAGCGCGTCGAGCGTGGCCTTGCCGACCACGCCGTCGTCGGCCAGCGCATGCCGGCGCTGGAAGGCGCGCACGGCGTCCTGCAGTGTCGCGTCGTAGGTGTCGGCTACCGCGCTGCCGGCGGGCAGATCGC
>JRYL01000242.1_pt1 | contig 66774 bp, 61 predicted proteins | sample 235391 | NCBI WGS metagenome assembly JRYL01 (sample SAMN03074223, study PRJNA261481) | activated sludge metagenome | biome: Wastewater Treatment Plant; feature: Wastewater; material: Activated sludge; isolation source: activated biomass of a wastewater treatment plant treating wastewater from... ...
GTCCCGTTGAGCCTGTCGAAGCGGAGCCAAAACAGTTCAGATTTTTGTTGACTTCCCTGGCTCTGTTAAAAAAACAAATGCTTTCCCCAAAAATTATGGATACAAACGCCATAATCTTTTAAGGAAGCTTATCTTTGGCAATAAACGACAGCTTTTGAAATTAGTCATTATATCACATACTGAGCATTATAGGTTGGAGGACGATACCATAGTTGGGCTCGCGTCAACAATCATGGAAATCAACCATCTGCTGGATGTTTTTGACGAAATCGCTCACGTTGCCATGCTTCATCAGGGGCCAATACCTTCTAACGTAATCCCTTATAGTTCCGAACGTATTCGGTTTATTGCCCTTCCACCTCTTGGAGGGACAAAGTTTAAAGATAAATTGGGAGTTGTTTTGAAAGCTCCGAGCGTAGTGAATATCATAAATTCGGCACTTAAAGATGCTGATTACTTTCAGTTTCGCGCCCCGACCGGGATAGGTGTTTATGTGATACCCTACCTTGTGTTTTTTTGCAAGATTCCAGGATGGTTCAAATATGCGGGCAATTGGAAACAGGAACACGCTCCAATTGCGTACAGGATCCAAAAATGGTTGTTGGAACACCAGAATCGGTATGTGACCATTAACGGTAAGTGGCAAGACCAAAAACATCATTGCTTGAGTTTTGAAAATCCTTGCCTGACCAATGACGAACTTTCGGACGGAGCAATTTGCGCTTCCCAAAAAACATTTGATTGTATCATTGACTTCTGTTATGTAGGTCGCCTCGAACCGGCCAAAGGCCTTGATTTGGTTTTGGATGCGTTGGGACTGTTGGATATGGATTCAAAACATCGGATTGGAACCGTACACATTGTTGGAGGTGGGACCAAAACCGAATATTATAAAGATGTTGCTGCAACATTGGATTTGGACATTGTGTTCCACGGACTGTTGATCAGGGATGAAGTACACGGAATTTACAAAAAATGCCATGCCATCCTACTGCCATCGGCATCGGAAGGATTCCCAAAGGTCATTGCAGAGGCCATGAACTACGGATGCCTGCCAATTGTAAGCGATGTGTCTTCAATTGGGCAATATGTGCAGGATGGGGTGAACGGTTTTTTGATTAAAGCACTGGAAGCTAATTGCTTGAAAAATTGTATCATGGATTTTTTACAACAACCTGAAGAAATGTTGGAGCGTATGGCCGATCGAAATTCGGAAATAGTGGAGAAATTCAGTTATGACAAATACAATATCAAATTGAGAAGTGTTATTTTAAAAAATGCTTAAATCAATTTGATTATTCGTTTATCTTATGAAAAATATTATATTTTTAACCCAAAATAAGACACCACGTAGCGGAATGCTCATAAAAGAACTCCAAAAAATAATCAAGCGACACCCTTTGCTATATTTGACCAGATTCCGTCTGCTTTCACAAAATTCAAGCATTGACGAAATTGCCGGATTGTATTATAACCAATGGAACAAAAAGAAACATATACCGGGTTATTTTTATGAAATCAACCAACGTATTTTTGCGGAAGGTTTGCCGGAAAACGATATGGATAAAGTGCTTAAAATCAGTATTTGGTTAAAAGAACACATCAAAGGTGGTCGTGGATTAAGTGAGCCTTCTGAAAAAGCACTTAAGACCATGCTGTCCGGCAAAGGGGGCGTGTGTAGTGATATGGCGCAGGTTTTTAATAATTTTTGCGTGATCAATGACATAAAGGTCAGGGAATGGGGCACAACGACCATCCCATTTGACCGACTCCATGGTGGGCATGCATTTAACGAGGTTTATATCAAGGAATTGGATAAATGGCTGCTCATCGATGTCTATTGGGGCTTAATGTTTCATAGATCCGATGACGACTTCCCCTTATCGGTAATAGAGTTATATACCTTAAAGCGTAATAATGGACTTTATCACTACAAATCGTATCTTCATCAAGAAGTTGATGCATCCATACTGGAGAGGAATTATTTGAACACTTCTATAGCGCCCTTTTTGATATATAACTATAAGAACAAGGTTTATGATACATTTTTGGAATATACCCGTCCGTTAGTTCCGATTTTTGTGATTCATTTTTTTGTTTATTTGATCGGTCAAAACTACCGCTACAAATTCCCTTTGGATGATTATAAGCAATTGTTTGCTTAATGTTTTTGATTTTATGCCTTTAATTTATTGAAAATTGCATTACCATAGGTCAATATTGCAAAGAGTTGATACCAGAATATCCAATATGAGTTATTTTGGACAGATAGCATTGCATATACTTATAGGGATACTTATATATTTGAACGAAGGGCTGGCCAAGATCTATTTTTTTGTAATTCTCGGCTATTTTCTGTACAGAATCACTTTGTCAAGTCATGATAATTCCAAAACCTATGAAGTGCTCAAGGCTTGCGCCTATTTTGTGGGTGCCGAGGTTTTTTTAAGGACTGCTCGGGGAGCGATTTCTTATGAAGCTGTCAAGTACATAGTGATGCTCTTTATGCTTATTGGTATGCTCTATAAAGGGCTGTCTGGAAAAGGCTATCCCTATTTTATCTATATCATGCTTTTGGTTCCTTCGATTTTTGTGGCCTCAACGACCTTGAGTTTTGATGCCAACTTCAGGACCAACATTGCTTTTGTGTTGAGTGGCCCGATATGTCTGGGTATCGCCGCATTGTTTTGTTATGATAAGCGGGTTACTTTTGGACAAATGTCAAACATTCTCTATCTGATGGTCTTGCCGATCGTTTCACATGTCGTATATATTTTTTTTTACAACCCGAGTGTCAAGGAAGTCATTAGCACTGTAGCATCAAACAGGACTGCGTCTGGAGGGTGGGGGGCCAACCAAGTGTCCGCTGTTTTGGGTCTGGGAATGCTGATCATGGTCATACGGTTGTTTACAAGCTCACCGAGCAATAGGCTTAAATTGGTTAATGCATTGATTTTGGTTGCCATGTCTTATCGAGCTTTGGTAACTTTTAGTCGTGGTGGTGTGATTACCGCCTTAATAACCATAGTGGTTTTTTTGTTTTTCTATTATATACGTTCATCAGAGAAAAAAAGGAATGAAATTCTTGGTGTCTTTATTTTTATATGTGTCAGTTTTTCAATTACATGGATGGTAAGTGTAAATCAGACTAGTGGACTCATTAACCTCCGTTATGAAAACAAAGATAGTTTGGGGCGCGAAAAAAGCGATTTTACCACCGGTCGCGGGGAATTGTTCAAGAAGGAATTGGATGGATTTATTGGTAATCCTTTTCTTGGCATAGGCTCCAGTAGGGCCAAAGATCAACGGATAGAAGAGGAAGGACAAGGGGTGACATCACACAGTGAAGTCAGTCGTACTTTGGCAGAGCATGGTATCTTTGGGGTGCTTATTTTATTGATATTGATTTTTAAACCTTTGAGTGTCCGTTATTACAATAGAGAAAACTACTATTTTTATCCTTTTTTGTTTTTTTGGTTTCTTACCATCAACCATATGTCGATGCGTTTGGCCATGCCAGCCTTTATCTATGCTTTAGCCCTTTTAAGAGTTGTCAATGATCCAGTTATTATACATCGGAAACAGATTGCGCCAAGGTAGGGCCAACGTGTCTGCCATTGATGCTTTAGGCCCTTTGTTAGAAAACGAGGGGTATGGGGTATATTATGCATCAACTAAAAACAACAAATTAGTGCGGATGTTCGATATGCTTATGGCTGTCATCCGTTATGGCCATAAAGTGGATGTGGTACTGATAGATACTTACAGTACACTGAATTTTTACTATGCGCTATCGGTCAGCCAAATCTGCCGTATGTTAAACATCCCGTATATCCCCATATTGCACGGAGGTCATTTGGAACGCCGTCTGAAACACAACCCCAAGATGAGCCAATTGGTTTTTGGGCATTCTAGGGCTAACGTGGCTCCTTCGGGCTATATCAAGACGGTCTTTGAACGTTACGGTTACAAAGAGTTAAAGTTTATTCCAAACGCCATTCAGATTGATCGCTATCCGATTCTCCAAAAAGAATATACAGACATCCGCCTTTTATGGGTGCGTTCCTTTTCTGAAATCTATAATCCATGTATGGCCGTACGTGTCCTTAAAACTTTAAGAGACCAAGGCTTTTTGGCACGTCTGTGTATGGTGGGGCCGGATAGTGATGGTTCGCTTAAAAAAGTGAAAATGCTTGCCGATGCTCTGGAAGTTGAGGTAGAATTTACCGGAAAGCTATCCAAACAGGAATGGATCCAACTCTCTGAACAGTACAACTTCTTTATCAATACCACGACAGTTGACAATATGCCTGTAAGCGTAATGGAAGCCATGGCTTTGGGATTTCCTGTGATCTCTACCGATGTTGGCGGAATGCCCTATCTTATTGAAAACAAAGAAAACGGGCTTTTGGTGCCAAACAATGCTGTTGATGCCATGGCAAAGGCTGTCACGATGTTGTATGGGGACGAAGTTTTAAGGAACAAAATCATCAACGGTGCCCGCAAAAAAGCAGAACAGCTTGACTGGGGCATGGTAAAACAGGCTTGGCACGACGTCTTGAAAGGGTTGTAGTTTTTGCAGATTAATCTTTATATATTTACACGAAGTTCAACCGCATTGTAATGGGCATTAAAAAAGACATCCACTTTGAAGTATCTGAACGCAAGATCCTGTTACGGGTTTTTGACATTCTATCCGTATTTCTTGGGTTGATGCTTCTGGAGTTTTTTTTTAATTACGATTACCTATTGCTCGATAGCCAAAACTCCGGATATCTTTTGGTGCTTGCATTTTACCTTACCATTATGGGTACCGTCTTTGAAATGTACGACCTGCAAAAGGCCAGTAAACTCGATGTAACGTTTCGGAATATTGTGCTGACCGCTTCAACGACCATCCTATTTTATTTTTTGACCCCTATTATCACACCCTTTTTGCCGGAAAGACGTTTGCAAATCGTCTATTTCTACCTTGCCATCGTTGTAATGTTGTTTTTATGGCGTTTGGCCTACGTGGCATTTATTTCATCGCCACGGTTCAACAAGCGTGTTTTGCTGGTGGGCGAGACCAGCTATGTTGAGAGTATTGTGGATTCCTTGCACGTGTCTGATCCCAATTACAGAATCATTGGTTTTGTCAACTGTGAGGAAACCGCCGGTAAAAAGGTAAGACATGAAGGGCTTGAAGAGTTTGATCCCGAATCATTGCATTATGTGATAGAAGATCGGAAAATTTCTGAAATCTTGGTGGCGAGCTTTAACCCCGAAAACATTACCGCAAACATATACCACGAACTTATCACGCTTTTGGAAAAAGGCTTTACAATTAGGGAATATACACAGGTTTATGAAGAGCTCACGTACCGAGTGCCAATACAGCACGTAGGCAAGGATTTTTATAAATATTTTCCATTCAGTAGGAGTAACCAGAACACGCTTTACCTGTTTTTGCACCGTATTTTTGATATCAGTTTTGCATTGGTTGGCATTGTATTGGGCTGTTGCCTGCTGCCTTTTGTGCTTTTGGGAAATTTATTGGGAAATAGAGGTCCTTTGTTTTACACACAGGAGCGGGTAGGCAAAAATGGCGTACCGTTCAAGATTGTAAAACTCCGTAGTATGATAACCAATGCCGAAAAAGATGGTGCCAAATGGGCAGAGGCCAACGACCAACGCATCACCAAGTTTGGCAAGTTCCTTCGGCGGACACGTCTCGATGAGTTTCCCCAGTTTTTCAATGTTCTCAAAGGCGATATGAGCATCATCGGGCCTCGACCCGAGCGCCCTTATTTTGTAAATGAACTGTCACAGATCATTCCCTTTTATGAAACACGCCATATCATCAAACCCGGACTTACGGGTTGGGCACAGGTCAATACCCTTTACGGTAGTACTGTAGATCAAAGTTTGGTAAAGTTGCAATACGACCTCTATTATATCAAACACCGAAGTGTCTTTTTGGATATCAACATCATTGTAAAAACCTTGAGTACTATTCTTTACTATCGGGGACAGTAACATTTTTTTTATTTATCTGGTTTTTGAATGCCTGCCTTCAAAGGACCAATGTCTGTTCAATTTCTTGCCAAGTAAATATAACGTACTGTCAGGGCAAATACTAAAGGTAGGAGCGATAGGGCGAAAATCTGCATCCCGAAGAGCCAGTGCAGTGCCATAAGCGCCAAGAGAATTATCAGGAATTTTATGTACTTTCTGAACCATGGTTTTTGTTGCGAGCGCAATACTTGCGCAAGTGCCAAAAGATTCAAAGGAAATGCCCACAGCACATTGTAATTGAGTGCAGTTGCCGTATGGTCTGTCGCAAACCACAATAAGGCGATGATGGTACCTATCAGTCCGGTAAGTCCAAACATTATGGCATCGAGCAGTCGGCTTCTTTTGCCACGCTTGTAATCGCAATAGGTGCAATACACAATGATGATGGACAGTATGCCAAAAACCACAAAGGGCGTAAATACGAAGTAGCCCGAATTGGCTTTATTTTTACGATTGTAAATCACTGATGAACTTTTTACCAGATCCCTGTTTCCCAACTTGGCGGTTGCAAAAAACGCATGGATGTATTTTGGTAAAAACATGTGTTCGTACGGGGTAGCCGTTTTGTCAATGACCGAACCAAGTGCCAAATCGATGCCAAAACTGCCCCAATTGTTTTTACCTGTATGGTCATAAATCAAACTACGGAATGTTTTTGCCTTAAAATCTTTGGGTCCTACAAACACCATTGAATCTTCCACCGCCTGTTGCAACACATCTCGAATTCGCGTGGCACAATTGTCAAAAAAAAAGTCGTAGCGGTATTTTCGGTTTTCGGGCTTGTAATTTTCGGTCAGAAGCCTGAACAGTTTTTCTTTTTCATCTTGTGAAAGGTTTAATACCTGCTCTTCGATGGTACGGTCGTGATGGGTGTAAAAACGATAGATGTCATAGAAGTTGTGCTTGCTCATTTGGTATTCCAACTTCCCTTGAGCAAACTTCAGGTAGAAATTGGGCGTATCAAAATCGTATTCGCCATAACCATATACAAGGTCAATCCTATGGGTTTGATCCTTGACCCTGAAAGCACTATGACCGAAGGCGTCGTTGAGATTATCGCCCGGTCCTATGGTCAGTACCGAAATCTCGGCATCGGGCGATAAGGTCTGCGAGTGGCACCAGACCACAGAAAAAAGTACAAGTATAATGGCAAGCCTTTGTAACATACCTTATCTAAAAACACTAAAATCGAGCTTTAACGAAAACACATTGCTGTACAGGGCGGCGCTTTGGTCGCCAATATCCGTAAAGGCATAATCCAACTGGATGCCGCGGTATTTGAATCCCACACCAAAGTTGGGCTGAAACGACATACTTTTAGAATTGTCGATCTGGAGTTCATTCTGAAAATTGCCTACACCGGCTCTCAAGAAAACAAGGTCAGTATATCCAAACTCAAAACCCAATGCGGGGTTGATGCTGGCAAAGGAACTGGAAATGATGTCGTTGTTTTCTTCAAAACGTACATTGAGGTCGAAAGCTGCCAGTAGTGAATAGTCGTAATGAAAGATGAACTTTTTGGACATTCCAATCTGTAATTTGGGGATTGTGAGTTCGGTTGACTCCGGTACTTCCTGGTTTTGGCCTTCCACGGCATTCTGAATTGTTGCCAGTTTAGCATCATCAAAGGTCCAGGCATTGAACGTGGTTGTGATATCCCGCGCCATAATGCCGAATTTCCAACCGCTGCGGCTCTCAAACTGAATTCCGGCATCGAGTCCAAAACCCCACGATGAGGCAAAATCGCCGATGATCCTTCTTATGACCTTGGCGTTGACCCCATAGCTCAAACCATCGAGAGGTAAGCGCCGAGCATATGAGAAGGTTAGGCCATAATCGGCAGTGGAGAAAAGACGGATCCGGTCGTAATTGATGTTGCCTTGATCGTCAATGAGTTGGGTAGTGTCCAAAATATCATCCACCCCAAAACGGATGAGCGACAAAGCAACGGCGCTGTTGTGGTCCAATGGCATGGCAAAGGCAGCATAATTGTACGTAGCGATGTTGGCAAAATAATTGGAATGCATGAGCGCCAACTGCTTGTCTTCGAGCATAACCAGACCGGCAGGGTTCCAATAACCCGAATTGACATCGGAGACATGTGATACCACTGCATTGCTCATACCCATAGCTGCGGCGTCCACGCCAATGTTCATAAATTCATTGGAATATTTGCGCGCCGTTTGTGCCGAAAACATTAGCGGAATCAGCAAGAAAGCGGTCAGTAATTTCGTGTTCAACAGCAAAAATTTTTACAAAGATGCATTTTATTTTTTAACTTTTGAGCTTGTTTAAATTTATATAACGAAATTTGCGTTAGTGTTTTTTTTTGAGTGATATCAGGCATCCTGACAACTATCCGGATTAAAGGTTGGCACGACATCATTTCAGAATTTGACGAAGTCGCATCCCCCAAAAGCGTCACAAATTAATATGATAAACGTAAACATGTTCTTTAACTTCAAAAAGTGTGACATATTGTATTATTGCTTGGTGTTGCGACAAATAGTTTGTTATTTTTACATTTACAAAGCCATAAGGGAGATTAAGCATTGAATCCCGATCTTGAACCCGTACAGGAATTTCGGGTTTATAATATTGGGATTTATCCTAACGGCAGGAAAATGAACACCATGAAAACTATGTCTATCAAACGTTACATTCCGAACGCTGTCACATTGCTAAATTTGTTCAGCGGATCGATAGCAGTCCTTTTTGCGGTTTACAATAATTTTGTTGCCGCAGCCCTTTTTGTTTTTCTGGGCATTATCTTTGATTTTTTTGATGGCATGCTTGCACGAAAACTCAAGGTCCAAAGTCCTTTGGGAGTGCAGTTGGATTCATTGGCAGATGTGGTAACCAGTGGTTTGGTACCCGGTATCGTTATGTTTAAGCTCTTGTCCATGGCTGTTGATACCTCATATATTATAGAAACCACCGATGTATGGAACGGAGGCATGCACTGGAACGGTATTAAGATTTCTTGGGTTCCTCTCACCGGGCTTTTCATCACCTTGGCTTCGGCCTACCGCTTGGCAAAATTCAATATTGATGAAGAACAGCAAAATTTTTTCAAAGGTTTGCCAACCCCGGCAAATGCCCTTTTGGTCGTTTCGCTTCCCTTGATTTTAGAGTTTCAAAACAGTGCTTTTATAAATTCCGTCATCCTCAACCCTTGGTTTTTGGTAGCTTTTACTTTGGTCAGTTGCTATTTGCTTAACAGCAACATCAAGTTGTTTGCATTGAAATTCAAAGATTTTTCATTTCAGAACAATGCAATCCGCTATGTGTTTCTTGCTTTGGTCGTGGTGCTCATGGCCGTGTTGCAATTTGCTGCCATACCACTGATTGTTTTACTTTACATACTCGTGTCGCTATTAGATAAAACCAACCGATGATGATAGGCGATTGTTGTTCACTTCTTGCCAGCCTCCCATGTCCCATAAAGTTTTTGGGCGGTAGGCTTTTGACGGATAAGGCCAAAATCACGTAGTTTTCATGGCCACCACTAATAACTAAAACATAAAAATGGCTTCAGGAATTTTTGCCCTATTGGATGATATAGCAACCCTATTGGACGATGTGGCCGCCATGGCCAAGGTTTCCACAAAAAAAACCGCTGGGATATTGGGTGATGACCTGGCCGTAAATGCCGAAAAAGCCTCCGGGTTTGTTTCCGAAAGAGAATTGCCTGTGCTTTGGGCCATTGCCAAAGGATCGTTTCTCAATAAGGTCATTATTTTGCCATTAGCCTTTTTGTTGAGCGCTTTTTTTCCGTTTGGAGTAACCGTGGCTCTGATTATCGGTGCCATGTATCTTGCTTATGAGGGTGCCGAAAAGGTTTATGACTACTTTGTACCTCACAAACATGGTGAAGCATCCATTTTTTTGAAAACCGATTTGACCAAGGAAGAAATACTGAAAATTGAAAAGGAGCGCATCAAATCGGCCATCGTTACCGACTTTATACTTTCTGTGGAAATTGTCATTATCGCTCTGGGAACTGTAGTGGGACAACCCTTGAAGTTTCAGATATTGGTGGTATCTATCGTGGCGATTGTTGCGACGATAGGAGTTTATGGCATCGTAGCGCTCATAGTTAGGATGGACGATTTTGGTTATCGATTGATACGGTTCAATGACAGGGACAACAGTATTTCCGATTTTTTTGGAAGATTGCTTGTCAACGCACTGCCCAAAATTATCAAAGCTCTTGCCGTTATCGGGACGATAGCCCTATTGTTGGTTTCGGGTGGCATCTTTTTGCACCATTTGGATTTTTTGCACCATTTTCTTGAAACCTGGCCTTCGCTATTGAGGGAATTTGTTGCGGGATTATTGGCAGGCATCGTGTTGCTACCAATCATCAACGGCATAAAGCTGTTGTTCAAAAGCATAAACAGTAAAAAGTAAATAAGTACTTTAAGTTTAGAACGACAATTTTTTCTTACGAAGTTCAAAGTTTTGGCCCAGATACACTTTGCGTACCGTTGCATCATTGGCAAGGTCTTCGGGAATACCTGCTTTTAAAATGCCACCTTCAAACATCAAGTAGGTTCTATCGGTAATGGCGAGCGTTTCCTGAACATTGTGGTCGGTAATGAGGATGCCGATGTTTTTCTTGGTAAGCTGTGCCACAATTCTTTGGATGTCCTCGACAGCTACAGGATCTACGCCCGCAAAGGGTTCGTCGAGAAGGATAAAGTTGGGGTCTGTAGCCAGTGCGCGTGCAATCTCGGTGCGGCGGCGTTCGCCACCAGAAAGCAGATCGCCACGGTTTTTGCGGATATGGCCAAGACCAAATTCCTCAATAAGCGATTCCATTTTGTCATGCTGCGATTTCTTGGAGAGTTTGGTCATTTGCAGAACGCTCAAAATATTGTCTTCGATGCTCAATTTCCTGAATACCGATGCCTCTTGTGCCAAATAGCCGATGCCATTTTGAGCACGTTTGTACATGGGATATTTTGTAATGTCCTGCCCTTCGAGGTGTATGGTTCCGCCATTGGGTTTTATGAGCCCCACGATCATATAAAAAGAAGTGGTCTTTCCGGCACCGTTTGGTCCCAATAACCCGACGATTTCCCCTTGGTTCACTTCAAGGGAAACGCCTTTTACCACTTGCCTACCACCGTAGGACTTCATCAGGTTGTCTGCTCGTAATTTCATTTGCAAGTTCTTCCGGCTAAAATAACAAAATCGCAAGTAATCCCACTTTTTGCCCTTCTATTTATTAAAAGTTTAACGCCCGCTTTCCAGAGCTTCCCAAAATTCATAAGCACGCCTCAAATGGGGAATCACGATGGTGCCGCCTACCAAAGTGGCAATGCCGAGAGCTTCGCCCATTTCTTCTTTTGTAATGCCCTGTTGGTGGCACGTCTGTAAATGGTACTTGATGCAGTCGTCACAACGCAGCACCGTGGATGCAACCAATCCCAAGAGTTCTTTGGTCTTTATATCCAAGGCACCTTCAGAATACGCATTGGTGTCCAAATTAAATATACGTTTGATGATCTTGTTGTTGTCTGCCAGTATTTTGTCGTTCATTTTGGAACGGTAAGCATTAAATTCGTTAACGGTATTTAACATAGTGTGCTGTATTTTTAGGTTTGGGCCTCCTTTTTGTTTTTTGTGACAATGGCCGCAATGTAAATGCTCACTTCGTACAGGATCAAAATTGGGATGGCAACGATGATTTGGCTTGCTACATCGGGCGGGGTGATGATTGCCGATACTACCAAAATTATGACGAGCGAATATTTGCGGTAGCTTCTCAACCCTTGCGCAGTAACCACGCCTATTTTTGCCAGAAAATAGACAAGAATGGGCAGTTCAAAGACAAATCCCGATGCCAGTGAAGAAGACCTTACCAAAGCGATATATGAGCTCAAGTCAATCTCATTGGTGATTTCCGAACTTACGCTATATGTTCCCAAAAAGTTGATGGAAAGCGGTGTGACCACATAATAGCCGAACAGGACGCCCATGAAAAACAGGAGTGAGGCGATAAGGATAAAACCTTTTGAATGTTTTCTTTCGTTCGGGTGCAGTCCCGGGCTGATGAAATGCCACAACTGGTAAATGATGTACGGAAAAGCGATGATAATGCCCGCATAAATGGCCGTCCAAATATCGGCTGAAAATTGCCCGCCCATGGTCCTGTTCTGGATGGTAAACGGAAACGATTCTGCACAAAATGTCGTATCCAAATTCATGGATTGTGAGATTTTGCACAAATATTTGTAAGTGGGAAAACTCATCTTTTTTGGCCCGAAGATGATGGTGTCAAAAATGAAACGCGAAAACATGAACGCGCCAATACCCGCAATAACAATGGCCAAAGTGCTCCGTATCAAATGCCATCGCAAATCTTCGAGGTGGTCCAGAAAGGACATTTCGTCTGTACTTTTTTTTACCGTCATAAAATTCCTTCCCTTATTAAGTCATGTACGTGAACCACTCCGGCATACTTTCCTTTGTCTTCTACCAGCAATTGGGAAATGCCGTTGGTTTCCATAAGCTCCATCGCATCGATTGCCATAGCGTTTCCGTCTATCCTTTTGGGATTGGAACTCATGATGTCCCTGGCAATCAATCCCATTATAGATTCATTTTTGGACAGCATCCTACGAAGGTCGCCATCGGTGATGATGCCTACAATCTTGCCTTCATCGACCACAGCTGTGACGCCAAGCATTTTTTCGGATATCTCCACAATTACCTGCCTGACATTGGTGTCGGGGCTAACCTGTGGTTTTTCGTTTTGTGAGGACAGGTCGTTCACCCTAAGGTACAACCGCTTTCCGAGGGATCCACCGGGGTGGTATTTGGCAAAATCCTTGCTCGAAAAGCCACGTAGCTCCAAGAGACAAATGGCCAATGCATCACCCATGACCAATTGTGCCGTGGTGCTGGTAGTTGGCGCAAGGTTGTTGGGGCAAGCTTCCTGTGCCACGAAGGCATTGAGTACATAGTCCGACTGTTGACCCAAAAAAGATTTTGGATTGCCCGTGATGGCAATCATTTTGTTTTTTGCATTTTTTATCAGTGGAACAAGCACTTTTATTTCGGGTGTATTGCCACTTTTTGAAATACATATTACCACATCATCTTCCAGAATAAGCCCAAGGTCGCCGTGGATGGCATCAGCAGCATGCATAAAGACCGAAGGTGTCCCGGTAGAGTTTAGCGTAGCTACGATCTTGTTGGCAATGATAGCACTTTTTCCAATGCCGGTAATGATTACCCTGCCTTTGGAATTGTAGATTAGCTGCACGGCATTGGCAAAATCGTTATCCAGAAACTCAGAAAGTTGGGCAATTGCCTGGCTTTCTAAAGCTATGGTTTTTTTGGCCGTATTGAGGATGGATTCTTTTTGGTTCAAAATTTATGATTTTTTGGTTTGAAGTCTTTAAAGAATTTTAGTATCTTTAAATCTCGATGCAAATTTATACAAAATACCAATAGGGATTAATGGACAAAATAGAAATTGACTTACAGGGGGCTCTTAAAAAATACTTTGGATTTACCAGATTTAAAGGCCTCCAGGAGCAAGTCATAAAAAGTATTGTGTATGGCCACAATACTTTTGTGATAATGCCCACGGGCGGGGGCAAATCGTTGTGTTACCAATTGCCGGCGCTCATCAAGGAAGGTACAGCTATCATAGTTTCGCCTTTGATAGCGCTTATGAAGAACCAAGTGGACGCCATCAGGGCCGTTTCGCAAAATGATGGCATCGCTCACGTTCTCAACTCGTCGTTGAGCAAAACGGAAATCAAGCAAGTGAAATCCGATATAAGCAAGGGTATCACAAAGTTACTGTACGTCGCTCCTGAATCATTGACAAAAGATGAATACGTCGATTTTCTCAAAGGAGAGACCATATCGTTCATGGCCGTTGATGAGGCCCACTGTATCAGTGAGTGGGGGCACGATTTCAGGCCTGAATACCGCAACCTAAAACAGATTATCGAGCGTATAGGCAATGACATCCCAATAATCGGGCTTACGGCTACAGCTACCCCGAAAGTACAGGAAGATATCCTTAAAAGTTTGAACATAACCGATGCCAATACCTTTAAAGCCTCGTTCAACAGACCCAACCTCTATTATGAAGTGCGTCCTAAAACCAAAAATGTCGATGCTGATATCATCCGTTTTGTAAAACAGAACCAAGGCAAATCGGGAATCATTTACTGTTTGAGCAGAAAGCGTGTCGAGGAACTTGCGCAAGTGCTTCAGGTAAACGGCATCAAGGCCGTACCATACCATGCCGGGCTCGATGCCAAGACGCGGGTAAAGCACCAAGATATGTTCCTTATGGAGGATGTGGATGTGGTCGTGGCGACGATTGCTTTTGGTATGGGTATCGACAAGCCCGATGTAAGGTTTGTTATCCACCATGATATGCCAAAAAGCATTGAGAGCTATTATCAAGAAACGGGAAGGGCAGGCCGTGATGGCGGTGAAGGCCATTGCCTCGCCTTTTATGCCTACAAGGATATCGAAAAACTAGAGAAATTTATGGCCGGAAAGCCTGTGGCAGAACAGGAAATAGGACAGGCTCTCTTACAGGAAGTGGTCGCTTTTGCGGAAAGTTCGGTGTCAAGGCGCAAGTTTATCCTCCATTATTTTGGTGAAGAATTTGACAACGAAACCGGCGAAGGTGGCGATATGGACGACAACGTCAGGCATCCGAAAAAACAACATGAGGCGATGGATGATGCTTCCATAGTATTAGAGACCATCGAAAAAACCAACGAAAAATATAAGGTCAAGGATTTGGTGCATGTACTCATCGGCAAGTCCAATGCACTGATTGTTTCGCACAGAACCGATACACAGGATTTTTTTGGTATTGGCATGGACAAGGACAAGCGATACTGGATGGCCCTCATTCGCCAACTATTGGTAGCCGGGTTCCTCAAGAAAGACATAGAAACCTATGGTGTGCTAAGGCTTTCCGATGCAGGCAAGAATTTTATCAAGTCGCCAAAATCGTTCCTGATGACCGAAGACCACGTTTTTGACGATAGTTCCGATGATAGCATCGTCACCACAGCCAAAACAGACGGTGGCGTAGCAGATGAAGTTTTGATGGGCATGCTGAAAGATCTTCGCAAAAGCAACGCCAAAAAATTGGGAGTGCCTCCCTTTGTCATTTTTCAGGATCCGTCTTTGCAAGATATGGCCCTGAAATATCCGATAACACTCGAAGAATTGAGCAACGTTCACGGAGTGGGAGAGGGTAAAGCCAAAAAGTACGGTAAGGATTTTGTGGCACTCATTGCACGCTATGTCGAGGATAACGATATAGAACGCCCTGATGATATGATAGTTAAGACTACGGGTTCCAATTCGGCGTTGAAGCTCTATATCATCCAAAACATTGACAGAAAACTTCCTCTTGACGATATCGCCAAGGCCAAAGGCATGAATATGAAGGAATTTATCAAGGAACTCGAGGCAATTGTGTATTCGGGAACCAAGATCAATATTGACTATTGGATCGATGAAATTCTTGATGAAGACCAACAAGAAGAGATCCACGATTATTTCATGGAGTCCAAAACCGACAAAATAGATGTGGCCATAAAAGAGTTTGACGGCGATTATGACGATGAAGAATTGCGGCTCTATCGTATCAAGTTTATTAGTGAAGTAGCGAATTAGAACATTGTTTTGGGACGAAGTGTTCAAAATAATTAAATCTACGATCGTAAATCGCACATAAGTAAATCAATTTGTATCTTTGCATCTTCAAACAAAAAACACATAAGATGCAAGACGGATTATACGCAAAAGTCAAGACCTCCAAAGGCGAAATACTAATCAAATTAGAACATGTAAAGACCCCCGGCACTGTCGGGAATTTTGTTGCCCTGGTCGAAGGAAATTTAGAAAATACTGCCCGGCCACAAGGTCAGCCTTATTATGATGGTTTGAAATTCCATAGGGTAATTTCGGATTTTATGATTCAGGGCGGTTGCCCGCAAGGGACGGGAACAGGTCATCCCGGCTATAAGTTTGATGATGAATTTCACAAAGATTTGAAACATGATGGCCCCGGTGTCCTATCCATGGCAAATTCTGGCCCCGGTACAAATGGAAGCCAGTTTTTTATCACCCATGTCGAAACACCTTGGTTGGACGGCAAGCATACTGTTTTTGGCAATGTTGTGAGCGGACAGGATGTTGTGGATGCCATTGCCCAAGGCGACGTGATGGAAAAGGTCGAAATAATCAGGGTGGGCAAGGAAGCAGAAGGGTTTAATGCCGTTGAAGCCTTTAGGACCTTTGAGGGAAGCCGCCAGAAACGTATTGCAGCAGAACGTGCGGCCAGGGAGGAAGAACTTAACGCGCTTTCTGTCGGGTTTGATAAGACACAAAGCGGTCTGCGCTATCAAATCATCCAGAAAGGAACCGGCAAAAAAGTAGCAAAGGGCAACACGGTATCGGTACATTATAAAGGACAACTGGCCGACGGCACGGTTTTTGATTCTTCCTATAAGCGCAATGAACCTATTGATTTTCAGGTAGGTGTTGGTCAAGTAATACAAGGTTGGGACGAGGGTATCTGCCTCTTGAGCGTTGGCGACAAGGCGCGTTTGGTCATCCCGAGCGATTTGGGTTATGGCGCTTCGGGCGCCGGAGGTGTCATTCCGCCCCATGCAACATTGATTTTTGATGTAGAGGTGATGGACGCCAATTAATCCGGCCATTATCCCAATATTACCAAAAGCACCCTAATCAGGTGCTTTTTTTACACCCCATCCACCCAAATCGACAGTTCGGTAAATCATATTGTGTTGTCAAAATTTGGAATGTGATATTTGCTCCGTAAATCTTGAATACTGATGCGATACCTAACAGTTACATTTTTGCGGGAGGAAAGTCCGAGGGACTTACAGACCGATTTTGGAAAGGCAAAGCAACTTTTTGTTACCTTTAGGCATCTGTTACCAATAGACCCACAATAACCTATCATGCTAACAAACATACATCCAAAATTGCCAATGCGAGACAAAAAAGCAACCAAAAACTTTTATATTAATATATTGGGTTTTAGTGAGTTGTCTGATTACAGTAATTATCTTTTAATAAAAAAGGACAGCATCGAAATTCATTTTTTTGAATTTAAGGCGCTCGACCCAAAAGAAAACTATGGGCAAGTATATATACGGACAAATGATATTGATGCGTTTTATCAATCATTGTTGGTCAACAAAGTGCATATTCACCCCAACGGCGCAATGCAGGCCAAGCCCTGGGGGCAAAAGGAATTTTCATTGCTTGATCCGGACAGCAACCTATTGACTTTTGGACAATCCATTTAAAGAATATATTATTAATCTGAAAACATCAAAATGAACAAGTCTATCAAATACCTTTATATCACTTTTTGGATTAGCTGCGCTGTTTATTTGGCGGTCAATGTGGTTTTTGGTGGGTTTGATTACCAGAGTTTTGATGAATTTCTGATAGATTTTGGCAAGTACCAGCTTTATGGTATCCTTCTTGGGTATTCCAATTATTTGTTCTTTGCTTATCTTGAAAAGCGGCTTTGGAACAAAACCGAGGAGCCTATTCGGATCATCATCGGATTATTGGGTTCCGTTATCATCACTGTCTTTGGTCTGTTCTTGCTCAATGCCTTTATGGTACTGGTGTTTGAGGGCAAATCGTGGCAGGATTTTATTACAATACTGCATTGGGGTCAGTTCAGCTTTGGGTTGTGGATTACCTTATCTATTGTGGTCACGTTTTACATTATTTTCTTTTACAACAGGTACCAGCAAAATAAGGTAAAAGAGCAAAAATTCATAGCCGGTACAGCCAACGCCCAATTTGACGCCCTGAAAAACCAGCTCGACCCACACTTTCTGTTCAACAGCCTCAACGTGCTATCGAGCCTTATCGAGGAAAACCCTGATAACGCCCAAAAATTTACCACGGCACTATCAAAAGTCTACCGATATGTCCTCGAACAGAAAAATAAAGACCTTGTTTCTGTTGACGAAGAGTTGGATTTTGCACGTACTTATATGCTGTTGCTAAAAATGCGTTTTGAGGACAGTATAATATTTGACATACCCGAAAAGGCCACAAATCCAGATGCTAAAGTAGTACCGCTATCCTTGCAATTGTTGTTAGAAAATGCAGTGAAACACAACACTGTAACAAACAGCAGACCCTTAAAAATAAGTATTAAAGAGGATGGTGGGATGTTGGTGGTCGAAAACAACCTACAGCCAAAACAGGTCGTAAAAAAAGGCAGTGGAGTGGGTCTGGCCAACATCCAACAACGTTACGGCATTTTGACCAATAAAAAAGTAATCATCAATCAAAGGGCGGACAGTTTTGCAGTTGCATTACCAATGCTCACTAAACAATTATCAATTATGAATTTTGAATCAATGGAAAATCAGAAAGACGCTTACTACAAAGCGAAGAAACGGGTTGAGGAAATCAAGGGGTTTTATGGCAATTTACTTTCGTTCTTTGTCGTCATGCCGTTCCTCATCTTCATTAATTACAGGACCTCATGGGTATTTCAGTGGTTCTGGTTTCCTATGCTCGGGTGGGGCATGGGTATCATCTTCCACGCTTTTTCGGTATTTGGATACGGTAAATCGTGGGAAGAACGCAAGATTAGGGAAATCATGGAAAAAGACAAATTAAACAATACCTGGAACTAATGAAAATCGACTATAATGAACAGGATCGCTATGATAGGGCGGTAAAAAAAGTAAAACAAATCAAAGGGTTTTATTCACATTTGCTGGTGTATATCGTCATCAACCTCATGATTTTTGTACTCAACGTGCAAGACCTTGAACCGGGCGAAAGCTATTTTCAGTGGCAGAACTTCTTGACGCTTTTCTTTTGGGGCATTGGCCTTTTGGCCCATGGTTTGAGCGTGTTCATTCCGGACATAATCCTCGGGAAAGGTTGGGAAGAACGAAAAATAAAAGAATACATGGATAAACATAAAAATCAACAGTGGGAGTAATTTGGGTTATGGGTTGAAGAACGATGAGCAATCCATAATCTGTGATGCCGTCCGTGATTTGTACCTATGAATGTCCTTATATACTTAAAAAAAACTAACCTATAACCAAAATAGAAAATCAATGAATGTCATCATCATAGAAGACGAAAAACCATCAGCAAGACGGTTGCAGCGGATGCTGAATGCTTTGGGCATTGAGGCAGAAGTGATGCTTCACTCGGTGGAAGCATCTATCAAATGGTTTGAAAGCAATCCGCATCCCGACCTGATTTTGTTGGATATCCAGTTGAGCGATGGACTTTCTTTTGAGATTTTTGAGGCTTTGGATATCAAATCGTACGTGATTTTTACTACCGCCTATGATGAATATGCCCTTCAAGCCTTTAAATTGAACAGTATCGACTACCTGCTCAAGCCCATAGACAGCGACGAGCTTAAAAACGCTGTGGAAAAATACAAGGCTCGCATCCCCATAAATCAACCCGTTTCGCTCGATTTTGACGAAATCAGGAAACTATTGGTAAACCCCATAGAAAGGGAGTACAAAAAACGGTTTTCTGTAAAAGTGGGACAGCACATAAAGTTGGTAAACATTGATGATGTGGCATGTTTCTACAGCGAAAACAAAGGCACATATGCGTTTACGAACGAAGGCCGAAACTTCTTGTTGGATGCAGCTCTTGATGACATAGGTGAAGAACTGTCGCCAAAAAAATTTTTTAGGGTGAGCCGAAAGTTTTACGTCAATATTGATGCAATCAAAGACATTGTGAGTTATACCAATTCCCGGCTGCAAATCAAGCTGCATCGGTTCAATGAGCAGGAAATCATTGTGGCCCGGGAGCGGGTCAAGGAATTTAAGGACTGGATAGAGCGATAATCACTCCACAACAGACTGTCCCCGATGAGGTTTTAGAGCGTCCCTGACGCTTTTCAGGTCGGTTTCATCAATGACCATATAAGCAATGCTGTGCAGTTCGTTCAGCGTTTCTGTACCCGTGCCGGTAACGTTCAGTCCGGTTGCGGAGGCATATTCGTTAAGGTGGATGCAATGGTGTTCTGCAATCTTCTCTGCGGTCGTACCCCTAAAATCCCAGATAAGCTTTAATTTACGCATTGGACACAGATTGGCCATTTTCGGCAAAATTCTTGAAATTTTTCATATACTTCATCGTTTGCTTTTTGAAAGCATTCGGCATCAACCCGAGCATGGCGCGCATTTTAAAGTTCAAAGGTAAGTAATTGCAAATTGTTGTCCATTTGGTGCTTCCATTGGGCAATTCTACAAAATGGTTTTCGATATTGTTCACCAAGCCATCGGCAGTATAAGTACCGTGGAACTCACGAGGAAGTTTATTGTGGGTCACCGTTTCTATCAGTACCATTTTTCTGGTGCCGTTAGCATAAGTAAGCTTCATTTTGGCACCTACCATCCCAGGATCGCCCGATAGGTGTTCAATATCTACGAGGCCGTCTTGCCAATGTTTCATGTTCTCAACATTGTCAAACAGTTTGATGAACTTCCGAAGCGGCACATTCACGATGATTTCAGAACTATATGTCATAATTATGAGGATCTATCTGTCCAAGTTCAAAAATATTGAGATTTTTACAATTTTTAAATTTTTGGTTGATGAATGGCGAAAAAAGTGGATGATTTGTTTTATAAATCGAATGTTGAGATGCAAGTCATTGGTTTTGGATGAAAAACACACTAAACACAGCGAAATATTCGTTTCAATATTGCACCTGTATTAAACAATGATTTTATATTTTTGCCCCAAGTTTGAAATTTCAATGCTATGATGATAAAAAAGATCATTTTTCCCATGGCGATGCTGATGGTTGCATCGTTTGCAAATGCACAAAATTCGTCAGATGACATACTGTTTACCGTTGACGGCGATCCGGTAAAATCTTCAGAATTTATCAGGGTTTACAACAAGAACCTTGATTTGGTAAAAGACGATTCGCAAAAGGATGTTGACAATTACCTCAATCTGTTTGTCAACTACCAATTAAAAATTAAAGAAGCCAAAAGGTTAGGACTCGATACGGTTCCAAAATACAAAAAGGAATTTGAAAGTTACAAAAAGCAACTTTCCAAAAACTATCTGTCTGACAACAAGGTAACCGAAGCTTTGATAGAAGAGGCCTACAACAGATCTAAAGAGGACATCAAGGCATCGCATATCTTGGTTCGAATTGATGAAAGCGAAAGAGATACCCTTGCGGTTTACAACCAACTGATTGATTTGCGCAATAGGGTAATGGCCGAAGGTTTTGAAAAGGTGAAGGGACAAGTGCATAACGGTACAACCGTTTTTGCCGAAGAACTTGGTTATTTTTCGGTCTTTAAAATGGTATATCCATTTGAATCTGCAGCGTATGCTACCAATGTGGGCGATATTTCCATGCCGTTCAGGACGCGATTTGGTTACCACATTGTAAAGGTCGATGACAGGCGCCCATCACGTGGCGAAGTGACGGTGGCACATATTATGATTACCGGTAAACAGGCAGACACCTTGCTCGACCCCGAAGTGCGCGCCAAAGAAATTTACAAAAAACTTAAACAAGGCGAAAACTTTGAGTCGTTGGCAAAACAGTTTTCCGATGACAAAAGTTCTGCATCCAAAGGCGGGCTGATGTCACCATTTACCAGTGGCCAGTTGAGCTCCTCGGAATTTGAGGATGTCGCTTTTGGACTGAAACAGATAGGTGAAGTTTCAGAACCTTTCAAGACCCAATATGGATGGCACATAGTAAAGCTCGTCAACAAAAAAGGCATACAGCCACTTGAAAACGTCCGTACCGAAATAGAGAACAAGGTCAAGCACGATTCGCGCTCCAACCTCATAAATATCGCTCTTGCCAAAAAGCTGAAACAGCAATATGCAGTGAAAGACGATGCCAAAAAACTCGACTATTTTGCCTCGATACTCACGCCCGACTTTTATAATAGATCTTGGGAAATTCCACAAAAATTTGATGCTTCAAAAGCGCTTTTCAAACTGGGAAACAGTACCGTAACCTATGGCGATTTTGCAAACCACCTAAAATCGGCACAGAAGATATATGTGGGCAAGACATTATCCCATAAGGAAATTATTGAGGACGAATATAATGTATTTCAAGAACGGACTGTATTGAATTACCATGAAGAAAACCTCGAAAACGAAAATGAGGATTTTGCCCTGATATTGAAAGAATACAGAGAAGGGCTTTTGCTCTTCGATCTCATGGAACAAGAGGTGTGGAATGCCGCCACAAAAGACACCACAGGACTCAAAAACTATTATGCGGCACATGCTACCGACTATATGTGGGGAGATCGTATCGATGCCGTTCTGGCAACTTCTGCCAAGAAGAGCGATATAGAAAAAGTAAAATCCTATTTGAAAAAAGGACTTTCAGATGATGAAATCGGAAAAAAATTAAATTCCGAAAATGAACAAAAAGTGATTTTTACCAAAGGCATTATGGAAGTTGACAACCAATCGCTTCCGAAACATTTGGACCTTAAGAAAGGACTGTCCAATGTTTACGAAAACAACGATGCTTACCATGTTTTGTTGGTTAAAAACTTTTACAAAAGCGAACCCAAGACTTTTGATGAAGCCAAGGGGAAACTTACCGGAGACTATCAGAACAAACTTGAGGAGGACTGGATTAAAACACTCCGCCAGCGTTATAAAGTAGAGGTAAACGACAACGCTTTAAAAACCGTTAAAAAACAATTAACATACTGATTTTGTTGAGGAAAAGTCTCTACATATTCATTTTTGGCACCTGTCTGGTTTCATGCAATTTTTTTAAGCAGACCGACGAAAGAAAGCCCATAGCACGGGTCAACGATACGTATTTATACGAAGACGATATCAAAGACCTTGTGGTAAAAGGCACCTCGCCGCAAGACAGTGTGATGTTGGTCAACAGCTACATCAACCGCTGGGCAACCCAATTGCTCCTGCTCGAAGGTTCTGAAAGAAACCTCCCGGTAAACATGCAGGAATCGTTCAACAAATTAGTAGATGAATATAAACGGGACCTATATACCAAAGCCTATCTGGAAGCACTGGTTAAAAAGTCCATTGATACAGCCATTTCCCGATCGGAAGCCAATGCACTATATGAGGAAAACAGGGAAACCTTTAAGCTCAACGATGAGCTTATACGTTTGAGATATGTACATATTTCGCAGAGCGATCCCAATAAAGACGAGATAACCAAGCGTTTTGCAAAATTTGAAGAAGCAGACAAAACCTATCTCGATTCGCTCTCCACACAGTTCAAATCGTATTCGCTCAACGACTCCGTTTGGGTGAAGGCCGCACAAGTGGTGCAACGGATTCCTGTGCTTACGGCAGAGAACAAAAAAGAACTGTTAAAAAAATCTAATTTTTTACAGCTCAAAGATGCATTAGACCTATATTTGGTCCATGTCAACGATGTGTTGTTGCTCAATGATTATGCCCCATTGGAATACGTGATGCCAACCATCAAACAGATAATTATCAACAAGCGAAAGCTTGAACTTATCAAACAACTTGAAACAGATATTACCAAGGATGCCACTAAAAACAATCAATTTGAAATTTTTTCACAACCATAGAATCGCCATTTTACTGTTGGCACTGTTCAACGGCCAACTGTTTTTGGCACAAGAAGTCATTGTTGAACCAGAAGAAAGTACTGCGGTAGCAGACACGGTCAAAACTGTCATGCAGCGCACCAAAATAGATGGCGTAGTGGCAGTCGTGGGCGATTTTGTGGTCTTGGATTCGGACATCGATAAAGAATACTTGCAGCTTCAGGCCAGAGGCGTCAACACAAGCCAGATAACCCGTTGCGAACTCTTCGGGAAACTGCTGGAGGACAAATTGCTGGTACACCATGCCATACAGGACAGTATACCCGTTAAAGAATTGGAAATCAGATCCGACATTGACCAGCAGCTCACCGCCTTTCTCGAAGAAACCAATGGTTCTATCGATGAGCTTTTGAAATTTTACAACAAAGATTCTGAACAAAGCCTTCGCGACGAAATGTTCGAGATCAATAAGAACCAGAGGCTTGCCCTTGAGATGCAACGCAAGATTGTTGATGAAATAGAGGTAACTCCCGAAGAAGTGCGCACCTATTTTAATGGAATTCCCAAGGATGAGCGCCCCATCTTTGGTACCGAGCTCAAGGTGGCACAGATAGTTATCATTCCTGAAATTTCACAGGAAGAACGACAAAAAGCCATCAACCGATTGAAAGAATTTAAAGCAGATATTATAGAAAACGGCGCAAGTTTTACAACCAAAGCAACGTTTTATTCCGATGATATGGGTTCGCGTAGAACTGGCGGGAAACTTCCTTCAATGAACCGTAATCGCCCGCAAATGGTCAAGGAGTTTAGGGATGTGGCTTTTTCGCTTGAAGAAGGAGAGATCTCTGATCCTTTTGAAACCGAATTCGGGTTTCATATAGTTTATCTTGAAAAGATCAGGGGACAGGAGTACGATGTGCGGCATATCCTTATACGGCCAGAAGTCACACAGGAAGCCATCCGTGCCGCCAAGGCCAAGATAGATACCATCCGCCAACGTATTATCAATGGCGATTTTACATTTGCAGAAGCTGCCAGAGAGTTCAGCGACGAAAAAGAAACCAGACTAGATGGCGGTCAATTGATCAACCCAAAAACGCAGGATTACAATTTTGAATTGACCAAAATGGATCCTGAACTATATTCTCAAATACAGAATCTTAAGGATAACGAGATAAGCTTGGTACTACAGGACGAAGACCGTATCAATAGGATCAAGTTTAAGATCATGACCGTGACAGATCGTATTGATGAGCACGAAGCCGATTTTGCAAGAGATTATCTCAAAATTAAAAACCTTGCAGAGCAGCACAAACAGTACGAAGAAATTGCCAAATGGCAAGAAGAGAAAATCAAGGAAACCTACATCAATATTAACGAAGCGTACCGAGATTGTAATTTCAACAGTAACTGGCTTAAAAAATAAACATAGATATGTCCGATGTCGCTGCCATTGAGCAATTTGTAAAAAAATATAAAGACCTAAAGGCCGAAGTGTCCAAAGCCATTGTAGGTCAGGATGATGTGGTCAACCAGATCCTGATTTCCATATTTTCCGGGGGCCATGCCTTGCTCATAGGTGTTCCGGGATTGGCAAAAACCTTGATGGTCAATACCATTGCTCAAGCGTTGGGACTCGATTTTAAGCGCATCCAGTTTACTCCGGACCTGATGCCAAGCGATATACTCGGTAGTGAAATATTGGACGAAAACCGACAGTTCAGGTTCATAAAAGGACCTATTTTTGCCAATATCATTTTGGCTGACGAAATCAACCGGACACCGCCCAAAACCCAATCGGCACTGCTTGAGGCCATGCAGGAACGTGCCGTTACCGTTGCCGGCCACCATTACCAACTGAACCTTCCATATTTTGTATTGGCTACCCAAAACCCTATTGAGCAAGAAGGTACCTATCCGTTACCCGAAGCCCAATTGGATCGTTTTATGTTTGCCATTAATTTGGACTATCCGTCATTTGTGGAAGAAGTGCAAGTGGTCAAGACCACGACCACAGATATTTTGCCGAAAATAAATCCGCTCTTTACGGCACAGGAAATCGTCGATTTTCAAACATTGATACGCCGCATTCCGGTAGCCGACAATGTGGTTGAATATGCGGTAGCGATGGTTGGTAAAACACGCCCCAATACCCCGTCTGCTACCAACCTTGTCAATGAGTTTGTTGACTGGGGCGCCGGGCCAAGAGCTTCCCAAAATTTGATTTTGGCCGCCAAAACGCATGCAGCCATACAGGGCAAATTTTCACCGGATATCGAAAACGTACAGGCAGTGGCCAATGGCATCCTTCGCCACAGAATCATCAAAAATTACAAAGCCGAAGCCGAAGGTGTTTCCGATGAACAAATCATCAAGAGTTTGTTCTAATCCAGTAGTATTTGGATGTCTTTTTTTAGACGGATGGTATCGTCGGCCATCAAAATATCGTAAAATCCCCTGATATTTTGGTCTTTGTCAACTAAAGTGACATAGCTACTGTGAAGAAAAAAATCCGAACCGTCCATATTGGGTTTAAATGCCGTCATGTACATAAATGCCTGATCGTAGGTTTTGTCAAGCGTTGTTCTTACCAATTGCCACTGTTTTGAAGTAATCCCGGAGTCTTCAAAATAAGTTTTCAGTACCGCTTCTGTATCATTTTCGGGATCGATGGTATGGGATACGATTGTAAAATCATCCCTGTCGCCAATGGCTGATGCGATTTTTATCAATTCATTGCGCATTGGCGGACAGATACTTGGGCAACGTGTGAAAAAAAAGTTCGATACCACAACTTTGCCCTGAATGTTTGTGGTCGTGAACGGTTCACCAAACTGGTTTGTAAATCCTTCGTAGGTGATTTTATAGGGTACTTTATTGCCGGAATCTTCGATTATATAGCTCAACATTGGCAATTCGACAGATTTTAGCTGGCAGCCGTAAAGCAATAGCATTATGAATATACAACCTCTCATTGTAACTGATTGTAAGCTTTTGTTTTTTCGGCCATTTCTTTGTCAAACAAGAATACAAACATGCTCCCCATCATATCTTGGTTTACATCGGAGGTGTTGTTGACCTTTAAGACCAATTCATAATTATGATCGGGGTAGAGCATGATGCCATCCACGCTCGAAAAGTAAGAAACTTTTTTGAGTCCGATTTTATCTTTGTGATTTTCAGCTATTGAAACAAAAAGTGTCGTATCCAAAGTCTTGTCGCGAAATTCCATCGTTTCTGCAAAAGGGTGCAGGTGTACCGCAATATGGTGCATGGTGGTACTATCTTTGAGGCGAAGCTGCTTCGTAACGTCGTATTGGTACGTTGCCTTTCCTTTAAAAACCACCCAATGTCCGGATAGATGCTGTCCACTGTCGTCAACATAACTGTGTTGCTTGGTATCGACGGGGAGGCACATGTTTGGATCTTGATTGGTGGGTCCTTCATAAGGTTTGTTGCTGTTGTATGGCAACATGATAAAAAGGGTTCGGGGCATCAAGGGTTTCATTTCAGGCGAATGTTTTTTATAGCCAAGTGTCACTTTGTGCTTTACAGAAAAGGCATCTCCCTTGATGTTGTGGTTGAGTGCCTGTGTTGCGAGGAAAAGATTTTCGTTTGTAAACACGGGAAAACCAAACCCTTCCGGAAATTGGAATGCTTCAATGCCATTGCTCAACGAAGTCAGGCGCGGGTATTGTTCGCCAACACGTTCATTAAGGGTCCATCGTGTGTAATGTTCGCCATCGTAGTAATTGATGTTGGTATGGCAAATATAATCATTGGAAAGAAGGTCTTTTTCATTGGTGCTCATAGCATTGGTTTCAAAAGCGTGCAGCCAAACCAAATCGCTCTTTGTTGGGTCTATCCGAAATGGTATCGTGGCGCTCGGCCCTTCCATCGATTTGTAAATATTGTCGATTACAAAAGTGGGTGTTATCAGTGCTATGGAAGAATCTGTAGTGGAGATATGCCAGGTACCGTCTACCAAACCGAGTTTATGCAGAAGTTTGGTTTTGACAATCGATTTATGCCTGTTAGGGAGCTTTAGATAATAGATGCCACCGGCTATGATTGTGATGATCATCAAAAAGAATGAAATTTTTAGTATTTTGGATCCCATAACCGGAATAATATATCGCGCAAACAAAATTAATGAATTTTATTCAAGTTAATTACGCAAAGCGCATCTTTGGGCTTGATCTGATGCGGGCAGTTGCCATCCTTATGGTTGTTAGCTCCCATGTTGTATGGATATTACCGGATTTGAGGAGTTTTTTTCCAGAACTTTTGAGTGTTTTTGGTGCGCTGGGCGTGGAGATTTTTTTTGTGTTAAGCGGTTTTTTGATAGGAAGGATTTTGTACAATCTTTTTGTACAGCGTGAATTTACGGTAAAAACGATGTTTTATTTTTGGATAAGACGGTGGTTCAGGACGCTCCCAAACTATTACTTCGTTTTGTTGGTCAATATTGCCATCCTTTATTATTTGGGAAACAGTCTGCCCGAACATTTGTGGCGGTATTTCTTTTTTGTGCAAAACCTTTTTACAGAAATGCCTTGGTTTTTCCCCGAATCGTGGAGCCTTTCCATTGAAGAGTTTGCATACATCATTGGACCGATGTTACTATATATGTTCCTTTATTTTTTAAAGTGCAATATATCACGACAGCGGTTGTTTCTATTGGTAACCTTATTGATATTGGTGATGTTCTTGATGACCAGATTTTTCTATCACCACCATGAAACCATCCGGAATATGCAACATTGGAACGTAAATGTTAAGGCTATAGTTCTGTACCGCATCGATGCCATATATTATGGTGTACTGGCAGCCTATCTGTCAATGGTAAGACCAAAACTATGGTTCAAAGCACGGTATGGGTCGTTTGGTTTGGGAATCCTCATTTTTTTGGTGATGATAGCTGTTTTGCCCATCAAACGTATTTATATTGAGACCCATCCCGCTTTTTGGAATATTTGGTATTTTGTGATCCTTTCATTGGCTATTGCACTTACGTTACCGCTACTTGCTACGGTCCAAACGGCACCAAAGGTCGTATCAAAACCCATTACCTATATCAGTTTACTGTCTTACAGTATGTATTTGCTACACTATTCGGTAGTGATGCAGCTCTTGAAATTCTTCATTCCTTCAGAACAGTTTTCCGGAATCGATATGGTAGTTTATCTCATGGTTTATTTGTTGATGGTCTTTTTGTCTTCCTATTTGTTGTATGTGTGCTTTGAAAAACCAATGATGGATTTGCGCGATAAACCCGTAATTAAGAATAGATTTAAATAAGGAAAATTGTCAATTTGATATATTTTGCCAATTTCATTTGCTAATTATTTAATTTTTTATTGAAAAACACGTGTTTTAATAAAGTGTTTTCAACTTTTTTTTGCATTTCGTTACATATTTTTAAATGTCCTGTCTATTTTGTAAATTTGCATCATAATTTACCAACCATAACATTCATCAATTTTAAAAAAAATATATTATGGCATTTGACATTGATATGATAAAAAAGGTTTACCAAACGATGCCTGCACGTGTTGACAAAGCAAGGGAAATAGTTGGAAAACCGTTGACACTATCAGAAAAGATATTATACGCCCACCTTTGGGATGGTATGCCAAGTACCGGATACCAGCGCGGTAAGGATTACGTTGATTTTGCACCAGACCGTATTGCCTGTCAGGATGCTACCGCGCAAATGGCGTTGTTGCAATTTATGCAAGCCGGGAAAGCCAAAGTTGCTGTGCCCACAACGGTGCATTGCGACCATTTGATTCAGGCAAAGCTTGGTGCCGTGCCAGACCTTAAACGTGCCAATGACACCAGCAAAGAAGTATTCGACTTTTTGGCATCTGTTTCAAACAAATATGGTATTGGGTTCTGGAAACCCGGAGCCGGGATCATCCATCAGGTAGTGCTCGAAAATTATGCATTCCCGGGCGGAATGATGATTGGTACCGATTCGCATACGGTCAATGCAGGTGGATTGGGCATGGTGGCTATAGGTGTTGGAGGCGCTGATGCTGTGGATGTTATGGCAGGAATGGCCTGGGAATTGAAATTCCCTAAACTGATAGGCGTTAAACTAACGGGCAAGCTCAATGGTTGGACTTCTGCCAAAGATGTCATCTTGAAAGTCGCCGGAATCCTCACCGTAAAAGGAGGTACCGGAGCTATTGTGGAATACTTTGGCGAAGGCGCAAAAAATCTTTCTTGTACCGGAAAAGGTACAATCTGTAACATGGGCGCAGAAATTGGTGCCACAACTTCTACATTTGGTTATGATGAATCAATGGAGCGCTATTTGAGGGCCACCGATAGGGCAGAGATAGCCGATGAAGCAAACAAGATCCGTGAGTATCTCACCGGCGACCCCGAAGTGTACCAAAACCCCGAACAGTATTTTGACCAGCTTATAGAGATAGATCTCGACACTTTGCGCCCGCATTTAAATGGTCCCTTTACGCCCGATTTGGCAACACCGGTTGGCGAACTTGGGCCATTGGCAAAAGAAAAAGGCTGGCCCATTAAAGTGGATTGGGGACTCATTGGTTCTTGTACCAACAGTTCGTATGAAGATCTTACGCGTGCCGCATCCATAGCAAAACAGGCCGTTGACAAAAAAATCAAGGCAAAATCGGATTTCGGTATCAATCCCGGTTCAGAGCAGATTCGCTATACCGCAGAACGCGATGGCATTCTTAAGATTTTTGAGGATTTGGATGCGACGATTTTTACCAATGCCTGTGGGCCATGTATCGGTCAATGGGACCGTAGCGACCTGAAAGGTGATGAAAAGAATACCATAGTACATTCGTTTAACAGGAATTTCTCAAAACGTGCCGACGGCAACCCAAACACCCATGCATTTGTAGGATCGCCGGAAATGGTGGCGGCAATAGCCATAGCAGGCCGATTGGATTTTGACCCGGTCAACGACTACCTTATCAATGAAGATGGCGAAAAAGTAAAACTTGATGAACCTATGGGTATCGAATTGCCACCCAACGGGTTTGATGTCGAGGATGCCGGCTATGTAGAACCAATTGCCGATGGAAGCAAGGTAAATGTCGTTGTAAACCCACAATCGGAACGGTTGCATCTTCTGGAACCTTTTGTGCCGATCGGAAATCGCATAAATGGTGCTAAACTTCTCATCAAGGCATTTGGCAAATGCACTACAGACCATATTTCCATGGCCGGACCGTGGTTGCGTTATCGCGGGCATCTCGACAATATTTCTAACAACATGCTCATTGGCGCCGTGAATGCCTTCAATATGAAAACCAACTTTGTGAAAAATCAAATGACCGGTGATTATGATGGTGTGCCTAATGTTGCAAGAGCTTACAAAGCCAAGAACATCAAAACCATTGTTGTGGGAGACCATAATTACGGCGAAGGTTCTTCACGTGAGCATGCCGCTATGGAGCCAAGGCATTTGGGAGTAGCTGCGGTTTTGGTGAAATCCTTTGCACGTATCCATGAGACCAATCTCAAAAAGCAAGGAATGTTGGCGCTTACCTTTGCCAATGAAGCCGATTATGACCTTATTCAGGAAGATGATACCATCAATTTCCTGGATTTGGATCAGTTTGCTCCGGATAAACCTTTGATGATAGAGTTTGTCCACAGTGACGGCAGCAAAGACATTATCAAAACAAACCATTCGTATAACGTTTCCCAAATAGAATGGTTCAATGAAGGTTCTGCGCTCAACCTGATCAAAAAGGAAAATGCCGTATCATAATTCAAACATTTAATATTTCAGAGCTTCTGGCCATGCAAATGCCAGAAGCTTTTTTTATACCATGAAAATCTCAAAATCGCAGCGCAACAACATTCTGTTCTTTTTGTTCATTCTCATCATGATCATTCCGCAAACACGGACACCATTGCAGGTTCTGGTACATAAAGGTTTGGCGCAATTTGCACCTTCGGTGATTGCTGATGAAAAACGAGAAATACTGTCGGATTACAGCTGGATCCTTGCGGACGATAGTGGTGAACAGTTCGATTTTGAATCAGCAAAAGGCCGTGTTGTTGTCCTCAATTTTTGGGCCACGTGGTGTCCGCCCTGCGTAGCAGAAATGCCAAGTATCGCCCAATTGTACGCATCGTATAAGGACGAGGTTTTATTTCTGTTGGTCACTGACGAAAAGGACGAGATCATCGCTCGGTTCAAAGAGCGACACGGTTATACATTTCCCGTTTTCAGACCGTTAACAGCGTTGCCAAAAGGGCTTGAAGCAAGATCGATACCAAAAACCTACGTTATAGGCAAAGATGGAAGCATCGCCATAAACAAAACCGGTGCTGCAGATTGGGACAGCGACAAAGTGCAAAAAACGCTCCAATCGCTTTTGGGTCAAAACCAATGATAATAATTTTAGACAGGCAAAAGCTATTGTAGATGCTGTTGGATTGCATGTTTGTAGTCATTAATTTTTTGTTTTTTGATCCTATTTCCTGTGATATACAAAAAAAGGAAGGGTAGTGCTTTTTTTGGGATGGACCCATAATGCGCAAAAATCCAACAATTGCCTGGTGGGATAACAAATAGTAATCAATCAATTGCTATTTTGCAACGGCATTATGTAGCGGTAGAATACCTTTGAAAATACAGTGAAGTTTTGTGCGCACGAGAAGACTCGAACTTCCACATCCTAAACGGATACCAGCCCCTCAAGCTGGCGCGTCTACCAATTCCGCCACGTGCGCATTAGAACCCAAAAAAGATAAAAAAAAGCCAAGCAAACGCTTAACTTTTTTGTGACCCGGCTGGGGCTCGAACCCAGGACCCCAACATTAAAAGTGTTGTGCTCTACCAGCTGAGCTACCGAGTCTTTTGTTTAAGAGGGTGCAAATATAGAAACGATATATTTATTATCCAATCCTTTTTTTAAATTATATTTGTTTTTTTTGACAACCTCTTTTCCTGATGCATGATAATCAAAATATAACCCAAAAATCACGTATAATTTTGATGGGATATATGGGTTCCGGTAAGACCACCATTGGTTTGCAGCTCGCAAAGCATTTGAACTTCGATTTTGTAGATCTAGACCAGTATATTTCTGAAAAAGAAGTTTCTACGGTCCCAGAAATCTTTAAAAGTAAAGGCGAAATTTATTTCCGAAAGAAAGAAAGCCTTTACCTTAACGAAGTATTGCAGTTTGATAATGTTGTCATTGCACTTGGTGGTGGCACGCCTTGTTATGCCGGCAATATGGCTTTGGTAGCCTCCCAAGCAGGCGTTATGAGCCTATATCTTAAAGCTTCGATAGGTCTTCTTGCCGGTAGATTGTGGTCAGAGCGGGAGAGACGACCCTTGATATCCCATATTGATAAAAAGGAAGAACTTGTGGAGTTTATAGGTAAACACCTTTTTGAGCGATCACAGTTTTATAATCTTGCAGATGTCGTGGTCAGTATCGACGGAAGAAATCTTGACGAAATTGTCGAGATTATAGATAAACACTTATTTTAAATACGCTTCGTATTGTTTAGGTTGCAACACCACTTCTACGTGTTCGTTAAGTGAGGTAGAAAGGGAAATACCCTTAAAATCGGCCTTTACAGGAAATTTTTTATGATTTCGGTTTACCAGTACGGCAGTCTTGAACTGTTTTAGTGGCACCTCCAAAAAATGCTTAACACCATAGATCAAAGTACTCCCCGAATGGAGCACGTCATCTACCAGCACTATCGATTTGTCCTTGTAATCTTCTTTGTCAAGTGAGGTCGTTATGTCCGATAGCGGGTGTTTTTTGTCCATGCTCACTTTGCACAGTACAGACTTTATGTCCGAAATCTTATCGAGTTGGGCTTTTATAAGTTTGGCCAAGATAAAACCGTTGGCGTCAATACCGGCCAAGACGACTTCATTTTCATTGACATTGCTCTCATAGATTTGGTACGCAATGCGCCGGATCTTATGGGTTATTTCATCGTGGTTCAGTATGATGTGTTTTGCTGTTGCCATTGCCAATGCGTTTTTTCAAAGATATAGAGTCTGCCTCAATCGGCCTCATCATTTTCATAAAAATCATCAATATCCCTACGGTCTTTTTTTGTAGGTCGCCCCGTACCTTTCTTCCGGTAATAATCTTTGGCGTATTTTAGCATTTCAAGCGCCTTAAAAGCTTCTTTGGGTGTCGTATCAGTGCGGTAAATATCCACTAATTTTGCGCCGACTCTATTGGGAGGTATGTCATTGACCGTCAGTTGGAAATTGATCTGGTCCTTGCGCAGTTCAATTTTGTCTGATGGGTATATTTCCCTCCCGGGCTTCACCACTTGGCCATTGACCTTTACATGTCCCTTTTTGCAGGCTTCGGTTGCAATGTTCCGTGTCTTGTAGTACCTCAAGCACCAAAGTAACTTGTCAATCCTCATATTAAAAACCAAAAATCTGCGTTAACCTATTTGTGCAAAGTTATTATAATATCGTATCTTGCGCGAAAAAAAATAAGTAAAGATGAAATTGAAAACACTACGGTTTTTGCCACTTCTCATTTTGGTAATCGTTGCATCTTGTAACAGAGATGATGATAGTGATGATTTTGTTGTTGCCGACAGGGGAGAGCAACAAGTTATCGATAACGAATTGCTCGTTACATATTTGCAAACCCATTATTACAATGCCTCTACCTTTGAAACTCCCGGTGATTATCATATATCCGATATTATCATAACCGAACTGCCCAAAGATGATGATGGTAATTATTTGCCAATGCCCGATCCAGACCAGAATGCTCTATTAATCGATGCGGTAGAGACAAAAGTCGACACTTTTGCCGATACCAGATATGAATATTATGTTCTAAAATTGAATCATGGTGGTGGCCCATCGCCCCATTTTTGCGATATGGTTTATGTCAATTATTCCGGGATGCTTGAAGACCATGATGAATTTGACTCAACTGTAAATCCAGTCAACTTTGATATCATGAACTTAATACCGGGATGGAGTTACGTACTACCCGATTTTGGAACCGCAGAAAGCGTGGCAACAAATCCTGACGGTACGCTTTCTTATACAAATTATGGTCTTGGAGTTATGTTCCTGCCTTCTGGCTTGGGCTATTTTGCTTCTCCAAATGCAGGTATGAGCCTGTATTCTAACCTTATATTTAAATTTGAACTCTACCAGACAAAAGTGAATGACCATGATAATGACGGTGTGCCTACGTACATAGAAGATTTGAATGGCAATAAGTATGCTTTTGATGATGATACCGATAACGACTCTTCGCCCAACTTTTTGGATACCGATGATGATGGTGATGGGGTGTTGACAATCAACGAATTGGTACCTAATACCTACACTGTTGATACAAATTTGGGAGAAGAAGAACCTGTGCTAGGAGAAGGCGAATTTGAAAGAAGCAGAACTACAAATGCCGGGGTCATTACCATTAAGACCGTTAAAATTGTTGACACTACAGGCAATGGGATACCGGACTATTTAGATTCGAGTGTTACCATAAACTATAATGAATAAAAAAATCCGCCATCTGGCGGATTTTTCTTTATAACTTAAGGGATAAACTTAAGATCAATTGGTCAGGGCGGGTATCGAGCCTGCTCGTGACGTCCGAACCAAAGTTGTCGTTGATGAAGGTGGCCTCGTTTTCATTGAACCCCCTCTCGTATCTCAAATCGATGCCGATATTGTTGATATTGACTCCAATGCCAAAATGAAGCCCAATGCTGAAATTGTTTTCGATATCATCTATGGTTATACCGTCAAAATCGGCATCCACAATGTACTGGAGTGATGGCCCGGCAAAAACACTCAAAGGCCCAATGATTTTGGCACCAACCAATAACGGAGCATCAAACTTTTTCATGCTAAAATCCTCACTGTCGTACGTACTTTTTGTGGCAGTATACACCAATTCTGGTTTAAAGTAAATTTTGTTGCCGACTTTGGCAAAAATTCCCAAATGGTAGCCAATATTTCTGTCTGGATGTTTTGCGCTTGAGCCTATAGTTTCAAAATAATCGCCATTTCCATTGTAGTTGAGACCGCCTTTGATGCCAAAGCCGCTCCCGTTTTGAGCCTGCAATGCAAAACCTATCAATGCGGTCAGCATTACCGAGAAAACTATTTTTTTCATAATAATTGTTTTACAGATTTGATTATAATATCAAAAACGGTGTAAAACATCCATTATTTCCTTTTTATTACTTTTTTAACAGCTTCTATGATGGCTGCACTGTTCAGGCCGTACTTTTCCATAAGCTGTTCTGGCGTTCCAGATTCGCCAAATGTGTCTTTTGTGGCCACAAATTCTTGTGGTATTGGATGGTTTTCGACCAAAACCCTTGAAACACTCTCACCGAGCCCACCAAGATAGTTGTGTTCTTCGGCGGTGACAATGCAACCGGTTTTCCGTACCGATTTTAGGATGGCTTCGCCATCAAGTGGTTTAATGGTGTGTATGTTGATGACCTCGGCAGTAATACCTGCTTCGTGCAGTGATTTTGCAGCTTCGAGAGCTTCCCATACCAAATGTCCGGTGGCTACGATAGTTACGTCATTGCCTTCGGTAAGTTTTATGGCCTTCCCAATTTCAAACACTTGGTTCTCTGGCGTAAAGTTTGGAACGGCCGGTCTTCCAAAACGCAGATATACAGGCCCATGATGTTCGGCAATGGCAATGGTAGCTGCTTTGGTCTGGTTGTAGTCGCAAGTGTTGATGACGGTCATGCCGGGCAGCATTTTCATCAGACCGATATCTTCCAATATCTGGTGTGTTGCACCATCTTCGCCAAGGGTCAGCCCGGCGTGTGAAGCACAGATTTTTACATTTTTATCGGAGTAAGCAATGCTTTGGCGTATTTGGTCATATACACGTCCGGTCGAGAAATTGGCAAACGTGCCGGTAAAAGGGATTTTACCTCCTATGGTCAACCCGGCAGCGATGCCCATCATGTTGGCTTCGGCGATGCCCACCTGAAAAAAACGCTCCGGATGGTTCTTTTTGAAATCGTCCATTTTCAAAGAGCCGATAAGGTCTGCGCATAGCGCAACAACGTTTTCATTGGTTTGTCCTAAAACTGTCAAACCCGCTCCAAATCCTGAACGTGTGTCTTTGTTTCCTGTATTAGAATATGTTTTCATTTTTTTGTCCCCTATCTCCGCCAAACGGCGGAGGAACTCCTATTAGGGGTCAATAGGATTTTTTATGTTGATTTAATAGATTGCCGAAAGTTTAATAATCGCCCAAAGTTTCGGGATTTTGTGAAAGTGCCTTTTCCAATTGTTCGTCGTTTGGGGCTTTGCCGTGCCATGCGTGGGTGTACATCATAAAATCCACACCGTTGCCCATCACGGTTTTTAGCAATATACAGATAGGTTTACCTTTTCCGGTGAGTGATTTGGCAAAGGACATCCCTTTCAATATTTCTTCAACATTATTCCCTTGATTGATTTCGACCACTGTCCATCCAAAAGCTTCAAATTTCTCTTTCACATTTCCCATAGGCAGAACCACATCTGTTGGGCCATCTATTTGCTGACCGTTCAAATCCACGGTACAGACAAGGTTGTCCACATTGTTAGCAGCGGCATACATGATGGCCTCCCAGTTTTGGCCTTCTTGCAGTTCGCCATCGCCGTGCAGGCTATATACCAAGTGCGTATCTTTGTTGAGTTTTTTTGCCAAGGCGGCACCAATGGCGACCGACATACCTTGTCCGAGCGATCCCGAAGCCACACGAACTCCGGGCAAGCCTTCATGAGTGGTTGGGTGTCCTTGAAGGCGCGAGTCAATCTTCCTAAAGGTGTTCAGCTCTTCTACAGGGAAATAGCCACAGCGGGCAAGAACACTATAGAAAACAGGCGATATGTGCCCGTTGCTCAAGAAAAACAGGTCCTCGTCAATGCCGTCCATGTCAAAAGTAGCGTTTCGCTCCATGACCTCGTTGTAGAGCGCAACTAAAAATTCGGTACAACCCAAAGAACCACCGGGGTGGCCAGAATTTACCTTGTGTACCATCCTTAGGATATCGCGTCTTGTCTGGATAACCAAATCTTCCAAATGTTTTATGTCTGCCATAGTGTGACTGTTAGTTTTTTGTGTCGCAAAAATAAAGTTTTATGGCCCTTTGTCAAAAATGAACAACGCCCACTTATTAACGAATTGGTCGGTTTTGCTAACAATTTTTGTTTTTATTAAGGATGTTGCATTTAATGTTATTTATCTTTGCTCCTTATGAAATTTGAACTGATAACCACAGACCCAAAAAGCAAGGCAAGGGCGGGTGTAGTTACAACCGACCACGGGGTCATCGAAACGCCTATTTTTATGCCCGTAGGGACCGTAGGTTCCGTGAAAGGGGTGCACCAACGCGAGTTGAAAAACGATATAAACCCAGACATTATCCTCGGAAACACCTATCATCTTTATTTAAGACCCGGAACACACATTCTTGAGATGGCCGGAGGCTTGCACAAATTCATGAACTGGGATAGGAATATCCTCACGGATTCAGGGGGTTATCAGGTATATTCTTTGTCTGCCAATAGGAAAATCAAAGAAGAGGGTGTGAAGTTCAAGTCGCATATCGATGGCAGTTACCACTTTTTTACCCCGGAAAATGTGATGGAAATACAGCGTAGCATCGGTGCCGATATTATCATGGCTTTTGATGAATGTACGCCCTATCCTTGCGATTATCGCTATGCACAGCGCAGTATGCACATGACCCACCGTTGGTTGGACCGATGTGTGGCCCATTTGAAAAACGTGCCCGAAAAATATGGCTATGGCCAAACACTGTTTCCCATTGTTCAGGGAAGCACCTATAAGGACTTGAGGGAGCAATCGGCAGAATACATTGCCAATGTTGGTGCGAACGGCAATGCCATAGGTGGGCTTTCAGTGGGTGAACCGGTCGATGAAATGTATGCTGTGACCGAAGTTGTGACGGCCATTTTGCCCCAAGACAAGCCAAGGTATCTGATGGGCGTTGGTACACCGATAAATATTCTTGAAAACATTGCCCTGGGTATCGATATGTTTGATTGTGTTATGCCCACACGAAACGCAAGGAACGGAATGCTGTTTACCATCAACGGAACAATCAACATAAAAAACAAAAAATGGGAAGCTGATTTTTCGCCATTGGACGAAATGGGCATTACCTTTGCGGACATCGATTATACAAAAGCATATCTTAGGCATTTGTTTTCCGTTAACGAGCGCTTAGCGGCACAAATAGCTACCATCCACAACCTTGGGTTTTACCTGTGGCTGGTGAGAGAAGCGAGGAAGCATATTTTGGAAGGCGATTTTAGAGAATGGAAAGATAAAATGGTCAGACAGATGGATAATAGGATTTAGTACTGCGTCTTTAAACTGTCGGTGAGGTAGAAAATCGAAATTTTATATTTTATTTGCCGGTTAAATCCAGAAACATTTTAAAACCAAATAATAAAATCACTAACAAAGAACAACAAATTGAAAATTCTTGACTGGTACATAATCAAGCGATACCTTATCACTTTTGTGATGATGCTCTTGCTGTTCATCCCGATTGGCATCACGGTAAACCTTGCAGAAAAAATAGGCAAGATCCTTGAAAATGAGGTTCCATTTGGCGAGGTGGCTCTTTATTACCTGAATTTTACCATTTATTTTGCCAATTTGCTTTTTCCGTTGTTTTTGTTTTTGTCGGTTATTTGGTTTACCTCCAAGCTTGCCAACAACACAGAGATTGTAGCTTTTTTGAGCTCGGGGGTTTCGTATTTCAGGTTCATGCGGCCATACATCATTGGGGCTACCATTGTGGCAATTGCAGCATTGGTCCTGGGTTTATATTTGGCGCCAAAAGCGAGTAGGGGCTACAACCAGTTTATATACCAGCATCTTAAGAAAAGAAGCGCAGAACTCCAGACACATGATATTTATAGGCAGATCAATGAAAACGACTATATCTATGTGAGCAATTTTGACACCAAACAAAAAACAGGAAACAATTTTACTTACGAGCATTTTGAAGACAATAAACTGAAATACAAGATATTTGCTAATACCATATCCTTTTCTGAGGCTGACAGCACGTATCGGCTATTAAACTATGTAAAGCGCACCATTGGCGAACATACCGACATCATCGAATCGACACGGCGTGTGGACACCCTATTTACTTTTGACCTGGAAGATTTGACACCCGTGGAGTATATTGCCGAAACGCTTTCCTATACCGATCTCAACAATTTCATAGAAAAGGAAAAATCGAGAGGTTCTTCCAATATTGGGCGATATGAAGTGGTAAAATACAAAAAATGGAGTTTACCGGTATCCATTTTCATCCTTACGATTATTGCCGTAGCCGTTTCTTCTGTAAAACGAAGGGGAGGCATGGGAGTGAACCTTGCCATAGGTATTGCCATAGCGATGGTGTATGTGTTTTTTGACAAAGTTTTTGGCGTCATGGCCGAGCAGTCTAATTTTTCGCCCTTGGTAGCAGTGTGGTTCCCTAATGTAGTTTTTGGTATATTAGCGATCTATATGCTCTACAATGCCAGGCGTTAAACTAAAAAATTATCTCCATCTTCATTTTTTGGTATTTATTGCCGGTTTTACGGCCATACTCGGCGAACTTATTTCCATTGGCTCCATTTCATTGGTGTGGTACCGTATGGGCATTGCCACAATCCTGATGTACCTATATATAAAGATTACCGGGATTGACCTGATAACGAACAGAAATGCAATCATGGGCTTTTTTGGTGCCGGCATTATCATTGCTTTGCACTGGATCACATTTTTTGAGGCCATCAGGCAGTCCAACATTTCCATCACCTTGGCCATGTTTTCGACAGGTGCTTTTTTTGCTTCTTTCATTGAACCTTTGATATATAGAAAACCAGTGGTGGGGTACGAGATCTTTTTTGGTATCCTTGTGGTAATCGGTGTTTTCATGATTACCCAAAGTGAAATCCATCAGATTTACGGGATTGTTCTGGGAGTGGTCTCAGCGATGTTGTCAAGTCTTTTTGCGGTCATCAACGGCAAATTTATTGAGCGATACAATGCTACTGTCATTTCGTTTTACGAATTTATCAGCGGCGTCTTGTTCATTACCTTGTTCATCATCGCTTTTGGCAGTGGGTTTTCGGCATCGTTCTTTACACTTTCAGCCAATGATTGGATTTGGCTTTTTATCTTGGCTTCCATCTGTACTGCGTATGCTTTTATAGGTTCGGTAAAGGTTATGAAGCACATAAGTCCTTATACCGTGGTTCTTTCCTATAATTTGGAACCCGTTTACGGCATCTGTTTGGCATTGTGGCTTTTCCCGGAAACAGAAACTATGTCGGCCCAGTTTTATTACGGTGCTTTATTGATATTGTTGACCTTGTTCATGGATGCGGTCATAAAAAACTCAAAGCACTTTAAAAAGAAAAGTACAATACGGCACGGGTCAGATTAAATTTTTTATCTTTGTAAGCTAACTTATTTTTTAAACTAAAAATTTCGTATGGAATATTTAGAATTTGAGCTTCCTATCAAAGAGTTGGAAGACCAACTCGATAAATGTAAGATTATAGGGAAAGAAAGTGAAGTTGATGTTACCGAAACCTGTAAACAGATCGAGAAAAAACTCATTGCCACCAAAAAAGAAATTTACAAAAACCTAACCGCTTGGCAGCGTGTACAACTCTCTCGCCATCCCAACCGACCTTATACAACCGATTATATCAAGGCACTTTGTGGCGATTCATTTCTTGAATTGCACGGCGATAGGAACGTAAAGGATGATAAGGCCATGGTGGGCGGCCTTGGCAAAATTGGAGATCAAAGCTTCATGATCGTGGGCCAGCAAAAAGGATACAACACAAAGACCCGCCAGTACCGAAATTTTGGTATGTCCAATCCCGAAGGCTATCGCAAAGCCTTGAGATTGATGAAATCAGCTGAAAAATTCGGTATTCCTGTACTCACGTTTATAGATACGCCGGGCGCCTATCCGGGACTTGAAGCCGAAGAACGAGGGCAAGGCGAGGCCATTGCCAGGAACATTCTGGAAATGACAAGGCTCAAAGTACCTATTATTTGCGTTATCATCGGTGAAGGCGCTTCGGGTGGCGCATTGGGAATTGGTGTTGGCGACCGTGTGCTCATGCTCGAAAACACTTGGTATTCAGTAATATCTCCCGAATCTTGTTCTTCCATTTTGTGGCGGAGCTGGGAGTATAAGGAACAAGCCGCAGAAGCTCTAAAGCTAACTGCTCCCGATATGAAAAAGCAACATTTGGTCGATGATATCGTGAAAGAACCGCTTGGGGGCGCACACACTGATCGAGAAACCACCTTCTTGACCGTTCGCGATGCCATATTGAAATCTTATGAAGAGCTCCAAAAATTATCCCCAAAAGAATTGGTCAAAAAACGCATGGAAAAATATTCAAACATGGGCGTTTACAAAGGTTAATGCCCTAATTTTGTTATGATCGTGGAGACCGGCCCACCATGGGCCGGTTTCTTTTTTGCGTTATCAACAATATTTTTTATTTATTAACAGTTATTTTGTTGATGAACTGTTGAGATTGATCGGTTTGCTTTCAGTGGATTTTCTTTTCAATTTAGTTACTTTCGCAATTATGAAACAACCAAACCCCATACAAGGCTATAAAGTGGACAAAAGCGCAATCATTAGTTTGGAAAAAGGCAAAGTTCCTCCTCAAGCTATTGATTTAGAAGAAGTTGTTCTTGGAGCGATGATGATCGATAAAAAAGGTGTAGATGAAGTCATCGATATTTTGAGCCCCGACGCATTCTATAAAGAACAACACAGATATATTTTTGAAGCCATTTTCAAATTGTTCGAGAGCAGCGAGCCCATTGACTTATTAACCGTTTCAAGCCAGCTGAAAAAGGACGCCAAACTCGAACTGGCCGGGGGCGATTTTTACCTTATTTCTCTTACCCAAAGGGTGTCCTCATCGGCCCACATAGAGTTTCATGCAAGGATAATTCTCCAGAAATTTATCCAAAGGAGCCTAATCAAAATATCGAATGAAATTATTGAAGACGCTTTTGACGAGACCAAGGACGTCTTTGACCTATTGGACAATGCCGAAGCAAAGCTATATGAGGTAACACAGGGCAACATCAAAAAATCGACTGAAACGGCCCAGAGCCTTGTAATGCAGGCCAAACAGAAAATACAGGACATAGCCAACAAGGAAGGTTTGAGCGGTATCCCGTCTGGATTTCATAGGTTGGATAAATTAACATCTGGATGGCAGGAAAGCGACCTGATAATAGTGGCGGCACGGCCGGGTATGGGAAAAACAGCATTGACATTAACTATGGCGAGAAACATCGCCGTAAACCAAAATATCCCGGTGGCATTTTTCTCTTTGGAAATGTCATCGGTTCAGCTCATCACTCGTTTGATATCGAGCGAAACGGGTCTTTCTTCAGAAAAACTCCGTACAGGAAAACTCGAAAAACACGAATGGGAACAGCTTAACGTCAAAGTTAAAGCCCTTGAAAAGGCACCATTGTATATTGATGACACAGCGTCACTTTCCATTTTTGACCTTCGTGCCAAAGCAAGGCGATTGTCTTCGCAGTACGGCATTAAGTTGATCGTCATCGATTACCTACAGTTGATGACTGCCGGTGGTGGCCAAAAAGGTGGCAACCGTGAACAGGAAATATCGACCATTTCGCGAAACCTCAAGGCCTTGGCCAAAGAATTGAGCGTTCCGGTCATTGCGCTATCGCAATTGTCACGTGCCGTTGAAACACGTGGTGGTTCCAAGCGTCCGCTTCTGTCAGACCTTCGTGAGTCAGGAGCCATCGAGCAGGATGCTGATATCGTGTCGTTTATATACCGTCCGGAATACTACAAAATCGATGAGTGGGACGATGAAGAGCGTACCCCGACCGAAGGTCAAGCCGAATTTATCGTGGCCAAGCACCGTAACGGAGGCCTGGAAAACATCCGACTGAAATTTATCGGAAATCTCGGTAAGTTCGATAACCTTGACGAGTTTGATACGCCTTTTGGTGAATTTCACAGTAAGATGAACACGGCGGATAATGACGATACCTTTAAGCCTATCAACTATCATCCATCTCCAGATCAAGCTTTTGATGCACCCGAGCAAAGTGATGATGACAGTGATTTGCCGTATTGATGATTAATTATGTAATCTGAAAGACTATAAAATTAAGTTTTTGTAGATCGTTTTTCACTGCCATGTGCTCGATAAAGTTACCTGCTTTCGATCCACTTCCTCGCATTCACAAAGGCTTCCAACCAAGGCGAAACTTCATCTTTTCTGTCCTTTGGATAATGTGCCCAGTTCCATGGAAACGTTGAACGTTCAATATGTGGCATGGTTACCAGGTGACGTCCGGTTTTATCGCACATCATGGCGGTATTGTAATCGGAACCATTGGGATTGTGTGGATAATCAGAGTATGCGTATTTGGCTACAATGTGATAGTTGTTTTCCGGTAGGGGCAAATTAAATTTCCCTTCGCCATGACTTATCCAGACACCAAGCGTTGCACCTTCAAGGCTTGACAACATCACCGAATTGTTTTTCTGAACAGTGACCGATGTAAATGCACTTTCGTGCTTGTTCGAATCATTGTGCACCATTTTTCCATGGATTTCATGATCGGGGTTGATGAGCTCGAGTTCCATCCACAATTGGCAGCCGTTGCAAATCCCGACAGACAAGGTGTCTTCGCGTTTAAAGAAGTTTTTCAATGCCATATTTGCTTTTTCGTTGTACAAAAATGCACCGGCCCAACCTTTGGCAGAACCCAACACGTCTGAATTTGAAAACCCACCAACAGCACCTATAAACTGAATGTCTTCCAGCGTTTCACGTCCCGAAATCAAATCGGTCATGTGTACGTCTTTTACGTCAAAACCGGCAAGATACATGGCATTTGCCATTTCGCGTTCAGAGTTGCTGCCTTTTTCGCGGATGATGGCGGCTTTGGGACGAGATCCTTGGGCTGCTCTCGAAATATCGGACGATTGACCAGTGAAACGAATTGGGAAACTATACTGTAAAGGTTGATGTTTGTAATTTTCAAAGCGAACACTTGCCAAGCCATTGGCAGTTTGTTTGCTGTCAAGCAAATAAGAGGTTTTGTACCACATATCGCGCAAGCGAGAAATGGTCATGGTAAACACTTCATTGTGGTTGATAATATTCAAAACATCGTCATGGGTTACTTTTCCTATGTTGCAATACTCAATACCCGCTTGGGATAATGTGTTTTCAATGGTTTTGTCTGCTTGCTTATCGGCTTGAAATACAATGCCGGCATTTTCGCCGAACAATAATTTAAAGCTGTCTTTTTTGCCAATGTTGGTCAGGTCCAAATCGGCGCCGAGTTGGTTGTCGGCAAAACAAAGTTCCAACAATGTTGTGATTAATCCACCGGATGCAACGTCGTGTCCTGCAACTATTTTACCGTCTTTTATTAAGTGTTGAATGGTATTAAATACAGTTTTTACATAATCTGCATCAAGTACGTTGGGTGCATCGTTTCCTATTTTATTGAGGATTTGGGCAAATGAGCTTCCGCCTAATTTAAAATCATCTTTGGAAATGTTGATGTAGTAAATACTACCTGCATTTTTTTGTAAAACTGGCTCTATAACTTTGGTAATGGCATCACAATGTGCCGCAGCCGAAATTATGACAGTTCCGGGCGCAATCACATCTCCCTCGGGATATTTTTGCTTCATGGACAACGAATCTTTCCCTGTAGGAACATTGATGCCCAATGCAATGGCAAAATCTGAAACGGCTTTCACCGCTTCGTACAAACGCGCATCTTCGCCTTCGTTTTTGCATGGCCACATCCAGTTGGCAGATAGCGATACACTTTGCAATCCGTCTTTTAGCGGTGCCCAGACAATGTTTGTCAAAGCTTCGGTAATGGCATTACGGCTTCCGGCAACAGGGTTGATCAATCCCGAAATAGGCGAGTGCCCAACCGATGTGGCGATACCGTCTTTTCCGGCATAATCCAATGCCATGACTCCTACGTTGTTTAATGGCAATTGCAGCGAGCCGGCGCATTGTTGTTTTGCAACTTTTCCGCCCACGCATCTATCAACTTTATTGGTGAGCCAGTCTTTACAGGCTACTGCTTCGAGTTGAAGTACACTATCCAAATAATCGTAAAATTTATCGCGGTTGAAAGATATTTCAGAATAGGTTCTTTTAACCGAAGTATCGATCATGACGGTTTTTGGCGAGCTTCCAAACATATCTTCCAAATCAAAATCCATAGGTTTGTTGCCTTTTTGTTTTGATTGGAACGTAAACCTATGATTTCCTGTTACATCGCCTACGGTGTACATGGGCGAACGCTCACGGTCGGCAATTTTTTGCAAGGCGTCAATGTGTTTTTCGGCAATGACCAAGCCCATACGTTCTTGGCTTTCGTTGCCTATAATTTCTTTGTCGGACAAAGTTGGGTCGCCTACGGGCAAGGCATCAAGATTGATGAGCCCGCCAGTTTCTTCAACCAGTTCGCTCAAGCAGTTGAGATGTCCGCCTGCACCGTGGTCGTGTATGGAAACAATATGGTTCTCATTGCTTTCTACCATACCACGTATGGTATTTGCGGCACGTTTTTGCATTTCAGGATTGGAACGCTGTACGGCATTAAGTTCGATTCCTGTTGAAAATTGCCCGGTGTCGGCACTTGAAACGGCTGCACCACCCATACCAATCCTGTAATTTTCGCCGCCAAGAATCACGATTTTATCCCCCGTTTTGGGTTGATCTTTTTTTGCTTGGTCGGCTTTGCCGTAACCGATGCCGCCTGCTTGCATGATAACTTTGTCAAATCCTAATCTGTGTGGTTTTGAGGCTCCTTCGGTTGAATTTTCTTGATGTTCAAAAGTCAAAACCGAACCGGCAATGAGCGGTTGCCCGAATTTGTTCCCAAAATCAGAAGCACCGTTGGAAGCTTTGATTAAAATATCCATAGGTGTTTGATACAGCCATTTGCGTTCAGTGAAAGCGTTTTCCCACTCGCGATTGTTTTCCAATCGGGAATAGGATGTCATGTAAACAGCAGTTCCGGCTAACGGTATCGAGCCTTTTCCGCCTGCAAGCCTGTCGCGTATTTCGCCGCCCGAACCGGTTGCAGCTCCGTTAAAAGGCTCGACGGTTGTTGGAAAATTGTGAGTTTCGGCTTTTAACGAAATGACAGATTCAAAGGGTATTGTTGTGTAAAACTCGGGAATATCGGCTCGCTTGGGTGCAAATTGTTCCACAACCGGACCTTGAATAAATGCAACATTGTCTTTATATGCCGAAACAATAGAATTAGGATGTGTTTCTGACGTTTTTTTGATAAGTTTAAAAAGCGATGTAGGTTGCTCTTGACCGTCGATGACAAATGTACCGTTGAAAATTTTGTGGCGGCAATGCTCTGAATTTACCTGTGAAAACCCGAACACTTCAGAATCTGTAAGCGGACGACCAATTTTCCTTGAAACATTTTCCAGATAATTTATTTCTTCAACGCTCAATGCCAAACCTTGTTGCTCGTTGTAGTCAGCAACATTTTCAATTTGGAGTATTGGTTCGGGTTGTATGTTGATGGTAAACGACTCTTGATGCAAGCCGTTGTATTTTTCGAAAATCATCGGGTCATGATCGTTGAATGTTTCCTGGACGGCATTAAATTCTTCAATTCTGATAATGCCCGAAATGCCCATATTTTGAGTGATTTCCACAGCATTGGTACTCCAGGGTGTAATCATTGCGGCACGCGGACCTATAAAAAAAGCGTCTAAAGACGCTGCATTTATTTTTGGTTGGTTGCCGAAAAGCCATACCAATTTTGCAATGGTTTCGGTTGATAATTCTTTTGTTGCTTGAACAGCATAAATCTTGCTGTTTTGGTTTCCAAAGAAATGGATCATCGGGTGTATGTTAGCGTTGTGTACTGAAAGTGCAAAAGTACGTATTTTTGTTCATTGCCCGTACCACTTATTACGAAAATTGCGTCCCTTTCTATTGAATTGTTTACAAACTATTTCCAAGGGATGAACACGCCTCGATAGACTTAAAATCGTATGGCCGAGCCTTCCAGCGCCACATCGGCTGTTGCCCAAGAAGCTTGGAACAGTTTTTCTGTTTCTTTTTGTTTGGTAAGGCTGTTCAGTCCTCGATAGGCTTCTGTCAATCCATGCAATGCCCAGCCGTTTTTTGGAAAGTGTTTGAGGTCTTGCAGGTACGTTTCCACTGCATCTTCAAAGTACTTGGCTTTCAATTGGATATTTCCTAAATTGTGTCTTACAGAAAAGAACCAATCAGGTGGTTCGTTATAGTTTAGGGCATCTTCGATGGCAATGGCTTCTTTCAATAATGCAATACTATCGTCAAAATTGTTTTCACTTGCCAGGATTTCTGCCTTTAGGACTTTGTTGGCTATTTGTACCAAGTCAAGAACTGAATTGATTCCCCAAATGGTTATGTCTTTAAGGGTATCATTTTTTGTAATTTCTTCCAAAGTATGTAATTCGCTTTTGGCAGTTAGGAGATTTCCTTTCCCTAAGTTTGCCATGCCTTTGGCATAATGGAGCATGGCTGTTGGATAGTCAAATTCTGGCGTTTCATTTGTAAGTGCAAGGATATCATCCCATTTTCCAAATTTGACATATACATAATAAGGAATGGAGTAATAATGCTGTAAAGTGCTCCATCCAGGATCGCCCATAAGTTGTCTATGGGTGTTTTTTTGGAGCGCATTAGCGGCATGGATAGCCCATTTGCTATTGCCTTCAAGAGTTGCGGTTGCAGCCATGAAATGCTGGTTGTGGGGGTAGTATGTTAGTGGGTATGCGCCCTGGGCATGACAGGAAGTTATGTAGGCGCTGTCCACTTTTGCGGCTTGTATGTTGGCAAGCGTACCTTTATGGTAATCGCCTGTACGTATGTATATGTGAGAAGGCATATGAACTAAATGTCCTGAATTTTTGGAAAGTCCTTCATCGAACATTTGGGCGCTTTTCAAGGCACGGTTTGGTGTACTTGAAGCTTCTACCGCGTGAATGTAAAAGTGATGCGCACCTATATGTTTTGGATTTAGGTCTAGCACATTTTCCAGAATGGCAATTATTTCCGGGGTCCATTCTTTTTCGTTGCCGTCTTTGTCCTGTAAATCCCACGGATGCAGGTTCATCAAGGACTCTGCATATAGGACACCTATATCACCATCTTTGGGGTATTTGGCATAAAGTGATTTCAAGGCGTCGGCATAAGCCAAATCCAACGCATGTCGATCTTCTATTGCTTTTTTGACATAGCGTTTGGAGAGTGCATCAATCAAATCTTTTTCTTTATCTGTTGCGTTGTTTTTGGAAAGTTCTATGGCTTTTTGGATAGCGAGATAGGCGCGTTCGTAATTGTCGCTCTCCATCCCGGCATTGTAATTAGGTCCAAGGACGTATGCAAATCCCCAAAAAGCCATGGGACAATTTGGATCGATTTTGGTAGCGTAATGAAATGAACGTGCGGCTTCGGCATGGTTGAAACCATACGCCAGAACCATCCCTTGGTCAAAATAACGCTGTACCAAAGTGTCATTAGTTGTAATGGGGAAATGGTAATTGCCGAGGCCATCAAACAAAGGGGCTTTGCTGTCGGATGCATACCATGCTTTGTCTGTCGTCACGGGAGCACAGGACATTTGAGAGGTTATTGTAGGTGTTTTGTCCTCTTTGGACACTTTCTGTTTACAACCCGATAGCGCAGTGATTGTACATATCAAAAATAGAATCGTTTGTTTCATTTTGAATGCTTTTTTGGGTTGGATGCACTAAATTAGAAAAAAAATAAATATGAAAGCGCAAGTAATTAATTTTTAATAAATTGCCAACATAGAATCAAAAAAAATCAGATGAAAGTTGGTTTGAGACATAGGGGATGGTCATTTTTCAAAAAAAACGTTAAGCGTCTGTCCCAAAAAGGATATTTTGAGCATAAACAAAATAATGATCAGGTATTTTGATATTCGATGATTATTCATCTTGAAAGACTTGTGTTTATTTAACTATCAGTTGCTTATCAATATATTTGATCCGTTATGGAAAAGGTTCACGTATTTTATCGCATTAGCATTACAGCATATTTTAGAATTTAATCACCACAAATAAGAGCCAGCTATATAAGTGGTTAATAAAATGGAGGAATGATGCGACAGAAAACAATATGATCGCTGCCAGAAGGATCTTCGAAGAAAGATAAAGTACCACAAAATATAAATTTCTACAGAAAAGGATCTGCTATAAATATTGAGAACCGATGAAACCTTATCGGTTGAATTAAAACATTTGCATATCAGTTAAAAAATCCTATTTTTGCTTTAAAGGTTTTTGACACTAAATGAAGCATTAGGTTTTCGGTCAAAAGTAAACTTTGGTTTACAGGTTTCTAAAAAAAAATAATCAAAACCTGCCTTTATAAACCTATAAAATGGACGCAGACCCGTTTTTATCCCTTTTCTTTGGACCAGGAGTTCCCGGTGGAGGAATCATTGACCACGAAATATCTACCTGGAAACTATTTTTGACCATTTTTTTGGTGTTTTTGAACGGCTTTTTTGTTGCCGCTGAATTTGCCATCGTAAAAATCCGCTCCTCGCAGATAGATGTAAGAACCGACCTGAATCCCGGTATTGCCAAAACAGCCAAAACCATTGTCAACAATCTGGATGCATATCTTGCTGCTACCCAATTGGGTATCACTCTGGCTTCGCTTGGGTTGGGTTGGGTTGGAGAAGGTGCTGTCGCCCCGATTGTGGTCAAAGTATTTGATTTACTTGGTCTTACAGGGCCAGAATGGGTAGCCATTGCAAACAACAGTGCCATTTGGATTGCTTTTGCGGTTATTACCGTATTGCACATTGTGTTTGGCGAGCTGGCACCAAAATCATTGGCCATCCGTTATCCCACAAATACGACCTTTTCTATAGCCTGGCCGCTGCGTATTTTTTATGTACTGTTCCGTCCGGTCATCTGGACAATGAACGGGTTGGCCAATTTCATCTTAAAACTCATCGGTATCAAACCCATTCACGGATCTGAAATCCATTCGGAGGAAGAGTTGAAAATGATCATTTCCGAAAGTCAGGAAGGCGGTGCGATAGAGCAGACCGAACGCGACCTGATACAGAATGTGTTTGAATTTGACGATCGCAGGGTCAACAATATCCAGACCTTGCGTAAGAATGTATCAGCGGTAGAGATCGGCATGCCCGTGAGGGAGGCGATAGACTTTACCATAAATGAAGGCTATTCGCGATATCCGGTTTATGAGGATTCTTTGGACAACATCAAAGGAATTTTTTATACCAAAGACCTTGTAAAGTTGACGCTCGATAATCCCAAAGAAACGAGTTTTGTGGGCATACTCCGAAAACCCTTGTTTATATCTGAAAGCTCCAAGATCAAAAATTTATTGAAAATGTTCCAGAAAAAGCGCATCCAAATGGCGGTCGTTACCAACGAAATCGGGGAACTGACCGGAATTGTGAGCATGGAGGACATCCTTGAAGAACTTGTGGGCGAGATACAGGACGAATACGATAACGAAGACCCGATCGTCATCAATCTTGGCGAAGGTGTTTTTTCGGTCAATGCGCACAGTAACCTCTCGGACATCAACCGCTATTTGCCCTTTCGTTTTGAAGAAAGTGAACATTACGATACCCTTTCCGGGCTATTGGCAGAAACCTTTCCTGAACGTGAACTCAAAGCAGGCGATGTTTTGGATTTGGACCATTATCAGGTGCGAATCATTAAAATGTACCGAAATTCCGTGGAGCGTGCCGAACTGACACTCATAAATGTGTCTGGCGAAGAGACCGAAAGTGAATAAATGGGTTGACCGTACCCCGGAAAAATACTGCTTCTTCACCATTTTACATTTGGCGTTTTAACAAAGCTGCCCTAACCCTTTTTTTGGTTCAAAGCGTACAAGTAATTAATTTTTAACAAATTGATGCCATCGAGCCAAAAAATCAATACATTTAGGAGGTTTGAGCCACAATAGTTGTTGTTATGCCAAAAAAATATCTTATCGCATTTGCGTTTTTATCGCAAGCGTTCTTTGGCTTTTCCCAAAGCGAGAGATACATCGACAGCCTTCAGCAAGCCATTAAACTTGAAAAGGTTGACACAATTCGATGTCAAAAATTAATTTATGCAGGTACATATCTAATGTATTCACAACCAGAAGAGGCCTTGAAATATGCTCGACAAGCGGTAGAAATTGCCCGAAAAAGTAATTATACCAAGGGCGAGGGTGAAGCTCTACAACTGATTGGTGGAATTTTTACCATGAAGGGAAACAGTGTGTATGGATTGGATTATTTTCTACAAGGGTTAAGGAAAATTGAGGAAGGCGGAACTGCTGTTGAGATTGGTGAAGCTTTGTCTTTGGTTGGATATGCTTACTATAGGCAGGGAGACTACAAAAAATATTTGGAATACATGCACAAGGCTCTAAAGATTGCCCAACGAGCGAATTCAGATTATTTAAAATTTTTTACGATAGCCAATATTGGAGATGGTTATGAACGAATGGATCAACTGGATTCTGCAGCTTATTATGTGAGTTTGGCGCAACAAATTACTTCTGAAATGAAATATAAAGTTAATGTTGCTCTTCTGAATAATATCACTGGAAATATTTACCGAAAAAGAGGTAAATTTTCCTTGGCATTGGAGTATTATAGACAGTCTGCTCCTTTTCTTGAAACTAATAAAATAGATGAACCTCTAATAGAAACTTATCTCGGAATGTCAAAAAGTTTCTATGGACTGAACCAAATAGATTCTGCATTGCATTACTCCAAAAAAGCCTTGAAGATTTCCCAAAATGGGGCTTTTACCCAAGAGTCATTGAAACGAGCCAGTTCATTACCGATTACTACATAAAAGAAAACAATGTAGATAGTGCTTATGTGCACCAACGAATTTTGATTCAGGCAAAAGACAGCCTTTTCAGCCAAGATAAAATTGCCCAAATACAGCCTTGAGCTTTGAAGAAGCCATGCGACAGCAGGACATCGCCTTGGCAAAAGAAAAGGAAGCAGAAGAACGAAAGACTAACATACAATACGGCATCGTAGCCATCGGTCTGGTGTGTCTTTTGGTGGTTTTCCTGTTGTTGAGCAATAGCGTCATCATCAACGAAAAGTGGATACGCTTTTTGGGCATTTTGGGTCTGTTGCTGGTCTTTGAGTTCCTGAACTTGATTTTTCATGGCTTCATTGCAAAAATCACGCACCATTCGCCCATTTGGATGTTGTTGATTATGGTGGCACTTGCCTCGGTACTCATTCCGTTTCACCATAAGATAGAGCATTGGGTCAGTGACAAGGTTGTGGCAAAAAACAAGCGGACACGAATTGCCGCGGCAAAGCGTACGTTGGAAAAACTGGAAGGCACGGCTGATGTTGGGCAAAATCCCGAAAACGATGAACCATAAAAAAAGCGACTTGTAAAAGCCGCTTTTCTATTATTGTTTTAACAGTTTTTTACTGATGGTCTGGTTGTCCTGTGTAAGCCTTATGATATAAATTCCGGCGCTCAATCCATCCAATTGTAGAACTTGTGAATCTTGGATGGCGGTTTCGAACACTTTTTTTCCAAGAACAGAATAGATTTCAATCACCGTATGCATTTCTCTGCCCAAATTTATGTACAGTCTGTCATTTACTGGATTAGGGTATAATTTGATGAGCGATAAGCTATTGTCATCGAAGCCCAAGTTGCTGTAACAGGTCCAAGTGAGATCGTCAAAAACCACACGATTGGTCGCTGTGCTGTTTCCATCAATAGTGATACTCACGTTTCCTTCAATATTGATATCTGGAATGGTTACGGTCTGTTCAACATCTTGGTCGCCGTAGGCAATGGTGCCAACGACGGTACCATTTACATTTAGGTTGAACGTACCGCTTGAACCACCAAACACCCGCTTGGTCTTAACGCTAAACGTACCTATACCGTCAGTTATGGTAGGTGCGGTCAGAACGCCGTTTCTTATGGTAATGGCTTTGTCGTTCAAGGTCTGATCGGTTCTTGCATCGGTAGCGCTCCATGGCAAGCCGTTGTCGCCTGTCCAGTTTACGTCGCCATATGAACTTGATGTGGAGGCAAAGTTGGTAAAAGTTTCTGCAACACATTCAGACCCACTGGCACCGGCTTCGGTTGTGGTGCCATCCACCGGATTGCTTTGGGCAGACATATTATTGGCTGCATCTTTAGCTAAAACTGTAAAGGTATAGGTGGTTTCTGGTTCCAGATTGATGACCGTTGCCGAGTTGGTTGTAGAATTAGAATTATAGGTGCCATCAACAAAGATGTCGTAGGACGCAACCGCAATATTGTCTGTTGATGGATCCCAAGCTAATGAAATGCTTGTTGGATATTCGTTGGTCACGACCAAATTGGTAGGGATGCTCGGTGCTTCGGTATCCGGTTCAGGATTCCATATCAACTGTGCGAATTCTGGGTGGTCGATGAATGGGTTTCGGTTGTTTTGATGGCTAAAAACTGCGTTGTTCCTATCTATTTCCTTTTGTGATACGGGATCGTTCAAGTGCCAGGTCATTAGAATATTCAAAAACGGGTCTGCCAAAACCTTGTCGGAGCTGCCGTCGAACATGGCATAGGCCGACCAAGAAGCTACTTGGTTTTGATAGCGAGTCGCAAAATAGAAATAAATACGTGCAATATCGCCTTTAAATTCATCAATAGGTTCAAACACAATCCCGGTATAGCCGGCAGAGTACCCGCTGTTAAGATTGTTGCCTAATTTTGAACCATTCATGGTTGGGTTGGAAATACCGCTTTGGTTTACCAATGTCCCAGCCACGCCATAAGGGTAATTGCTTCTAAAGCCGTTGACACGACCATCGGTAGGGACTACTTGGTGGCCATCGTTCCGCATTGGTGATGCATCTCCAAATGCCGATTGCGGGATGACGTGTTCTTTGTTGTAGCAATCTCCCTCGCTGTTGTAGTTGCCACATTCATCTTCGCCAAAGGTGTAATTATAAGGATCTGTACCGTTAGGGTTTTCAGAATAGATATCCAAAATGGTACCGTCGTTTTCGTAATAATAGTCCAAATCGCTTAAAGCATACAAATTATCAAGTGCGTTGTAGCCCCTATCGATCGCAATATACTCATTGGGCAGACCGTCATTGTTGTTATCGATTATGCGCATTAGTTGTGTTTTCAAAGTGTAACCGGTTCCGGTAGCTGTACTGTAGTAACCGGTAGGAATTTGACCCAATGCAACTGTCGTGGCCAATAATGCAGCAAAAAAGGAAATGTTCTTCATGTGTGTCAATTATTATTTTTCTTAAGTAATGCCATATAAAATCCGTCATAACCGGAAACGTGCGATAAAATCTTTTTGTCTTTGACAAATGTAAATTCTTTTCCCGAAGTGCTTGCCAAGAAACGCTCTATTTGTTTTTGGTTTTCTGATGGAAGTACAGAACAGGTAGCATAAACCATTTGACCTCCGGGTTTTACCATTTTTGAGTACTGTTGGAGGATATCCTGTTGAGTTGCCCTGACCGAATTTAAAAATTCAGGTTGGAGTTTCCATTTGGCGTCCGGGTTTCTTCTCAATATTCCAAGACCGGAGCATGGGGCATCTATCAAGACCCGATCCATTTTGTCATAAAGCTTTTTTATGACCTTTGTAGAATCAATATGCCTGGTTTCTATATTGAAAGCACCGTTGCGCTTGGCTCGTCGTTTCAGTTCATTTAATTTGTTGGCATAGATGTCCATTGCGATGATCTGGCCTTTGTTTTGCATCAATGCTGCCAAGTGTAACGCTTTTCCTCCTGCACCCGCACAGGCGTCGGCTATGCGCATACCTGGCGCAACTTCCAGAAATTCTGCCACCAATTGCGAGGAAGCATCTTGCACCTCAAAAAGGCCGTTTTTGAACTGTTCGGTCAAGAAAACGTTCGTGCGCTCTTTGAGCTTTAATGCTTCGGGATAGTCCTTGAGCGTTTCGGTTTCGATACCTGCGTCATAAAGTTCGTTTTGGAGCTGTTCGCGAGTGATCTTTAAAGTGTTTACCCTCAATATGACATCGGCTTGTTGGTTGAGTGAAGCGATTTCTTTTGCCCATATAGTTTCGCCCAGCTCGCTAGCTCCAAGCTCATCCAGCCAGTCTGGGATGGATTCCCGATAGATTCTGACTTTTGAGAGTTCGTCAAATCGCCCTTTGATTTTTCGGGTTGGCGTGTTTTGAAAATAGGGCCAATCGGGCAATTTGATACCCCTCAACGTGGCCCAAACCGCAAACATGCGCCAAAGGTTGTCCCTGTCAAAAGGTTCTTTTACCTCGGCGATTTCGGCATATAAGCGTTTCCAGCGAACAATGTCATACACCGTTTCAGCCACAAATGCCCTGTCGCGTGCGCCCCAACGTTTGTCGCGTTTCAATAATTGTTGTATCACTTTATCGGCGTATTGGCCATCATTGAAAATGAGCATCAATCCGTCAATAACCGAAAAACATAGGTTTCTGTGTAGGCGCATCTAAAAAAAAATTAGCCTGCAAAGTTAAGCGAAATGTTACCAAATCACGAACATTTTATACTTTTAACTCTAAATAAAGTATCTTTCGCCAAAATTTGGAAGGTATGAAGTATTTGATGATTGTGTTTTTGGCAATTGGTACGGTTTCCTGTAAACAGGATAACCAGACAGGCGTTCGATCCTACGCTTTTGTTACAGTGGAGGATATTTATGTCGATTCTGTTTTGAGTATCAGGGCGATAGAAATTTTGAACGACAAAAGCCTCGCCTTTGCGGCCAACAACGGTGTTTTTGGTCTGTTTAATCCCACGTCGGAAAAATGGATGGCTTCGGAACAAAAACATGACTCATTGAGTTTACAGTTCCGTTCTGTGGCCCATACGTCAACCGATTTTTTTATGTTGGGTGTTGGCAATCCGGCGTTGCTATACAAAACGGGCGATGAAGGTGTTATGGAACTGGTATATAAAGAAGTTCATGAGAAGGTGTTCTATGATTCCATGGCATTTTGGAACGATAATGAAGGTATTGCAATTGGTGATACCACAACCGAATGTTTGAGCATTATCGTTACAAGAGATGGTGGCCAATCTTGGTCAAAACTTTCTTGTGATATTTTGCCCAAAGGAATGGCAAATGAAGGCGCTTTTGCGGCCAGCAATACCAACATTGCCATAGTGGGCGATAAAACTTGGATTGGAACAACAGCCGGCAGGGTTTATTTTTCGCCCGATAAAGGGAAATCTTGGAAAGTGTTTGATACGCCCATCGTCAAAGAAAGTGATACAGAAGGCATTTATTCCATTGTATTTTACGATGATCTAAACGGTTTTGCCATAGGGGGCGATTATACCGATCCCAATGCAAATTCAGCCAATAAGATAAGGACCAAAGATGGCGGGAAGACTTGGGAAGTGGTATCTGACAATCAGGAGCCGGGATACAGAAGTTGCGTACAATATGTACCGGGAAGTAATGCCAACAGTTTGGTGGCAATAGGTTTTAAAGGGATTGATTTTTCAAATGATAAAGGTACTACTTGGAAACATTTGAGCGACGAGGGTTTTTACACGATTCGTTTTTTCAATGACAGCACAGCCTATGCAGCGGGTAGCGGTAGGATTTCAAAGCTTGTTTTTTCGGAATAGAGCAATAAGTGACGGTTATTTTTTTTCTTTTCGTTTTTTAAACTCGGCAAAGATTTGTCGCTTGAAATCTTCTTCGGATTTTTGAAGGAGCAAGACCTTTTTTGCAGAAACGACTGTTAGGAGGTCTTTGTAATAATCATTCTTGAGCTTATTATTTTCTTCTTCAATTTTAAGTAGGTCGTTCAGTAACTTTTTGGCTTCTGCATCAGTAAGGTCGTTGTCAATCTGCTTTAGTTTTTCCTTTTCGTTGATGATTAGATTGCGACGTTTTTCTTCAAAGCCATTGAAGATGGGCCAGAATTTTTGGGCTTCGGACTGTGAGAGGTTCAGTCGTTCGGTAATGAAGGCCACTTTTAGTGACTTGATGTGTTCTATGTGGTTTTTATCTTGTGAAAAGCCATTGAAGGCCATCAAAAAAAATAATGCAATGGTCAATGTTCTCATGGTTCTGATATTAAGTGTTCAAGATCGGAATCTTGTAATAAGTATTCTTCTATGTATGTTTGATCAATGGTGTTATTAAAAAAGTAGGAGGTGTTGAGGCTGTTGGGCACAAAAAATTGCGAGAGGTCATGGGTGCTCAAGCCTTCGGTCATCAAATAGTTTTCAATGGAAGCAGTTTCAAGCTCTGCAAATGTCAAGGAGCGCTGGTTGCCAAAAAACACATTGAAGGCCAGTATTAGGCTTGCCGCAATGCCCGATATGTAAGCGATTTTTTTCCAGTGGAAAAGAGGAATGGTTTTCGGTTCGCTATGTTGTGTTGCGGTTTTGGCAAGTGTGTGTTCCAGTTGGTCAAAGTAACCTTGTGGCACGCCAAAACCATGCTCTGTCACTTTTTCGGAAAGATCCCGTGACTTTTTGTTGGAAAGCACGGCATCTTCCAAGGACGCAAAATAGTTGGGAGGTGTCTTAAATCCCGTAGATTTGATATTATGTAGCTTGTTAACTTTCATCGTTTCTATGACTTCAATAGTTTGCAATGGTTTAATCCATATTGAGGTATGCTTCGATTTTTTTGACGGCAATGTGGTACGAGGCTTTCAGTGCGCCTTCGGTAGTATCGAGAATCGCGCTCATGTCTTTGTATTTCATTTCCTGAAAATATTTCATATTGAAAACTAACTGTTGTTTTTCAGGGAGCTTGGCAATTGCTTGTTGAAGTTTCAATTGGATATCATTGCCCTCAAAGTAGATGTCGGATTCAAGGCTTTCAACTGCAAGCTGTATAACTTCTTCACTGGACACTTGCATCATTTTTGCTTTTCGGGTGATGGCGGTAATGGCCTCATTGGTGGCTATTCGGTACATCCACGAATAGAGTTTGCTCTCACCTTTAAAATTTTTGATGTTCCTGAATATTTTTATGAATGTATCCTGCAAAACATCGTCAGCGTCGTCGTGCACTTTCACGATGTTTCTGATATGCCAGTAGAGCCGTTCTTTGTATTGGGAGATAAGTTCGGCAAAAGCCGCTTCACTGATGTCTTTCTTGTCAGATTGTAATCGGTGTATGAGTTCTTGCTCTTTTTCCATGGTTTATTTCGATTGTCCATAGTAGTGCAAATGCACCTTGACAATGTGTTTTGGCTATCTGTTGTGCTAATGTACAAAATGTATGTGCTTCACCACTTTCATAATTAACAATAAAATAACGCTTTCATGCCCATGAAAAATGACCACAAACTTAACTTTTCGTTTTAATGGATTCTAAAAGTGAAATTTTATCTTTGCAACCAATTTAGTAAAAACACTTCGAACCATGGACAAAATCCGAACAACCAATACCTTGCTGTTGGTGCTTGTAATCCCTGTCGTATTTTATCTGCTTAAGACACTGTCGTTCATTTTCATACCCTTGGTGTCCTCAATGTTCATCGCCCTGTTGTTCTTGCCGTTGATGCGTTGGTTGGGCAAAAATGGGGTTCATAAGGTGATAAGTATCAGTATAGTAATTGTCCTTGTTTTATTGGGGCTTTCACTTTTGGCATGGCTGATCCATCTGTCAAGTAAACAGATCATGTCTCCCGATAGTACGTTTTTTGTACAGGCAGAAGAAAAGATACGTGGATTAAAATATTCGCTAGAAGGTTTTTTTGGAGTGCATTTGGGAAATGAAGAGCGTTTTGTTACAGGGATTTTGCACAAAGACAATTTGGGAAAGGCCTTTGGGTTTGTGGGCAATATGTTGAGCATGTCACTTACAACGACCTTTTTTGTTGTGTTGTGGTTGGCAGAATCAATCAATGTCCAAAAACTGATGAATGCCACATTGCTAAAGCAAAAGCACACTTCCGTAAAAACCTTCCGCAAGGTAGAAAAAGATTTGATCAAGTTTATCAAGGTAAAATTCCTGATAAGTTTGGGTACCGGGATCGGTATAGGGCTGGCTTGCGTGTATTTTGACGTCAGTTTTCCGATTTTCTGGGGGTTGTTTTCATTTGCCATCAATTTTGTGCAGATGATAGGCTCTTTTATTTCTGTCATCGCACTGGCCATTTTTGCTTTTGTAGAAATTCAATTTATGGGTACACTATTCTTTTTTGTGCTTTCCATTACAATGGTACAGGTAATTTTTGGTGCCATTCTTGAGCCTATTTTTATGGGTAAATCATTTTCCATTAACATTATAGCTGTTTTGGTAATGCTTATGTTCTGGGGATTTATTTGGGGCATTCCAGGCATGATCATGTCCATCCCGATCACGGTATTCTTAAAGATCATATTGGAACAATTTCCAGGAACGGTGGTAATTGCCAGCTTGCTTTCGGGCAACGAGCCAAATATGAAGAAATAATCCGTACAGGTTTTTAAACTAATATTTCCTTAAAGTATTTCGATCAACGGTCAATTTTGAGTATATTTCGGATATGAAACAAATGGTAGTCTTGCTGTTATTATTGTTCACCGTGCCTGGTGTTTACGCTTCGTACATCCTTGTCCCGATGGATGCCGAAGGACAAAAGAACCATTTGAAAGCCTATGGTGTTACCTATTGGACGTTAGAAAACCAACTGAAAGTCAATTGGTTGTTAAATTATCGTGGCGGTTCGTTCTTGTTGCCCGATACCGATGCCATTCGACGTGAATGCCAGATTAGAGGGGTTTCTTTTGAGGTGCTTTCAGATGCAAAGACCGAGGAGATCCTGGAACTTATTGCAAGCCCGTCTCAAAATATGGAGGCCGTTATTCTTGAAAAAGCTCCGAAGATAGCTGTTTATTCCCCAAAGGGAAATCTACCATGGGACGATGCCGTGACAATGGTACTTACCTTTGCCGAAATTCCTTATGACGTGGTCTATGACGAAGAAGTACTGAACGATGCCTTGGTACTGTACGATTGGCTGCACCTGCACCATGAAGACTTTACAGGACAGTACGGAAAATTTTACCGGGCTTACAAATCTGCAGCTTGGTACATCGAAGAAAAGCGCGAAGCAGAAGCACTTGCCAAAAAACTTGGGTATGCCAAAGTATCCGATGCAAAATTGGCCGTAGCTTTAAAAATCAGAGATTACGTAATAGGAGGTGGTTTTATGTTTGCCATGTGCAGCGCCACCGATAGTTTTGACATCGCTCTGGCAGCAGAAGGGGTTGACATTTGCGAACCCATGTTTGACGGAGATGCCAGTGACCCCAACTACCAAAACGCCATCGATTACAGTAAAACCTTTGCTTTTAAGGATTTTATATTGGAGCGCAACCCGAACGTGTATGAATTTTCGTCGATAGACATGACCAACAAACGTCGCATCTTGCCAACACTTGACTATTTTACCTTGATGGATTTTTCTGCCAAATGGGATCCGGTGCCTACCATGCTGTGCCAGAACCATACGGCATTGGTCAAAGGTTTTATGGGGCAAACCACGTCGTTTACAAGGGAAGAAATAAAATCCAATGTCCTGATTCTTGGCGAGAACAAAAGCAATGGCGAGGCAAAGTACATACACGGTATTAAGGGGAAAGGCTTTTTTACCTTTTATGGTGGCCATGACCCGGAAGACTATACGCACAAAGTTGGCGACCCAAAAACTGAGTTGGAACTCTACCCAACCTCACCCGGTTACCGACTTATCCTTAACAACGTCTTGTTTCCTGCAGCCAAAAAGAAAAACCAAAAAACCTGATTTTTGCTTTCTGCAAGCTCATTATTTGACTAATTTCTTGTCAGTTTGAGATTGCACTTTCGAATTTTTTCATCAAAAAATGGACGATTATTCTATTTGAACATTGCCGTTTGTCTGTCTGTTGCAGAATGATCTATAATTGTTGACTCTATTGTAGATGAAATTTCTTATTTAATACTTTTCCAGATGTGCCTGGTACAATTATTATCCATTTGAATTCGGGCCCAAAATGGTGATCGTAAATGTAAATGTGTGAATTCTAAACAAGAGTTATACCTTGAAGGTTCAGAATGTGAAAAAAAACCGAAACACTTGACGAATATATTCTGACATCGAGCAAAAGGAAATGGCAATGCTTTGCTCTTACCATCAGTGTTTTCAAGTCCCGTGTAGTTATGACAGGCGAAATGATTAATGAAAGCACTGATAATGAGGATATTGTTATTATTATTATTATTGTTATTGTTGTTGTTGTTGTTGTTGGTTCTGCTACTTATTATCCAATGGATATTGGACATTTATAGAACCAAAAGTATTATATCGTCACAAAAAAAACTCGAGCAAGCTGGTTGGCTATTCCTAATCCGCACTTTTTGAAATCAGAAATTCACATGTGACGATATCCGAAGGGTTATAGATTTCGCTCTGCTTCAAAAAAAAATCCAACCGTTTCGGGTTGGATTTTTATAAGTGAAATGTGTTTAACGATATGGCAAAATGCCTACTTTTTTACTTTTTTTGCGATTGCTTCAAAAGCTTCTGGATGGTTCATGGCCAAATCTGCAAGAACCTTACGGTTCAATTCGATATTGTTGGCCTTGATGCCTCCCATAAATTTTGAATATGACATCCCGTGCATCCTCGCACCTGCGTTGATACGCATGATCCAAAGTGAACGGAAATTTCGCTTTTTGGTTTTGCGGTCTCTGTAAGAGTAAAGCATGGCTTTCTCAACCGCGTTTTTGGCTACTGTCCAGACGTTTTTGCGTCGTCCGAAGAAGCCTTTTGCTTGCTTAAGAACCTTTTTTCTTCTGGCTCTCTTTGCTACTGAATTTACTGATCTTGGCATTTCTTAAATTGTTTTTTTGTAGTGGGCGGTCGGCTACCCGACACTTGGTCATTTCCTGATCGTCAATCTAAAATCGATGATTATCTTGGCCACACTCCATGGTTTATAATTTGTTTTAACCTTTTTGCAAGACGATTGTTACTTTAATCGCAACATAGTCTTGACATTGCTCTCATCTGACGCGTGCACTAGGGTGCTGTGTGTCAGGGCGAGCTTACGCTTTTTCGATTTTTTGGTCAGGATATGACTCTTGTAAGCGTGCTTTCTTTTGATCTTACCGGTACCTGTAAGCTTAAATCGCTTCTTGGCACTCGATTTGGTTTTCATTTTCGGCATTTCTACTGGTTTTTAGTTACACTTCACTTAATATTTTCTCGATTTGGACCGGTTTTCGGCCCAAGTGTCATTTTGTTTTTTTTGGCGTAAGGAACATGGTCATCCTTTTACCTTCAAGTTTTGGCATTTGCTCGACCTTGCCATATTCTTCAAGGTCTTGAGCCAGTTTCAACAATAATATTTGCCCTTGCTCTTTGAAGACAATAGATCTTCCCTTGAAAAATACATAAGCTTTGAGCTTGGCACCTTCTTTAAGGAATTTTTCGGCGTGCTTCTTTTTGAAGTCGTAATCGTGATCGTCTGTCTGCGGACCAAACCGTATCTCTTTTACGACCACCTTTGTGGCTTTAGCTTTCAGGGCTTTATCCCGCTTCTTTTGCTCATAGAGGAACTTTTTGTAGTCCATGATCTTGCATACGGGCGGGTCTGCCTTTGGCGAGATCTCAACAAGGTCGAGTTCTTGTTCCTCGGCCATTTCCAGGGCAACACGGGTGGGGTAGATGCCGGTTTCGATATTCTCGCCCACAAGTCTTACCTTATCAACCCTTATGCTGGCGTTGATCCTGTGCAATTCTTCTTTTTGTGCTTTTTTGAAGCTTCCTTTGTCTCTATTTAATGCTATGGCTATGTGTGTTTTTGTTAAACTTAATTTTATTTAAAAGGTTTTCATCCCTTTATTTATTTCGTCTGCGATGATTTTTGCAAATTCATCGACGGTTATTTGTCCTAAATCCGTACCACCGTGTTTGCGGACGGTAATTTTGTTTTCTTTCTCCTCGTTTTCGCCGATGATGAGCATATAAGGCGTTTTTTGCATTTCGGCTTCCCTAATTTTCTTGCCTATGGTTTCGTTTCGGTTATCAACGAGGGCGCGAATTTCGTTATTTTCCAGCAAATTTAAAACTTTTTGGGCGTATTTTTCATATTTCTCACTGATGCACAATAGAGACACTTGTGTAGGCATGAGCCAAAGCGGGAAATTGCCACCGGTATGTTCAAGCAATATCGCCACAAACCGCTCCATGCTTCCAAACGGCGCACGGTGTATCATTACGGGTCTGTGGAGCTCGTTATCACTGCCTTTGTAGGTCAGCCCAAAACGTTCGGGTAGGTTGTAATCTACTTGTATTGTGCCCAATTGCCAGTTGCGTCCTAAAGCATCCTTAACCATAAAATCGAGTTTTGGACCATAAAAAGCGGCCTCGCCTTCTACGATTTCATAATCCAGTCCTTTGTCGATGGCAGCATTGATAATCGCGCTTTCGGCCTTTTCCCAGTTCTCAAGACTACCAATATATTTTTCGGGCTGATGCGGATCGCGTACAGAAACTTGTGTCCTGAAATTCTCAAATCCCAAAGAGCCAAAAACATATAACACCAAGTCAATAACGTTTTTAAACTCTGCGTCAAGCTGGTCAGGGGTACAAAAAATATGGGCATCGTCTTGAGTGAAGCCCCGTACTCTTGTAAGTCCGTGCAACTCACCACTTTGCTCGTATCGGTAAACAGTGCCAAACTCGGCATAGCGTTTTGGTAATTCCCTGTAGGAGAACGGTCTGGTATTATATATTTCGCAATGGTGCGGACAGTTCATGGGTTTGAGCAAAAATTCCTCGCCTTCCGCCGGTGTGTGTATGGGCTGAAAGCTGTCTGCACCATATTTTGCATAGTGTCCGGAGGTAACATAAAGTTCTTTTTGTCCGATGTGCGGAGTCACGACCATTTCGTAGCCTGCTTTTTTCTGGGCTTTTTTCAGGAAGTTTTCTAAACGTTCACGAAGAGCTGCACCTTTGGGCAACCATAATGGTAAGCCTTGGCCAACTTTTTGTGAAAATGTAAACAGTTCAAGTTCCTTGCCCAGTTTGCGGTGATCCCGTTTTTTGGCTTCTTCGAGCAGGGTCAAATATTCGGTTAGGTCTTTTTGCTTAGGAAAAGAAATGCCGTAAACGCGGGTCAACTGCTTGTTCTTTTCATCGCCACGCCAGTACGCACCGGCTACCGAAAGAATTTTTACTGCTTTGATGATTTCAGTATTTGGGATGTGTCCTCCACGGCATAAATCTGTAAATGTAGCGTGGTCACAAAAGGTGATAGTACCGTCCTCGAGGTTTTCTATCAATTCAACTTTATATTCGTTTTGTTGTGATTTATAAAGTGATAGCGCATCGGTTTTTGATACAGAACGCATTCTGAAATCGTACTTGCCCCGTGCAATTTCGAGCATTTTGTCTTCGATGGCCTTAAAATCTTTTTCAGAGATGGAACGCTCACCCAGATCTACATCATAATAAAACCCGTTTTCGATAGCAGGTCCAATAGATAGTTTTACGCCTGGGTATAATTCTTCAAGTGCTTGAGCAAGTACGTGTGCCGTGGAATGCCAAAATGCTTTCTTTCCTTCAGCATTGTTCCATGTGTATAAAACCAAAGAGCCATCGGTAGTTAGGGGCGTTGTGGTTTCAACGGTTGTACCGTTAAAATTTGCAGAAATCACATTTCTGGCAAGTCCTTCGCTGATGCCTTTTGCAACATCCATAGGCGTTGCACCGCTTTCAAATTGCTTTTTGCTACCGTCTGGCAGGGTAATGGTTATCATGATGCGTTTTTATTTTAAGGGTACAAAGATAATAGGTTATGGACGTTCGTACAATGCACGTATTCAAACTTTTTTTAAAATATGCAAAGTATTAAGTCGTATGTATTATTATATAAGAACGTTTTGTATTAATATTCCCATTTCGCAGGAATTATTTGTTTCCGCAACCCAAAATTTAACCGCCTAATTGCCAATAAATAACATGCAAATTTGATTATAAATTTGAGTCTTTTATATAGTATTTTATCTATAAAGCAGTACCTAATGTATTTATCTTTTTGTCAATTCAATAATTGATCTGATGGATGGAAATCTCGAGGCATCTTTTTTTTATACCTTTTGCTCGTGCCTAACAAAAACAGAGGCAATGCAGATTGTCGTTTTATTTGTGGTCCTGTTAAAGCGAAATAAGCTACCGATAATATGGATATTCTTCTGAATATGTTGTACGGTAAAGTAAGGTGACAAATGGGTTTTGCACCATTATCCATTGTTTCGTTTCTTATATAATAATAGGAGCAACTCGTTAGGCATTATATTTTTGCCCACAAACGCGATGATTTCTTAATTGTTGGCTATAATTAATAAACTTCTAAATTCGATATATATTAAACATTCAATAGGATTGGTAAATACTATAAGGTATGGGTCAATTGTCCAAAATCCGTAGAAGTCTATTTCACTCCGTTCCATACAAGGAAGAAAACTGATGATAAAAACAGAAATATTTAATTTATATATAGATAAGAGCTGATTTACATTGCAACCCGAATACCCATAGCGCTTTAAGCGTTTTCTTATTCTCTGGCAATTGTCATTTAACTGGAAATAATAATGCAGAGTGAATCCTGTGTTAATCTGTTTATGGATATCCAGTATAGTTTGCAAAGTATTCGATTAAATCTCTGTAATAGTTTGATTTTTTATAAATTAATTAAAATCTGTGCATCTGTAGCTAAAATCATAATGCCCCACGGGTGTACTTATTGTCATGACCACTAATTGCCAACTAAATTCAGGTAATTTGAGACCTGGAGCCTGATGCATTGTGCAGACATCCCATATATCACACAATACAATTTTATAAATATTTGTTAAATTGAAGTTGCCGTGTAACCGTAATCCGTTCAAAATGAGATACGAGAAAAAAAACTAAAAAAATCATCAAAAAACTTTTGTGAGAAACAAAAAAAGGTGCTTATCTTTG
>JRYL01000992.1_pt1 | contig 66527 bp, 61 predicted proteins | sample 235391 | NCBI WGS metagenome assembly JRYL01 (sample SAMN03074223, study PRJNA261481) | activated sludge metagenome | biome: Wastewater Treatment Plant; feature: Wastewater; material: Activated sludge; isolation source: activated biomass of a wastewater treatment plant treating wastewater from... ...
GGGGCCCTTTTTTTCCTCGGCGGGCTCTTTTTTTAATAATATCCAACTTGGCCCGGGTGTCTGGGGGGGGGGGCGCGCCCCGCTTGGGCCCCCGCCCCCACCCCCGCGCCCCCCCCCGCGTCAACCCCCGCTCCCACAGGGATGGGGCCAGATTCAGCGCTGCGGGTTGCCGCCCGAGAATTCACCAGCGGCGGGCATCTGCGTGGGTGCCGCGCGCGGCGCCTCGGCCGCCGGGCTGGCCGAGGCGGGTACGTCGGGCCGGCCAGCCTGCGGCGCGCGCGTGGCCTTGGCCAGCAGCGGCGCGCAGTTTTCATCGTCTTCGGCGCCGGGCACGGTGATGGGCACCAGCACCAGCGCCCCCGGCGCGGCGGCCAGCGCGGCCACGGCGGCGGCGGCGCGCACGATCAGCGGGCCGGGCTTGACGCCCACGTGCGGCTTGGCGAACGGCCCGCGCACTTCCAGCGGCGTGCGCAGCGAGAAGAACTTCAGCTCGTAGGCCTTCGGATCGATGTCGATGTCGAACTGCTCGCGCCGCATGTCGGCGCTGCCGGTGACCTCGATCAGCGCCTCTTCGGTGTTGACCTTCACGTTCTGCATGTAGGCCACGCCGTCGCGGATGGGCACGTCGGCGATGGCGCAGCGCAGGCGAACTTCCTTGTCCTGGCCGAACAGCTTGGTGACGATGACGCTGCCCAGGTTCAGGCCCGCCATGTCGAGCAGCAGCGAACTCATCACGCCTTCGCGCACGTACAGCCTGGCCTCGCCATTGGCGGTGGCCAGGATCTGCGCCACCGACTGGCCGCGCCCGTCGAGCGCGATGCCGCCATCCACGCTGCCCAGGCTTTTCTTCATCAGCTCGATCTTGGGGAACAGCGCCGACAGGTGCAGGCCCTGCACGTCGCCGCGCAGCGACACCTGCATGGGCTTGGCGCGCGAATTCAGCAGCACCTGCGTGGTGAAGCGGCCCTTGGCGACGCCGAAGTCGAGCGGCGCCAGCTTGAGCTGGCCGTTGTCCAGCACGGCATGCACCTTCAGACTGTCCAGCGGCACGGCCTCGGGGCGCTCGATGCGCTGGCCGGCGTATTCGAGGTCCAGGTCCATCCTGGCCCAGCGCGAAGTGTCGAACGGGTCGTCGGGCAGCACCTTGCCGGGGCGCGGCTTCTTGTCGGGTTTGTTCGATTGGGCGCCGACCACCGGGCCCAGATCAGCCAGGCGAAGTAGTTTCGACTGCATCTTGCCCTTGAGCTGCGGGCGCGGCTGGCCCGAGGTGTAGGTCACGCTGCCGGCCAAGTCGCTCTTGCCGACCGTGCCGCTGAAGTCGTTGTAGGCCCACACGGCGCGCTCGGGCTCCAGCGTGCCGATCAGGTGCCCCTGGGTCTGGAACGGCGGTGTATCGGGCAGCACGATGCCGGTCAGGTCGAACAGGTCCGCGAGGCTGCCGCCCTCGAGCGTGACCTGGAAGTCCACGCCCGACAGATCGCGCGGGTTGGCGATGCTGCCCTCGGCCGTGGCGCCCAGGCGGCCAGCGCGGGCGTCGAGCTTGAGCGGGTAGTCGAGCTGTTCCTCGCGCAGCGACAGCAGCCCGCCCGCCTTGCCGCTGCCGCGCACTTCGGCCTTGTCGTGCCAGCCCGAGAACTCGAAGCCGATGCGGTAGCGGCCGTCCTCGGTCTGGTCGGCGGGCAGGGTGTCGACGGTGCTGGCGATGCTGAGCTTGCGCACCGCGTCGTCGTAGCCGAGCTGGCCCTTGGCCAGGAACAGGCGGCCCAGGCTCACGCGCCAGCGCTTGGCCGGGTCGGCGTTGGGGTCGCGGTGGAAGTCGATGGTCCAGTTGTTGTCGCCCTGGGCTTCGGAGGCGCGCTCCATCCGCACGTCGGGCTCGGTCAGGGCCACGCTGCGGATGTCGATGCGGCGCGCCAGCAGCGGCAGCAGGGCGATGTCGGCCGAGGCGCGGGCGATCTGCGCGAAGTGCGGGCCCTTGGCGGCAAAGCCGGGCGGGTTGCCGATGAGCACGTCGTCGGCGTGCACGATCGGCGTGGGGATCCAGCGGCGCCAGCCGGTCTCCATCTGCTGCGGCCATTGCCAGTCGATGTCGAGCGGGCCGCGGATGGCGAACTCGCGGCCGATGGCCTGGCTGACTTTTTCCGACACCCAGTCGCGCGAGCGGTTCCAGTCGTTCCATGTCAGCCACGCCAGCCCGGCGGCCAGCACCAGCAGCAGCGCGGCCAGCCCGCCCAGCACCCAGCGCAGGGCCGAAGGGCGGGCGGTGGCGGCTTGCGTGGGCGAGGAGGTCATCGGATGTCCGCGAAGTCGGCCGGGCCGACGGGTGGGCGGCCCCGCTTTCGGGCCGCGTTCGCATTCATGCTAGCCACGCCGGCGGCGCCTGTGTGGCTAAGATCGCCGCTTTCGCCATCCTCCTACACCGCCTTGCGCCGGCGCCCGGCGCGGCGCGAATGCTTGTCCGACATGGCCGCCACCCAGCCCCGCTTCGACGCCATCGACGCCCTGCGCGGCGCGGCCATGCTGTGGATGACGGCCTACCACTTCGCGTTCGACCTCAACCACTTCGGTCACATCCGGCAGAACTTCTACGAAGACCCGGTGTGGACCTGGCAGCGCACCGGCATCGTCAGCCTGTTTCTGCTGTGTGCCGGCATGGGGCAGGTGGTGGCGGTGCAGCGGGGCCAGAGCTGGCCGCGCTTTGCGCGTCGCTGGGTGCAGGTGGCGGGGTGCGCGGCGCTGGTGTCGCTGGGGTCGCTGTGGATGTTTCCGCGCAGCTGGATCAGCTTTGGCGTGCTGCACGGCATGGCGGTGATGCTGCTCGTCACGCGCTGGGCGCTGGTGCGCGGCTGGCTGCGCGGCGCCGTGCCCTGGCTGGCGGGTGCGGCGCTGGTGGCCGCGGCGCCGCTGCTGGGCGCCTGGCTGCGCACGCAGGCGCCACCCGGGCTGGCGGCGGCCTTCGACAGCCGCTGGCTCAACTGGCTGGGCGTGGTCACCCTGAAGCCGCCCACCGAGGACTGGGTGCCGCTGCTGCCCTGGCTGGGCGTGATGTGGCTGGGCGTGGGCCTGATGCAATGGCCCACGGGACGCGGCTGGCTGGCGCGCCCGCCCGGCGCCGTAGGCCGCGCGCTGGCGCCGCTGGGGCGCTGGAGCCTGAGCTACTACATGCTGCACCAGCCGGTGCTGATCGGCGCGCTGATGGCCTGGGCGGCGCTGCGTTGAGCCTTGGCAAGCCCCAAATCAGGCGATAGCCATTTGGTGCGGGATAGCGGTTAAGAAAAAGGAGCTGCTGGCGCCCGGTGGATGGGCGCTGAATCCTTGTTTGATAGACCAAAAAATTTGAAAGGTCCCTCCCCCCGGTTGGCCTGCGGACTGATGCGGTGGGCGTTCAAGGCCATGACAAATGACCGCGGCTGGCGCCGCATGACAAATGACAAAGGCGCCATCTGTCATTGAAGCGCAGCGAAGTCATTGGTCATTTGTCATTCTTGAACCCGACCGCGCGCCCATGAAAAAGCGGGCAGCCCCGTGAGAGGGACTGCCCGCCGAGGCGGTGGCGCCGGCCTGGCTTATTCGACCTTGGCCTTGGCGCGCAGGTCTTCCTGGAACTTCACCAGCTTCTGCTGCTGCAGCTGCTGCACGATCTGCGGCTTGACCTGCTCGAAGCTGGGCAGCTCGGGCGCCTTGGCGTCGCGCACGTCGTCGACGCGGATGATGTGGTAGCCGAACTGCGACTTCACCGGCGCGTCGCTCAGCTGGCCCTTGTTCAGCTTCTTCAGTGCGTCAGCGAACTCGGGCACGTAGCCGGAGGGGTTGGCCCAGCCCAGGTCGCCGCCCTGGGCGCCGGAGCCGGGATCCTTCGACTGCTTCTTGGCGATGTCCTCGAACTTGCCGCCCTTCTTGAGCTGGGCAATGATGGCCTTGGCCTCGTCTTCCTTCTCGACCAGGATGTGGCGGGCCTTGTACTCCTTGGCGCCGGCGGCCGGCGCCTGGCTGCCGACCACGCGGTCGTACTCGGCCTTGGCTTCCTCGTCGGTGACCTTGTTCTTGGCCTGGTAGTCGGCGAACAGCTCGTTGATCAGCACGCTCTGGCGCGCCAGTTCCATCTTGGCGCGGAAGTCGGGCGAGGCCTCCAGGCCGCGGCGCTGTGCCTCCTGCATGAAGATTTCGCGCGCGATAACTTCCTCGCGCAGCTGCTTGTCCACCTCGGGCGGCACGGGCTGGCCGGTGCGGGCGGCCTGGGCCTTGATCTGCTCGGCCAGCGCGTCCAGGCGCGCCTTGGGCACCGGTTTGCCGTTGACGATGGCGATGTTCTGCGCCATGGCGGGCAGCGCCAGGGTGCCGGCCAACATTGCCGCGGCGGTGGCGGCCAGAAGCTGTTTTTTCATGATGTCTGACGTAGGAAAAGCCCGTGAAAGGGCCGGGATGAAAAGCGCGTGAAGGCGGTTTGGAGCCGGGCAGGGCCGGCCAGGTTCATCAGCGGGTTTCGATGGCGAGGGCGTGCACGCCGTCATCGTCGATGAATTTTTGCAGCGCATCATATACGAGGCGGTGCCGCGCCACGCGGGGTTGGCCTTCGAACAATGGTGACGAAATGCGCACCCGGAAATGGGTGCCGAAGCCGGTGCCGTTGGCACCGGCGTGGCCTGCGTGCTGCCAGCTTTCGTCCAGCACTTCGAGCTCGGTGGGTTGCAGTTGCTGGCGCAGGTGTTCGGCCATGCGGTCGGCCAGGGCGGTGCTCATGTGGAACCTCCGGGGGGCAGTTCGGCGCCGGGCTCGTCCTTCAGGTGGCGCGCCACGTACAGGCCCTGGCCGATGATGAAGGCGACCGGGAACACGTAGCCCCACAGCTTGAAGTTGGCCCAGGCGTCGGTGCTGAAGTAGGCCGCCACGTAGCCGTTGATGGCGGCCATGAACAGGCAGTAACCGATCCAGGCGATGGTGAGCCGGTGCCACACGCCGTCGGGCAGGCTGAGCTGGCTGCCCAGCATCATCTTCAGGAAGTTCCTGTGGAACACCCACAGCGCCACGGCCAGCGCGATGGCCATGGCGGTGTAGAGCACGGTGGGCTTCCACTTGATGAAGCGCTCGTCCTGCAGGAACAGGGTGAGTGCGCCAAACACCAGGATCAGGGCCAGCGTGGCCTTGTGCATGGTGGTCAGCTTCTTGTCGATGACATAGATGATGCCCATCTGCACCACGGTGGCGGCCATCAGCACGGCGGTGCCGACGTAGATGCCGTACAGCTTGTAGGCACCGAAGAACAGCACGATGGGCAGGAAGTCGAGCAATAGCTTCATGGCGGGGGAGTGTATGCGGGGTCGAATGGCCGCGAAGCAGACCACGCGGGAACGCCGTCGCCGGGGTTTCCCCGGCCACCAGCGTGGTCCCCCTCAGGGGGAAGGCGCCGAAGGCGACTCAGGGGGAGCCTGGAACTCCAGCGAAGCGGAGTTCATGCAGTAGCGCAGGCCGGTGGGCGCGGGGCCGTCGGGGAACACATGGCCAAGGTGCGCGCCGCAGTTGGCGCAGACGGTCTCGACGCGCACCATGCCGTGGCTCAAGTCGCGCCGCTCCTCGATGGCACCAGGGATCGCCAGCGAGAAGCTGGGCCAGCCGCAGCCGGCGTCGAACTTGGTGCCGGATTCGAACAGCTTGCTGCCGCAGCAGATGCAGTGGTAGCTGCCGTCGGCCCAGTGCTGTTCGTACTTGCCGGTGTAGGGGCGCTCGGTGGCGGCCTGGCGGGTGACCTGGTAGGCCACCGGCTCGGCCCCTTTTTCAGCCAGCAGGGCGCGCCATTCGTCGTCGGTTTTCTGGATCGGGTGGGTCATGAGGAGCAACTGATCTGGATGTGGGATGCCCAGTCGGGCGGGAAGCCGGCCCATTCGGGGTGGGCGGCGGGTTCGTCGAAGGGCGCTTCAAGTGCCGCGAGCAGACCTTCGACCATGGAAAAGTCTTTTTGTTTCGCCAGCGCGATGGCCTGCTCGGCCAGGTGGTTGCGCAGCACGATGGCGGGGTTGGATTTCAGCATCAAATCGGCATCTGGCGCCCGTCCATTCAGCGCTGATAGCTCTTTATATTGTAGCAACAGGCTATCGGCGGCGGCGCGGTCGTGGAACAGGTCGCGCACCATGTCGGCCGGCGTGCCGGCGGCGTGCTCGGCCAGGCGGCGCCAGAAGATGCTCCAGTCGGTGCGCTCGCGCGCCATCAGTTTCAGCAGCTCGCCCGCCAGGGCGCGCGTGCTGTCGCTGGCTTGCGCAAAGCCCAGCTTGGCGGCCATGCGCCGGTCCAGCTCGGCCGGGAAGAGCTGCTTGTACGGCTCCAGCGCGGCCATGGCATCGTCGGGCTCGCCGATCAGCGGCAGCAGGGCCTGGCCCAGGGCGAACAGGTTCCAGTGCGCGATCTGCGGCTGGCGCTGGTAGCTGTAGCGACCGGCGTGGTCGCTGTGGTTGCAGATGTGGGCCGGGTCGAACCCGTCCATGAACTGGAACGGGCCGTAGTCGATGGTCAGGCCCAGGATGCTCATGTTGTCGGTGTTCATCACGCCGTGCATGAAGCCCACGGCCTGCCACTGCGCGACCAGCGCGGCCGTGCGCTGCGTGACGGCGGCCAGCAGTGCCGCATACGGGTTGGCGGCCTCGAGGCAATCGGGATAGAAGTGCTCGATCACGAAGTCGGCCAGGGTCTTCAGCGCCTCGGGCTGCCCATGGTGGCTGAAGTGCTCGAAATGCCCGAAGCGGATGAAGCTGGGCGATGCGCGGGTGACGACGGCGGCGGTTTCGGTCTCCTCGCGCCGCACCGGCTGGTCGGAGCCGGTGATGCACAGCGCCCGCGTGGTGGGAATGCCCAGGCCGTGCATGGCCTCGCTGCACAGGAATTCGCGGATCGACGAACGCAGCACGGCGCGGCCGTCGCCCATGCGGGAATAGGGCGTCAGGCCGCTGCCCTTGAGCTGCAGTTCCCACCACTGGCCATCGGGCGCCTGCACCTCGCCCAGCAGGTGCGCGCGGCCGTCGCCCAGCTGCCCGGCCCAGACGCCGAACTGGTGACCGCTGTACACGCTGGCCAGCGGATCGCTGCCGGCCAGCGGCCGGTTGCCCGAGAACGCCTCCAGCACCGCCTGCGCGCGCCACCAGTCCTCGTCCAGGCCCAGCGCGCGCGCCATCGACTGGCTGCGCGCCACCCAGTACGGCTTGCGCAGCGCCATCGGCGCCAGCCGGGTGTGGAAGGCCGGCCCCAGGCCGGCAAAGCGGTGGCGCCATGGAACACCCAGTTCGGCCGGGGCGGCGGTCGGCTTCAAATCCTGCATGGCGCCATTGTGTAAGCCCCGCACGCGACGCGCTGGCGCGGGGGTGGATGGGCCTGCCTGCGAAAGGGTGTGGCGGTCGCGCCCGCGGCAGGCCGGGGTGGGGCGATGAATTATTATTTCGCCGAGCATCCATCAACCAAGAGGAGAACCTATGCTGGGCCTGATGCAGAACCACCCGCTGCTGATTTCGTCGCTGATCGACTTTGCCGCCAGGCACCACCAGGACGGGCAGGTGGTCTCGCGCCGCGTGGAGGGCGACATCCACCGCTACACCTGGGCCGATGTGCAGAAGCGCGCCAAGCAGGTGGCCAACGGGCTGGACGCGCTGGGCCTGAAGGCGGGCGAGCGCGTCGGCACGCTGGCGTGGAACGGCTACCGCCACCTGGAGCTGTACTTCGGCGTCAGCGGCTCGCAGCGCGTGCTGCACACCATCAACCCGCGCCTGCTGCCCGAGCAGATCGCCTGGATCGTCAACCACGCGGAAGACCAGATCCTGTGCTTCGAGACCAGCTTCCTGCCCATCGTGCAGGGCATCCACGCGCACTGCAAGACCGTCAAGCACTGGATCGCGCTGTGCGACGAGGACAAGCTGCCGAAGGACGCCGGCATCCCCAACCTGATGAGCTACGAGGCCTGGATCGGCAAGCAATCCACCGACTACACATGGCCGGTGTTCGACGAGAACACGGCCTCCAGCATGTGCTACACCAGCGGCACCACGGGCCACCCCAAGGCGGCGCTGTACAGCCACCGCTCGACGGTGCTGCACGCCTACGCCACCGCGCTGCCCGACGTGATGGGCCTGTCGGCGCGCGATTCGGCGCTGCCGGTGGTGCCGATGTTCCACGTCAACGCCTGGGGCCTGCCGTATTCGGCGGCCATGGTGGGCTGCAAGCTGGTGTTCCCCGGCCCGGCGCTCGATGGCAAGTCGGTCTACGAACTGATGGAAGGCGAGAAGGTCACCTTCGCCGCCGGCGTGCCGACGGTGTGGCAGATGCTGCTGGGCCACGTGGCGCAGAACAAGCTGAAATTCTCGACCCTCAAGCGCACCGTCATCGGCGGCTCGGCCTGCCCGCCGGCGATGATCGACACCTTCCGCAACGACTACGGCGTGGACGTGCTGCATGCCTGGGGCATGACCGAGATGAGCCCGCTGGGCACGCTGTGCACGCTCAAGGAAAAGCACCGCGAGCTGCCGGAAGACCAGCAGATGGCGCTGCGCCTCAAGCAGGGCCGCGCGATCTTCGGCGTCGACATGAAGATCGTCGGCGCCAACGGCGAGGAGCTGCCGTGGGACGGCAGGACCTATGGCGACCTGTACGTGAAGGGCTCGTGGATTCTCGACAAGTACTTCAAGGGCGAGGGCGGCGACCCGCTGCGCGACGGCTGGTTCCCCACCGGCGACGTGGCCACCATCGATGCCGACGGCTTCATGCAGATCACCGACCGCAGCAAGGACGTGATCAAGTCGGGCGGCGAATGGATCAGCTCGATCGACATCGAGAACACCGCCATGGCGCACCCGGCCGTGGCCATGGCCGCCTGCGTCGGCATGCCGCACCCCAAGTGGGACGAGCGCCCCATCGTGGTGGTCACGCTCAAGCCCGGCGCCGAGGTGACGCGCGACGAACTGCTGGCCTTCTACGAAGGCAAGGTGGCGAAATGGCAGGTGCCGGACGACGTGGTCTTCGTCGACTCGATCCCCATCGGCGCCACCGGCAAGATGCTCAAGACCAAGCTGCGCGAGCAGCTCAAGGACTACAAGCTGCCGACGGCTTGAACTTCGTCAAGCGGCTGTCGCGCGGCCGGAGGCACCTGCGCGACAGCCCATCCGGAGAAACCCGGCTGCAAGAAATGGAGCGGGCGGATACGCTGCGGCACGTCGCTTTAGCCACATCCAACCAGGAGACCAGACGATGAAGTTCGCAGTCAAGATGCTCGCCGGTGCCGCCATGGCCACCCTGCTGTTCAGTGCCCACGCGCAGAAAGGCGAGACCGTCAAGATCGCCCTGATCGACCCGCAGACCGGCCTGATGGGCCCGCTGGGCACCAACCAGATGCGCAGCTGGCAGTACATGGCCGAGGAGTTCAGCAAGAACAACCCGGCCGGCGTCAAGTTCGAGATCGTCGCCTTCGACAACAAGCTGAGCCCGGCGGAGAGCGCCAACGCGCTCAAGGCCGCCATCGACCAGGGCATCCGCTACGTGGCCCAGGGCAACGGCTCGTCGGTGCTGGCCGCGCTGGTGGACGGCATCTCCAAGCACAACGACCGCAATCCGGGCAAGGAGGTCATGCTGCTCAACTACGCGGCGGTCGACCCCGACTTCACCAACAGCAAGTGCAACTTCTGGCACTTCCGCTTCGACGCCGACACCTCGATGAAGATCGAGGCCATGACGACCTTCATGAAGGACCAGAAGGACGTCCACAAGGTGTTCCTGCTGAACCAGAACTACTCGCACGGCCAGCAGGTGGCCAAGTTCGCCAAGGACGCGCTCAAGCGCAAGCGCCCGGACATCGAGATCGTGGGCGAGGACTACCACCCCCTGGCGCAGGTGCGCGACTTCGCGCCCTACGTGGCCAAGATCAAGGCCTCGGGCGCCGACACGGTGATCACCGGCAACTGGGGCTCCGACCTGGCGCTGCTGATCAAGGCGGCCAAGGAAGGCGGCTACGACGGCAAGTTCTTCACCTACTACACCGGCGTGACCGGCACGCCCACCGCGCTGGGCAATGCCGGCGAGGGCAAGGTGTTCCAGGTGGCGTACTCCCACTACCACATGCCGGGGCAGATGGCCCAGTGGATGGAAGGCTTCAAGGGCAAGTTCAAGGACGACTTCTTCACCGGCGCCATCGCCCACGCCTTCAGCGGCCTGAGCCAGGCCATGGCCAACGCCAAGTCGACCGACCCGGTCAAGGTGGCCAAGGCCTTCGAGGGCCTGAAGTACAAGAGCTTCAGCGGCGAGGTCGAGATGCGCAAGGCCGACCACCAACTGCAGCAGCCGCTGTACATCACCCGCTGGCAGAAGGCCGATGCCAAGCACGCCTACAGCCCGGAGAACACCGGCATGACCCTGGTGCCGGTGGCCGAGTATCCGAACTACGTCTCCAGCACGCCCACCTCGTGCGCCATGAAGCGCCCGTCCTGAGCGGGGACGGTCCCGGCGCATGAGGCGCTTCGCGCGGGGGGCTGCGTGCCCTGCCCACCGGCCGGCGCCATGCCGGCCGTGCGCGAGCCCGCGCGCACCGTGCCCGCCGCCGGGCTCGAAGCGTCAGCAGGGACAGCCTTTACGGGCTTATAGGGGGGTATCTGCCTCCAGCGCTTGATTGACGGGCGCTGGCGGGCAGGCACAAGGGGAGTATGCAATCACGCCGCACCCGCAACGGGTTTCGGCGCTGACGGCCTGTCCAGCAGGCTGGTTTCGGGATCATCAACCAAGGGTTCGATCGATGGAGTTCTTCATCATCTCCATGCTCAACGGCCTGAGCTATGGGTTGTTGCTGTTCATGCTCAGCTCGGGTCTGACGCTGATCTTCAGCATGATGGGCGTGCTGAATTTCGCGCACGCCAGCTTCTACATGGTGGGCGCCTACATCGGCTACACGCTGGCGGGCGCCATCGGCTTCTGGCCGGCGCTGGTGCTGTCGCCCATCCTGGTCGCCATCCTGGGCGCGCTGTTCGAGAAGTACAGCCTGCGCAAGGTGCACAAGTTCGGGCATGTGCCTGAGCTGCTGGTCACCTTCGGCCTGTCGTACATCCTCCTCGAGGTGGTGCAGCTCATCTGGGGCCGCCCGGCGGTCGACTTCCGGCCGCCCGAGGTGCTGCGCGGCCCGGCCTTCACGCTGATCAACCATTCGGTCGAAGGCATGCGCTTCGTCTGGGGCGCGGCGCCCGACGGCGCCTGCCGCGCGGCCGACGCCGCGGTGCGCGTGGTGTGCTCGCCGTTCCCGGCCACGCGGGCGCTGATGATGGTGGTGGCCGTGCTCATGCTGGTCGGCATCTGGCTGCTGCTCACGCGCACGCGCATCGGCTACATCATCCAGGCCGCGCTGACGCACCCCGAGATGGTGGAAGCACTGGGCCACAACGTGCCACGGGTGTTCATGCTGGTGTTCGGCGCCGGCACCGGGCTGGCGGCGCTGGCCGGCGTCATCGGCGGCAGCACCTTCGTCACCGAGCCGGCCATGGCGGCCACCGTAGGCGCCATCATCTTCGTGGTGGTGGTGGTCGGCGGCATGGGTTCTCTGGCCGGCGCCTTCGTGGCGTCGATCCTGATCGGCGTGATCCAGACCTTCGCCGTGGCCTTCGACTATTCGCTCATCACCCTGGCGGGGCAACTGGGCATCCAGCTCAGCGATGCGGCGCGCGAGAACTCGCTCGTCAAGCTCACGGTGTCGCAGGTGGCGCCGATCCTGCCGTACCTGTTCCTGGTGCTGATCCTGATCTTCCGCCCGCGCGGACTGCTGGGCGCACGGGAGACCTGAGACCATGAACACCACCACCTTGTCCGCCGCACCCGCACGGTTCAACGCCACGCGGCTGCTGATCTGGGGCGGCTTCGCGCTCGTGCTGATCGTGGCGCCGCTGCTGTTCACCAGCAACCTGTCCATCACCATGCTGGCGCAGATGGGCATCGCCATCATTGCCTGCCTGTCCTACAACATCCTGCTGGGGCAGGGCGGCATGCTGAGCTTCGGGCACGCCGTGTACACCGGCCTGGGCTCGTTCGTGGTCATCCACGTGCTCAATGCCGTTGCCGCCGGGCGCTGGCACATCCCCGTCAGCCTGCTGCCGCTGGTGGGTGGCTTGGCCGGTCTGTTCTTCGCCATCTTGCTGGGTTACGTGACGACCAAGAAGTCGGGCACCACCTTCGCCATGATCACGCTCGGCATCGGCGAACTGGTGTTCGCCATGTCGCTGATGATCCCCGAGTTCTTCGGCGGCGAGGCCGGCGTGTCGGGCGACCGCGTGGTGGGCGAGCCGGTGATGGGGATCACCTACGGCCCCGCGCGCCAGCTGTACTACCTGATCGCCATCTACACCTTCGTGTGCGTGCTGCTCATGTACGCGTTCACGCAGACGCCGCTGGGCCGCATGCTGAACGCGGTGCGCGACAACCCCGAGCGGGTGGAGTTCATCGGCTACAGCAGCCAGAACGTGCGCTACCTGGCGTTCATCATCGCCGGCTTCTTCGCCGGCATCTCGGGCGGCCTGGCGGCGCTGCACTTCGAGCTGGTCACGGCCGAGGTGGTGGGCGCCAACCGCTCGGGCGCCTACCTTCTGTTCACCTTCCTGGGGGGCGCCACCGTCTTTTTCGGCCCCATCATCGGCGCCGTGCTGATGGTGATCGCCTTCGTGCTGCTGTCGGAGCTGACCAAGGCCTGGCTGCTGTACCTGGGCCTGATCTTCGTGTTCATGGTGATGTATGCCCCCGGCGGCATTGCCAGCCTGATCATGATGAACGTGCAGGTGGCGGCGCGCGGCAAGTTCGGCCGCATTGCGCCCAGCCTGGCGCTGATGCTGTTCGCCGGCGTGGTGACGCTGGCCGGCGCCGGCGCGCTGATCGAGATGATCTACAACCTGCAGCTGGGCTCGATGAGCGACGAAGTGCACTTCTTCGGCATGACGCTGCACGCCAAGGACATGGCGCACTGGCTGATCTCCGGCATCCTGTTCGTGGCCGGCGCCCTGGCGCTGGAATGGGCGCGCCGCCGCTACGCCCGCGAGTGGAGCGTGGTGCAGACCGAGATCGAGGAAGAAAACAAGCGCGCGCAGGAGGCGGCCGCATGAACGCCGTGACATCTGCATCCGAGTACGCGATCGAACTGCGCGACCTGCGCAAGAGCTTCGGCAAGACCGAGATCATCCGCGGCGCCAACCTGGCGGTGCGCCCGGGCGAGCGCGTGGCCATCATCGGCCCCAACGGCGCCGGCAAGTCCACGCTGTTCAACCTGATCAGCGGGCGCCTCACGCCCTCCAGCGGCGAGGTGCTGCTGAACGGCCAGCGCATCGACGGCAAGAAGCCGTACGAGATCAACCGCATGGGCCTGGCGCGCAGCTTCCAGATCACCAACGTGTTCCCCAAGCTCAGCGTGTTCGAGAACCTGCGCTGCGCGCTGCTGTGGACGATGGGCTACCGCTACACGTTCATGCGCTTCCTGTCGCGGCTGCACGATGCCAACGCGCGCGCCGAGGAACTGCTGCGCATGATCCAGCTGCAGGGCAAGCGCGACGTGCTGGCCGTGAACCTGCCCTATGCCGAGCAGCGCGCACTGGAAATCGGCGTGACGATTGCCGGCGGTGCCGACGTGATCCTGCTGGACGAGCCCACGGCCGGCATGAGCCGTGCCGAAACCAAGCACTTCATCGAGATGATCCGCCAGGTGACCGAAGGCAAGACGCTGCTGACCGTGGAGCACGACATGGGCGTGGTGTTCGGCCTGGCCGACAAGATCGCCGTGGTGGTGTATGGCGAGGTGATCGCCTTCGACACGCCCGAGGCCGTGCGCGCCAACCAGCGCGTGCAGGAGGCGTATCTGGGCTCGTCCGTGGCGGACGCGCAGGCGGCGGGACACTGAGATGAGCGACAACATGCTTCACGTGCACAACCTGCACGCCTACTACGGCAAGAGCCATGTGCTGCACGGCGTCAACTTCGACGTCCGGCCGGGCGAGATCGTGGCCCTGCTGGGGCGCAACGGCTCGGGCCGTTCCACCACCGCCAAGGCCATCATGGGCATGGTGCATTGCGAGGGCTCGATCGAATGGAAGGGCCGCAGCATCCGGGGCCGCAAGACCTACGAGATCGCCCACATGGGCCTGGGCTACGTGCCCGAGGCGCGCGAGGTGTTCCCCAAGCTCACGGTGCACCAGAACCTGCTGCTGGGGCAGAAGGGCGCGGGCAGGAACAGCCGCTGGAGCTTCGATGACATGTACGCCATGTTCCCGCGCCTGAAGGAGCGCGAGCACACCGAGGCGGGCGTGATGTCGGGCGGCGAGCAACAGATGCTGACGCTGTGCCGCACGCTGATGGGCGACCCCGACCTCATCATCATCGACGAGCCGACCGAGGGCCTGGCGCCCAAGATCGTCGAGCTGGTGGGCGAATACCTCCAGAAACTGAAGGCGCGCGGCATCTCGGTGCTGCTGATCGAGCAGAAGCTCACGATCGCCATGCAGATCTCCGACCGCGCGCTGGTGATGGGCCACGGCAGCATCGTGTTCGACGGCACGCCCGATGAGCTGCGCGCCGACGCGGCCACGCGCAAGGAGTGGCTGGAGGTGTGAGGCGGTTGGCCTGGCACCTGCTTGCTTGATTATTGATAGCTGCCGGCGCTTGTCACATAAGCGCTGCAGCCTGTTTTTGCTTGAAATGCACTGCCTCGGCTTCGGCCCGCATCGGTCGCGCCGTCACGCCCGGTCGCAGCGCCGGGCGCGCCAGCGCAGCGGTCGTTGCGGCCCGCCGCGTTACCCTTTGTCCCTGCGGCGACAAGACTGTTTGCAGCAACGCCCCGTCATCTTCCAAAATGCACGGGTTACCCCCGCGCGCGGATCGGCCCTGATCCGCGCCCTACATGCAACAAGCAGGAGCCTTTGCCCATGACCGCCGAATACAAGGTCCAAGGTGACGTTGCCGTCATCGCCATGAACAACCCGCCCGTCAACGGCCTCGGCTACGAGACGCGCGTGGGCATCACCAACGGGCTGGAAAAGGCCAACGCCGATCCGGCGGTGAAGGCCATCGTGCTCACCGGCGCCGGCAAGGCCTTCTCGGGCGGTGCCGACATCAAGGAATTCAACTCGCCCAGGGCCATGCAGGAGCCGATCCTGCTGTCGGTCATCACCGCGGTCGAGAATTCACAGAAGCCCGTGGTCGCCGCCGTGCATTCCGTCGCCATGGGCGGCGGGCTGGAGTTGGCGCTGGGCGCGCACTACCGCATCGCCGCACCGGGCGCCAAGATCGCGCTGCCCGAGGTCAAGCTGGGCCTGATTCCCGGCGCCGGCGGCACCGTGCGCCTGCCGCGCGTGCTGGGCGCCGAGACGGCGCTGAACATGATCGTCAAGGGCGACCCGGTGAACAGCGAAGTGCTGGCCGGTCTGCCGGGCCAGAAGCTGTTCGACAAGATGGCGGCGTCGCCCGAGTCGCTGCTCGACGAGGCCATTGCCTTCGCCAGGGAAGTGGCCGCCAAGGGTGGCGAGCTGCCGCTGGTGCGCCATCTGCCGTGCAAACACCCGCAGGGGCCGGCGTACTTCCAGTTCGCGCGCAACATGGTGCGAGGCATGGCCAAGAACTTCCCCGCGCCCGAGAAGTGCGTGGACGCGGTCGAAAACGCCACCAAGCTGAAGTTCGACGACGCGCTGGCGAAAGAGCGCGAGATCTTCATCAACCTGATGCAGACGCCCGAGTGCAAGGCGCTGCGCCACATCTTCGCCGCCGAGCGCGCTGCCAGCAAGATCCCGGACGTAGGCAGCGACGTGAAGCCGCGCGCCGTGAACAAGGTGGCCGTCATCGGCGCCGGCACCATGGGCGGCGGCATCTCGATGAACTTCCTCAACGCCGGCATTCCGGTGACGATCCTCGAGACCAAGCAGGAAGCGCTGGACCGCGGCCTGGCCACCATCCGCAAGAACTACGAGTCGCAGGTCAAGCGCGGCAAGCTGAAGCAGGACAAGTACGAGCAGCGCATGGCCCTGCTCACGCCCACGCTGAAGTACGAGGACATCGCCGATGCCGATCTGGTGATCGAGGCCGTGTTCGAGGAAATGGGCGTGAAGGAGCAGGTGTTCAAGAAGCTCGACGAGGTGATGAAGCCCGGTGCCATCCTGGCCAGCAACACCTCCACGCTCGACGTCGACAAGATCGCCGCCTTCACCAAGCGCCCGCAGGACGTGGTCGGCATGCACTTCTTCAGCCCGGCCAACGTGATGAAGCTGCTGGAGGTGGTGCGCGGCGCCAAGACCGCCAAGGACGTGCTGGCCACCGTGATGGCCATTGCCAAGAAGATCAGGAAGACCGCCGTGGTTTCGGGCGTGTGCGACGGCTTCATCGGCAACCGCATGATCGAGCAGTACAGCCGTCAGGCCGGCTTTTTGCTGGAGGAGGGCGCCACGCCGCAGCAGGTCGACAAGGCGATCGAGAAGTTCGGCTTCGCCATGGGCCCGTTCCGCATGGGCGACCTGGCCGGCAACGACATCGGCTGGGCCATCCGCAAGCGCCGCTATGTCGAGAAGCCCGACATGAAGTACAGCAAGACCGCCGACCTGCTGTGCGAGATGGGCCGCTACGGCCAGAAGACCGGCGCCGGCTGGTACGACTACCAGCCCGGCAAGCGCGACGCCATCCCGTCCAAGCTGGTCGAGGAGATGGTCGAGAAGCACCGCAAGGATCAGGGCATCACGCCGCGCAAGATCAGCGATCAGGAGATCGTCGAGCGCCTGGTGTATTCACTCGTCAACGAAGGCGCGCGCATCGTCGAGGACGGCATCGCCAGCAAGGCCAGCGACATCGACATGGTGTACCTGACGGGGTACGGCTTCCCGATCTGGCGCGGCGGCCCCATGAAGTACGCCGACCAGATGGGCCTGTTCAACGTGGCCGAAAGCATGAAGCGCTTTGCCCGCAACCCCAACGACGACGCCAAGTTCTGGCAACCCGCGCCGTTGCTGGCCAAGCTGGTCGCCGAAGGCAAGACTTTCAACTAAATACGGCTTCAGCCATTGATACACAAGCGCAAGCAGCTATAAATACAGGAGTATTGCAATGACCTCGGCCGTTATCGTTTCCACCGCCCGCACGCCCCTTGCCAAGAGCTGGAAGGGTTCCTTCAACATGACCCATGGCGCCACGCTGGGCGGCCATGCCGTCAAGCACGCCATCCAGCGCGCCGGCATCGACGCCGCCGAGGTGGACGACGTCATCATGGGCTGCGCCAACCCGGAAGGCGCCACCGGCATGAACATCGCGCGCCAGATCGCGCTGATGGCCGACTGCCCCATCACCACCTCGGGCATGACGGTGAACCGCTTCTGCTCGTCGGGCCTGCAGACCATCGCGCTGGCCGCGCAGCGCATCATCGCCGGCGAGGCCGATGTGTTCGTGGCCGGCGGTGTCGAAAGCATCTCGTGCGTGCAGCAGGAGATGAACCTGCACATGATCCAGGACCCGAACCTGGTGGCCAAGAAGCCCGAGATCTACTGGAGCATGCTGCAGACCGCCGAGCAGGTGGCCAAGCGCTACAACATCGGCCGCGACGCCATGGACGAATACGGCGCCGCCAGCCAGCAGAAGGCCTGCGCCGCGCAGGCCGCCGGCAAGTTCGACGACGAGATCGCCCCCATCACCGTCACCGCCGGCGTGGCCGACCCGGTGATGGGCCTGCGCACCAAGGAAGTGACGGTGAGCAAGGACGAGGGCACGCGCGAAGGCACCACCAAGGAAGGCATCGCCGGCATCCGTTCGGCGCTGCCCGGTGGCGTCATCAGCGCCGGCAACGCCAGCCAGTTCAGCGACGGCGCGGGCGCCTGCGTGCTGGTGAGCGAGGAGTACGCCAGCAAGAAGGGCCTGATGCCGCTGGGCCGCTTCCTCGGCTTCGCTGTCGCCGGCTGCGAGCCCGACGAGATGGGCATCGGCCCGGTGTTCGCCGTGCCCAAGGTGCTCAAGAAGCTGGGCCTCACGGTCAACGACATCGACCTGTGGGAGCTGAACGAAGCCTTCGCCGTGCAGGTGCTGTACTGCCGCGACAAGCTGGGCATCCCGGCCGACAAGCTGAACGTGAACGGCGGCGCCATCGCCCTGGGCCACCCCTACGGCGTGAGCGGTCAGCGCCTGACGGGCCACGCGCTCATCGAAGGCAAGCGCCGCGGCGCCAAGAAGGTTGCCGTGACGATGTGCATCGGCGGCGGCATGGGCGCTGCGGGCATCTTCGAAGTGCTGTGATCTAACCACCCAACAGCCGGACGCAGAGGGCGCAAAAACTCGCAGAGGACGCAGAGAAAACCGAAGAGTCCTACGAACGCCTTTGGTTTCCCACACCCCATCTGGAAGTGGTTTTTTCTGCGTTCTCTGCGAAACCTTGGCGTCCTCTGCGTCCGGCTGTTTGGCTGTTCGGCTGTTGTTCTCAAAACCGGTAGACGATGAACCTGCGCCAGACCCTCGACTTTCTGCTTTACGACTGGCTCGACGCGCCGACGCTCACGCAGCGCCCGCGCTTTGCCGAACATTCGCGCGAGACCTTCGACGCGGTGATGGAAACCTGCGAGCGCATCGCGCGCGAGAAGTACGCGCCGTTCAACCGCCTGGTCGATACCGAAGAGCCACGCACGGTGACCGAGCCCGATGGCAGCCTGCGCGTGGTGCTGCCGCAGGCCACGCACGACGCTCGCGCCGCCTATGCCGAATCCGGCATGCTGGCCGCCGCGCAGGATTACGAGCACGGCGGCATGCAATTGCCGTACGTCATCGAAGCGGCCGCCAACGCCTTCTTCGGCAAGGCGTCGATCAGCATCGGCTCCAACCTGCTCACGGTGGGCAACGCCAACCTGCTGATGGTGCACGGCACCGAGTTGCAGAAGCAGGTGTTCGCCGCCAACGAATTCAACGGCCGCTGGGCCGGCACCATGTGTTTGAGCGAGCCGCAGGCCGGCTCGTCCTTGAGCGACATCACCACGCGCGCCACGCTGGAAGATCAGGACGATCCGCTCGGCCCGCGCTACCGCCTGCGCGGCAACAAGATGTGGATCTCCTCGGGCGAGCACGAGCTGACCGAGAACATCGTGCACCTCGTGCTGGCCAAGATCCCGGGGCCGGACGGCAAGCTGATTCCGGGCGTGAAGGGCATCTCGCTGCTCATCGTGCCGAAGAAGCTGGTCGACACCGAGGGCAACTTGACCGGCGTGCGCAACGATGTGGCGCTGGCCGGCCTGAACCACAAGCTGGGCTGGCGCGGCACCACCAACACGCTGCTGAACTTCGGCGAAGGCCAGTTCAAGGTCGATGGCGAAGCGGGAGCCGTGGGCTACCTCGTCGGCCAGCCGCACCAGGGCCTGCGCTGCATGTTCCACATGATGAACGAGGCGCGCATCGCCATCGGCATGGCGGCGACCATGCTGGGCCTGGCGGGCTACGAGGCCTCGCTGGACTACGCCAAGACGCGCACCCAGGGCCGCCCCGTGGGCCCTGCCGGCAAGGACCCGAGCCAGCCACCGGTGCGCCTGATCGAGCATGCCGACATCAAGCGCATGCTGCTGATCCAGAAGAGCTATTGCGAAGGCGCGCTGGCGCTGCTGCTGTACTGCGCCAAGCTGGTCGACGAGCAGCACACCGGCGATGCCGCCCAGGCCGACGAGGCGCGCCTGCTGCTGGAAGTGCTGACCCCCATCGCCAAGAGCTGGCCGAGCGAGAACTGTCTGGAGGCCAACTCGCTCGCCATCCAGATCCACGGCGGCTACGGCTACACGCGCGACTTCTCCGTCGAGCAGTACTGGCGCGACAACCGCCTGAACATGATCCACGAAGGCACGCACGGCATCCAGGGCATGGACCTGCTGGGCCGCAAGGTGCTGATGGAGGAGGGCAAGGGCCTGCAACTGCTGGCCGCGCGCATCCAGGCCACCATCGCCAAGGCCAGGCCGCAGCCCGCGCTGTCGGCGCACGCCGACGCCCTGGCGCAGGCCCTGGCGCGCGTGGGCGCGGCGACGAAAGCCGCCTGGGCTACCGGCGAACCCACCAAGGCGCTGGCCAACGCCGTGCCCTACATGCAGGCCTTCGGTCACGTCGTGCTGGCGTGGATCTGGCTGGAGCTGTCGCTGGCCGCAGGCGCTTCAAAAGACGAAGCGCACCGCGCAGGCGTGGCGGGCGCAACGACCTATTTCCATCATTACGAATTGCCCAAGATCGACGCCTGGCTGCGCGTGGTGGAAAGCCGCGACATGACCTGTGCCAGCATGCCCGAGGCAGCGTTCTGAACACCGATACCCGAGGAAGCCCATGACCCGCACCATCCAGCAACTCTTCGATCTCAAGGGCAAGACCGCCCTCGTCACCGGCGGCTCGCGCGGCCTGGGCCTGCAGATGGCGCATGCGCTGGGCGAGGCGGGCGCGCGCATCATGCTCAGCTCGCGCAAGGCCAGTGATCTGGAAGAAGCCGTGGCCGATCTGCAAGCCGCCGGCATCGACGCGCGCTGGATCGCCGCCGACTGCGCCATCGAGGCCGACATCCACCGCCTGGCCGACGAGACGCTGGAGCGCATGGGCGACATCGACATTCTGGTGAACAACGCCGGCGCCGCCTGGGGCGCGCCGGCCGAAGACCACCCGCTGGAAGCCTGGGACAAGGTGATGAACCTCAACGTGCGCGGCTACTTCATCCTGAGCCAGCGCATCGCGAAGAAATCGATGATCGGCCGCAAGTCTGGTCGCATCATCAACCTGGCCAGCATCGCCGGCCTGGGCGGCAACCCGCCCGAGATGCAGACCATCGCCTACAACACCTCGAAGGGCGCGGTCGTCAACTTCACGCGCGCGCTGGCCTGCGAGTGGGGCAAGTACGGCATCACCGTCAATGCCATCTGCCCCGGCTTCTTCCCCAGCAAGATGACGCGTGGCACGCTGGAGAACCTGGGCGTCGACAAGCTGATTGCCAACGCGCCGCTGCGCCGCCTGGGCGACGACGAGGACCTGAAGGGCATCACGCTGCTGTACGCCAGCGACGCCGGCAAGCACATCACCGGCCAGTGGCTGGCGGTAGATGGCGGGGTGAGCGTGGTGACCGGGGGATGAGGTTGATGTGGGTGCGCCGGTATATCTCCCTCTCCCCTCGGGGAGAGGGCAGGGGTGAGGGGGCAGCAGTCCCTTCCCGATCAATGGCCTGTGTGCCATGGACCTGTCTGACCCTCACCCCAACCCTCTCCCGCCAGCGGGAGAGGGGGCAACAACCTCACCGCCAAACACCATGAGCCTCGACTTCGGCGCCGTCATCCCCTTCGTCATCGAACTCGGCTTCACGCTGGAGAAGTTCGAGGGCGGTGAATCCGTCATGCACTACGCCCCCCGGCCCGAGCATTGCAACTCGTTCGGCGTCACGCATGGCGGGGCGGTGATGACCTTTCTCGACGTCATCATGGCCACGGCGGCGCGCAGCGTGCAGCCGGGCATGGGCGTGGTCACGATCGAGATGAAGACCAGCTTCATGCGGCCGGCGCCAGCGTCGAAGGACGGCGAGCCGCTGGTCGGCAAGGGCCGGCTGATGCACCGCACGCGCAGCATGGCCTTTGTCGATGGCTCGGTGTTCGACGCCAGCGGCCAGCTGTGCGCGCACGCCACCGGCACCTTCAAATACGTGCCGCCGGCCGAGCGGCCCGACCACACCAAGGGGCCGTTGCCCACCGACTGATTTTTCAAGCCAAATCGGCCTGCAGCGATTATGCAGCAAGCGCTGGCAGCTATCAAACTGAAAGCAAAGGAGATTCCATGCCCAGCAACCGCCAGATCCTGCTCGACAACCGCCCCGAGGGCGAAGCCGTCGCCGGCAACTTCAAGCTCGTCACCGCCGACACACCCGCGCTGAAAGAGGGCGAAGTGCTGGTGCGCCACCACTACCTGAGCCTCGACCCTTACATGCGTGGCCGCATGAACGAGAGCAAGAGCTACGCGGTGCCGCAGCCGCTGGGCGAGGTGATGATCGGCGGCACGGTGGGCGAGGTCGTCGAATCGAAGCACCCGAAGTTCAAGACCGGCGATCAGGTCGTCGGCATGGGCGGCTGGCAAGAATACAGCGTGGTCGACGGCAACGCGCCGGGCATGCTGCGCAAGGTCGATACCACGCACGTGCCGCTGTCGTACTACCTGGGCGCCGTGGGCATGCCAGGCGTGACCGCCTGGTACGGCCTGACGCAGATCATCGCGCCCAAGGAAGGCGAGACCGTGGTGGTCAGCGCCGCCACAGGTGCCGTGGGCAGTGCCTACGCCGCGCTGGCCAAGGCGCGCGGCTGCCGCGTGGTCGGCATCGCGGGCGGGCCCGAGAAGTGCGCCTACGCGGTCGATGAACTCGGCGTCGACGCCTGCATCGACTACCGCCAGCACCCCGACGTCAAAACCATGGCCAAGGCACTGAAGGAAGCCTGCCCGAACGGCATCGACGGCTACTTCGAGAACGTGGGCGGCTACATCCTCGACGCCGTGCTGCTGCGCACCAACGCCTTCGCGCGCGTGGCCGTGTGCGGCATGATCGCCGGCTACGACGGCCAGCCGCTGCCGCTGCAGAACCCGGCGCTGATCCTGGTCAACCGCCTGAAGATCGAGGGCTTCATCGTCAGCGAGCACATGGAGCTGTGGCCGCAGGCGCTGCAGGAACTCGGCACGCTGGTCGCGCAGGGCAAACTGAAGCCGCGCGAGACGATTGCGCAAGGCATCGAGAGCGCGCCTGAAGCCTTCCTCGGCCTGCTGAAGGGCAAGAACTTCGGCAAACAACTGGTCAAGCTGATCTGACCTCACAGGCGCAAGGCGTGCCAGCCGGTGCGCCCCGCGGTATCGCCACACGCTCCCGGGCACACGTGCACACCGCTCCCGCAGCACCTCGCGGCCACAATCCGCGCGTCTGTACCGAGGAGATGGCATGCACGCCCTGATTCACCAACTGGCCCGGCGCTTTGCGCTGGATGACGGCCGCACGCAGCGGCTGTGGGCGCTTTCCGGCCTGCACCGGCGACCCGATGCGCTGGCAACGCACCTACACCGCGGCCTGGCCGTGCTGGCAGCGATGCTGCTGGGGGCGGGCCTGATCTTCTGGGTGGCGGCCAACTGGCAGGAACAGACGCGCGCCTTCAAGCTGCACCTGCTGGAAGGCGCCGTGCTGGCCAGCGCGGGGGCTGCGCTGCTGTGGCCGCGCGGGCGCACGGCGCTGTTGCTGCTGGCCACGCTGGCGCTGGGTGGCTTGCTGGCCTTCGTGGGCCAGACCTACCAGACAGGCGCCGATGCCTGGCAGCTGTTCGCCACCTGGGCCGCGCTGGCGCTGGTGTGGGCGCTGGCCGTGCGGCGCGATGCGTTCTGGGCTGTGTGGCTGCTGATCACCGGCCTGGCGCTGGCGCTGTGGTCGGGCGATGCGCTGTTCAGCCCCTTGCAGACGCTGCTGGGCGGCCGCTCGGCGCGCAGTCTGCTCACGCCGGTGCTGTGGGCGGCAGTGTTTCTGCTGCCGCTGACCCTGCCGCGCTTGCGCCTGCTGCGCGAAGGCGCCACCACGGCGCCACTCAGCTGGCGGCTGGCGGCGTTGATGGCGCTGGGCGCCTGGTGTGCCTATGCCGTCTTCGGCCTGCTCATGCGCGACCAGCTCTGGCAGTACTTCTTCAACGGTCTGCTGGTGCTGGGTGCAGCGGCGCTGGCGTGGGCGCTGCGGCCACGCGACTTCGTGGTGCTGGGTCTGTCGGTGCTGGCGCTGAACGTGGTGGTGGTGGGCGGCTTCGCGCGCCTGCTGCTGGACGGCGCGCGCGGCGACAGCGCTGGCGTGACGCTGCTGCTGACGCTGATCGCCGCCGTGTGCGTGGGCACCAGCGGCACCTGGCTGTACCGCCTGCAGCGCGAGGAGGGCCAGGCATGAGCGCCGCCGCAATGACCGAGCGCCGTCTTATCGAACGCGCGCAGGCTGAGGGTCTGCTGCCACCTGAAGCCCGTGCGGCCTGGCAGGACGAGGCCGGGCCTTCATGGATCATCACCGTGCTCAGCTTCATCGGTGCGCAACTGGTGGTGCTGCCGTTCATGGGCTTCCTGGGTCTGCTGGCCAGCCGCTTCTTCTTTCAGCCGCCGGGCGCGTTCGTCATGGCAGCGGTGCTGATCGCCGGCGCCGCGCTGCTGCTGCGCGCGCGGCCTGCGATGTTCGTCACGCAACTGGCGTTCAGTGCCTTGCTGGCGGGGCTGGCCCTGCTGGCGATCGGCTTCGAGGGCGCGCTGCACAACCCGCAGTTGCTGACCATCCTGCTGGTGCTGCTGGGCACGGCGCTGTCGACCCGCGTCGCCTGGGTGCAGCGCGTGCTGGGCTTTCTGGCTGCCGGCGTGGCGCTGGCGGTGGTGCTGTGGCCGCTGGGCGCGGGCCACGCCGCCAACGACTGGGCGCGGTGGGAGTGGCGCTTCAGCGCCTTCCCGATGATCATCAACGCCGCGCTGCTCGCGCTGGGCTGGGCGCTGTGGGTGGCGCGCGAACCGCGCGTGTCGGGCCGCCCATGGGCCGGTGCGCTGCATGCGCTGGCCGATGGCGCCGGCGTGGCGCTGCTGCTGGCGGTGGCGTATGGCGCCACGCGCCACTTCTGGTTGCTGGGCATGCTGCGCGGCGGGCCGGCGGGCTCGGCTGACGTGCCCACGGCCGGGCTGGCACGCATCTTCGATCCGGGCTGGCCGCAGCTGCTGCAGATCGCGTTGGTGCTAGGCGCGGCGATCTGGCTGCTGCGCCACTGGCACCTGCGCGAACGCTTGCCGGCGCGCGAGCTGGTGCTGCTGGCGCTGTTGTATTCGGTGCTGTTGGTGGGCTGCCTGGTGGTGCCGCACATCGGCGTGGTGGCGCTGGTCGGTACGCTGGCGCTGGGCACCGGGCGGCGGCTGATGCTGGGGCTGGCACTGGCGGCCCTGCTGGCGCAGCTGTCGGGCTTTTATTACGCGCTCGACTGGCCGCTGGCCCACAAGGCGGCGCTGCTGGCCGGCCTGGGCGCGGCGCTGGGGCTGGCGCTGTGGGCCATGCGCGCGCCGCCGGCGGCCACGTCGCAGCAGGTCGAGCCGCCACGTCCGCATTGGTCTGCTCTTGTGTTGATAGCTGCTGGCGCGCTGGTGTCCTTGGGTTTGGTGCATTTCGATGTGCAGAAGAAGGAGCAGGTGATCGCCCAGGGCCAGAAGATCTACGTGCCGCTGGCGCCGCGCGATCCGCGCTCGCTGATGCAGGGCGACTACATGGCGCTGAACTTCGCTTTTCCTGAAGGCGTGCGCAAGGCGCTGAACGAGGGCGACCGGCTGGGTCTGAATCGCCACGCCCAGGTGGTGGCGACGCTGGACGCGCGCGGTGTTGCCACGGTGCGGCGTCTGGCGCAGGATGGCGCACCGCTGGCCGCGGGTGAGCGCTTGTTGCCCGTCAAGCGACTCCAAGGTGACTGGGTTCTGGTCACGGATGCGTTCTACTTCCCCGAAGGGCAGGGCGAGCCATTCGCGCAGGCGCGCTTTGGCGAGTTCCGCGCCTTGCCCGATGGCCGCGCGCTGCTGGTGGGCCTGGCCGATGAACATCTGCAGCCGATCGCACCCGCGCCGCGCAAGCCACGACCTTGAGGAGAACCACATGGCCGCCACGCACGACGTCTTCAACCAGGTCACGCCGCTGGCCGACATCAACCTGTTCGCCGGCAACCAGGCGCTGCAGGATGCGCTGAAGTTCAACGCCCCCGGCCTGAACACCGCGCCGCTGGCCGCGCTGGGCCAGTTGGCCGGCAGCGCGGCCATGCAGAACCACGCGCGCCTGGCCAACGTGCACACGCCCGAACTGCGCACGCACGACCGCTTTGGCCACCGCATCGACGAGGTGGAGTTCCATCCCAGCTACCACGCGCTGATGGCCGCCGCCACCGAGGCTGGCCTGCACGGCACGCCGTATGCGCCCGATGAGCAGGCCAGCGGCCACGCCCATGTGAAGCGCGCGGCGGCGTTCCAGCTGTTCACCGAACTGGAACCCTCGGTGCTGTGCCCGATCTCGATGACCTACGCCGTCACGCCCGCGCTGCGCGACAACCCGGCCATCTTCAAGGACTGGGCGCCCAGGCTGGCTGCCCGCGCCTACGACCCGGCGCTGAAGCCCTGGCGCGACAAACCCGGCGTGACGATGGGCATGGGCATGACGGAGAAGCAGGGCGGCTCGGACGTGCGCGCCAACACCACGCGCGCGGTGCACGATGGGCGTGACGCGTGGGGGGAGCGCTATCGGCTGACCGGCCACAAGTGGTTCTTCTCGGCGCCGATGTGCGATGCGTTTCTGGTGCTGGCGTATGTCGAAGGGATGGGCGAGGGCGGCCTGTCCTGCTTCTTCCTGCCGCGCGTATTACCGGACGGAACGCGCAACACGCTGCGCATCCAGCGCCTGAAGGACAAGCTGGGCAACCAGGCCAACGCCTCGTCAGAAGTCGAGTTCGACGGCACTCTCGCCTGGCTGGTGGGAGAGCCCGGCCGCGGCGTGCCGCAGATCCTGGCCATGGGCACGATGACGCGGCTGGACTGCGCGCTGGGCACCAGCGGCTTGATGCGGCAGGCGCTGTCGATCGCGCTGCACCACACGGCCGAGCGCAGCGCCTTCGGCAAGCGCCTGATCGAGCAGCCGCTGATGAAGAACGTGCTGGCCGACCTGGCGCTGGAAAGCGAAGCGGCCATCGCTCTGTCGATGCGGCTGGCGCGCGCCTTCGACCAGCAGGGCGACGAGCAGCAGCGCCTGCTGGCGCGCGTGCTCACGCCCATCGCAAAGTTCTGGATCACCAAGCGCGGCAGCCTGTTCGCGCAGGAGGCCATGGAATGCCTGGGCGGCAACGGCTACGTGGAAGAGGGCGGCGAGGGCATCCCCGCGCGCATCTACCGCGAGATGCCGGTCAACAGCATCTGGGAAGGCGCCGGCAACATCATGGCGCTGGACCTTCTGCGCGCCCTGCGCAAGGGCGACGTGGCCGCCGCGCTGGCGCAGGAGTTGGCGCCAGCGCGCGGCCAGCATGCCGCGCTCGACCGCATGATCGACACGCTGCCCACGCTGATTGACCACCACGCCACCGAAGCCACCGCGCGCACCCTGGCACGCGACGTGGCGCTGACGGTGCAGGCCGCGCTGCTGGCGCAGACCGCGCCGTCCGCCGTGTTCGGCGCCTTCTGCGATTCGCGCATCGCGCAGCGGCACGACGTGTTCGGCACGCTGGGCGCGGGCGCCGGCGTGGATGCGCTGATCGCGCGGGCCATGCCGGCTTGAACACAAACAATGGGAGTATATGGTTTTAGCGCCCTACTGGCGGACGCTAGAGCATGACTACCTTGGGAGTATATTTTTCAAACCCCACCACTGAATGGAGACCGATTGATGATCAGCGACTTCAAAGGCAAGACCGCCGTGTTGACCGGCGCCGGCTCGGGCTTCGGCCTGGAGTGCGCGCGCATCGCCGCGCAGCGCGGCATGAACGTGGTGCTGGTCGACATCCAGGAAGACGCGCTGCAGAAGGCCGAGGCCGAAATCAAGGCGCTGGGTGCGAAAACGCTGGCGCGCCGCGTGGACGTCAGCAAGCCGCCCGTGATGGACCTGCTGGCGCAGCACGTGCAGGAAGCCTTCGGCGCGCCGCACTTCGTCTTCAACAACGCCGGCGTGGGCGCGGGCGGGCTGATCTGGGAGAACACGGTCAAGGACTGGGAATGGGTGCTGGGCGTCAACCTGTGGGGCGTCATCAACGGCGTGCGCGCCTTCACGCCCATGATGCTGGAGGCCGCCAAGGCCGATGCCGCCTACCAGGGCCACATCGTCAACACCGCCAGCATGGCCGGGCTGCTGACCCCGCCCAACATGGGCATCTACAACGTCAGCAAGCACGCCGTGGTGGCGCTGACCGAGACGCTGTACCAGGACCTGAAGCTGGTCACCGACCAGATCAGCGCCAGCGTGCTTTGCCCGTACTTCGTGACCACGGGCATCCACAACAGCGAGCGCAACCGCCCGGCCGACATGCCCGCGGGCGAGCTGACGGCCAGCCAGCGCATCCAGCAGGCCATGACCGAGAAGGCCACCGGCAGCGGCAAGGTGACGGCCGCCGATGTGGCGGGCAAGGTGTTCGACGCCATCGCGCAGGACCAGTTCTACGTCTTCAGCCATCCCAAGGCGCTGGGCAACGTGAAGTCGCGCACGGATGCCATCGTCAACATCCAGAATCCGCCCGACCCGTTTGCCGAGCGGCCGGAGATCGGCGTGGGCCTGCGGCAGGCGCTGCGCGGGGGCGCGGCCTGAGCGTGGTCGCGGCGTCAAAAAAGTATCTATTTGATAGCTGCTGGCGCAGTACAGACGGGCGCTGCAGCCCGATTTCATCTATTTTCGTTTCGCTGACCATCCCTCAAGCCGCCGGCTGACAGCCGGCGCCAGTGGCGGCGTTTACAGTGGCTGCATGTCCTTGGCACCGCCCCCGCTGTTCATCGTTTTCAACGCCTCGTCGGGCCACGACGACACCGCCGGCGTGCACCAGCGCGTGGTCGAGCGGCTGCGGGCCGAGGGCCGCCACGTCGAGACCTTCGTCGTCGGGCAAGGGCACGAACTGGCGGCGGTGATCGGGCGGGCCGTCAATGCGGCGCGCGATGCGCGCGGCGCCGTGGTGGCGGCCGGCGGCGACGGCACGCTGAACGCTGTTGCCCAGGCGGTGTGGAACGCCAACCTGCCCATGGGCGTGCTGCCGCAGGGCACCTTCAACTACTTTGCCCGCGCCCACGGCATTCCGGCGTCGCTCGACCAGGCCATCGACGCCTTGCTGCAGGCCCGCATCGAGCCGGTGACGGTGGGGCAGGTGGGCGAACGGCTGTTCCTGGTCAATGCCAGCGTAGGCCTGTACCCGCAGCTGCTGGAAGAGCGCGAACAGGCCACGCAGCGCCACGGGCGCAGCCGCTTCGTGGCCCTGATGGCGGGCCTGGCCACCCTGCTGCGCGGCCAGAGCGTGATGACGCTGGAACTGCACGGCCACGGCGAAGCCCGCGTGGTGCGCACCCGCACGCTGTTCGTGGGCAACAACGAACTGCAGTTGCAGGCCATCGGCCTGCGCGAAGCCCTGGCGGTGGAGGGCGGCCGGCTGGCCGCCATCACGCTGCAGCCCCTGCCGATGCTGAGCACGCTGTGGCTGGTGCTGCGCGGCGCCATCGGCCGGCTGGACGGCGCCGAGGGCGTGGACAGCTTTGCCTTCGACCGCCTGCAGGTGCAGCCGCGCCGCGGCGCCACGGCGATGAAGGTGGCCATCGACGGCGAGATCGTGCACCTGCCGACGCCGCTGGTGTTTCAGAACGCGCCGCGGCCGCTGCAGCTGCTGGTGCCGGCGGCCGCCGATGCGCAGGAGCGGCCATGATCCTGCACATCACCGACACCCACTTCGGCGCCGAGCGGCCGCAGGTGGTACACGGGCTGATCGACTGGGCGCGCCAGCACCGGCCATCGCTGGTGGTGTTGTCGGGCGATGTCACGCAGCGCGCAAGGCGCGCGCAGTTCGATGCGGCACGTGCCTTCGTGGATGAACTGTGTGCTGCCTGCGGCATCGATGCCCAGCGCGACGTGCTGATCATCCCGGGCAACCACGACATTCCGTTGTTCAATTTGCCACTGCGCGTGCTCGATCCTTACGGCCCCTATGTTCGAGCGTTCGGCAAAAGGCTGGAACCGCTGATCCGCCGACCGGATGTGTGGCTGATCGGCGTCAACACCACGCGACCATGGCGCCACAAGCACGGCGAGCTGTCGTCGGCGCAAATCGAGCGCGTTGCCGCACGCCTGCGCGCGGCCCCGGCGGGCGCGCTGCGCGTGGTGGTGACGCATCAGCCGTTGTTCGTGGTCGAGCGTGACGATCTGGTGAACCGCGTGCGCGGACACCGTTTGGCTATGCGGGTCTGGGCTACAGCGGGTGCCGATCTGCTGCTTGGCGGGCACATCCACCAATCGTTCGTGGCGCCGCTCACTGCTCCGATGGACGGCTGCTGGGTGGTTCAGACCGGCACGGCGGTATCACGTCGTGTGCGCGAGCGCGTACCCAACAGCGTGCACCTGATCCGATGGTCGGGTGACGGCCAGCGCCCGAGAGTGTCGGTGGAGCGCTGGGATTGGTACTGTGAGCTGCAATTTCAGAGGGTGGCCGTAACACCGCTGTCAGGCGAGGCCGGCGCGGTGACCTCGACGGGGCAGCCAGCCGCCTGATCTGCGTAGGCTCAACGCCCCACCTGGTTCATCTGCTGGCGCCAGAAAGCGGGGAGCAAGTCGTACAGCGGTGTCGGTTCGCGGTGCAGGATGTGGGCGTTGCTGCTCACGCCCACGGTGGGGATGGTGGTGGCCGCGTCCACATAGGCCAGTTGCTGCATCCACCCTGCGTTGACGCTACCGTCCGGCATCGGACGCGAGTAGATCAGCCCCAGCATGCGCCGCGCCTCGACGCTGCCGCGCGATTCGGCCAGGCGGTAGTAGCGAATGGCCTCCACGAAGTTGGCCGGCACACCTTCTCCCCGGTGGTACTTGCGTGCCGCCGCCAGGGCCTCGTTGGCGCTGGTGGTGGCTGGCGGGGCAGGGCGGTTGACGATCACCTCGTCGCGGCTGCGCAACTCCTGAAGGTTGGTCGCGGCCGCGGCCGAGTTGGGGCCGGCGCGCTTGAAATAGTCCTCGGCCTGAGTCAGGCGCTTGTTCGCCACCGCATCCATGCCCAGTTCGATGTTGGCGTGCATGTCGCCGGCGGCGGCGGCGCGCTCCAGCAGTTGCCGGTTCGGCACCTGCAAGACCTGGTCCTGCATCAGGCCGGGCTGGCTCACCTGCACCGGCGTCTGGCGTGAAGCCAGGACCCAGGCCAGGAAGTCGGCCCGCGCTGGATGCCGTGTGCGCAACTGCGCGACGGCACGTGCCGCTGCGGCCGGATCGGGCGGACCGGTGCAACCATCGATGTAACACCACGCCAGGCCGGCATAGGCCCACGGTTCGCGCCCCTGGCTTGCCGCACGGTTGAACCATTGTTGAGCCAACGCGGGATCGCGCCGGACCCCCGCGCCATGCAGGTAGATCAAGCCGAGCTGCCACGCGGCCTGTGCGGACGGCGTGGTGCTGCCTACAGGTCTCGCCGACTCCGCCACCCGCTGCAGGCGTTGCAACTCCCGCTGCACAGCATGATCGCGCGCGTCACGCGAAGTCAGCGATCCCGACACCACCGCCGGCGCCGACAGTCGGGGCATATCGTCGACGGGGCGGGGTTGAATGCGCGGCGCATCGGTCTGGTCGGCGGCGCGGATGGGTGGCTGGTTAACAGGTGCCGTTTCGATCCGCAGGGGAGGCGGATTGTCGAGTTGCAACTGCGCCAGCTGCATGGTGCGTGGCCTGGCATGGGCCGCCGCGACCAGCGCGGCAGCCATGCAGACCGATGCGACCACTGTGCGCAGGGGGCGCTGCAGAACCAGCAGGTCGCTCATGCCAACGTCCTCCGTGTTGCTGGCGGGCAGCTCGTCTGCTGCGCGCGTCGGTGCTCACTTGGCAGCGGCGGGTGCCGCGGCGTTCGCGGGGGCTGCGCGTCGCGGCGCAACCTGCCACTGCAGTGTTTGTGCCACATAGGCGTCCTGTCCGACCGCGGCGGCGAACTGCTGTTGCAGGCTTTCTGTGCCCTTGACCCCCTGCAGCGCCGTGAGAGCAGGCACCTGCAGGCCAGGCGGCAACTTGGGTGTGGCGTCTTCCGACGTTGCCATGCAAGTCACCGATTCCGTCCCCGGCTTTCCGGCATCGAGGATGAAGCCGGGGTTGGGTGCCATCCAGTCCGGGATCCTGACCGCATTGTTCGCGGACACCAGCGAGTGAGGTTGCAAGGCGTTGGGCAGCAGGCGCATCACCGTTCCGCCGGAATCGGCGAAGTAGCAGTACAGGTGCGAGGCACGCGACACCGATGCCGACAGGAACACCTGCTCGCCCTCGGTGAACGCCGGCCGCTCGCCGGCCGGTTGCGGGTTCTCCAGCCGCAGATCGATGGTCCAGGGCGCTGGCGTCGTCAGGCCGATCGCCGCGGCTGTGCCGCCATCGGCCGTCGCCACCTGGGTCGTGCCGCCGCTGGTCCAGCCGATGCGCGTCAGCGCACCGTCATCGCCCAGCGCGACGAAGTTGCGCAGCGCCGCCTCGTAGGTCGGGAAATCGACACGCCCGCTGACCACGATGCCGCGATCGGCCTGGAACCGGCTCAGTGCCGCACGCAGCGCGGGACTATTGAGCGCCAGCCCGTCGGAACCCGCAGGCAGATAACCTTGGTTGGTCAGCGAGGAACGGACCAGTTGCAGCTGCCCGCCAGGACCACTCTGGTCGAACCAGTCGCGCATCTGGCGCTGGAAGTTGGGGTCGGACTGATCCAGCGTCAGGCATTGCCAATACGGCACGCGCGCCCACTTGCCGACCAGTTCGATCATCGCCAGGTCGACCAGCGTGCGGATCGCCCCGCCCATGCCCAGCGCGTAGTCACGCCCGGTGGTGAGTTGTAGGCCCACCGCGCCAATGCTGCCGGCCACGTTGACGCCGTCGCCGCCGCCGCCGATGACGATTTCGTTGGCTGAATCGAGCCCGGGCACGATGGTGCGTGTGCGGAAATCGCCCAGTTGCGCTTCCAGGCCCACCACCGTGGCTGTGCGGCTGGTGCTGTAGCCGGGGCTGAGGCGCGTGTACGACGCGCCGGCGTTGAAGCGGCTGTCGATCACGTTCTGATCGACGAACGCGATGGCGCCGGACACGTAAAGCGCCGGCCGCTGCAACTGCATCTGGTTGTTGTTGAGCAGAATGGTGGTCAGGTTCTGTACCGTGTCCTGCTGCGCGATGTTGACCTCGTAGTCGACAAAGCGGAAGGCATTGCTCAGGCGCGACATGCGCGACAGCGATGTCACCACCATGTCCTTGGTGGCCACCGGCACCTTGTTCGAGAAATCGATGAACTGCTTGCTGGTAATCAATGTCGGCGGCAGGTTGGCCGCGCGCAGCAGGTGGTCCATGCAGGTGAGCGATTCGGAGAAGTTCGACATCGAGCGCACCGGACGCACCACCGGGCGATTCACCGTGGTGGCCACCTGGTGCATGTCGACGTCCTTGCGCGGATCAATAAAGCCGCAGCCTGACACCAGGGACACGGTCATCGCGAGTGCCGCCCAAGGCCCCTTGCGACACCGGGCCACTGGTGTGGCGTGAGCCAAGGTCTTGTTCTTGATATTCATACGTCCTCCCGCTCCTCGCCGTCGCTGCATGCTCGGGCGACCCTATGGGGCGCCACGAGGCCCCGGACTGCATACTGCACAAAAAAAATCGGCCGGCCTTGTTGTCAGGGCTGGCCGATGCAAGCGCTAGTTGCAAATGTTGATCATGTCGCCACGCAGGATCACGATCTGGTCGCCAGACACCGTCACGCTGCCGCCACCGGGCGTCGCGATCGCGTTACTGCCGACCGATTGCACGCACGTCGTCTGGGTCCCATTGGTCTTGACCGACTGCACCACGTCCCTTTCCGTCGAAATGCCGGTGCTGTTGCTCGTGAAGGCCTGTGCGCTGTAGCGCGCAATCTTGGCCTGCACGTCATCGGGGATGCCGCGGTTGTAGTTGATGTCGGTGGACTTTGCCGTGGGTGCCATGGGGCCCATCGTGAAAGTTACCTTGCTGGTGATCGTGACAGGGTCTTCTCCGGGCCCCGCTTTAACCACGCCAGCAGCCAACAGCAATGACGCCGTCAAGCCTGCGATGAGGCCGTTCCTTGTCTGTGACATTTCAGCTGCTCCTGATGAGAATCGCCCAACGTACCGGACCGCACGATGCGGCCCGGTACTTGGGAAAGATCAGGACACCCGATCTTCCCCCTTCCGTCACGCCATCAGCGAGAGGCGAACGGGCCGCAGGCCGGGCCGACGCACACTGTGGGCGGCGGTTCGCAGGAGTCGTTGGAGGCCAGGTTTTGATACGCGACCGCCTTGGCGCCATTCGCGAAGTTGCCAACAGTCGAACCACCCGCGATCCAGGTGGTCTGGGTGGACTTGCCGGAAATGTCCACGGTTCCATAGTTGGACGACATGTTCTGCACTGCCACGGCGCCGCCGCCCTTGGCCAGGTTCCAGGCCGTCGATCCGTCAGCAATGCCAGTCGACTGCTTGCTGTTGCCGGTGATAGTCACGTCGCCGAAATTGCTCGAGGCGCTCTGGTACGCGATTGCCGTTGCGGCGGGCTGGCAGTTATCGCCGCAGCCATCGCCTTCAGCAGTGTTGTACATGCCGGAGCCATTGGCCACGCTGACCGACTGTTCGGACGTGCCCTTCACAATTGGGTGAAAAAAGGTACCGCCGAGCGAGAGCGGGCCGACAGTCACGGCGCCCACGTTGGAAGCGAGGTTCTGCACCGCCACGTCACCACCCTTGGTGGCCAGGTTCGACACGTTGCTGCCGGACGAAACGGACGCCGTCTGATCCGAAACGCCACTGATGACGATGGAGCCCTTGTTCGAAGCAAGGTTCTGGTTCGCATATGCCGAGCCATTGGCTTGGTTGTTGGTGTGGCTGCCGCCGGTCACGCTGGCCGTCTGGGTAGACGTTCCGCTGATGGTGATTGCGCCGTTGGGCGTCTGGGTCAAGGCAAAGGCCGATGCCGCGGCCAGGGTGCTCAATGCAAAGATGGCAAGCGATTTCATGATGAGTTCCTCCAAAGGTACTGACACATGTCCGGTTGATTCGGGTAATTCCGGTCAACCGGGGTGGTGACGCTGCTGCGGCCGGCCTCCCTGTTTTTTCGATGCTCGGCTTGCTGCTTTGTCGGAGTTCAGTGTCTCCGGGGAACGCGGCGTCACCAATCGCTACAAGTGGATACGTCGTTCGGTGGGTGGGGCGCGACGGATTTTCAAGGAGAATCGGCTTTGAATCGGCTCCAGTAAAGCGCTGAATGCTCATTAAATAGGAGCATTCTTATCTTGCGGACTGGGTAGTAACAAAACGTGTTTGATGAAATTAACCGAAACAATCATCAAATCGTGCTGAAAGTTTGTGGTGACAACGCCTATGGTCAGGTGAAAACCTCACGAATCATGCAGTAACCTGTTGCGTGTTTCCGGTTTTTATGAAAAGCGCGATTGCGCTACATTTGTGCCTGATCGTTACAGGCCTTGCTGATGTTCTGGGCGCACGGAGGACAACATGAACACAGTCGCAGACCCCCTCTTTGATCACTCTCGGCACACCGAGCTGATTCCAGCGCGCGCGCCTGCCGCCTCCACCTGGCCGCACTTTCTGGTGGGGCAGCCTGACCAACCGATTCGCGTGCTGCTGGTGGACGACGACGCCCACATGCGCCGCGTGGTGTCGCAGGAGTTGCTGACCGACCCCCGCATCCACCTGGTGGGCCAAGGGGCGTCGCTGCGCGAGGGCAAGCGCCTGATTGCGCTGCACGAGTTCGATGTCATGCTGGTCGACCTGAACCTGGGCGACGGCACCGGGTTCCAGCTGATCGAATACATGAAAAGCATGCGGCCGGTGGCCGAGGCGGTGGTGGTGTCGGCCATGGAAGACGAAGAGCACGCCATTCACGCGTTCGAATTGGGCGCCACGGGTTATCTGATCAAGAACTCCTGGTTCGGCAGCTTCCCGCAAGCGGTGCTGCAGGTGGTCAACGGCGGGGCGTCGATCACACCCAACCTGGCGCGCCGGCTGATGAAGCGGCTGGATGGCAGCCCACGGGCTGCCGGCGTGCCCGCGCATGCCAGCCGCGGCGCGGCCTCGGGCGAGAAGCTGTCGGATCGCGAGCGCGAGATCCTGCGGCTGGTGGCCACGGGCCACACCAGTTGCGAGATCGGCAAGCGCCTGGGCATCAGCGACCAGACGGTGAACACGCACATCAAGAACATGTACCGCAAGCTGCAGGTTCGAACGCGAGCGCAGGCCGTGAACCTGGCGTCGATGCGTGGCCTGCTGTAGCGCGCACCGTCGACGTGCTGGCAGCTTGACGTCGCGGCAGTGCCGGCCATGACCGGCAGGAGGGCCGGATAGCCATGTCCATCATGTGGCCGGTGCTGTTGCTGAGCCTCGGCCTGGCGGGCTACGCCCTGCTGGGCTGGCGCCAGCGCGGCGACACGCGCGACTTGCGCTACGGCCTCGTGTTGCTGGCCTGGTCCGCCCTGCTGGTGGCCGGCGAACTGGGGCGCCTGGGTGTCTCGGACGAAGTGGTGCGGGCCGCCACACGGGGCAGTTATCAGCTCACGATCCTGGCCGTGTCGGCCTTCCTGATGGCCTGGGTGCGGGGCCTGGGCTGGGGCGACAAGGTGCTGATGGCCAGTCAGGCCGCGCTCGGCCTGTTTCTGGCGCCGCTGCAGGCGGCCGCGCTGCCGGCCGGATGGGGCCAGGCGTGGTTCTGGGTCAATGCGCTGGGCATCACCGCCCTGGTGCTGCGCCTGGCGCACGCCATCTGGCGCCGCACCGATGCCGAGAGCTGGATGGTGCTGCTGGTGGCCGTGCTGGGCCTGGGGGTGATGTTGACCGACCTGCGCCAGGCCGCCGGGGGGGCCGTGCTGGTTTCGGTGTCGCACTACTTCTTCGCCGTGGCGCTGTTCGTACTGTGGCTGGCGCGGACGCAGCGCGTCGGCAACTCGCGCAGATCGATCGGCGAGGGCGGCTCGTCTGCGCACCAGGTGCAACGCCAGCTGGCCCAGGACCTGCACGATGGCGTGGGCTCGCAGCTGACCACCCTCATCTCGGCGCTCGATGCCGGCTCGCCCGAGCAGCGCGCCACCGCCGCCACGCTGCAGCAATGCCTGCTGGAGCTGAAGCTGCTGGTGGATGGCATCAACGAGGAGGGCTCGGTCGTCAGTCACCTGGCCAGCCTGCGCTATCGCATGCAGCCGTTGCTGGCTGCGGCTGGCATGGATCTGCAATGGCGCCTGGTCGATGAGGAGCAGCTCGAGCGCGCGCAAGGGCCCGCCGCGCGCCAGGTGCTGCGCGTGGCGCAGGAGGCGCTGGCCAACGCCGTGCGGCATTCCGGCGCCGACACCGTGGTGCTGAGCTGCTGCCACATGAACAGCGCCGACGCGCTGCTGCTGGAAATCGCCGACAACGGCAAGGGCATGGCGTACGAGCGCTATGCGCGCACCGCGTCGTCGGGCGAACCGCACCGTGCGTCGCACGGGAAAGGCCTTTCGGGCATGGTGCTGCGCGCCAGCCAGATGCACGGCCAGCTGAGCGTGGAAAGCGCGCCGGGCGAGGGCACGCGCGTGCGCCTGCAGGTGCCCATGGCGGCGCTACTCCAGCCGACGGCGGAACGGCGCCGCGCCCCAGCCTGATCCTGCCCGTGCCGCCTGCGGCGCGCGGCATCTGCTGTGGCAAACTCACCCGCTTTTTCGACTCGCCGGGCGGCGCCATGCCGCCGCGCGGCACGCACGCATGCTTTCCATCACCGCCCAGATCGCCGCCGAGCTCAAAGTACGTGAAAACCAGGTCGCCGTGGCCGTCGAACTGCTCGACGGCGGCGCCACCGTCCCGTTCATCGCCCGCTACCGCAAGGAGGCCACCGGCGGCCTCGACGACGTGCAGATGCGCGAGCTGGAAGCGCGCCTGGCCTACCTGCGCGAGCTGCACGAGCGTCGCGCCGCCATCCTGACAAGCATCGACGAACAGGGCAAGCTCACGCCCGAGCTGCGGGCCGCCATCGACGCCGCGGCCACCAAGCAGGAACTGGAAGACCTGTACCTGCCCTACAAGCCCAAGCGCCGCACCAAGGGGCAGATTGCGCGCGAGTTCGGCATCGAGCCGCTGGCCGACCAGCTGTGGGCCGACCCGACGCTGGATCCGCAAGAAGCGGCCAAGCCCTTCGTGAAGGCAGAGAAAGGCGAGGGCGGCGAAGACTTCACCACCATCCCTGCCGTGCTGGACGGCGTGCGCGACATCCTGAGCGAGCGCTGGGCCGAGGATGCGGCGCTGGTGCAAGGCCTGCGCGAATGGCTGTGGGCCGAGGGTCTGCTGCAATCGAAGCTGGCGGCGGGCAAGAACGAGAACGACCCCGAGGTCGCCAAGTTCCGCGACTACCACGACTACGACGAACCCATCGGCCGCGTGCCCAGCCACCGCGCGCTGGCGGTGTTCCGCGGGCGGGCGCTGGAGATTCTGGATGCGAAGCTGGTGGTGCCGGAGGCCGTCAGCCCCTCACCCCAGCCCTCTCCCCAAAGGGGCGAGGGAGTCAACAGCCGAGGCGCTGCGGACTCGCTCCCTCTCCCGCGTGCGGGAGAGGGCAGGGGTGAGGGTGTGGCGTCGTCGGCCAAAGGCCCAGCCCCCAGCCTGGCCGAAGGCCGCATCGCCCTGCACCTGGGCTGGAGCCACCAGGGCCGCCCGGCCGACGACCTGCTGCGCAAGTCCGTGGCGTGGACCTGGCGCGTGAAGCTCAGCCTGAGCACCGAGCGCGACCTGTTCGCCCGCCTGCGCGAAGATGCCGAGCAGGTGGCCATCAAGGTCTTCGGCGACAACCTGCGCGACCTGCTGCTGGCCGCGCCCGCCGGCGCCAAGGCCGTCATGGGGCTCGACCCCGGCATCCGCACCGGCGTGAAGGTGGCCGTGGTTGATGCCACCGGCAAGCTGGTCGACACCGCCACCGTCTACCCGCACGAGCCGCGCAAGGACTGGGACGGCAGCCTGCACACGCTGGCCAAGCTGGTGGCCAAACACGGTGTGCAGCTCATCGCCATTGGCAACGGCACCGCCAGCCGCGAGACCGACAAGCTCGCGGGCGACCTGATCAAATTGGTGCAAAAACAGGCTGCAGCGCTTGCAGAACAAGCGCCACCAGCTATTGAAAAGATAGTCATCAGCGAAGCCGGCGCCTCGGTCTATTCGGCCAGCGAATACGCCAGCCAGGAACTGCCCGACGTGGATGTGAGTCTGCGCGGCGCCGCCAGCATCGCGCGCCGCCTGCAGGACCCGCTGGCCGAGCTGGTGAAGATCGACCCCAAGAGCATCGGCGTCGGCCAGTACCAGCACGACGTGAACCAGAGCGAACTGGCGCGCCAGCTCGACGCCGTGGTCGAGGACTGCGTGAACGGCGTCGGCGTCGATCTGAACACCGCCAGCGCGCCCCTGCTGGCGCGCGTGTCGGGCCTGTCGGGCACCGTGGCCAAGGCCGTGGTGCGCTGGCGCGAATCGCACGGCGCGTTCAGAAGCCGCCAACAGCTGCTGGAAGTCAGCGGCCTCGGCCCCAAGACCTTCGAGCAGAGCGCGGGTTTCCTGCGCATTCGCGGCGGCGACAACCCGCTGGACATGACCGGCGTGCACCCCGAGACCTACCCGGTGGTGGAGCAGATCATCGTGAAGACCGGCAAACCCATCGACCAGCTCATGGGCCGCAGCGAACTGCTCAAGCCGCTCAAGCCCGAAGCCTTCGCCACGCCGCAGTTCGGCGCCGTGACGGTGAAGGACATCCTGGCTGAGCTGGAAAAACCCGGCCGCGACCCGCGCCCCGACTTCAAGGTGGCGCGCTTCAACGAGGGAGTGGAAGACATTGCCGACCTGAAGGAAGGCATGGTGCTCGAAGGCACGGTGAGCAACGTGGCCCAGTTCGGCGCCTTCGTCGACCTGGGCGTGCACCAGGATGGCCTGGTGCACGTGAGCCAGCTGTCGAACAAGTTCGTCAATGACGCGCGCGAAGTCGTCAAGACCGGCCAGATCGTGAAGGTGAAGGTGCTCGAAGTGGACGTGCCGCGCAAGCGCATCAGCCTGACGATGAAGCTGGACGCGCAGGCGCCGCGCCGCGATGGCCCACGCGAGAACCGCTTCGAGCACGCCGGCCGGGGCGACCGCGGCCGCGGTGGCTACGCAGGCGGGCAGGGCAGGGGCAACGCGCCCACGCCCCAGGGCGCCATGGCTTCGGCGTTTGAAAAGCTCAAGGGCTTGCAGAGCAAATAGGCCTGCATCGCTTGTCTGGTCAGCGCCAGCAGCCATTGAAACGAGAGCGAAAAACAGATTCGGTCCAGCATCCGGCACCGTGGGGCGCCGAATGCGCGGTGGGTCATCAGGCCGGCTTGGGCCAGGTGGCCAAAGGTACCGAGGGCACAGCCACGGTCGGCAAAGGCACCGTGGGCAGTTCGCGCGGCACTTCATCGTCGGGGTCGCTCTCGGGTGCGTGGCGCGTCATCGCGCGCAGCGCCGTGGTGGCATGGGCCGCGCCGGTCATCAGCGACAACCAGCGGACGGTGAATTGGGTCAAGAGCTGGTGCATGGTTTGTCTCCTCCATACATCGGCAGAAAGGGCGGTAGTCGGAACCTGTTCCGCCCCGCGTGGTGGGGCATGGTGCGCCACGTCCCCACTATGGGTGCGAGGCCGCACGAAGGCCAGAGTTCCCGCCCCGCCGGTGGGGGCGTGGTGTGACCAGCTGTGTCGCGCTTTGCCAGAATGCCCGCATGACGCCACGCCCCGTGCTCTACACCTTTCGCCGCTGCCCCTACGCCATGCGCGCCCGCTGGGCCTTGCAGGTGTCGGCGCTGAATGTCGAGCTGCGCGAGATCACGCTGCGCGACAAGCCCGCCGCCATGCTGGCCGCGTCGCCCAAGGGCACGGTGCCCGTGCTGGTGCTGCCGGGTGGCCAGGTCATCGACGAGAGCCTGGACGTGATGCGCTGGGCGCTGGCGCAGCACGATCCTGAGCGGTGGCTGGCGCCCGCGCAGGGCACGCTGGCCGAGATGCTGGCCCTGATCGAGGCCTGCGAGCGCGACTTCAAGCCGCACCTCGACCGCTACAAGTACCCCGCGCGCTACCGCGCCGAGTGGGGCGGGGCGCCTGACGCGGGTGACAGCGATCCGTTGGCGCGCGCCTTTGCGGCGCAGCATTTCGATGCCGCCCAGGGCTTTCTGTCGCTGCTGGCGGTGCGGCTGGAGGGTGGTGCGGCACCGCGTTACCTGTTCGGTACCCGCCCCGCGCTGGCCGACTTCGCCATCGCGCCCTTCGTGCGCCAGTTCGCACGCCACGACGCGGCACGCTTTGCACAGCAGACGGCGCCCGCGCTGTCGCAGTGGCTGGGCGCGTTGCTCGCGCGGCCCGATTTTGAGGCCGTGATGGCGCGGCAAGCGGTGTGGGCCGACACCGGCGCGCGCTAACATCAGTCGGTCCTGATATCCACCTCCCCGAAAGACCATGCAAAAAATCCTGCTCATCATTCATGCCGCGCCCTATGGCAGCGAGCGTTGCCTGTCCGCCCTGCGCCTGGCACTGGCGCTGATGGGGCGCGAGGGCGAGAAGCCGCAGCTCGACGTGTTCCTGATGTCGGACGCCACCGTGCTGGGCCTGCCTAACCAGCAGGACGCCTCGGGCAACACCCTGCAGCAGATGGTGGAGCAGCTGGTGGCCCAGCAGGTGCCGGTGAAGGTGTGCAAGACCTGCGCCGGCAACCGCGGCCTGCTTTCGCTGCAGCTGATCGGCGGCGTCACCGTCGGCACGCTGGCCGAACTGGCCGACGCCACCATGGCGGCCGACAAGGTCATCACCTTCTGACGCCGCGCTTGCGGGCGCTGCGGCTGTACGCCGGCCCGGCCGCGTACCGCCACACGCGCTGCAGGCCAGCGGCTCGATCCCCTTCGTGCTGAAGGCGGTGCACGACATTCCGGGGGCGCCACGCGGCGCCTACTGGGACGGCGGCATCACCGACTACCACCTGCACCTGGCCTATGGCGCTTCATCTTCGATAGCTGTCAGCGCCCGCCCAGAAAGCGCTGAAGGCCGATTTGATGCTGAATCCGCCACCACCGGCGCGCTGGTGCTGTACCCGCACTTCCAGCAGGCGGTGGTGCCCGGCTGGCTGGGCGAGGGCCTCAAGTGGCGCCACCGCGCCACACCACCCCGAGCGCGTGCAGGCCTGGAGCAGTGCCGTGCAGGCGGCGCGGCAATTGGCGAACGAGTTCGAGGCCTGGCTGACGCGCCCCGACCCGGCGCAGGTGCAGCCGCTCTGAACGCCATGCGGGCGCCGCGCCGCGGCGGCTTATACCGTCATCCCGGCGTAGGCCGGGATCCATGTTTCTCCGCACACGCCGTCTGGATTCCGGCCCCGTATCGCGGTACGGGGCAGGCTTTGCGCCGGAATGACGAGATAGGGCAGCTTTGATCTGGAATTGGAATTACATCGACTCGGCCAGCATCTGCCGGTAGTCGTCGGCGCTGGCGATGCGCGGGTTGGTCTTGTGGCAGTGGTCAAGCTGGGCGTGCTCGATCACGCCAGCCCACAGGTCTTCGGTCACGCCCATGGCGGCCAGGCCGGTGGGCAGGCCCAGGCGCGCGGTCATGTCGTGCACGGCGTCGGCCACGTCGCTGCCGGCGGGCAGGCCCATGGCCTGGGCCATGCGCGCCAGGCGGTCTTCCTTCTGGATGCTTTCGGCCCCAGCGTTGAAGCGGATCACGGCGGGCAGGAACACCGCGTTCAGCGTGCCGTGGTGCAGGCGTGGGTTGGCGCCGCCCAGGCTGTGGCTCAGCGAATGCACCGCGCCCAGGCCTTTCTGAAAGCCCAGCGCGCCGTGCATGCTGGCGGCCATCATGTTCAGGCGCGCTTCGCGGTCGCTGCCGTCCTTCGTCGCGCGCTCGATGTGGGCCCAGCCGCGGCGCAGGCCCTCCAGCGCAATGCCGTCGGCCACCGGGTTGAAGGCGGGGGCCATGAACACCTCCATGCAGTGCGCGATGGCGTCCATGCCGGTGGCGGCGGTCAGCATGGGCGGCAGGCCCAGGGTGAGCGCCGGGTCGCAGATGGCGGCCCGGGGCATCAGGCTCCAGCTGTGAAAACCCAGCTTGCGACCATCGTCGACGATGACGATGGCGCCGCGCGCCACCTCGCTGCCGGTGCCGGCGGTGGTGGGCACGGCGATCAGCGGCGCGGCCGCCTCGGTGATCTTGGGGCTGCCGCCTTCGATGGTGGCGTAGGTCTTCAGCGGGCCGGGGTGCGTGGCGGCAATGGCCACGCCCTTGGCGCAGTCGATGGCGCTGCCGCCGCCCACGGCGATCAGGCCGTCGCAACGCTCGCGCTGGTAGATCTCGGTGGCGGCGCGCACGGCGGCCTCGGTGGGGTTGGGCGGCGTGCCGTCGAACACGGCATGCGGCAGGCCCTGCAGGGCGTCGATCACCGGCTGCAGCACGCCGGCGGCACGCACGCCCGCGTCGGTCACGATCAGCGGCCGCGTGATGCCCACGCGCTGGCACTGCGCCGGCAGTTGCTGCACGGCGCCGTAGTCGAACTCGATCTGGGTGAGGTATTGGATGAGGGCCATGGGTGGATTTCCAAAGTACGATGTTCAGGTTTCATTATTCAGTCAAACCCACAGGAGATCGCTACATGAAGTCCCGCACACTACAAGCCCTGGCCCTGGGGGCCGCCGTGTCGGTGCTGGCCGGCTGCGCCAGCACCTCGGCCCCGGTGGTGGCCAACACGCCCGGCTGCCTGGACGACGTCGCCGTCAACCGCCTGCTGGGCGACTACAACGCCCGCCGCCCGGCCGCCAACCTGCCCGAGAACCTGACCATGGTCGACGCCAACTGCACCCGCAGTAAGCTGCAGCAGCGCCTGGCTGGCCAGGCCGGCCGCCTGGCGGGCTACAAGGCGGGCCTGACCAACCCGGCAGTGCAAAAGCGCTTCAACACCACCGAGCCGGTGTGGGGCGCGCTGTACACCAACATGCTGCTGAACAGCGGCGCCACCGTGGACGCCGCCTTCGGCGCCCGCCCGCTGTACGAGGCCGACCTGTTGGTGCGCGTGAAGAGCGCCGCCATCAACAACGCCAAGACCCCAGCCGAGGTGCTGGCGCAGGTGGACCAGATCATTCCCTTCATCGAACTGCCCGACCTGGTGGTGGAGACCCCCGCCAAGGTCAACGGCGCCGCGTTGAGCGCGCTGAACGTGGGTGCGCGCCTGGGCGTGCGCGGCGCGCCGCTGATGGTGCCGCAGGACGCCGTGGGCCAGGCCCGCGTGCTGAACGAGCTGCGCGACATGAACGTGCGCCTGGTCGATGCCGCCGATGCGCCGCTGGGCGGCGGCAAGGGCAGCGACGTTCTGGGCCACCCACTGAACGCGGTGGTGTGGCTGGCGCAGGCGCTGAAGGCCGAAGGCCTGTCGCTGCGGCCGGGGCAGGTGGTCAGCCTGGGTTCGTTCTCGGCCCTGCTGCCGCCCAAGGCCGGCCAGAAGGTGACCGCGCATTACGACGGCGTGACCGGCCTGCAGCCGGTGACGGTGAGCTTCCGCTGATCGCCCAGGCAGGCGCTGGAGCTATACCAATGATAGCTGCCAGCGCTTGCTGCATCAGCGCTGCAGGCCGATTTGGCTTGAAACCTGTGCCAGGCACGGTGCGCCGCCGTGGTGCGCCCTGAAGCTGGCGCGACAACCGCCCGGCCGGCCACCGCGTTGAGCAGTCGATTGCCCCTTCGGGCGCCACCCACAGGAGATCGTTCGCATGACCCGCATTCCGTCCCTCGCGGCCCTGGCACTGGCCGCCGTTGCGTTCTCGCCGCTGGCGCAGGCGCAGTACGACCAGCCCATCGGCCAGCCGCTGGGGCAGCCGTATGGCACCGTGCCCTATGAAGGCCCCACGTATGGCAGCCCCACCTACGGCACCCCGGCGTACGGCAGCGGCCAGACCATCACCTGCGAAAGCCGTGACGGCGGCTTTCAGGAGTGCGGCACGCCCTTCCGCGGCCGGCCGGTGATTGCGGAAACCCTCTCGTCCGCGGCCTGCATCGAAGGCCAGACCTGGGGCACGCGCGGCGTCGGCTCCGTCTGGGTGATGAATGGCTGCCGCGCCCGCTTTGCCGACACCTACGGCGGCCAGGCCGGCGTGGGTGGCTATGGCGACACGCGCTACACCGTGCGCTGCGAGAGCGACCAGGGCCGGCGGCGCGACTGCCAGGCGCCGGTGGCGGCACGCCTGACCCTGCTGCGCCAGATCTCCGACGCGCCCTGCATCGAGGGGCAGACCTGGGGCAGCCATTTCAACGGCCAGGTGTGGGTCAGCGGTGGCTGCCGTGGCGACTTCGGGCCCGCGCAGGGTTGGGTCAACCCGGACTACGGCACCGCCGCCAATGCCTACCGCTGCGAAAGCGAACAAGGCCGCCACCAGGAATGCCGCGCGCCGGCGCCCGGGCGCCAGATGCTGGTGCGCCAGGTGTCCGAAACCGCCTGCGTCGAAGGCCAGACCTGGGGCGGCCGCGACGGCGGCGTCTGGGTGCGCGGCGGCTGCCGGGGCGAGTTTGCTGCCGCCGACTGGGGCGGACGCAGCCCCGGCTACGGCCGCACCGTCGTCTGCGAAAGCGTGGAACAACGGCTGAACCGCTGCAACTGGGACCCGCGCTGGGGCCGGCCGGCGCTGATCGACCAGCTCTCGCAAGACAGCTGCCGCGAAGGCCGCAGCTGGGGCTACGACGGCCGGGAGATCTGGGTCGACCGGGGCTGCCGCGGACGCTTCGGGGCACGCTGACGGCGCCGCGCCGCGCCGCGCCGCGGCGTGCAGCGGTGCGGCGCACCCTTTCCGTCACTACGTTATCAATAGCTGCCAGCGCCCGCCAGCAGGGCGCTGGCAGCTTATTTCATCATGAATCACTCGCCCGACATCCACGCCCGCCTGACCCCCGCCATGCGCCTGCTGGTCGAGCGCATGGCGCAGGCGCCTTACCCGCCCATGCACACGCTGACGGCGCAGCAGGCCAAGGCCGCCTACGCCAAGTCCATCGGCGTGCTCGACGTGCCCAAGCCCGAACTGGCGCGCGTGGAGGAGGTGCGCATCCCAGCGCGCGACGGCCACGCCTTGCCCGCGCGCCTGGTCGCGCCCAGTACTGACACCGGCCTCCCCGTGCTGCTGTACACCCACGGCGGCGGCTTCACCATCGGCAGCATCGAATCGCACGACACCTTTTGCCGCGTGCTCAGCGCAACCAGCGGCGCCGCCGTGCTGTCGCTCGACTACCGCCTGGCGCCCGAATGGCGCTTTCCCACCGCGGTGCACGACGCCTGGGACGCGCTGCACTGGCTGGCGGGCGAGGGCGGCCGCGCGCTGGGCCTCGATACCTCGCGCATCGCCGTCGGCGGCGATTCGGCCGGCGGCACGCTGGCTGCCGTCAGCGCCGTGCACGCGCGCGACGCGGGGCTGAAGCTGGCGCTGCAACTGCTCATCTACCCCGGCACCACCGACCACCAGGACACCGACTCGCACGCGCTGTTCGCGCACGGTCCGGTGCTCGACAAGGCGCTGATCGACTGGTTCTTTCACCACTACATCGACAGCGTGGACCGCAGCGACTGGCGCTTTGCGCCGCTGAAAAGCGCCGACGTCGATAGCGTGGCCCCCGCCTGGGTGGGCCTGGCCGAATGCGACCCGCTGGTGGACGAGGGCGTGGCCTACGCCGACAAGTTGCGCGCCGCCGGCGTGCCGGTCGATCTGGAGATCTACCGCGGCGTGGTGCACGGCTTCATCACCATGGGCCGCGCCATTGACGAGGCGCGGCAGCTGCACCAGGATGCGGCGGCGGCGCTACGGCAGACCTTTGGACTGCCAGCACCATGATCCCGGGCTGTGGGAGCGGGGGATGACCCCAGAGAGGGCAGGACAAAAGGCGCGGGCAAAAAAGGGGCAGGCCCCCCCCCCCAAAAAAAAAAATAAAAAAANNCCCCCCCCCCCCGCTCCCACAGAACTTTAAGATCCATAGCTGCCAGCGCCCGCCGCCAAAGCGCTGGCCGCTGATTTGACTGAGAACAGGCAAACCGCCATGAAACCCACCGACTTCCGTCACCACCACCGCCTGCGCGTGCGCTGGGCCGAGGTGGACATGCAAAAAATCGTCTTCAACCCACATTACCTGGCCTATTTCGACTGCGCCATCAGCGACTACTGGCGCGCACTGGCCATGCCTTATACGGCGGCCATGCAGCGGCTGGGCGGCGACATCTTTCTGCGCAAGACGGCGGTGGAGTTCAACGCCTCAGCCGAGATGGACGACCGGCTCGACATCGGCTTGCGCTGCGACCGCATCGGCACGTCGTCGATGACCTTCGTGGGCGGCATCTTCCGTGGCGACCGGCTGCTGACGGCGGGCGAGCTGGTCTACGTGTTCGCCGACCCGGCCACGCAGACCTCGCGGCCGGTGCCGGCGCCGCTGCGCGCGCTGATCGAGGCCTACGAAGCCGGCCAGCCCGTCACCCAGGTGCAGACCGGCGACTGGGCCGCGCTGGGCGACGCGGCGCGGGCTCTGCGCACGGCGGTGTTCATCGAGGAGCAGGGCATCGCCCGCGCGGACGAGTGGGACGAGGCCGATGCCACGGCCGTGCACGCCGTCGTCACCAACCTGCTGGGCATGCCCGTGGCCACCGGGCGCCTGCTGCAGCAAGCGCCGGGCGAGGGCCGCATCGGCCGCATGGCGGTGGACCGCGCGCTGCGCGGCAGCGGGGTGGGGCGGCAGCTGATCCAGGCGCTGCAGCAGGCCGCCTTCGAGCGCGGCGACCGCCGCATCGTGCTCAGCGCGCAGCGCAGTGCCGAAGGCTTCTACCAGCGGCTGGGTTATGTGCCCGAGGGCGCGCCGTACGACGAGGTGGGCATTGCACACATCGGCATGGCGCGGTCGTTTGAAAACCTTTGAACGCAGAAGATCTGCACATCTTCAAGGGCATGGCTTTCCCACCACACCGCTGGAGGGCGGAAACAAGCGATAGCCATTTGGCGCCATGTTGAAGTATCAATAACGTAGCTGCTTGCGCCCGTTATCTGGGCGCAAAAGCCTTTATCAACCATGCAAAAAATCTGGGAAGTCCCCCCCCTTGCGGGAACCTCCTCAGCATCGCGCCGCGCCCAAGGCCGGCGGGCCGGCGGGCCGGCGTCGCCGCGCGTCAGAACCCCGCGCCCGGCACGTCCACGCGCGTGGTCCAGATCTGCGCCTCGCGCGCGGCCGCGCGGTGGTGCTCCATGAAGTCGGGCGCCACGCACAGGAACAGCGTGCGCCCGTCCGGCCCGCCCAGCGTGCAGGCAAAGGTGCCCTGCGCGCCGGTCGACACCTCCTGCAGCACGCGCCCGCCCTCGGCCACGCGCAGGGCGCGGTTGCCGATGGCGTCGGCCACCCACACGGCGCCTTCGGCGTCCAGCGCGCCGCCATCGGCGGCCACCTTGCCGCCGGCGATGTAGTCGTCCAGCTTGTCGCTTTGCACCAGCGGGCCGAACACCGCCCAGTCGCGGCGCGGGCCCAGGCTGCCGTCGGCGGCGATGTCGAAGGCCGACAGGCGGTTGCCCAGCGTTTCGTTGACGATCAGCGTGCGGCCGTCGGGCGTGGGCAGGATGGCGTTGGGAAAGTAGAGGTCGCGCGCCACCTCGTGCACGCTGCCGTCCGGGTCGACGCGCGCCAGGCTGGCCGTCTGCACCCCGCCGCCGCCCATCAGATCGAAGCCGAAGTTGCCCACCCAGGCGCGGCCCTGGGCATCCACGGCCATGTCGTTGCAGTGGCCGGTGGCGATGTTCGACAGGTCGGCGTGCGTCACCAGCTGGCCATCGGCCTCGCGCCGCAGCACGCGGCGGTCGCGCATGGAGACGATCAGCAGCCGCCCATCCGGCAGCCAGCCCAGGCCCGAGGGCTGGCCCGGCACGTCGGCGATTTTTTCGACGCGGCCCTGCAGATCGCAGGCGATGACCTGGTGCGTGTAGAAGTCCGACAGCCACAGCCGGCCATCGCGCCAGCGCGGGCCCTCGAAGAAGCTGTAGCCGGACAAGAGGGTGTTGAACTCGGGCATGCGGCGGTCTCCTTGTGTGTGGTTGAAGCCGCCATCGTGGCCCAGGCCCGCGCACCGCGCAACCGCCCGCGGGACAGGCGTGCGCGGGCGCTGGCGCTCAGATGTCTTCCGCGAGCGGGTAGGGAATCGCCAGCCCCGTCAGCACCGGGCCGCTGGCGCTGCCGAGGTGCAGTGCGGCGCCCGCCGCCACCTCGGCCACCTGCAGCACGGCGATCACCGCGGCTGCGCCGTCTGCCGCGGCGGCCTGCGCAATCTGGCCCACGGGCTGATCGGGGTCGGCCGCCGAGAACACCTCCTGCCCTGCCTGCGCCGCACCCGCCACGTGGCCGACGTAGGCACGCCGCTTGATGGCGCCGCGGAACTGGCTGCGCGCCACCACTTCCTGGCCGGGGTAGCAGCCTTTCTTGAAGTTCACGCCGCCCACGCTTTCGTAGTTCAGCATCTGCGGCACGAAGGCCTCGACCACCGGCGGCGTGATGCGCGCCACGCCGGCCAGCACCTCGGCCAGCAGCCAGTCGGCTTCGGTCAGGGGCGCCACGCCGGCGGGCAGGGCGCTGCCCGCCGGCGCCAGCCACAGCGTGCGTGCCACGCCGCCTGCGGCGGGCAGGGCGATGCGGTGCGCTGGTTTTTCGGCATCGTTTTGGGCCTCAGCGCCCGCCCCATCGGCGCTGGCAGCTATCAAATCAGGAGTTTCGCCGAGTTGCCCCCAGACCGCGTAATCCCCGGTCGCGTCGCTCAGCTTGAGCTTGGCGCGCAGCACGAACATCGACAGGCGCTTGAGCGTGGCGGGCAGGGTGTCGGCGCTGGTCACCAGCAGCAGTTCGTCGGGCGCGGTCTTCAGCACCTGAAAGCTGGCCAGCATGCGGCCCTTGGCGCTGCAGAAGGCGGCCAGGCGCGCCTCGCCCTGCTTCATCAGCACCACGTCTTGCGTCAGTTGGCCCTGCAGGAAGGTGGCGGCGTCGGCGCCCTTGGCGCGGATCACGCCCAGGTGGGACAGGGGGGCGACGCCGTTCGATGCGGCGACGGCGGGAAAGGCAGATACGGACTCGGACATGGGCTGAATTATCATGGCCGGCTCGTTTTCAGGACGTTCATAGCCCCGTGCGAACCCTATTCAAATTGCTGGCATTGCTGCTGGCGCTGGCCCTGGCGGCCGGCGGCTGGGCCTGGTGGTGGACGCAGCAGCCGCTGCCGCTGGCGGCCGAGCAGGTCGAGATCAGCGTGCCGCAGGGCGCCTCGCTGCGCACCGCCGCCGCCAAGGCGGTGGAAGGCGGCGTGCGCACCAACGCCGACCTGCTGCACGCCTTCTTCCGCTTCGCGGTGGGCGAGCAGACCATCAAGCCCGGCGACTACGCCGTCACGCGCGGCATGACGCCGGGCGACCTGCTGGGCAAGCTGGTGCGCGGCGACCGCATCGTGCTGACGGTGACGCTGGTGGAAGGCTGGACGTTCAAGCAGTTCCGAGACGCGCTCTCCAAAGCCGAGCATCTGCGGCACGACACGCAAGGCATGGCGCCGGCCGAGATCATGAAGGCGCTGGGCAAGCCGGGCTTGGCACCCGAGGGGCGCTTCTTCCCCGACACCTTCCACTACTTCAAGAACGCCAGCGATGTGGACGTGCTGCGCCAGTCGCTGCAGCTGATGGACCGGCGCCTGCAGGCCGCCTGGGACGCGCGCGCGCCCGGCCTGCCGCTGAAGTCGCCCGACGAGGCGCTGATCCTGGCCAGCATCGTCGAGAAGGAAACCGGCCAGGCCGGCGACCGGCCCGAGATCGCCGGCGTGTTCGTCAACCGCCTGCGCATCGGCATGCGCCTGCAGACCGACCCGACCGTGATCTACGGCCTGGGCGATGCGTTCGACGGCAACCTGCGCCGCAGCCACCTGACCGCCGACACGCCCTTCAACACCTACACCCGCGCCGGCCTGCCGCCTACGCCGATTGCCATGCCCGGCAAGGCCTCGCTGATGGCGGCGGTGCAACCGGCGCAGACCAAGTCGCTGTACTTCGTGGCGCGGGGCGACGGCAGCAGCAAGTTCAGCGAATCGCTGCAGGACCACAACCGTGCGGTCAACAAGTACCAGCGCGGCGGTGGCGCGCCCGCGCCGGCGCCGGCCGCCAGCGGCAACTGATGGCGACGACGGCGACGATGGCGCAGACGGGCCTGTTCATCAGCTTCGAGGGCATCGACGGTGCCGGCAAGTCGACCCACATCGACGCGCTGGCCGACGCCCTGCGCTCCTCCGGCCGCACCGTGGTGCTGACGCGCGAGCCCGGCGGCACGCCGCTGGCCGAGCAGATCCGCGCGCTGGCGCTGCACCAGCCCATGGACGCGCTGACCGAGGCGCTGCTGATGTTCGCCGCCCGGCGCGACCACATCCGCCAGGTCATCGCCCCGGCGCTGGCACGCGGCGACGCGGTGCTGTGCGACCGCTTCACCGACGCGACCTTTGCCTACCAGGGCGGCGGGCGCGGGCTCGACTGGCAGTCGCTATCAAAATTGGAGCTTCTGGCGCAGGATACACGGGAGCTGGAGGCCGATTCGACCCATAAACCGCTGCTGCAGCCCGATCTGACCATCTGGTTCGATCTGCCGCCCGCCGTGGCCGCCGAGCGCCTGGTGGGCGCGCGTGTGCCCGACAAGTTCGAGGCGCAACCGGCCGCCTTCTTCGACGCCGTGCGCGCCGGCTACGCCCGCCGCGCCGGCGAGGCCCCCGCGCGCTTCGCCCGCATCGACGCCGACCAGCCGCGCGACGCCGTGTGGCGCGACGTGCAGGCGGCGGTGCAGGGCAGGGGATGGCTGTGAGCGCGCCGGCCCCCTGGATTGCGCGCCAGCTGGAAAGCCTGCTGGCCCAGCGCGGCCACGCCTGGCTGCTGCAGGGCCCGTCGGGTCTGGGCCAGTTCGAACTGGCTGAAGCCCTGGTGCGCGCCTGGCTGTGCGATGCCCCCACGCCCCAGGGCGCGTGCGGCAAGTGCGCCAGCTGCCACGGCATCGACGTGCACACGCACCCCGACCTGGTGGTGCTGATGCCCGAGACCGACATGATTGCGCGCGGCTGGCCGCTGCCCGAAAAGGCGCAATCCGACATTGACGACAAGAAGCGCAAGCCCAGCAAGGAGATCCGTGTCGATGCCATGCGCGACGCCATCGAATTCGCCCAGCGCACCAGCGGGCGCGGGCGCGGCAAGGCGGTGCTGGTGTACCCGGCCGAGCGCATGAACCAGGTCACCGCCAACGCCCTGCTCAAGACGCTGGAAGAGCCGCCGGGCGACGTGCGCTTCGTGCTGGCCACCGACGCGGCGCACCTGCTGCTGCCCACCATTCGCAGCCGCTGCCTGGGCCACACCCTGCTGTGGCCGGACGCGGACGAGGCGCTGCCGTGGCTGAGCGCGCAGGGCATCGCGGCCGGGGAGGGCGCCGCCCTGCTGCGCGCCGGCGGCGGGCGGCCGGCCGAAGCCCTGGCGCTGGCGCAGGGCAAGGACAGCGCGCGCCGCTGGGCACTGCTGCCACGGGCACTGGCACGTGGCGATGTCGGGGCGCTGGCCGATCTGCCGTTGCCCGAAGCCGTGGCACGGCTGCAGAAGCTGTGCCACGACCTGCTGGCGCTGCAGGTGGGTGCCGCGCCGCGCTTCTTCGACCGCGCCGATCTGCCCGAGCGGCCGCTGCCCGTGGCCGCGCTCTCCAAGTGGTGGCAGCAACTGGCGCAGTCGGCACGCACGGCCGAACACCCTTTAAACCCCGGTTTGGCGACGGAATTCCTGGTCAGCAGCGCGCGGCAGGCCCTAAACTCGCGTCGCTGAACCCCTTTTTGCACCGTCATGTCCACCAGCCCGAGCCAGAACGCCGCCCTGTCCACGCCCCGACCCAGCGTCATCCAGCTGGCGATCAAGGAAAAGGCGGCGCTGTACGCAGCCTACATCCCGATGTTCGCGGAAGGGGGCATCTTCATCCCCTCGGCTCGCGACCACAAACTGGGCGACGACGTGTACGTGCTGATCACGCTGCCGGACGACCCGCAACGCTATCCGGTGGCCGGCAAGGTGGCCTGGATCACCCCGGCGCGCGCGACCGGCAACCGCACGCAGGGCGTGGGCATCCGCTTTCCGAAAGACGAGAAGTCGGAGCAGCTCAAGGTCAAGATCGAGCAGATTCTCGGCTCCGCGCTGGGCTCGGACCGGCCGACGCAGACCATCTGACGCCGGGGCAGCGGCTGGCCGAACGCGGCTCGCGCCGACAGCGCGCCTGCATGGGCGGTGCTAGCATCGAAAGCAGTCATTTTTCTGCCAGCGCGCCGACGGGTTCGGCCGCTTGGCCTTGTGCATGTTCACCGATTCCCACTGCCATCTGACCTTTCCCGAACTGGCGGGCGACATGGCCGGCGTGCGCGCCGCCATGGCCGCCGCGCAAGTCACGCGCGCCCTGTGCATCAGCACCACGATGGAGGAGTTTCCGTCGGTGCAGGCGCTGGCCGCGCGCTACGACAACTTCTGGGCCACGGCCGGCGTGCACCCCGACAGCGAGGCCGTGCACGAGCCGAGCGTCGATGAACTGGTGGCCGCCACCCGCCTGCCGCGCGTGGTGGCGGTGGGCGAGACCGGCCTGGATTACTACCAGATGGAAGAGCGCAAGGGCGGCCGCAGCATTGCCGACCTGGCATGGCAGCGCGAGCGTTTCCGCACCCACATCCGCGCCGCACGGCAGGCCGGCGTGCCGCTGGTCATCCACACGCGCGCGGCGTCCGAAGACACGCTCGGCATCCTGAAGGAAGAGGGCGAGGAGGGCGGCCCCGGCAGTGCCGGCGGCGTGTTTCACTGTTTCACCGAAACGCGCGAGGTGGCCCGCGCCGCGCTGGACCTGGGCTTCTACGTGTCGCTGTCGGGCATCGTCACCTTCAAGAACGCCCGCGAACTGCACGAGGTGGCCGCGCTGGTGCCCGATGATCGCCTGCTGATCGAAACCGACGCACCCTACCTGGCGCCGGTGCCTTACCGCGGCAAGGTCAACACGCCGGCCTACGTGCCGCACGTGGCTGCGCGCCTGGCCGAGCTGCGCGGCACCACGGTCGAACGCATCGGCGAGATCACCAGCGCCAATTTCACCCGCTTGTTTCCGAGGGTTTCATCATGATCCGCAACGTCCGCAAGAGCATCACTGCCGTCGCATTCGGCCTGTTCACCGTCGCCGCCCTGGCCGATTCCGGCGCCTTCTTCCGCGCCATCAAGCAGGACAACGACGTCGCCATGCGCAGCCTGCTGGCCAGCGGGGTCGACCCCAACACCAAGGACGAAAAGGGCGTGCCGGGCCTGTACATGGCGCTGCAGGAAGGCTCGCTGCGTGTGGCCAGGCTGCTGATCGATTCGCCGCGGCTGAAACCCGAAACCCGCAACGCCACGGACGAAAGCCCGCTGATGATGGCCGCGCTGAAGGGCCACCTCGATCTGGCGCGGCAGCTGATCGCCAGGGATGCCGACGTCAACAAACCCGGCTGGACACCGCTGCATTACGCCGCCACCGGCGGTCATCTGGACATCATGCGCCTGCTGCTGGAAGAGCACGCCTTCATCGACGCTCAATCGCCCAACGGCACCACGCCGCTGATGATGGCCGCGTCGTACGGCACGCCGGAAGCCGTCAAACTGCTCATCGAAGCCGGCGCCGACATCCACATGCGCAACCAGAAAGGCTTGAGCGCCCTCGACTTCGCCCGCCGCGCCGAGCGCCGCGATTCGGTGGAACTGATGGAAACGGCGCTGCGCTGGTCGCAGCAGAAGCAAGGGCCGCGCGGACAGTGGTGATTGCCGGACGGCGCGCAGACCACTAAGCACTAAGCTGATGCGCAGCAGCCGGAAGGCCGCGAACGGGATGGCGTGGCGACCAGCTTCCCGGTTACGTAAACACCGCTCGGTGACGTGAAGATGCTTCGCGCAGTCGGCCCGCGACCCGCCGAGTGATCGGTACATGGCGCGCAGCTTGCGGCTTCGCTCGACGCGGCTTTGCACCACGTGGCCGGGTGGCCGACGCGGCGGTTTCACTTCATACGATGTGCATTATGTTAATAATAAACGAGGTGAAGCAGGATCAATCTGGGTCTCTACCTAAATTGCTGCGCTCGCGTCATCGAACAGATACGGCCCCTGGCCTGCTGAATCGCCGGAGCTGACGTTGAACGCCACCACTGGCGCGCTGAAGTCGCTGAAAGACGCACCCAGTGCGATCTCGCCGGTCGAGTGCAGAACGCAGTCGTTGCGCCGCAGCTGGACTTCGGCGTCGGGGTTCTCGCTGAAACGCATCCAGGTGCCGAAGCTGCTCAGGTCGGTCAGCACGAAGGCACCGTTGATGAACTCCAGGCGCGCGTGGCTGCGCGACACCCGCTGGTCCTTCACGACAAAGCCGCTGTCCGGAATGCGCCCGATGACCACCGGCAGTTGTGCGGCCGTGAACACCCGGGTCGTGCCGAACCAGGCCAGTGCGATGCTGCCGCCACTGCCGGCACCCGCACGTTGCGCCTCGGGCAACATGCCGCGCACGGTCATCAAGTCTGTCGTGACATCCTCGCTCCACTCGATCTGGAAGATCGACCGGGGCTCGGTCAATCCGCGCACGTTGATCATGCCCAGCGAGCGGTAACGCGCCGCGTCCATCACCCCGGGTTCGAGGTGGCCGGATTTGACGGCCGCTTCGCGATCCTGGCGCAGTTCGGCGATGACGCCCTCGTCTGCCCAGATGCCGTTGGCACCCGCCATGTCGGACAGGCGTGCCGCCAGGTTCACCGGGTCGCCATACACGTCGTCGTCGCGCTGCACCACGTCGCCGGAGGCCATGCCGATCTTCAGGCGCATGCGCAGCGGCTCGGGCCATTTTTCCAGGCGTTCGGTGTGGCTTTGCTGCAGGAAGATGGCCGATTCGACAGCCTTGGCACTGCGCGAGAACTGCGCCAGCACGCCATCGCCCAGAAACTTCACGGTGCGCCCTTCATGGGCCTCGCACACACGGCCGATCCACTGTGTCACCTTGGAGATGACATCGGCCACCTGGGCGTTCCCGAGCGCTTCATACGCGGCAGTGCTGCCGGTGAGGTCGATGAAGACCATGGTGGCGCGAACGTTCATCTGGACTGGTTTCCGATGGGAGCGGTCATGTAAAGCCGTTGCATTGGCAGGAATTCCCTTGTCTCGCCGCGGGCAATTGGCCTCAAAAATGATAGCACCCGACAGCCCTTGGGACCAAGCATGATGCTGCCCAGGGTGGCGAACGCGTTGTTTTTCACGGAATCCGTGGTTGGTCCGCCGCGTCAGGGTGGCGTCAGCACAAGCGCTTCGCTATGATCGTAACCGTTGGTTATTAACGAAACTTGATGGTAACAACACCGATGAGATGGTTCAAGCACGGGGGGGTGTCTGCCCTGTATGGCCGCTTGTCCAGGCCGCAGGAGCCTGATGCGGAGCGCCTGGCGCACCGGATGGAAGATATCCGCATGGCCATGCTGGACATGCTGGGCGATCCCGGCGCGCAGCAATACCCGCAGGTCGCCCGCCGCATTCGTGCCGGTGGCGATGCCCTGGCGCTGTGGTACGCCCGCGCCGACTTGATGGCCGCCCTCGCCGGCCTGCATGGCGAGCAGGTGGCGCGCACGCGCATGGTCAGCCTGTCGGCCATGTTCGAGGGCATGTTGCCCAGGGGCATGGTGTCGCGCCCCACCACGATCCGGGCCTGATCGGCTGCGGCCGGCCGCGGCAGGCTGCGCTGCGGTTCAGTGCTGGTGCCCCCACAGCACCAGCGCTTCCCTGCCCTCCACCAGCACGTCCACCGGCAGTCCCACGGGCAGCAGCACCTTGGTGGGCACATGGCCGAAGGGCAGGCCCGTGAGCACGGGCACCTTCAGCCGGCTGCGCAGTTCCGCGACGACCTTGGCCAGCGAATAGCCCTTGTCATGGACGCTCAGGCTGTATTCGGTGAACTGGCCGAGCACGATCAGCTTCTGCCGCGCCAGCACGCCGGCGTGCAGCAATTGCAGCAGCATGCGTTCGATGCGGTAGGGGTGCTCACCCACGTCTTCCAGAAACAGCACGCCGCCCTTCACCTCGGGCCACCACGGCGTGCCCAGCAGCGACAGCACCATCGCCAGGTTACCGCCCCACAGCGGCGCCTGGCGCGCCACCAGGCCGTCCTTGCCGTTCAGCGCGGCGATGTCCGCGGCGGGCAGGCGCCAGCCCGTGCCTTCGCTGCTGCCGCTGACCATGTCGTCGAAGCAGGCCAGCATGATCTCGTCGGGGCCGCCCTGCCCGTTCGCACTGCCCAGCCCGCCATGGCCTTCGGCCGCGTCGCCGGCATCGGTGGCGCCGAAGCCCTCGCACACCGCCGGGCCGGCCCAGGTGACGGCGCCGGCCTTCTTCATCAGCGCCAGCTGCACCACCGTAAAGTCGCTGAAGCCGACAAAGCGCGTGCCGCGCTCGATGGCGCGGGCCATGGCCTTGTACGGAATCTGCTCCAGGATGCGCGTCAGCCCATAGCCGCCGCGCGAGATGAGCGCCACATCGGCCCCGCTGGCCGCGGCCCGCCCGATGGCGGCCAGGCGCGTGTCGTCGTCGCCGGCAAAGCGCTGCCAGCTGGCCAGTGCCGAGGGATCGACCTCGACCTCATGCCCCAGCGCCTTGAGCCGCGCCACACCGCGCTTGAAAGCCGAGCGGTCGCGCACAGCGCCGGAAGGGGAATACACGTAGACATGGGCCATGGCACGGCTTCTTTCAAATCAAATTGGCCTTTTGCGCAGACCAGTCCTGCGCAGGCAGCTATCAAAATTATAGATCGTCGCCCGGCTGACGCGGCGGTGAGGCGAAGTGCCGCAGCGCCCGCTCGGCAATCTGGCGACCATGCTCGGGCACGAAATGGCCCGCCTCGGGCAGCAGCCACGGTTCGGAGCAACCACTGATGTCGGCGTGCAGCGCGCGCATCACCGGTTCGCCCAGCACCGGGTCTTGCGTGCCGATCACCATCAGGCTGCGGCCCTGCCAGTCGTGCTGCCAGAAGTCGCGCGCGGCGCGCGAGAGGGCCGCGCCGTCGTCATCCGGCCGCTCGGGCACCAGGGCCGGAAACGCGCGCGTGGCGGCGCGGTGCCCCGCGTCCGGGAACGGCGCGGCATAGGCCGCACATTCCGCCGCGCTCAACTGCGGGTTGCCGCGCGCCAGCAGGCGGGCGATGTCGAAGGCCGGGTGCTTGCCGCACCACTGGCGCCAGTCGACGAAGCCCGCGGGCAGCGGCGCATCGCCCGTGGCCAGCAGCGTGTTCATGGCCAGCAGGCCGGCGTAGCGCCGGGGCGCGGCCATGGGCAGGGTCAGGCCCAACAGGCCGCCCCAGTCCTGCACCACCAGCACCACGTGGTGCAGGTCCAGCCGCTCGACCAGCTCCAGCAACACCTGCCGGTGCCAGCTGAAGGCGTGCGCGTCTTCCTTCTTCGGCTTGTCGCTTTTGCCGAAGCCGATCAGATCGGGCGCCACCACGCGGTCGCCGGCGGCGGTGAAGACGGGGATCATGTGCCGCCACAGGTAGCTCCACGCCGGGTTGCCGTGCAGGCACAGCCAAGTGCGCGGGGCGTCGGGCGGGCCTTCGTCCAGGTAATGCAGGCGCAGGCCGGCCAGCGCCGGCAGATCGCTGACGTAGTGCGGCACCCACGGGTAGCCGGGCAAGTTGTTGAACGCCGAGTCGGGCGGGCGCAGCGCGTCGTCGCGCAAGGGGCTGGCGTTCACGCGGCGCGGCTTGAAGAAGTCGCGCAGCAGCGCCGCCGCCTCGTCGGCCAGCACGCCGCCCTGCACCTGCGTGTGGTGGTTCAGGCGCGGTTCGGCGAACAGGTTCAGCACCGAGCCGGCGGCGCCGGTCTTGGGGTCGGCCGCGCCGAACACCACGCGCCCCACCCGCGCGTGCAGCATGGCGCCGGCGCACATGGCGCAGGGCTCCAGCGTCACCACCAGCGTGCAGCCGTCGAGCCGGTAGTTGCCCAGCGCGGCCGCGGCGGCGCGCAGCGCCACGATCTCGGCGTGCGCGCTCGGGTCGTGCGTGCCGACGGGGGCATTGCGCCCGGTGGCGATCACGCGCCCGTCCTTCACCACCACCGCGCCCACCGGCACCTCGCCCGCGGCGGCGGCGGCGCGGGCTTCGGCCAGCGCCAGACGCATGGCGTCGGCATCATTGGTCAGCACGGTTTCGGGCATGTCGGTTGCTTCAATATCAATAGCTGCCGGCGCTTTATGGGCGGACGCTGGAGGCCTATTTGGCTTGAAATCGCGCGCGCACGTCGTCACCGGGCATCGTCAGGCACGTCGCGCGGCTGCGCCTTCATGGCGGCGTCCAGCGCCTCCTTGTACTGCTGCTGAATCTGCCGGCTCTGGTCGCGCACGGTGGCGGGCGGCGCATCGGCACCGGTCGATGCGGCGGGCGGCGGCGGCGCCGGCACGCTGGCGCGCGTGGCGCCCAGTTGCTGCTTCGCCAGCAAGCCCACGATGACCAGCGCGGCCACCAGGCCCAGCAAACCGAAGATGCGCATGGCTCAGTTCCCTCCTTGGTCGATGCGGTCCGTCATGCCCAGTGTCTCCATCCAGCCCGCCAGCGCGCGCTCGTTCGGCGTGCCCTGGGCACAGGCGCTGTGCAGCGCCGCGTGCGACTCTTTCCGGTGCTGGTTCAGCTTGAGCTTGCACTGCCAGCTGGTCACTGTCAGCTCGAACGCGACGATGCCCTGCAGCAGCTTGCCCGCCAGTTCTTCGTCCAGCGCGCGCCATTGCGCGGCATAGGCCGGCTCGTGGTCGCCGATCAGGCATTTGAGCAGGCGCTCCTTGCCCGCCGCATCGTTGTGCGGCAGCAGCGTGGCCTGCACAGTGCAGTGCACGGCGACGTAGTTCCACGTCGGCACGCGCGCCAGATCGGGGTACACCTGCGGCGACATGTAGGCGTGCAGCCCCAGAAAGCTGACCACCGCGCGCGGCCGCGCCTGCAGATGGCGCCACTGCGGGTTGGGCCGGGCCACGTGCCCGAGCAGCGTGAAGCCCGCCGCGTCTTCCCCATCGGGCGATGCCTGGGGCTGCAGGTGCAGCGGCAGGTGCGTGACGAAGGGCAGGCCCTCGTCGTCGGTGGTGATCAGGCTGGCGAACGCGTGCTCGCGCATCACGCGGGCGGCAAGGCGCGCGTCGCGGCTGGCAAAGTAAGGGGGCAGGTACATGGCGTGTGTGCGGCATCGGGCCGCAGGCACGATTCTGGCGCAAGGCAAGCGGCGCCGGCGCGGCAGCGTTCGATGCTATGCTCCTGATAGCTGCCGGTGTCGATGGCATAACGGCTGCATACGGAATTTCTTTCAGGGTGACCAATCGCCTAATGCAAGGTTGAGCGCGTGAGCCGCGCTCCTGTGCGGCCAGCCCCAGCGCATCAACCCGATGGATTCTTCAATGACGCCACCGCCCCAGCCCGAGCAGAACGCCCTGTTCGACGAGCCGCTGGCGCCGGCTGATGCACCCGCCGCCGAGCCCACAGCGCCCCGGCCCGCCCGCCGCCCGCGCGCTGGCGTTGAGGCCACCGCCGTGGACGACGCCACCCGCACACTCGCCGCCGCCCTGCCCCACGGGCTGCACCTGGGCACCTCGTCGTGGCACTTTCCCGGCTGGGCCGGGCTGGTGTGGGGCGGCGACTACGCCGAGGCGACGCTGTCGAAGCACGGCCTGGTCGCCTACGCCCGGCACCCGCTGCCGCGCAGCGTCAGCCTCGACCGCGCGTTCTACCGCCCCCTCACCGCCACCCAGTACGCGGGCTATGCCGCCCAGGTGCCGGCGCACTTCCGCTTCGTCGTCAAGGCGCCTGCGCTGGTGTGCGACGCGCAGGTGCGCGCCGAAGACGGCCGCGGCCGTGCGCCCAATCCGGCCTTCCTGAGTACGGAACTCGCCATCAGCCAGTTCGTGCAGCCCGCGCTGGAAGGGCTGGGCGACAAGGTCGGCGCGCTGGTGTTCCAGATCAGCCCCTTGCCACGCCACATGCTGGCGCGCCTGCCCGAGCTGATCGACCGCATCGGCGCCCTGCTGGCCGCCCTGCCCCCGCTGGTCACGCACGCGCCCGACGGCGTGATCGCGCTGGAAGTGCGCGATGCCGCCTTCCTGCACGCCCAACACGCGCCGCACCTGGCCCGCACCCTGCGCGCCGCGCGCGCCGCCAGCGGCAACCCCGTCACCTACTGCCTAGGCCTGCACGCCAAGATGCCGCCGATTGAACAGCAGCTGCCCCTGCTGCGCGCCCTGTGGCCCGGCCCGCTGGTGTGCCGCTGGAACCTGCACCGCCGCCACGGCGCCTTCGGCTACGAGGCCGCCAAGGCGCAGTACGAGCCGTTCGACCAGCTGATCGACCCCGACGACGAAACCCGCACGCACCTGGCCCGCGTCATCGCCGGCACCTGCGGCGCGGGTGAATTGGCCTACGTCACCATCAACAACAAGGCGGAGGGGTCGGCGCCGCTGTCGGTGGCGGCGTTGGCGGAAGCCGTCACCAATGACGCACCTGGTCAGGGCGATTCGTGAGGCGCGTTCAACGCCGCATCGCCGCCTGCCGTTGCGTCAGGATCGCCCCAGCGGCAGGTACAGCGTGAGTGCTGTGCTGGCCGTGGGGCGAAAACCGTAGGCGCGGTAGAACGCCGCCGCCCGCGCGTCCTTGGCATCGACGATCAGCACGCGCACGCCCAGGGTGCCGCGCACGGAAAGCGCCAGGTTGACGGCATGGCCCAGCAGCAGTTGGCCGTGGCCCTGGCCCTGCTCTGCCGTGGCCACGGCGAGCCGGCCCATGCGCATGGCGGGCACGGGGTGGGTGGGCAGGCGCGCACGGTCGGCTTCGGCCAGCTCGTGCAGCCGCAGTTGCGCCGCCGACAGCGTGCAGTAGCCCAGGATGCTGGCCGGCCCAGCGTCGTCGGTCAGGACATGGGTGGTGGCGATGCCGTCGCGCGCGTGCTGGCTGGCGCGCGTGCGCAGGTAGTCGTCGAGCGCGGCGATACCGCACGAAAAGGCCGCCCGGTCGTGCAGGCGGCCGTCCAGAACGGCGACACGCAGCGCCACGGCTTGTTCTGCGCGGGGGGTTCAGTCGGCCAGGCGCGCCGCGTCTTCCATCGCCTGGCGCAGGCAGTCGTTGGGGCGGAAGGGCTCGTCCAAAGCGGCCAGAAAGTGCCGCGACTCGTGCGCCGACAGGGTGACGAAGGCTTCGGCCGCGATGGCCGTGTCGGCTTCGCGCAGCACCGCGTCGCGCACGAAGGCCGACACGGCCATGCCGCGCAGGGCGGCGGCCTTGGCGATGCGGGCCTTGTCGCGGCTGTCGAGGCGCAAGTCAAGGCGGGCGCCGGTGGTGGTGGCGGTCATGGCAGGCTCCATTTGTACGGAATTTTACCGTACATGGCGGCGCCGGTGGTGGGCTCTGATCAGGGCGCTGCCAGTGCCTCCCGCACCCAATCCAGCCGGTCCTGCCCCCAGAACATCTGCTCACCCACGAACATGGTGGGCGCGCCGAACACGCCGCGGGCGACGGCTTCGTCGGTGACGGCTTTCAGTTGCGCCTTCACCTGCGGGTCGGCGCTGAGGGCCAGCACGGCGTCAGGGGCGTAGCCGGCCTGCTGCAGCACCTGGGCGACGACGGCCGGGTCGTTCATGTTGAGCGCGTGCAGCCAGATCGACTCGAACACGGTGCGGGTGAAGTCGAGAAAGCGCGCCGGCTCGCGCATCTGCATGCCGGTGACGGCGCGCATCAGCGCCAGGGTGTTGATGGGAAAGTGCGGATTGCGCTTGAGCGGCACGCCGTAGCGGCGGGCGAAGCGGTCGAAATCGGTGAAGGTGTAGGCACCCTTGGCCGGCACGGTGGCGGGCGAGGCGTTGCCGGTGGCCTGGAACACGCCGCCCAGCAGCATGGGCTTGTGGTTGACGCTGGCGCCGGCCTCGCGCGCGATGGCCTCGATCTGCGTGAACGCCAGGTACGCGGCGGGGCTGCCGACGTCGAAGTAGAAATCCACCTGTGGGGGCATTGCGGTGTCTCCGGTGAGGGTTGGTGCAAAGGCAGCGGGCGTTGGCGACGGGCGCTCCGCCCTGTCGCGGACATGAAATAAATGATAGCTGCTCGCGCCCGATGCACAAGCATTTCAGGTACAAGTGAACCTGAAATCGTTGTATGACATGCGCCAGCAGCTATCATTTTTTTGAATGGCCACAAGCCTCAGACAGCGTTGTAGGAGCGGGCAAGCCCCCTCCCACACAACGGATGCCGTCCGCGCGTCATCCGAGACTTCTTGGCAACCCAGCATTTTTCAGGATCACCACGTCTCCATGTACGGCCGCAGGTCCAGCTCGAAGGTCCACGCATCGCGCGGCTGCTGGTGCAGGTGCCAGTAGTTGTCGGCGATGTGCTCGGGGTTCAGGATGCCATCCTGCCCCTTCAGCGCATAACGATCAGGGAACTGCGTGCGGATGAATTCGGTGTCGATGGCGCCGTCGACCACCACGTGCGCCACGTGGATGCCGCGCGGCCCCAGTTCGCGCGCCATGCTTTGCGCCAGCGCGCGCAGCGCGTGCTTGGCGCCGGCAAACGACGCAAAGCCGGCCGAGCCGCGCAGCCCCGCCGTGGCGCCGGTGAACAGGATGGTGCCGCGCCCGCGCGCCACTTGCCGCCTGGCCACCTCGCGCGCGTTCAGAAAGCCGCTGAAGCACGCCATCTCCCAGATCTTGAAGTACTTGCGCGCGGTTTCATCCAGGATGCTGCAAGGCACGTTGGCGCCGATGTTGAACACCAGCACCTCGATGGGGCCGATGTCGCGCTCGATCTGCTCGACCAGCGCCACCACGTCCTCCTCCTTGCGCGCATCGCTGGCAAAGCCGTGCGCCTGGCCGCCGGCGGCGCGGATGTCGTCGACCAGCGGCTGCAGCTTGTCGGCCGTGCGGCGCGTGACGCAGGCCACGTAGCCTTCGCGCGCAAAGCGCTTGGCGATGGCGCCGCCGGTGGAATCACCGGCGCCGATGACGAGCGCGACGCGCGCGCTGGCCGGGTCTGAAGATGCTGTTGCCATGGCGGGATGGAAAGGCGTCGCAGGTGCCGGCCATTCTGCGGCAGGCCGCGCGCCGCCGCTGTCGCGCACGTTGACGCCCGGCAACCGCCTGCCTGTGCGGGTTGCGAGCAGGCGCGGGCACCGCCAGCGGCCTCTATCATCGCCGCTTCGGCCGCGGCGCCTGCGCGCCCGCCCTGCCCTTTGTCTGCCATTGATACCGAGGATGACCAAACCATGAAGCGTCGCGTGTTTGCTTTGTCTGGCCTGCTGCTGGCCGCCGCCCTGGGTGCCGGGGGCGCCGCGCAGGCGCAGGATCAGCCGCTGCGCATCCTGGTCGGCTTTCCGGCCGGCGGTGGCACCGACGCCATTGCCCGCCACCTGGCGCACGACATGTCGCTGGCGCTCAAGCGGAATGTGGTGGTCGAGAACCGCCCCGGCGCCGGCGGGCAGATCGCGGCCAACGCGCTGAAGGCCGCAGCGCCCGACGGCAACACGCTGTTCTTCTCCAACAGCCACGCGCTGGCGATGATTCCGCTCACCATCCGCAACCCCGGCTACGACCCGCTGAAGGACTTCGCCCCGGTGGCGCTGGCCACCATCTCGAACGACGTCATGGCCGTCAACCCCAAGGTGGTGGGCAACGTCGGCAACCTGGCGGGCCTCATCGAGTGGGCCAAGGCCCACCCCGGCAAGGGCAACATCGGCGTGCCCGCACCGCTGTCCGACCCCGACTTCGGCGTGCGCCTGCTGGCCACCGAGTTCAAGGCCAGCCTCACCTCGGCCCCCTACCGCGGCGACGCGCCGCTGGTGCAGGACCTGGTGGCCGGGCACATCCCCGCCGGCATCGGCACCGTGGGCGCGCTGATGCCGTACCACAAGCTGGGCCAGCTGCGCATCATCGCCGTCGCCGCGCCGCAGCGCATGACCGAGCTGCCCGAGGTGCAGACCTACGTCGAGCAGGGCCTGAAAGGCTACGCCACCAGCGGCTACACCGGCATGCTGGCGCCCGCCGGCACGCCCCGGGCCATCATCACGCGCTACAACGAGGTCATCAGCACCATCGTCAAGTCGCCCCAATTCGCCGCCAAGGTCGAGAGCCTGGGCGTGGTACCCACGGCCAGCACGCCGGAGGAACTGGGCAGCCGCATTCAGACCACCACAGCGGCCTTCAAGCAGGTGCTGGATCGCGTGGGGTTCAGGATGGAGTGAGGCGCGTCCTCATTACGTCATGGTCCCGGGTCATGCCGGGACGTAGAACATGCGAAGCGGTATCAGTCGTTTGGTTTCAGTGTCGGTACCGGGGTAGTTGTCGAGCAGCGTTCGTGTCAGCTCGTCGAGCGTCCACAGCGCCAGTGGCACTTGCGCCCTGTCGGCCTCGTAATGCGCCTCACGCGTGAACCCACCTGTGCTGACGAACAAGCCCCGGTCGTCGCGATGGCGTCCACCCAGAAAGCGGCGCACCTCGGCGCTGCCCATCCTGCCCGCGCGGTGCTTGACCTCCACCACGATGCGCGGCTGCTGGAACCCGAACCCGTCGGGCGATGCCAGGATGTCGCGCCCCCGATCGGCACCCGGCGGCGACACCTGGGTGCGATAGCCCATGGCGCGCAGCACGCCGGCGACCAGTTCCTGCATTTCGTCCCAGTCGAGCGCGTTCACCTGATCCTTGATGCGTTCCAGCGCCAAGGCGTCCAGGCCAGCGAGCCGATCCTCAGCGTCGTCGACGGCCTGGCTGTCGGGGCTGGATGGCGGAGCTTGCGCGGACCCCGTCGAACGGCCGTCGCGGGCCAGATCGACCAAACGGCTGGCAGTCGGCTCAGCGATGGTGAAGACGGTGAGAACGGAGCCCAGCATGTTCCGCGAAGCCTCGTCCAAATCATCGCGATCCACCTCGTGCGGCAGCCACTGCACCGAGCGCCGCGCGGTCAGGCCTGATTCGCTGGCAGCGTCGAGCACATCGGCGTCACCTGTCACCACACCGACAAGATAGGTGCGATTGCCGGGCGAATACGTGACAACGTGGTCACCCTTCGCCATCACGTTGACAAACCGATAGGCCTGCGAGGCCACGCTGATCGCCCGTCCACGCTTGGCCTCGGGGATGCGGGCCTGGTAGATCGCCACCAGTTCGTCCCGAGACACGCCCGCATTGAGCTGACCCGCAAGCTCAGCAAACCCGATACCCACCGATTGCGTGTCGCGGAACTCGTCGTACAGACGACCCGCATCGCCACGAATCATCCACATCGTGCGCATCGGGTCTACTCCCACTCAATCGTCGCCGGCGGCTTGGATGACACGTCGTAGGTCACGCGGTTGATGCCGCGCACTTCGTTGATGATGCGGCTCGACACGCGCTTGAGCAGGCCGTAGGGCAGTTCGGCCCAGTCGGCGGTCATGAAGTCGCTGGTCTGCACGGCGCGCAGGGCGACGACGTAGTCGTAGGTGCGGCCGTCGCCCATCACGCCGACGCTCTTCACGGGCAGGAACACCGTGAAGGCCTGGCTGGTCAGGTCGTACCAGCTCTTCTGTGAATTGGGCTCGATGGTGGAGCGCAGTTCCTCGATGAAGATGGCATCGGCGCGGCGCAGCAGGTCGGCGTACTCCTTCTTCACCTCGCCGAGGATGCGCACGCCCAGGCCGGGGCCGGGGAACGGGTGGCGGTACACCATGTCGTGCGGCAGGCCGAGGGCCACGCCCAGTTCACGCACCTCGTCCTTGAACAGG
>JRYL01000096.1_pt1 | contig 65123 bp, 63 predicted proteins | sample 235391 | NCBI WGS metagenome assembly JRYL01 (sample SAMN03074223, study PRJNA261481) | activated sludge metagenome | biome: Wastewater Treatment Plant; feature: Wastewater; material: Activated sludge; isolation source: activated biomass of a wastewater treatment plant treating wastewater from... ...
GGTGAAGATGCCGCCGCCCAGACGCGCGAAGATCGAGATCAGCGACGAGCCGAAGGCAAAGCCGATCAGCGGGTTGAGCAGGGTGGACAGCTTGGCCGTGGGCGACAGCTGGCCGTTGCCGACCAGGAACCAGGTGAACGCCGCCACGCCCAGCAGCCCCAGGCCCACCACCAGCATGCCGGTGATGGCGCCGCCGCGGAAGGCCACGTCGAGCGCCGGGCCGATGCCCTTGGTGGCGGCCTGCGCGGTGCGCACGTTGGCGCGCACCGAGACGTTCATGCCGATGAAGCCGCAGGCCCCCGAGAGCACCGCGCCGACGACGAAACCGATGGCGGTGGTCACGTCCAGCACCATGGCGATCAGGATCGCCAGCACCACGCCGACGATGGCGATGGTCTTGTATTGCCGGGCCAGGTAGGCCGCCGCGCCGGTCTGGATGGCGGCCGCGATTTCCTGCATGCGGGCGTTGCCCGCGTCCTGCGAAAGAATCCATCCGCGGGCCCAGAAGCCGTACACGACGGCGATCAGACCGCAGACGAGCGCCAGTATCAGCGCCGAGTTGCCTGTCATTGATATCTCCTCACAAAAGCGGTTGCGCTTCGGAGGGGCCGTCTGCAAGCGGTGCAACGCAGCCCGGCCCTCCACTGCGTTGCTTCCTCGTTCCCTCTGATCAGAAAGGGACAGTCGATTGGCCAACAGCGCGAATTTAGCCGGAAAACGTGACGAATCCGCGGGTGCAAGGGGGGCGAAAGTAAAATCAGGGTTAATCCCAGCCAGTCTTACCCGCTGTCTTAATCCACATCAACCCACGAGAACCAACAATGTCCCTCGACCACGTTTCCCCTGGCGCCAAGGCGCCCGACGAGTTCAACGTCGTCATCGAGATCCCGATGAACGCCGACCCCATCAAGTACGAGGTCGACAAGGACACCGGCGCCATCTTCGTCGACCGCTTCATGAGCACGGCGATGCACTACCCCACCAACTACGGCTACGTGCCGCAGACGCTGTCGGGCGACGGCGACCCGGTGGACGTGCTGGTGGTCACGCCCGTGCCGCTGATCCCCGGCGTGGTGGTCACCTGCCGCCCCATCGGCATCCTGAAGATGCAGGACGAAGCGGGCGAAGACGGCAAGGTGCTGGCCGTGCCGATCAGGAAGGTGCTGTCGCTCTACAGCAGCTGGCAGAAGCCGGAAGACCTGAACCCCGCGCGCACCGCCTCCATCGCGCACTTCTTCGAGCACTACAAGGACCTGGAGCCGGGCAAGTGGGTCAAGGTGCTGGGCTGGGAAGGCCCCGACGCCGCCCGCAAGGAAATCACCGACGGCATCGCCGCCTACAAGAAGGCCAATCCCGAAGCCTGATGGGCGCCCGCCCTGCAGCGCAGGGCTTTGATGTGAAAATGGCTGCCAGCGCTTGCCTGACAAGCGCTGACAGCTATTTTTTTTGTAGTATCCGGCGCGTTCGCTCGCGGCCTGCAAAGCAAGGGGCGTGGACCCGCACGGCACGCACCGGGCCGCCGCCCCTCACGGGCTTTGCAGCGACTCGCGCGGCGCCTGCTTGTCCACGTCGCTGGTCCGTGCGATGCGCACCAGCGCCTGCTCGAACTGCCGCGTGGCCGTGGGCCAGTTGAACTGTTCGGCGTGCCGCCGCACGCCGTCGCGCGGCTTGGCCAGCGCGGCCAGGCAGGCGGCGCGCAGGTCGTCGTCGATCACGCCACCGGCCGAATCGTGGCCCACCACGTCGATCGGCCCCGGCACCGGGTAGGCGGCCACCGGCGTGCCGCAGGCCATCGACTCCACCATCACCAGGCCGAAGGTGTCGGTCACGCTGGGGAACACCATCACGTCGGCGCTGCGGTACACGGTGGCCAGATCGTCGCCGCTCAGCACGCCGAACCAGCGCGCGTGGGGGTACTGGGCCTTCAGCCTGGCTTCTTCAGGCCCCGTGCCGGCCACCCACTTCTCGCCCGGCAGATCGAGTTCGAGAAACTTGTGCACCTGCTTCTCCACCGCCAGCCGGCCGACGTAGAGGAACACCGGAGAGCTGTCGCGCGGCAGCCTCGGCCCCTCGGGGCTGAAGGCTTCCAGATTGACCCCGCGCGACCACAGCCGCGCCTGGGTGAAGCCGCGCGCCCGCAGGTCATCGACGATGGCCGGCGTGGGCGCCAGCGTGGCGCGGCCGGCGTTGTGGAACTTGCGCAGCAGCGCGTAGCTCCAGCCCACCGGCACCCGCACGCGCGCATGCACGTACTCGGGAAAGCGGCTGTGGTACGCCGTGGTGAACGGCCAGCCGCGCTTGACCGCCACCGCCCGAGCCGCCCAACCCAGCGGCCCCTCGGTGGCGATGTGCAGGCAGTCGGGCGCCACGGCATCAATGTGCCGCGCCACCGCGCGCCGCGTGGCCATGGCCAGCGAAATCTCGGGGTAGGTGGGGCAGGGGAACGACCTGAAATCCAGCGGCGACAGGATGTGCGTGCTGTGCCCCATCTCCTGCAGGTGGCGCGTGGTCATCTTCAGCGTGCGCACCACGCCATTGACCTGCGGCTCCCACGCGTCGGTGACGATCATGATCTTCATGTTGGCTCCTTCAAGGCTTGCGATGACAAATGACGAATGACTGCCGGCGGGTGCCGGCATGACAAATGACGACGCGCTTCGTCATGGAGGCGAAGCCAAGTCATGCGTCGTTTGTCGGGTGCAGATAAGCCAGGCGGCTTCAACCTGTCGGCGTTTTCCTGGAGGGCGGCTTCTCGAGGCTCGACAGCGCGTGCTGCGCCAAAGAAAGCTCCCTCTCCCTCTGGGAGAGGGTTGGGGTGAGGGCCGGCAGCGTGTCAGGGACGGCGGAAATCTCAACGGCTTCAAGGTGCGCTCCACATCAACCCGCGCGCGGCCCGCTGGCGCAGGCGCCACATCACCAGCGCCACCCCGGCGGCCACCGCCGTGCCCAGCAGCCCCACCAGCCACGGCAGCGGCCAGCCCGCGGCCTGCAGCCCCGCATACGTGCCCAGCATCGCCAGCACGGCCGCGTTTTCATTGAAGTTCTGCACCGCGATGGATTCGCCGCTGCCCAGCAGCCGCTGGCCGCGGTGCTGCAGCAGCGCGTTCATCGGCACCACGAACAAGCCCGCCAGCGCACCCACCGCCGCCAGCAACGGCGCCGCCAGCGCCACGCTGTGCACCAGCGTCAGCAGCGGCACGGCCAGGCCCATCGCCACGCCCAGCGGCAGCACGCGCAGCGCCTGCCCCAGTGCCACCCAGCGCCCGGCGGCCAGCGCGCCCAGCGCAATGCCCACCGCCACCACGCCCTGCAGGTACGCCGCCTGCGACAGCGACAAGCCCAGCCGCTGCTGTGCCCAGGCCAGCACCACGAACTGCAGCGTGGCCCCCGCACCCCAGAACAGCGTCGTCACCCCCAGCGAGGCGCCACCCAGCGCATCACGCCACAGCGTGCGCTGGGCGTGCGCAAAGCGCTGCAAAAGTTGCAGCGCGCCGGGTGGCAGCGCGTGCCGCTCGGCCACGCTGGCCGCGGGCCGCGGAATCGCCAGGTTCAGCGCCCCGGCCAGCCCGTACAGCACCAGCACCACGCCCAGCGCCACCACCAGCGCGCCGCCCACCGCCAGGCCCGCGCCGGCCGGCGCGGTGCCCAGCGCTTGCACCAGCGTCGGCCCCACCAGCACGCCGCCCAGCGCCGTGCCGAGGATGATGGCGGCCACCGTCGTCACCTCCAGCCAGCCATTGGCGTTCACCAGCTGGCTGGGTGGTGCCAGCTCCACCACCAGCCCGTACTTGGCGGGCGAATACACGGCAGCGCCCACGCCCGCCAGCCCGTAGGCCAGCAGCGGGTCGGCCCCCGCCAGCATCAGCGCGCAGCCGGCAGCCTTCAGCGCGTTGGCCGCCAGCATCACCCGCGCCTTCGGCCAGCGGTCGGCCAGCGCCCCCACCAGCGGCGCCAGCACCACATAGGCCAGCGTGAACACACCCTTCAGCAGCGGTGCCATCCACGGCTGGTCGCCCAGCTCCGCCAGCCGCGCAATGGCCACGATCAGCAATGCGTTGTCGGCCAGACCCGACACGAACTGTGCCGCGATCAGGTAACCGATGCCGCGCGTCATCGCCCGGCGCTGCCAGCGCGTGGGTGCATGTGACGATTGGAATGCGGGAGTGTGAAAGGGGGATGACGGGCAGTCGCCCAGCGGCCTATGGGCGAGCCTGAGCAGCGAAACGCCGCTACCTGAAACGCTCGACCGTGCGCCGTGTGATGGACTTCACCTTCATGGCCAGCCTGTCAGCCAAACCTTGCCCGCTGGCAGGGAGGAAAGGCATGACTTCTTCAAGGCCAAGGTTCAGTGCCTCCGGCACCCGCGCAGCCAACTCGCCTGCCATCCCGCGGACATAGCGAGCCCCCATGCCCAATTGCGCCGCCAGGGCCTCCAGATGCTCGCCGCCGAACTGCCCAGGGCGCGTTTCGCCGCCAAGGCTGAACGCGAATTCGTCTGACAGTCCGGGATAGATGCGCGTGCACATCAGGTCATAGAAGGGCGTCAGGCGCACGCCTTCGCCGGGGCGGTGGTAGATGGAGAGGTTCTTGGCGTGGCTGTCGTTGTTGCCGACGTACAGGTTGAACAGCACCCACTGCGCCAGCGCCTGCAAGTCCAGCGCGGGGCGGGCGCTGTAGCGGCGCACCAGGGCGGCGCAGGCCGCCAGGCTGGGGCCGCCTTCCTTCTCGTACTTGCGCTCCGAGCCCAGGCCGGAGAGCTGGCAGAAGTCGTACTGCACCAGGCGGCGCAGGCTGCCGTCGGGTTGGCGCACGCGGTCGAAGCGTTCGACGATGCAGGCGCGGGTGGTGGGTTCGTAGAACACGGGGGCCACGTTCAGCCCGCAGTGGTGCGCGGCACGCATGACGATGGCTTCGTTGGCGGCGGAGTCGCGCACCTTGGGCAGGCGGCGGATGTCGGGCTTGAGGATGTGGGTGGAGGGCGCGGCGCCTTGGGGCAGCCACGGCTCGGGGCCGTCGAGCAGGGCGATGGACGCCTTGTCCTGCGCGCCCGCCAGCGAGATGCGCGTGCGGCCACCCTGAGACTGGATGGCGGCGGCCGACTGCTGGCGAATGGTGTCGGCCAGTGTCTTCCAGGTGGTGCGCTGGTAGCGCGGTGGTTCGGGCCGATGGCCCTGCGGCAGCAGCACGAAGGCGCCGGCCGTGTCGCCCGCCACCTCCAGCAGCAGCGAGAACAGCGTGGACGCCTTGCGCTGCTGCGCCATGTAGGCGCGCAGGTCGCCTTCGGGCAGCAGGTTCTCGAAGAAGGCGTGGACTTCGGGCGAATCGATGCGGCCGGGTGCCAGGCCGATGGCACACAGCGCGAAGGCGTCGGCGCGCTGCAGCCAGGTTGGCGCGTATTCAAAACCGAGCGGCGTGGTGTCATGCACCGTGCCCATGGGCTCGGTGCCGTAGAACACGTCGAGCGCGGCTGCGCGCGGCATCACAGCGGCCCGGCGGATTTGGGGCGCAGCACCACTTCAAGCCCCAGCAGGTCGAGCACGTCGAGCACCTTCTGCAACTGCACGGTGGGCTTGCCCTTCTCGATGTCGACGATCAGGCGGTTGCCGGTGTTGCCGATGCCCGCCAGGTCGATCTGGCGCAGGCCGAGGGCGATGCGCTGGGCCTGCGCGATGCGGCCCAGGTCGGCGGCCGTGCGGACGACGGTGGGCAGGAGGGTGGCAGGGGCGGGCAGGTGGGGGGTGGACACGGTCAGAATAACGAAATTACCGGTCAGTAATTTATTCTGAGTCATGCCGAGTGTCAAGGAATAAATTACCGGTCGGTAATTTATTCCGATTTCAACAGATTTGCACGCATTAAAATTACCGGTCGGTAATCAGGCGCCGTGCGCGCGGAGTTTGTCAAAGTGCAGGCGTGTGCGAGGCGTCGACAGACTCAGCCCGAACGGCCTGGCCGGATTTCGTGGCGTGCCATCGCAGTGGCCCACTCACGCCGGCTTCTTCTCGCGCGGAACGCGCCCCATCAGATAGAACTCGGGGTTCGGCTGCATGCCGCTGAAGCTGGCGATGCGGTTGGACAGCCCGAAGAAGGCCGTGATGGCGGCGATGTCCCAGATGTCCTCGTCGTCGAAGCCGTGCGCGTGCAGGGGGGCGAAGTCGTCCTCGCTGATCTCGTGCGAGCGCTCGCACACCTTCATGGCGAAGTCGAGCATGGCGCGCTGGCGCGGGGTGATGTCGGTGGCCTTGCGGTAGTTCACGGCCACCTGGTCGGCCACCATCGGCTTTTTCTCGTAGATGCGCAGCAGCGCGCCGTGCGCCACCACGCAGTACAGGCACTGGTTGGCGGCGCTGGTGGTGGTGACGATCATCTCGCGGTCGCCCTTGCTCAGGTTGCTGGTGCGGCCCACGCTTTCGGGCTCCATCAGCGCGTCGTGGTAGGCGAAGAAGGCGCGCCATTCGGCCGGGCGGCGCGCCAGGCCCAGGAACACGTTGGGCACGAAGCCGGCCTTGGATTGCACTTCGAGCACCTTGGCCTTGATGTCGTCGGGCAGGGCGTTGATGTCGGCGAGGGGGTAGCGGCTCATGGCATGTCTCCTTTTATATGCGTGGCAACGGATTCATTATGCTGCGCCTGTTTTTCACCCCCGACCACGAAAGCGACAGCCATGAACCTGCCCGACGATCCCGACTTCCAGAACGGCCTGAAGACGCGCCGCCAGGTGATGGGCGACGACTTCGTCGACCGTGCCTTCGCCGGCATGACGCCGTTCACCGAACCGATGCAGCACGCCATCACGCGCAACGCCTGGGGCGACGTGTGGCAGCGGCCGGGGCTGGACTTGAAGACGCGCAGCCTGGTCACCGTGGCGATGCTCACCGCACTGGGTCGACAGCACGAGCTGAAGGGGCACGTGCGCGGCGCGCTGAACAACGGCGCGAGCGTCGAGGAGATTCAGGAAGTGCTGCTGCACGCCAGCATCTACTGCGGTGTGCCGTGCGCGGTGGAGGCGTTCCGCAGCGCGGCCGAGGTGGTGGATGGGCCGGTCAAGGCCTGAGCCGCGTCGTCGCCCTTTACTACAAAAAAAGAAGCTGCTTGCGCTTGTTATATAACGATTTAATGTGATTTTTGTATCTGAAATCGTTTGGTGACGTGCGCCAGGCGCTATCAAAATGTTATTGATTGGCCACACATCCTGCAGGGCGCTGCAGGAGCGGGCGTGCCCGCGATGAGACGACTGGGTGCCACGAACCCTGGATCGCGGGCACGCCCGCTTCTACAAAGCGGATGCGGGTCCGAGTACTTCCTGTTCAGCCAACGCTGACCGCGCAACGCCATCGCGCGCCAGCCGGATGCCAGAGAACTGCCAGCGCGCGCCGGGCGGAAAGAAATTGCGGTAGCTCGGCCGCGCGTGGCTGCGCGGCGTGGCGCACGAGGCGCCCTTCAGCACCATCTGCCCCGACATGAACTTGCCGTTGTATTCGCCCACGGTGCCTGCGGGCACGCGGTAGCCGGGGTAGGGCAGGTAGGCGCTGGCCGTCCATTGCCAGCAGTCGCCCAGCAGCTGCCGCAGGCCCGCCCCATGCGCGGCGGGCGTGGGGTGAAAGGCCTCGTCTTCCAGCAACGCGCCATGCCATGTGCCGCCGGCCGAGGTTGCCGCGGCGTGTTCCCATTCGGCTTCGGTGGGCAGGCGGGCGCCGGCCCAGCGGGCGAAGGCATCGGCCTCGTAATGGCTGACGTGGCACACCGGCACGTCGGCGCGCGGCGCGCGCCAGCCACCCAGGGTGAAGACTTGCCAGGCGCCGTCTTCATCGGCGCGCCAGTACAGGGGGGCCTGCCAGCCCTCGGCCTCGCGCGTGGCCCAGCCGTCGGACAGCCACAGCGTGGCCTGCGCGTAGCCGCCATCGTGCATGAACGCCAGGTACTCGGCTTCGGTGACCAGCCGGTCGGTGATCTCGAACGGCTCCAACCACGCGCGGTGGCGCGGAAACTCGTTGTCGAAGCCGAAGGCCCCGCCTGCGTGGCCGATGTCGCACAGGCCGCCGTCGACGGCGGTGAATTGGAGCGCGGCCGGCTCTGCGCCGTCGTGCGCCGGCACCGGCCGGTACGCCGGCGTCAGCGGCTGCGAGAACAGGTGGTGCTTCAGGTCGGTGAGGATCAGCTCCTGGTGCTGCTGTTCGTGCTCGATTCCCAGGCGCGCCAGCGCCGTGGCGTGGGGGTCGGCGCGCGGCAGCAGGTCGGCGACGGCGCGCGTCACGTGCCGGCGGTAGGCCAGCACCTCGTCCAGCGGCGGGCGCGACAGGTCGCCGCGCCGTGCGCGCGGGTGGCGCGTGCCGGCGCCGACGTAGTAGGAGTTGAACAGCGCCGCATAGCGCTCGTCGAACGGCGCCACGCCCGCCGGGCCCAGGATGAACTGCTCGAAGAACCAGCTGGTGTGTGCCAGGTGCCATTTGACGGGGCTGGCGTCGGGCATCGACTGCACCATGCAGTCGTCGGGCGTCAGGCCCTGCACCAGCCGCTCGGTGGTGGCGCGCACGGCGTGGAACGCGTCCACGGTGCAGCCGCGCGCGTCCTGCGTTTCAGCGTTCAGACTCTGCATGGCCGATCCTCGCGAGGTACACGCCATAGGCTTCGCCGTCGATGCCGAAGCGCTGCAGCTGATCGAAGCCTGCGCCCCGCAACAGCTGCTCGGCGCGCGCCGGCGCGTGCTTGTAGGAATGCTCGGTGACGATGTGCTCGCTCGCCTGCAGCCGCAACACCTGGCCCGTGCCCAGCGCAATGGCTTGCGCATGCTGGCTGACCAGATGCATCTCGATGCGGCTGGCCTCGGCGTTGAACACGGCGCGGTGGCGAAAGGCGGTGGCATCGAAGCTGGCGCCCAGCGTGCGGTTGACCACGTTCAGCACGTTCAGGTTGAAGGCGGCGGTGACGCCGGCCGCATCGTCGTAGGCGCGCACCATGCGGGCGTGCTCCACCGGGCCATCCACCGCCAGCACCAGCGCGTCGCCGGGCCGCATGTGGGCGCGCATCTGCGCCAGCAGTGCGGTGGCGGCCGCGGGCTCGAAGTTGCCGATGGACGAGCCGGGATACCAGAAGATGCGCGGGCGCTCGGCCTCGCGAGGCAGCGGCAGTTGCAGGCCCCAGGTCAGGTCGGTCACCACGCCGTCGAACTGCACGCCGGGATAGCGCTGGCGGCCCCGCCGCAGCACCTCGCGCAGCCAGTCCTCGGCGATGTCCAGGCCGATGTAGCGCCGCACGATGCCGGCATCCAGCCAGCGGCGGGCCTTGGCGCCGTCACCGCTGCCGATGTCGATCAGCTCGGCGCCGCGCGGCAGCAGCTGCAGCATGGCGCCCTGGTGCCGGTCGAGAATGGCGCGTTCGACGCGCGGCAGGTGGTATTCGGGCAGCGTGGTGATGGCCTCGTACAGCGCGCAGCCGTGCGCGTCGTAGAGGAACTTGGGCGCGATGGACGGCGGCGTGGCCAGCAGGCCCCAGCGCAACTCCTGGCAGGCATCGCGCCATTGCAGTGTGGATGGCGGCGCGCCGTGGGCCACGCGGGGTGCATGCTGAAGGGTGTCGAGCATGGTCTGGTCTTCCTCGGATGCCTCTGCTTGGATTGCCCCGGTGACGCCGTGCAGTAACTTGCAAGGCCCACGCGAACCCGCTGGCAGCGGCGTTGGGACATGAACGGGTGCACCCTAGCACCTGTGCCGCCGCCTGCATGTAGGGCAGAACCGAAACCCTGGCACCCGCGCGGCATCGGCGCGCTGCGACCTGGCGAGGGGACGAACCTTGACCTGTATCAAAGATGAGGTCAATTCGTACCTTTTGCATGGGGGTGTGCCATCCTTGATCAAAACAAAAAGAGCACTGCCATCCGCAAGTTCTTGAACAAGGAGGAGACATGAAGCGATCAAACCGACAGGGCCTGGCAATCGCGCTGGCCATCTTGCTGCTGGTCGGCGGCGTGCTGTTGTCGTGGCTCACGCATGGCCGCGGCGTGGTGCGAGACGATCCAAAGCGCAACATCAGCGTCCCCAAGACGCTCACCGTGCCGCTGCAGGTGCGCGCGGCCTACAACGCCGAGAAAATCTTCGTCAACTACCGCTGGCCGGCCGACCGGCCGGGTCTGTTCCACGACGTGATGGTCTATGAGGGCGGTCGGTGGGTCGTCAAGGGGCGGGCCACGCCGGGCTCGCAGCCGGACGGCATGCATGAGGATCGGTTGGCGATGATGCTGGACGACGGCGGCGTGCCGGAGTTCGCGCGCTACGGCGGCTACATCACGGTGGGCGATGGCATCCTGACTTTTACCAACGAGGCCAGCGAGGACGCCGTGAAGGCGCACCCCTACCTGGGCGGCAAGCTGAAGCAGGAGGAGGTCAGCAAGTCGCTGCCCGGCACCCGCAGCGACATCAACGACTGGGCCAGCCTGCGCTCCGAGGAAGTACTCGGGGCACAACGGCGGGCGGGCTACTTCCTCGACCTGTGGCACTGGCGCAGCCACCGCGCCAACCCGATCGGGATGTCGGACGACCAGATGGTTGCCGAGGTGCGTGGCGGCGATGACGGCAAGAGCGCCGCCGGCACAAACTGGGACGGCGAGCGCCAGCAGCCGCGCCTGATGTTCGATGCCGCGGCAGTCGGCCACAAGGCGCTCCAATGGGCCGATGTGGTCGCTGGACGCATCGACCAGGAATCGGTCTACTACCTGGTGGAAGGTCAGGCGGTGCCGTTCGATCCGCAGGCCGGCTGGGTCGAGGGCGATACGCTGCCGCGCCGCTTCCTGCGCCAGCCCGAGGGCTCCAAGGCTGACATCACGGTGCAGGGAAAGGGGCGCTGGGCCGACGGCCACTGGGACGTCACCCTCAGCCGCGCACTCGATACCGGCCATCCGCTGGACGACAAGATCCTGCGCGACCACGGCCTGTACGACGTGGCCTTTGCGATCCATCGCCATGCCACCGGCGGACGCTGGCACTACGTGTCGCTGCCGATGAGCCTGGGCCTCGGGCGCGATGCCGACATCGTGGCCATGCAGTTCGACGTGGCCGAGCCGACTTGGTCCGGCCCCGGGCGCGAGGTCACGCTGTTCTATCCGGGTCAGGTGAGCTGGCCGCACCTGCACAGCAAGGCGCATGCCGGCGCGGAGGCCATCGCACGCCGCTTGCCGGTGCACACGCGCCACAGCGTCGAGCAGCTCAGGCACTACGGCATCGAGGTGGAGTTCGCGCAGGAGATGCGGCGCCAATGGCTGTGGACGTTGTGGTCCGGCCTGGCGTTGATTCTGGGCATCGGCTTTGCACTGAACATGGCGCTGGCACAGCGCCGGGGAGCTTGACCATGGGCCCGTATCACATCGTCCTGACCCATTTCCCGATCGCACTCTGGACGCTGGCGATGGCGGTCATCCTGCTGCGGGTGCTGAGCGCCGGACCGCTGGCGCGCCGGCTCGACCAGGCGCTGGTGCCCCTGCTCACGGTGGCGCTGCTGTTCGGGCTGGCGGCCTACGCCACCGGCACGCAGGTCTGGGATTGGGAGAGCATCAGCGCGTCGCCGCTGGGGCGCAACCACCTGATGCTGGCCGCCTGGACCGTGGCGCTGTGGGCCGTGGTCTGGTGGCTGCGCTGGCGCCGTGGCGAGGCCGTGTGGGAAGGCGGAATGCGCTGGGCGATGGCTGCGCTGGCGCTGCTGGGCGCGGTGCTGTTGGCCATCACCGGCACGCTGGGCGGGCACCTGATGAGCGCCCCGACCGACCTGTCCAAGCTGCTGCGCCACCTGGGCTGGGAGGTTTACACGACCTACCATGTGCCTGACTTCACCGTGTGGGCGCTGCTGGGCATCGCGGCGCTGGGCGTGGCGCTGGGCCTGTGGGCTCGCGCCAGGCGGGCGGCGGGTTCGGCGACCGGTTGACGGCGGACCGCCAGCGCGCAGCGGCCTCGCCGCTGGCGTGCCCTTACACCCCGCCCATCAGCTTCTGCACCAGGTCGGCCGCGGTGCTGGCGCCGTACTTGCGCATCAGCCGCGCGCGGTAGATCTCCACCGTGCGGTGGCTGATGCCGAGCACGCGGCCGATGGCCTTGCTGGTCAGGCCCTGCATCAGCAGCGCGGCCACCTCGCGCTCGCGCGCCGTGAGCGGCGCGGTGACGGGGCGCTGCGCGCTCAGGTCCTCGAAGGTCCAGATGCCGGCCGCGTGCGGCGCGGCGCGGTCGATGGCGCGGCCGGTGACGTGGCACCAGAACGGCTCGCCCGCGTGCGCACCGCCCACGCGCTGCATCACCCGGTTGTCGGCGTACACGCCGTGCGCGTTCAGGATCGGAGCCATGCGTTCGCCGATGCGCTCGTACTCGTCGGCGCTGGGGTACAGGATGCGAAAGCTCTGCCCCACCAGCTGCGCCGGCGTGGCGCCGAAGATCTCGCACACGCGCTCGTTGCAGTCCACGATGTGGCGCTGGCGCGAGAGAATGAGGCCCACGGGCGCGAGCTGGAAGGCCAGGCGGTAATCGGGTGCGGCAGGGCCGGGGGCAGGGAAGTCCATTACGAAATACTACGTAGCTGGATACGTAGTATCTTTCAGGGCTGTACCCCGGTTTCCCCTTACGCATCCACCTATTCAGGAGAGACATCCCGTGAACAAGATTTACCCCTCGGCCGCCGAGGCGCTCAAGGGCGTCGTCGCAGACGGCCAGATGCTGGCCGTGGGCGGCTTCGGCCTGTGTGGCATCCCTGAGGCGCTGATCGACGCCCTGCGCGATTCGGGCGTGAAGGACCTGACCGTGATCAGCAACAACGCCGGCGTGGACGGCTTTGGCCTGGGCAAGCTGCTGGACACGCGCCAGATCAAGAAGATGATCAGCAGCTACGTGGGCGAGAACAAGGAGTTCGAGCGCCAGTACCTGGCCGGCGAGCTGGAGCTGGAGTTCACGCCGCAGGGCACGCTGGCTGAGAAATTGAGAGCAGGCGGCGCCGGCATTCCGGCCTTCTTCACCAAGACCGGCGTGGGCACGCTGGTGGCCGAGGGCAAGGAGCTGCGCGAGTTCGACGGCCACACCTACGTGATGGAGCGCTCGCTGGTGGCCGACGTGGCCCTGGTCAAGGCCGACGTGGCCGACCGCAGCGGCAACCTGCGCTTCAACCTGACGGCGCGCAACTTCAACCCGGCCTGCGCCATGTCGGGCAAGGTCTGCATCGTCGAGGTCGAGCGCATCGTGGCCAACGGCGAACTGGCGCCCGACGACATCCACCTGCCCGGCATCTACGTGCACCGCCTAGTGCACAACCCGACGCCCGAGAAACGCATCGAGAAGCGCACGCTGCGCGAGCACAAGTAAGCAAGGAGTCAAACCATGGCCTGGACACAAGACCAAATGGCGGCCCGTGCCGCGCAAGAGCTGCAGGACGGCTTCTACGTCAACCTGGGCATCGGCATTCCCACGCTGGTGGCCAACCACGTGCCCGCCGACAAGGAGGTGTGGCTGCAGTCCGAGAACGGCATGCTGGGCATCGGCCCCTTCCCGACCGAGGACGAGGTGGACGCCGACCTCATCAACGCTGGCAAGCAGACCGTGACCACGCTCAAGGGCAGCAGCATCTTCGGCAGCCACGACAGCTTCGCGATGATCCGCGGCGGCAAGATCAACCTCAGCATCCTCGGCGCCATGCAGGTCACCGACAAGGGCGACCTGGCCAACTGGATGATCCCCGGCAAGATGGTCAAGGGCATGGGCGGCGCGATGGATCTGGTGGCCGGCGTGGCGCGCGTGATCGTGCTGATGGAGCACGTGGCCAAGAAGAAGGACGGCACCACCGACATGAAGATCCTGCCCGAGTGCACCCTGCCGCTGACCGGCGTGGGCGTGGTCGACCGCATCATCACCGACTTGGGCGTGTTCGACGTGACGCCCGATGGGCTGAAGGTGATCGAGCTGGCCGACGGCGTGACGCTGGAAGAGGCCCAGAGCAAGACCGGCGTGCCGCTGAAGCAGTAAGCAGAGACCCGCGCATGCGCCCTCAGTCAACGGCCCGCGGCGACACGGGCCGTTTTTTTGTTCAGCAGGGGGTCGTTAAAAAAACATAGCTGCTTGCGCACGTTGCATAACGATTTCAGATATGAATCGATCTGAAATCAACGAATAACAGGCGCAAGCAGCTCATTTATTGATAGTAATCCCGGTGGGCACAGCTGCAGGCAGCGCGCCCTATCATCGCTGCCAGCGCATTCCACCCGCCCGTATTCAAACGCTAGATTTCCAAGGAGAAACACCCATGAGCCTCAAGGGAAAAACCGCCCTCGTCACCGGTTCCACCAGCGGCATCGGCCTCGGCATCGCCATCGAGCTGGCCAAGCAGGGCGCCAACATCGTCATGAACGGCTTCGGCGATGTCGAAGCGCCCAGGAAGGAGATCGCCGCACACGGCGTGCAGGTCGAATACCACGGCGCCGACATGAGCAAGCCGGCCGAGATCGAGGCCATGATGAAGTTCGCGGCCGAGAAGTTCGGCGGCGTCGACATCCTGGTCAACAACGCCGGCATCCAGCACACGTCCCCCATCAAGGACTTCCCGGTCGAGAAGTGGGACGCCATCATCGCCATCAACCTCACGTCGGCCTTCCACACCACGCGCCTGGCGATCCCGCACATGACGCAGAAGAACTGGGGCCGCATCATCAACATCGCGTCGGTGCACGGGCTGGTGGCGTCGAAGGACAAGTCGGCCTACGTGGCGGCCAAGCACGGCATCGTCGGCCTGACCAAGGTCACCGCGCTGGAGCTGGCCACCACCGGCGTCACCGCCAACGCCATCTGCCCCGGCTGGGTGCTGACGCCGCTGGTGCAAAAGCAGATCGACGCCCGCGCCGCCGAGCAGAAGATCAGCGTCGAGCAGGCCACGAAGGACCTGCTGAGCGAGAAGGAGCCGTCGCAGCAGTTCACCACGCCCGAGCAGCTGGGTGCCATGGCCGTGTTCTTCTGCAGCGACGCCGCTGGCAACGTGCGCGGCCAGGCCTGGGCCCACGACGGCGGCTGGACGGCGCAGTAACGGATTCAGTGCCCAATCGGGCTTCAGCGCCCGTCCATCATGCGCTGGCAGCTACCTTATTGGTAGTTGTCAGCGCTTTTTTTCATGGCCTGTCGGCGGCTGCCGACACGCGGGTGCTGCGGTGGCTGGCGCGTGCTGGCCCGGCAGCGGGCCACCATGGCGCCAAGGCGTGCCACTGTTCACCCGGCGCGCCAGGGAGCCCGCCATGCCACACGCCCACCTTGCCCTTCGCTGTCTCGCCGCCTCGCTGCTGACCCTGGTTGCCACGCAGGCCAGCGCCGCCTGCTACACCGTGTACGACGCCAGTGGCCGCATCGTGCAGCAGGCCGCTGAGCCGCCCGCCAGCGCCGCGCAGTCGGCCCGTGTGCCCGAAGGTGGGCGCGTGCTGTTGAACGGGGATGCCTGCGCACGCAACGTGACGGTGGCAGAGCAGATCACGCCGCCTGCCGCGCGCGAGCCGGCCAGTGCCCCGCTGCTCACCAACGTGGGCACTGCCGCGGCAGCGCAGACCCCCTACGCCGTGGTGGGCCGCGACATCGCCGTCGTCGCCCCCGCGCATGCCGAGCAGGTGTGGGAGCGTGCGCCGCTGGTGCACAACGTGGTGCCTTCCTCGTCGCGTCGCGCGGCCGTTGAAACCGTCATCACCGAATGGGCCGACGGGCGCACCGAGGTGGAGCAGCACCCGGTGCAACGGCGCCGCTGAACGGGCGACGGATCAATCCTCTCTCAGTGTTTGTGCGACTGCCGGGTGCAGCCGCCGCGTGCTAGCCTTTCGCGCCGCCGATGCGTGAGCCGGTTTGCCCATGACGAGCAGGGCAGCTCCGTATCGGCCATTTGACGCAAAGGCCCGCCGAGATGAGCACGCATGTCTTTCACCGCAGTCTGCTGACCACGCCCCCCGTCGCCGTGCGCGGGCAGGGCCTCTGGCTGGAAGATGCCGCCGGCCAGCGCTACATCGACGCCTCGGGCGGTGCGGCCGTCTCCTGCCTGGGTCATGGCCACCCCGACGTGCTGGCCGCCATGCACCGGCAGATCGACCAGCTGGCCTACGCGCACACCAGCTTCTTCACCACCGAGGTGGCTGAAAGCCTGGCCGACCAGTTGGTGCGCACCGCGCCCGCGGGCATGAGTCACGTCTACTTTGTCAGCGGCGGCTCCGAGGCCGTGGAGGCCGCGCTGAAGATGGCGCGCCAGTACTACCTGGAGATCGGCCAGCCAGAGCGCAGCCACTTCATCGCCCGGCGCCAGAGCTACCACGGCAACACCCTGGGCGCGCTGGCCGTGGGCGGCAACGAGTGGCGCCGGCGCCAGTTCGCGCCGCTGCTGATCGACGTCACGCACGTGTCGCCGTGCTACCCGTACCGCGACATGAAGAATGGCGAAACGCCGGAGCAGTACGGCCAGCGCCTGGCGCAGGAGCTGGACGAAGCCATCCAGCGCGTCGGCCCGGGCAAGGTGCTGGCCTTCATCGCCGAGACCGTGGGCGGCGCCACCGCCGGCGTGCTGGTGCCCGTGCCCGGCTACCTGAAGGCCGTGCGCGAAGTGTGCGACCGGCACGGCGTGCTGCTGATCCTGGACGAGGTGATGGCCGGCATGGGCCGCACCGGCACGCTGCACGCGTGCGAGCAGGACGGCGTGGTGCCCGATTTGATGACCATCGCCAAGGGCCTGGGCGGCGGCTACCAGCCCATCGGCGCGGTGCTGGCGCAGCAAAAGATCGTCGATGCCATGTCGCAGGGCAGCGGCTTCTTCCAGCATGGCCACACCTACCTCGGGCATGCCGTGGCCTGCGCCACCGCGCTCGCGGTGCAGGAGGTCATCGAGCGCGATGGGTTGCTGCAAAAAGTGCAGCGCGATGCGCCCGTGCTGCAGGCGCTGCTGGCTGACAAATTCAAGAACCATCCGCACGTGGGCGACATCCGCGGCCGCGGCTTCTTCTGGGGCATCGAACTGGTGCAGGACCGCGCCAACAAGGCGCCGTTCGATCCGGCACGGCGCTTGCATGCCAAGGTGAAGGCGGCGGCCTTCGCGCGCGGATTGCTGGTTTATCCCATGGGCGGAACCGTCGATGGCCGTTATGGTGACCACATCCTGCTGGCACCGCCCTTCATCGCGTCGCAAGACGAACTGGCACAGATCGTGTCGCGTCTGGCCGAGGCGCTGGATGCGGCGCTGGCGCAGGGCTGACCCCCGTTCCCTTTGTTTTTTGCGGAGATGACTTTGATGCGAATCCAGACCGTTCTGAAAACCCTGGCCGCCGCCGCGGCGGCTTCCACGGCCATGCTGTCGGCGCCGGCCATGGCACAGCAAAAATTCATGACCATCGGCACCGGTGGCGTCACCGGCGTGTACTACGCCGCCGGCGGCGCCATCTGCCGCCTGGTCAACAAGGACCGGTCGAAACACGGCTACCGCTGCACGGTCGAATCCACGGGCGGCTCGGTGGCCAACATCAACACGGTGCGCGCGGGCGATCTGGACTTCGGCGTGGCCCAGTCCGACTGGAACTACCACGGCTACAAGGGCACCAGCAGCTTCGAGAAGAACGGGGCGTTTTCCGACCTGCGCTCGGTGTTCTCGCTGCACCCCGAGCCATTCACCGTGGTGGCGCGCGCCGAGGCGAACGTGAAGAGCTTCGATGACCTCAAGGGCAAGCGCGTCAACGTCGGCAACCCCGGCTCCGGCACCCGCGCGTCGATGGAGCAGCTGCTGGCCGCCAAGGGCTGGAAGATGGGCGACTTCTCGCTGGCCTCCGAACTGAAGGCCGACGAGCACGGCGCCGCCCTGTGCGACAACAAGATCGACGCCTTCTTCTACGGCGTCGGCCACCCCAGCGCCAACATCCAGGACCCGGTGACCACCTGCGGCGCCAAGCTGGTCAACATCACCGGCCCGGCGATCGACAAGCTGGTGGCCGACAACTCCTACTACGCCAAGGCCACCATTCCGGCCGGCCTGTACAAGGGCAACGACCAGGCCACGCAGACCTATGGCGTGCTGGCCACCTTCGTCACCTCGGCCAAGGCGCCGGACGATCAGGTCTATACCCTGGTCAAGGCGGTGTTCGACAACTTCGACGAGTTCAAGAAGCTGCACCCGGCGTTCGCCCACCTGAGCGCCGAGCACATGGTCAAGGACGGCCTGTCCGCGCCGCTGCATCCGGGCGCCGCCAAGTTCTACAAGGAAAAGGGCTGGCTCAAGTAACTGGGCCTGAGAGGGTGCGCCACGCGCACCGCGCGCCCCATGCTGGATCGTGTCGGCATGGGGCGTTTTTTCGTGGCGCGACGCACGGTGTGAGCAACCAAAGAGCCGGGTACGGAGAGGCAGCATGAGCAAGAGCAAGGACGTGGCGGTGGACCAGGTCGATGTCAACAGGCTGGTCGAGGAGACGGACACCGGCGGCCGGGAGCCCGGCCCGCTGGTGGCCAGGCTGCTGCTGCTGGTGGCCATTGCCTGGTCGCTGTTCCAGTTGTGGATCGCCTCACCGCTGCCGTTCACGCTGCGCGTGGGCATCTTCAACGACACGGAGAGCCGTGCCATCCACTTGGCGTTCGCCGTTTTCCTGGGTTTCATGGCGTACCCGGCCAGCACGCGTTCGCCGTCCAACCGGGTGCCCGTCACCGATTGGGTGATGGCACTGGTCGGCGCCTTCTGCGCCGGCTACCTGTTCCTGTTCTACCGCGAGCTGGCCACCCGGCCCGGCAGCCCGACGCAGATGGACGTGTACGTCTTCATCGTCGGCATCGTCCTGCTGCTGGAGGCCACGCGCCGCGTGCTGGGCCTGCCCATGGTCATCGTGGCCACGCTGTTCCTGGTCTACACCTTTGCCGGGCCCCACATGCCCGACATGCTGGCGCACCGCGGCGCCTCGCTGGAGCGGGCGGCCTCGCACTTCTGGCTTACCACCGAGGGCGTATTCGGCGTCGCGCTGGGCGTGTCCAGCGGCTTCATCTTCCTGTTCGTGCTGTTCGGCTCGCTGCTCGACAAAGCCGGCGCCGGCAACTACTTCATCAAGAGCGCGTTCGCGCTGCTGGGCCACATGCGCGGCGGGCCGGCCAAGGCGGCGGTGGTGTCGTCGGCGGCCACTGGCATCATCTCCGGCTCGTCGATCGCCAACGTGGTAACCACCGGCACCTTCACCATTCCGCTGATGAAGCGCGTGGGCTACCGCGGCGACCAGGCCGGCGCGGTGGAGGTGTCGTCCTCGGTCAACGGCCAGATCATGCCGCCGGTGATGGGCGCAGCGGCCTTCCTGATGGTGGAGTACGTGGGCATCCCCTACGTGCAGGTGATGAAGCACGCCATCCTGCCGGCGCTGATTTCGTACATCGCGCTGTTCTACATCGTGCACCTGGAGGCGCTGAAGGCCGGCATGGAAGGGCTGCCGCGGCGCCAGCAGTCGAGCGGCCAGCAGCGGCTGATCTCCTTCGTGATGACCGTCAGCGGCTTCATCATCCTGTCCGCCATCACCTATTACGGCATCGGCTTCATCAAGACGCTGTTCGGCAGCAGCGCGGCGCCCATCATCGCCATCGTCCTGCTGGCCGCCTACCTGTTTTTGCTGTGGGTGGGATCGCGCCAGCCGGAGCTGGAGATCGACGATCCGAACTCCCCCGTGTTCGAACTGCCCGAAACCGGCCCCACGGTACGTTCGGGCCTGCACTACCTGCTGTCGGTGGTGGTGCTGGTGTGGTGCCTGATGGTGGAGCAGCTCTCGCCCGGGCTGTCGGCGTTCTGGGCCACCATGTTCATGATCTTCATCATGGTCACGCAAAAGCCCATCCTAGCCGCGCTGCGCGGCAGCGGCGCGCTGGGCACGGCCTTCAAGGCCGGCGTGCGCGATCTGATCGACGGCCTGGCCACGGGCGCGCGCAACATGATCGGCATCGGCGTGGCCACCGCCGCCGCGGGCATCATCGTCGGCACCGTCTCGCTCACCGGCGTGGGGCTGGTGATGACCGAGATCGTCGAGCTGCTGTCGGGCGGCAACCTGATGCTGATGCTGATCCTGGTGGCCGTCATCAGCCTGATCCTGGGCATGGGCCTGCCCACCACGGCCAACTACATCGTGGTGTCCACGCTGATGGCGCCGGTGGTGGTGGAGCTGGGTGCGCAAAGCGGACTGATCGTGCCGCTGATCGCGGTGCACATGTTCGTGTTCTATTTCGGCCTCATGGCCGACGTGACGCCGCCGGTGGGGCTGGCCTCGTTCGCCGCTGCCGCCATTGCCAAGCACGACCCGATCAAGGTCGGCATCACGGCTTTCTACTACAGCATGCGCACGGCCATCCTGCCGTTCCTGTTCATCTTCAACACGCAGCTGCTGCTGATCGGGCTGACGGGGCCGATCCACACCGTCATCACCATCGGCACGGCCATCATCGCCATGCTGGTGTTCGCGGCGGCCACGCAGGGCTACTTCCTCACCAAGACGCGCTGGTGGGAAACCCTCGCGCTGCTGCTGGTGTGCTTCACCCTGTTCCGCCCGGGCTTCTGGATGGACATGGTGTACCCGCCGTTCGACGAGGTGCGTGGCCAGGCCATGCAGCAGGAGATTGCCGATGCGCCGGCCAACACCGGCAAGCGCATCTGGATCGAAGGCATCAGCCTGGAAGGCAATGACGTGCGCAAGGGCGTGCTGCTGCCGCTGGGCGCCAAGGAGGGCGACTATCGCCAGCGCCTGGCCGACGCCGGCGTGACCGTGATGCCCGACGGCGACGAACTGATGGTGGTGGGCGTGCGCTTCGGCAGCGTGGCCGAGAAGCTGGGGCTGGAGCAGGGCTTCCGGATCAAGGCCATCGAACTGCCCGCCGCCCGCCCGGCCAAGGAATGGTTCTTCGTTCCGGCGCTCGCATTGCTGGCCCTGGTGATGTGGCTGCAGGCGCTGCGCATGCGGCGCGGGCGCGGCGCGCCGGCGCTGGCCTGACGGGGATCAGGCGGCTGAAAGCGCCCAGGGGTCAACCCGATTCCATGATTTACATCAAGACCGAAAAAGGCCGGACTGCGCTGCTGCAGCATGATCTGCTGAGCGTGCGCGAGCGCCAGGTGATGGTGCTGTGCAACGGCGTGCGGACCGATGCCGAGCTGATCGACCTGTTCGGCCGGGCCATTTCCGAAGACATCGACCGCCTGGAGCGGCGCGGCCTGCTGGCTGCCCAACTCAGCCACACCAGGCCGCCGGCGCTGAAGGCCGTGCTGGCCGAAAGCCCGCAGATCGCCGACGCGGCGGCAGACGCCGCCGGCGCGCACCCGCCCGACAGCTTCGTCGCCAGCCGCATCACCACCACACAACCGCCGGCGCCTCAGCGCGAGACGCTGCCCCGCATGTCGCTGCAGGAGCTGGCCGCGCTGGCCGACGTGCCCCCGGTGGACGCCGCCGTGGTGGCGCCGGTGCGCCAGGCCCTGGCCGACAGCGAGCCCGCGCCCGCGCCCGCCCCCGACGCGGTGGAGCAGGTGGCCGCCATGGTCAACAGCATCGACGCCGAGCAGGTGATGGTGCGCTCGCCCGTGGCTGCGCAGGCCTACATGACGCAGGTGCTGCTGGCGCTGAACAGCGCGCCGGCCATCACGCTGGTCGAAACCCACGGCAACGTGCGGTACGAGGTCGACATCCTGCTGTACCTGGCGCAGGGCCTGGGCCAGACCTACGACGTGGCGGGCGAAGACGTGACCCTGCGCGTGGCCATGCGCGTGGGCCGCCTGCTGCCGCCGGGCGACCTGCCCATGCTGCTGGACTGCGTGCTCGACTACGTGCCCGCCAGCTTCAGCGTGCTGCTGTACGAGTTCGTGCTGGCCGGGCGCGACACCGCCAGCACCTGAGCCTCACCCGCCGGCACCGACGGGTTCGGCGGCGGCATCCCAGCGCGCCCATTCCGCGCCCAGCGCCGCTTTGATCAGCAACGGCGCGCCCGTCACCGGGTGCGGCAGCGCCAGCGTGGACGCATGCAGCCACAGGCGCTGCAGCCCCAGCCAGCCGGCCAGCGCGCGGTTCAGCGGGCCCTTGCCGTGCGTGGCGTCGCCGATGATCGGGTGGCCGATGTGCTTGCAGTGGCGGCGCAGCTGGTGGCGGCGGCCGGTCTCGGGTTGCAGTTCCAGCAGCGCGCAGCGCGTCTGCGCAAAGTCGCCATAGGGCAGGGGCACCGCCCAGCGCCCCAGGGTGCGAAAGCGCGTGCGCGCCGGCTGCACCGTCAGCGCCCGCGCCGTGGCGCGCGCGTCGTCGGCCAGGCGGGTCAGCGGGTGGTCGATCACACCCTCGGCGGGCGGCCAGCCGCGCACCACGGCGCGGTAAGTCTTGGCGATGCCCTCGTTGCTCTCGAAAAGTGAGCTGACAGCGCCGGCCACCTGGGCGCTCAGGGCAAAAAGCAGCACGCCGCTGGTGCCCTTGTCCAGCCGGTGCAGCGGCCACACCGGCTGGCCGATCTGGTCGCGCAACAGTTGCACGGCAAAGCGCGTCTCGCCCGCATCCAGCCCCGTGCGGTGCACCAGCAGGCCGGCGGGCTTGTCGATGGCGATCAGGTGCGCGTCTTGATGGAGAATCGGCAGCATGCTGTTTGTATTGTCACCAGCCAAGGCGCTGGATTACGAAACGCCGGTGGCGCCCGAGGTGCCGCACACGCAACCGCTGTTCGGCAAGCAGTCGGCGGCGCTGATCGCCGTTTTGCGCGAGAAATCACCGCAGCAGATTGCCGAGCTGATGAAGCTGAGCGACCCGCTGGCCAGCCTGAACGTGGCGCGCTATGAGGCCTGGCGGCCGAAGGTGACGGCGAAGAACGCCAAGCAGGCCGTGCTGGCCTTCAACGGCGACGTGTACGGCGGCCTGGACGCCGCCAGCCTGACACCCGCGCAGCTCGACTGGCTGCAGGATCACATGTGCATTCTCAGCGGCCTGTACGGCGTGCTGCGCCCGCTGGACTGGATGCAGCCCTACCGGCTGGAGATGGGCACGCGACTGAAGACCGACCAGGGCGCCAACCTGTACCAGTTCTGGGGCACGCAGATCGCCGACTACCTGAACCAGCGGCTGGCGGGCGACAAGGCGCCCATCCTGGTCAACCTGGCCTCGCAGGAATACTTCAAGTCGGTCGACCGCAAGGTGCTGCAGGCGCGCGTGATCGACTGCGTGTTCGAGGACTACAAGGGCGGGCAGTACAAGGTCATCAGCTTCTTGGCCAAGCGCGCGCGCGGGCTGATGGCGCGCTACGCCGCGCAGCACAAGGTGGCCACGCCGAAGAAGCTGGAAGGCTTCGACCTGGAAGGCTATGCCTTCGCGCCCGCCGCGTCGGAGCCGGACCGGCTGGTGTTCCGGCGCAAGCGGTAAGCCGGCCGCTGAAGCTTCAACTCATGAATTGATAGTGGGTTGCGCTTGCTGCACAAGGGTTTCAAGACAAAACCATCTGAAATCATTGAATGACAAGCGCCAGCAGCTATTGTTTTTGATCATCATCACCCCGCGACCATGACCCAACAGATCACCCCCGAACTGCGCCAGTGGATCGTCGACCAGGCGCAGGCCGGCCACAGCGCCGAGAGCGTGCTGCAGTCGATGAAGGCCTCCGGCTGGGACGAGGACGTGGCCATCGAGGCCATGGAGAGCACCCTGCGCGGCCACCTGAACCAGCAGGCCGTGGCGCAGGGCCTGCCGCCGGCGGTGAAGGTGCCCGAGCCGGCCGTGGGCGATTCGCCCCTGTACCTGGACGGCGGTGACCGCCAGGTGGCCGTGCTGGGCGTGATGGCGCTGCCGCGCGTGGTGGTGTTCGGCGGCCTGCTGTCCGACGAGGAATGCGACGCGCTGATCGCGCTGGCCAGGCCGCGCATGAGCCGCTCGCTCACCGTGGCTACCAAGACCGGCGGCGAAGAGGTCAACGAAGACCGCACCAGCCAGGGCATGTTCTTCCAGCGTGGCGAAAACGAACTGGTGAAGACCATCGAGGCGCGCATCGCCAGGCTGGTGAACTGGCCCATCGAGAACGGCGAGGGGCTGCAGATCCTGCAGTACGTGCCGGGCACCGAATACAAGCCGCACTACGACTACTTCGACCCCGCCGAGCCCGGCACGCCCACCATTCTCAAGCGCGGCGGCCAGCGCGTGGGCACGGTGGTGATGTACCTGAACGAGCCCGAAAAGGGCGGCGGCACCACCTTCCCCAGCGTGTTCTTCGAAGTGGCGCCCAAGCGCGGCAACGCCGTGTTCTTCAGCTACGAGCGGCCGCACCCCAGCACCAAGACCCTGCACGGCGGTGCCCCCGTCATCGCCGGCGAGAAGTGGATCGCCACCAAGTGGCTGCGCGAAGGCGAGTTCCGTTGAAGAGCAAAATCGTCCCTCAGCGCCCGCCCAGCAAGCGCAACCAGCTATGAAAATAAAAGCAAACGGCATCGAGCTGGCGCTGGAGGACAGCGGCGGCCCCGGCCCCGCCGTGCTGCTGGTGATGGGGCTGGGCGGCCAGCTGATCCACTGGCCGGCCGGCCTGGTGCAGGGCCTGGCCGATGCCGGCTACCGCGTGCTGCGCTTCGACAACCGCGATGCCGGCCTGTCGACGCACTTCACGGCGCACGGCACGCCGCGCATCCCGTGGATCGCCACGCAGGCCTGGCTGGGCCGCCGGCCGCGCGTGCCCTACACGCTGTCCGACATGGCGGCCGATGCCGTGGGCGTGCTGGATGCGCTGGCCGTGCCCACGGCACACATCGTGGGCCTGAGCATGGGCGCCATGGTGGCGCAGCGCGTGGCACTGGCGGCGCCGCAGCGCTTGCACAGCCTGGTGTCCATCATGGGCAGCAGCGGCGCGCGCGGCCTGCTCAAGCCCAAGCCGGCCGTGCTGCGCGTAGCGGCCAGCAAGGGCAAGGCGCGCGGCGATGCGGCGCTGGCCGCGTACTACGTGCGCTTTCTGCAGGCCATCGCCAGCCCCACCTACCAGCCGTCGGACGAGGCGCTGCACGCCATGTTCCGCCTGACTGCGCAGCGTCACGCGCCCGACAACGCCGCCACCTACCGGCAGCTGGCCGCCATCCTGGCCGATGGCGAGCGCGCCGGGCAGCTGACGCGCATCCAGCGCCCCACGCTGGTGGTGCACGGTGCCGACGATCCCTGGGTGCCGCCGGCCTGCGGCGAAGACACGGCGCGCCGCATTCCGGGCGCGCAACTGGCCATCATCCCCGACATGGGGCACGATCTGGCGCCCGTGGCGCACCCCGAGATCGTGCGCCGCGTGCTGGCCGTGCTGCTGCCCTTTCTGCAAGACCACGACGAGGAGCGCGCATGAGCGCCAGCGCCGACCATTCCCCGCTCGGCAAGGCCGTGCGCTACGCCGACCAGTACGACCCGGCGCTGCTGTTTCCCATCCCGCGCGCGCCACAGCGCGCGCAGCTGGGCATCAGCGGCCAGCCGGGCTTCTTCGGCGCCGACCTGTGGACGGCCTACGAGCTGTCGTGGCTCAACGCGCGCGGCAAGCCGCAGGTGGCCATCGCCCACGTCATGGTGCCGTGCGAGAGCACGCACATCGTCGAGAGCAAGTCCTTCAAGCTGTACCTGAACAGCTTCAACGGCACGCGCATCGGCGATGCGCAGGAGGTGCAGCGCCGCATCCAGGCCGACGTGAGCGCCGCGCTGTGGCAGGGCGGCCCGGTGCGCGCCAGCGCCGGCGTGCGCCTGATCGCGCCGGAAGACTTCGACCGCGAGGCGGTGCATGAGCTGGACGGCCTGAGCCTCGACCGCCTCGACATCGACTGCGACGTGTATGAGCAGCCGGCGCCCGAGCTGCTGACCGCAGTGTTCGACGAGCAGCCGGTGGAAGAAACGCTGACCAGCCGCCTGCTGAAAAGCAACTGCCCCGTCACCGGCCAGCCCGACTGGGGCAGCGTGCAGATCCGCTACGCCGGCCCGCAGATCGACCAGGCCGGGCTGCTGCGCTACATCATCAGCTTTCGCAACCACAACGACTTTCACGAGCACTGCGTCGAGCGCATGTTCATGGACATCTGGCAACGCTGCCGGCCCGCCAAGCTGAGCGTGACCGCGCGCTACACGCGCCGCGGCGGGCTCGACATCAACCCCTGGCGCACCAGCCATCCGGCCAAGCCCCCCGCCAACGTGCGCACGGCGCGCCAATAAACGACGTTCGGGGCCAAGTCCGTGCACTGTTTCATGGGGTGGCCAGCCGGGCGCGTTACGTCAAACTGACACAAGCGGGGATAATCGCGTGATCGTGCCAAAACGCGCCGCGGGCCGGCTCCGGCACGATCTTCACCAATCCGTTGGAAGTATCACGAGGTTTTGGTCTTCATGTCTGCCCACTTTGCTTCGCTCCACATCGACAACCACGCGCCCGAGCCCCTGTGGCGCCAGCTCTACATCCAGCTGGATGACCTGCTGACCTCCGGCACCCTGCAGGCGGGCACCAGCCTGCCGCCCGAGCGCGAACTGGCCGAGACGCTGGGCGTCAGCCGCTCCACCGTCAAGCGCAGCTACGACCAGCTGCGCCACGACCAGCGCATCGGCGGCCGTGGCCGCGCCGGCAGCGTGGTGCGCCGCCCCGAGCGCGTGGAGCCCACGCTGGGCCGGCTCAAGGGCTTCACCGAGGAAATGCGCGAGCTGGGCAAGTTCGCCTCCACCACGCTGCTGGTGTGCGAGGTGGTGCACGACCGGCGCATGGCCTCGATCTTCCAGCGCCCGTCCAACGCGCTGTTCCTGCACATCGAGCGCGTCCGCGAGGCCGACGGCGTGCCCATGACGCGCGAGCTGGCCTGGTACGACCTCACGCTGGCCCCCATCATGGCCGAGTGGGACGGCGGCGGCTCGGCCTACGAGCGGCTCAAGCAGCTGTGCGGCGTCACCCTGGGCGGCGCCGAGCAGACGGTGGAGGCCGTGCTCAGTTCCGACGCCGAATCGGCCGCCTTCGGCTTCGAGCAGCCCCAGCCCTGCCTGCTGTTCAAGCGCATGACGCGCGACGTGGGCGGCGCGCTGGTCGAGTACGTCGAAGGCACTTTCCGCGGCGATGCCTATGTGTATCGGATGCAGCTCAACCCCTGATGGGGCAGGCACAGGCAGCTCCTAAAAAGTGAGTTTCTCGGGCGGCGGCCAGGGGCCGGCCAGCAGCCCTTCCAGTTGTGCCGCGAACGGCAGCGCATCCAGCACGCCGCGCCGCGCCGCCACATGGGCGCCGCACAGATTGCCCCACACCAGCGCCGTGCCCAGCGCCTGCCCGGCCAGCACGGCCGTGACGTAGCCGCAGGCAAAGCCGTCGCCAGCGCCCACCGTGTCCAGCGCGTCGACGGCGGGCGCGGGCACGTGCACCAGGCGCCAGCCGCCATCGTCGCCGCGTTCGGCGCCCAGCGCGCCGCGCGCGCCCAGCGTCACCACCAGCCGCCGCAGCGCCGGCCAAGCGATGGCCAGCGCTTGTTGCCGCTGCCGCACGGCACGCGCGATGTCGGCCACGGCCAGTGTCAGCAGTGCAGGCGCATCCAGCAGGCCTGCGGCCTCCAACTCGTTCACGATCAGCGTGTGCGTGGCCGACCGCAGCGCGGCCGGCGGCGCCTGCCAGGGCGAGGGGTTCAGCACCGTGGGCACGCCTTGCCGGTGGGCGATCTCGAACGCCACCTGCACGGCGGGCAGCGCGGTCTCGAATTGGCCGTAGACCAGCGCCGCCGCTTCGATGGCGCTGCGCGCCGCCTCGGCATGCGCCGCCGTCAGCAGCCCGTTGGCGCCGGGGTACACCGCGATGGTGTTGTGCCCATCAGCGCCGATCAGCCCTGCGCCCCAGCCCGAGGGGCCGGGCAGGCGATGCACGTGCGTGGCATCCACGCCCTCGGTGGCCAGCAGCGCCAGCGCCAGCAGCTCGTCGGCCGCGGCGTCCTGGCCGCAGCCGATCAGCGTCTGCACCCGCGCGCCCAGCCGCTGCAGGCCCACCGCCACGTTCAGCCCCTTGCCACCGGCCTCCTTGTGAAAGCCGTGCGCCTGCAGCGTCTCGCCCGGCGCCGGCAGGCGTGCTACCTGCCAGCAGCAGGCCTGCACGAAATTGCCCAGCACGAAGGCGCGCGGCGGTGGGGAGGCAGATGCAGTCATCGCAGCGAAGTGCATTCACGTAGAAAAACCGGCATGCAGCGATCACATAGTGGGTCGATCATCCTGTCAATACCCGGAAGCGTGGAGGGAGCGTTGTGACGGCACTCGATGTTCTGGGCCTGGTGGCCACCTGCTTCACCACATCGTCTTTCGTGCCGCAGTTGTGGCGCGCCTGGAAGACGCGCGACGTCTCGGGCGTCTCGCTGTCCACCTACGTCATCATCACCATCGCCCCGGTGCTGCGGCTGGTGTATGGCTGGCTGCGCGGAGACCTGCCGCTGATGGTGGCCAACGCGGTGATGGTGGTGCCCACCGGCGCCATCACGGTGATGAAGCTGCGCGTCGAGGGCTCGGCGCCGCGCGCGGGTTGATGCCGCTGGGCGCGCTGGCCCAAGTGTCGCGGTGGCTGGCGCTTCTTCGTGGCGGGACGGCGCGCGCACCGGTGGTGTCCCTGTAGCAGGTCAAGTGTCCGCCCCGTTCTTTTTCTGTGGGAGCGGGGATNNCCCCCCCCCCCCCCTCCCGCCCCATCCCCCGCTCCCACAAGGGGTGACTGTATTGTCTTATGGGGGAGTATGTGCTTTTTACTCAGAAAATTCGGGCGCTAAGGTATGCCTATATGGGGAGTATCTGTTGGTCTCCTTGGTCAACGTGCCTCAGGCACCAAAGTCGCGCAGCTCGGCCAGCGGCGGAAAGCGCCCTTCGCGCTTGTCCTTCATCGCCGTCACGGCCTCGCACACGTGGGTGTTGCTCCAGATGGCGGCCTGCACCCAGCCCATCTGGCGCAGGGCATCGTCCACCGAATGGTCGCGCGCGTAGTGGATGACCTGCTTGGTGCCCCAGATGGCCACGGGCGGCTTGGCGGCGATCTCTTTCGCGCACTGCAGGGCGGCGGCCAGGCAGGCCTCGGGCGTGTCGAACACTTCGTTGACCAGGCCCACCTCGCGCGCCCTGGCGGCGGGCATGCGGCGGCCGGTGTAGGCCAGTTCCTTCACCACGCCCAGCGGCACAAGCTTCGGCAGGCGCTGCAGCGTGCCCACGTCGGCCACCATACCGATGTTGATCTCCTGGATGCAGAAGAAGGCGTCCGCCGTGGCGTAGCGGATGCACGCGGCCGTGACCAGATCGACCGCGCCGCCGATGCAGCCGCCGTGGATGGCGGCAATGACGGGAATGCGCAGTGTCTCCAGCCTGGTGAAGGTGGCCTGCAGCCCGCCGAGCAGGTCGGCGATGGCGGCGCGGCCTTCGGGGCTGGCGTCGTCCATCTGGATGGCGCCGCCGAACACGTCAAGCGCCATGCCGGCCGAGAAGTGCTTGCCGGTGCTGGAGAGCACCAGGGCGCGCGCCTGGCCGCGTTTGTTGATGTGGTCGAGCACCTCGTCCAGCTCGCGCCAGAAGACGGGGCCCATGGTGTTCATCGCCTCGGGGCGGCTGAGCACCAGGTGGGCGACGTGGTCGGTGACGGTGAGGGTGAAGCAGGTGAGGGCAGGTGTGTTCATGCCGCCACTGTAGTGCGGCGGGCGGGGCGGGCGCAGTCCCGCGTGGGACGGGTTGATAGAGCAGAGCGCTTGAAAGGGCGCTCTTGACATTCCCTCTCCACCCGAAGGGGGGAGAGGGTCAGGGTGAGGGGGGCGATGCCGCAGGCATCGTGACGGCGCCGGCCTCGGGGCGGTGCGTCGTTGCCCTTACCCCAACCCTCTCCCGCAGGCGGGAGAGGGAGCATGTGCGCCGGCTTCGGATCATTCCCTCTCCACCCGAAGGGGGAGAGGGTCAGGAAGAGGGGGTATGTGCGCCAGCAATTCCAGCGCTTTCCCCGGCCATCGCTATTGAAACAGCGGCAGGTCGAGGTCTTCTTCGGAAGGCTTGGCTCCGGCCAGCTCCGCAGCCTTCACCAGCGAGCCCACACGCACGCCCAGCAGGCGCAGGCGGCGGTCGAGCGGCACGCGCTTGAGGCACTGCCCCGCCACCTGGCGGATGCGGCGCGCGTCGTTGGTGTGCTCGGCCACGGTGGTGTCGCGCGTGGCGATCTTGAAGTCGGTGTAGCGCAGCTTGATGCCGATGGTCTTGCCGACGTAGCCCTTGCGCTGCAGGTCGGCCGCCACCTGTTCGGCCAGCCGCGTGAAGATGGCCCCCAGTTCGGCCTTGTCGTGCACGGCGTGCAGGTCGCGGTCGAAGGTGGTTTCGCGGCTCATGCTGACGGGCTCGCTTTCGGTCACCACCGGGCGCTCGTCGCGGCCGTGCGCGGCGTCGTGCAGCCAGGCGCCGTAGCTGCGGCCGAAGTGCTCGACCAGCCACGACCGCTCGCGCGCGGCCAGCTCGCCGATGGTGGTGATGCCGTGGGCTTGCAGCTTCGCGTCGGCCTTGGGGCCGATGCCGTTGATCTTGCGGCAGGGCAGGGGCCAGATCAGTGTTTGCAGATTGGCCTCGTGCACGATGCTGATGCCGTTCGGCTTGTTGAACTCGCTCGCCATCTTGGCCAGCAGCTTGTTGGGCGCCACGCCGATGGAGCAGGTCAGGCCCGTGGCCTGGAAGATGCTTTTCTGGATCAGCCGCGCCAGCACGCGCCCGCCCTCGCGCTGGCCGCCGGGCACGTGGGTGAAGTCGATGTACACCTCGTCGATGCCGCGGTCTTCCATCACCGGCGCGATGCCCTGGATGACCTGCTTGAAGGCGCGCGAACAGCGCCGGTATTCGTCGAAATCGGCTGGCAGCAGGATGGCCTGCGGGCACAGCCTGGCGGCCTTCATCAAGCCCATGGCCGAGCCGATGCCGAACGGGCGCGCGGCGTAGCTGGCCGTGGTGATGACGCCGCGGCCCACGTAGTCGCGCAGCAGCGGGAAGAAATCGACCGGAATGTCGGCCAGGTCGGCGGCGGTCCAGCTGCGTTCGGGGCGCTCGGTGTTCAGGCGTGCGATCAGTTCATCCTCGCGCCGCCGCCCGCCGCCGATGACCATCGGCAAACCCTTCAGCTGCGGATAGCGCAGCCATTCGACCGACGCGTAGAAGGCGTCCATGTCGAGGTGGGCGATGCGGCGGGGTGGCGTGGCTAGTGTCAAGGCGCTGCACCAGGGGAGCGGGGCGTGACGAAGGGGTTCAGCACATCCATGCCCAGCGCCTTGAAATCGGCCACGTTGCGCGTGACCACCGTCAGGCCGTGCACGCGCGCCGTGGCGGCGATCATGGCGTCTTCGTACAGTGTGTCCGAACGGCGATGCATCAGCCTGGCCCAGTCGCGCAACAGCGCCGCGTCCATCGGCAGCACGTTGTAGGCAGCCGCCACCTGGTCGAGCCAGGCCTCAATCTCGCTGGCCTTGGTCGCGTCCTGTTCGCGCGTCAGTTCGATGCCGGCCTGGATCTCGCCCAGCGTGACGGCCGAGAGAAACAGTTGTGCATCGTCCACCGACTGCAGCCACGCCAGCACCGCGCCGTGCGGCCGCGGTCGGCGCAGCTCGGAGACGACGTTGGTGTCGAGCAGGTACATCACTCGGCCACCGGCACCGGGCGGCGCCGCGCGCGGCCACGCGGGGGCACCAGCAGATCGGTGCGTGCCTCGTCGGACAGCAGCAACTGCTTCAGCGAAGGCCGCGCGGCGTGCTGCAGGCGCCGCCATTCGTCGACGGGCACCAGCACGGCCGCTTCGGCGCCGCGCCGGGTCACCATCTGCGGGCCTTCAGACAGGCAGGCGTCCAGAAACTCACTGAAGCGCGCCTTCGCATCCTGAACCGGCCAAGCGTGCATGGTCACCTCCAATCAAACCAGGTAGATGACTAGTTTAAGAGAGCTGGACTTGGCGGTCAAATGTGGGTGGCTCTGGGCCGGGCCAGTTTCTTTTGTGGGAGCGGGCTTGCACGCGATGGGCGCATAGCCAGCAATAGTGCTTCACGCGGACAAGCCCGCTCCCATAGGTTCTCATTCAGGCAATAGGGAGTATCGCTGTCAAGCGACCTTCAGTTGGGAGCCAGCGGGTATCTATGCAGGGAGTATTTGATCCCTGCAGCGCTGGCGCCCCGCTCTCGAACATGGCTCGTCACCGCCCCGAAGGCGAGCGGGTGGGCTGCGCCGTCAGGCCGCCGCGGGCAGCACCGTGCCCACGCATTCGCCAAAGCCGATGCGCGCGGCGCCTTCCTTCTGGCACCAGCCGCGCAGCACGATGGTGTCGCCGTCCTCCAGCCAGGTGCGGCTTTCGCCGTTGGCGAGCTGGATCGGGTTCTTGCCGCCGGTGGTCAGCTCGATCAGCGCGCAGGCCTGGTCCAGCGTGGGGCCGCTCAGCGTGCCAGTGCCCAGCAGGTCGCCGGGCCGCAGGTTGCAGCCGTTCACGGTGTGGTGCGTGACCATCTGCGCGGCGGTCCAGTAGGCGTGCTTGTAGTTGGTGCGGGTGATGCGCTCGGGCGCGGCGCCGGCGGCGCGCATCTTGTCGGTCAGGATCAGTGCTTCGAGTTCGATGTCGAGCCCGCCCTGCGCGCTGTTGGCGGCGCTGCTCAGGTAGGGCAGGGGCTGCGGGTCGCCTTCCGGGTGACTGAAGGGGGCGCGGAAGGGGGCGAGCGCTTCCATCGTCACCACCCAGGGCGACACCGTGGAGGCGAAGTTCTTGGCCAGGAAGGGGCCGAGCGGCTGGTATTCCCATGGCTGGATGTCGCGCGCCGACCAGTCGTTGAACAGCACCAGGCCGAAGATGTGGTCTTCGGCCTCGGCCATCGTCACCGGCTCGCCGAGCGCGTTGCCCTGGCCGACGAACACGCCCATTTCCAGCTCGATGTCCATGCGCGCGCTGGGTTTCAGCACGGGCACGTCGGCGTCGGGCGGCTTGACCTGGCCCTTGGGGCGCTTGAAGGCCTGGCCCGAGATGCCAATGCTGGAACTGCGGCCGTGGTAGCCGATGGGCACCCATTTGTAGTTGGGCAGCAGCGGGTTGTCGGGGCGGAACTGCTTGCCGATGTTGGTGGCGTGGTGCACCGAGGTGTAGAAGTCGGTGTAGTCGCCAATGCGCGCGGGCAGGCTGTATTCGGCCTGGGCTTGCGGCACCAGGCAGGCTTGCAGCGCGGCTTGCTGCGACGAGCCAGTTTGCAATGCTTTCGATAGCGCCTTGCGCAGGTGGGACAAGGGCTGCGGGCCCAGACTCATCAGATTGTTCAGCGTCGGTTCAGCCGCGGCCTGCGCCGCTGCCAGGGCCTCGCCGTTGAACACGCCGGCCTGCACGGCGGCGGCCATGTCGACGATCTGGTCGCCGATGGCCACGCCGCCGCGCCACGCCTCACTGCTGCCCTGGCGGCGGAAGATGGCGAAGGGCAGGTTCTGGATCGGGAAGTCGGTCTGGCCGTCGTTGGCGGAGGCGACCCAGCTGGTCAGATTGGGGTCGTGGGTTTCGTTCAGTGGGGTCATGGGGGACTCGCAGAAAGGCGGGGTGAGCTGGGCATGGGGCCGCGGGGGCGGTGGATGCCGAGCCCTCATCCCAACCCTCTCCCGCGAGCGGGAGAGGGGGCTTCAGGGCGTGGTGAGATCGGTGAAAGACGGACGGGCCGGCGGGTCAATGCGCGCCGACCTTGCCAGTCCCGTCGTGCATCCAGCGCGCATGCTCGGGCGCCTTCTTGGTGCGGTCCCACTCGTTCAGCATGTCCCACTTCACGCGGTCCAGTTCCTTGTCCATCTCGGGCGTCGAGGTGTTGGCGGCCAGCTCCAGGCGGTGGCCGCTGGGGTCGAAGAAGTAGATCGACTTGAAGATGGTGTGGTCGGTGGGGCCGATGACTTCGATGCCGTCGGCCTCGAGCTTTTGCTTCACCTTCAGCATGGTGTCGACCGAATCGACCTTGAGCGCCAGGTGCTGCGTCCACGCGGGCGTGTTGGCATCGGCGGGCGACAGCATCTCGGCCCGGGTGGGCAGCTCGAAGAAGGCCAGCACGTTGCCGTTGCCGGCGTCCAGGAAGATGTGCATGTACGGGTCCGGCTCCTTCGTCGACGGCACTTCGTTCTCGGCAATGGCCAGGATGAAGTCCATGTCGAGGTACTTCTGGTACCACTCCACGGTCTGCTTGGCGTTCTTGCAGCGGTAGGCGACGTGGTGGATTTTTTCGATGAGGGCCATGGGTTTGTCTCCTTCGGATGGTGAGAGGGTGGCGGGGGTCAAAGGTCTTGCAGCGCGGCCTGGATGTGCTGCCGCACGGTTTCGGGTTGGGCCAGCGCATTGGCGTTGAGCAGGGCGAGCTTGACGAGGAACAGCTCGGCCTTCTCCGGCCCGGCCTGGTCGATGGCCTGGGCCAGCACGTCGTACACGGTTTCCAGGTCGGGGATGCTGAGGGCTTGGGTTTTCGCGTTCATGCGGGTCTCCATTCTCATTGCGGCAGTGCCTGGTGGAAGGCGGCTTGCAGGCGCGTGGCATCCAGTGTGAGCCAGCGCGCGCACACGTGCTGGTCGGGCCGCAGCAGGTAGGCGCCGCCGCTGGCGCTGATGCCGTAGCGCTGGCGGAAGTGGCCGTCGGCGTCGGCGAAGGTCTGATCGGCGCCCTGCACTGGCGTGGCGCTGCCCACAGCGGTCACGCGCACCGGCACGCCACGGCCGCGCACTTCGGCGATCACGTCCTGCAGCGGCTGCGGCAGGCTGGCAGCGTCGGTGAAGTAGAGCAGATCGAACCCGCCGCCCAGGTGGTCGAGCAGGAAATCGTCCGCGCCCAGGCGCACGTTCTGCGGCGGCGCGCCGTGCGCCGGGCCGGCGGTGAACAGGGCGTTGTCGTCGCCCGGGCTGTTGAGCATGGAGTGCGTGTACTCGTGCGGGCGCGAGGTGCGCCAGTGGTAGAGCGGGCGCACGAAGTCCTGCGTGCGCGACAGCGACAGCACCGCATCGCGCAGGACGCGAAAGCCGCGCGTGGGCGGCGCCATGAAGCGCGTGCTCTTGCCCGCCTCGTCGATGATCTCGCGCGCGGCGCCCACGCGCTCGGCGCTGTGGTTGGCCAGCAGCTTTTCGCTGGCCAGGCCCTTGATGACGAAGGCCAGGTGCCAGGCCAGCGATTGCGCGTCCTGAAAGCCGGTGTTGGCGCCGCGCACGCCGAAGATCGGCAGCAGGTGCGCCGCATCGCCGGTGAACAGCACGCGGCCGACCACGTAGTCGGGCAGCGTCAGCGTGCGGGCCGAATAGACCGAGCACCAGTCCATCTCCCACGGCGTGCCGCCATGGCCGATCATGGCCAGTTGCGCGTCGATGCGGGCCTTCAGCGATTCGGGCTTCAGTGCGTCCTCGGGCTTCTCGCCCGGCGGCAGCTGATAGTCGACGCGCCAGATGCCGTGCGGCTCGCGGTGCATCAGGATGGTGTTGCCGGGGTTCCAGGTGGGGTCGAAGAAGGCCAGCCGCTCGGTGGGGAAGGGCAGGTCGATGCGGATGTCGGCGATGACGAACAGGCCCTCGTACGAGGCGCCTTCCATCTTCAGCTGCAGGCCTTCGCGGATGCTGGAGCGGCCACCATCGGCGGCGATCAGCCAGTCGGTGGCCAGCACGTATTCGCCTTCGGGCGTGTCGATGGTGACGATGGCGTGGTCGCTCTGCTGCGCCACCTTCACCACCTTGTTGCCCCAGCGGAAGTCGATCAGCCCGCTGGCGGCGCAGGCGTCGATCAGGTATTCCTCCATGTACTGCTGCTGGATGTTCAGCATGGGAAAGAAGCGGTCGTCGGCGCTGTGCGGCGCCTCCATGCGAAACACCGTCTGGCCCTTGTAAATCGAGTTGCCGAAGCGCCAGGGCAGGCCGTTCTCGGTCATGCGCTGGGCGGTGCCCACCTGCTGCAGGATCTCCATCGAGCGGCGCGTGAACACGATGGCGCGGCTGCCCTGCGACACCTGGAGCTCGGCCGTGACCAGCACGCTGGGCACGCCATGGCGCGCCAGCTCCAGCGCGGCCACCATGCCCGCGGGGCCGGAGCCGGCGATCACCACCTTGTGGCGCGGCTGCGCGCCGTGCTGCGAGGGCAGCCAGGGCGCATGCACGCGGTAGTCGTAATAGATCGACGGGCGCGGCTCGGTCGTCGGCTGGTGCATCGTGTCTCCTGGGGGTGCGCGCCGCGGCGCCGGCGCTTGTGCAAAGATGCACTATTATTCCTGTAATTGGTTGCGCACGCAACCATTGTTGAGATGGGTCAAGCCTTGCCTTCACGCCCCCGTTCCGGTCCGCGTTCCACCGCCCCTGCTGCGCCGCCGGCGCGGCCGCGCCAGGGCACCCGCCCGCTGGGCGACACCTACACCCACCGCCTGCACAGCCTGCAGAAACTGACCGACAAGGTCACGCTGGCGGCCTACGGCGCGGTGACCGATTTGTCGCTGGGCGAGGGCCGCTGCCTGACGGCGGTGGGCGCGTTCGCGCCGCTGTCGGTGCAGCACCTGGCCTACGCCGCCAACGTGGACAAGGGCCAGGCCAGCCGCGCCGCGCAGGCGCTGGTGCTGCGCGGCCTGGTGCGCAAGCAGCCCGACCCGGACGACGCCCGCGGCGTGGTGCTGAGCTTCACGCCCGAGGGCGAGGCGCTTTACCACCGGCTGATGAAGGTCATCCACCGCCGCAACGCCGAGATCGTGGCCTGCCTCAGCCCCGCCGAGCAGGCCCAGTTCGACCGCATGCTGAGCAAGCTGGTGGCGCACGCGCGGCAGGTGGCGGACGGCCTTGCCTGAAGGTTGAAGGCGAAGGCAAAGGGGGGACCTCTGAAATTTTCTTGACAAGAAAACAGGCTGCTGGCGCCCGATTGGCGGGCGCCAGCAGCTTCTTTTTCAGGACTGCCATGCCGTGCCAACTGGCTATCGCCTGATTCGCCCGCCATCGCAGGCGTCCGCAGGCGTTGCACGCCATCCAACACCACCGCGCCGTGCCGATTCACCGACCGCTGGCCCCACGCCAGCCGGGCGTCGCAAGCTCCTGAATCCAGAGCGTCAGGATTCACCGCATTTGCCATCCGCCCGCATTCGTGCGAAAATCGTGGGCTTCGCGCCAGACAGCCATGCTTGGCGCGGATGCACGTCGCAAGACGTGAGAGCAGCCGCAATCTTCCTTCTCGCACGGGCTGCCGGGCAGGCACACCACCTTGGTGTGCGCACCGCGCAGCCACGTTATCGGCACCGGGTTTTTTCAGATTCCGGTGGCCTGTCTCCCGCACCGCCGCCGCGCTTTTTGGGCGCGGCAAGCCGGTCGGCGTTGTCAGATGGTGGGTCGCGATCCGTGTTACCCGGGCGTTTTTCATCGCCCACCATTTGACGCCTGTCGTGGCCCGTGCACCTTTGGTGTGCGTGCCGTGGCATGCGGGAAAGCAGAGATTCAAAATGGCCTCTTTCGAGGAAAAAGACCTGTTGGCCACCGCCGACACCACGCCGTCAGCCATCGAGACCGCAGCTGACGAACCCAATCAAGACCGCTTCGCCGCCCTGGGCCTGGCGCCCGAGCTGCTGGCCGCCGTGTGCGACCTGGGCTTCACCGAACCCACCGCCGTGCAGCAGCGCGCCATTCCGCTGGCGCTCGAGCCGCACGCCGAAGGCTTCAACGACCTCATGGTCAGCAGCCAGACCGGCAGCGGCAAGACAGCCGCCTTCCTGCTGCCCGTGCTGCACACCCTGATCGGCATGCAGGCCGAGGAAGCCGCGCGCGAGAAAGCCGCGTGGGACGCCAAGGTCGCCGCCGCCCTGGCCGCCGGCGAGCCCGCGCCCAAGAAGCCGCGCCGCCGCAGCCCGCTGGATGCGCGCAAGTTCAAGCCCGCCGTGCCCGGCGCGCTGGTGCTGTGCCCCACGCGCGAGCTGGCGCAGCAGGTGGCGGCCGATGCCATCGACCTGGTCAAGCACTGCCGCGGCGTGCGCATTGCCACCATCGTGGGCGGCATGCCGTACCAGTTGCAGATCGCCAAGCTGCAGAACGCCAACCTGGTGGTGGCCACGCCCGGCCGCCTGCTCGACCTGGCCGGCAGCGGCCAGATCAAGCTGGACCAGGTGCGCTTCCTCGTCATGGACGAAGCCGACCGCATGCTCGACCTGGGCTTTGCCGACGCGTTGGCCGAGGTGCACCAGCTCACCTCGCAGCGCCAGCAGACCATGATGTTCAGCGCCACGTTCGCGCCGCGCATCCAGCAACTGGCGCTGCGCGTGATGCACGACGGCGGCAGCAAGGTGCAGAAGGTGCAGGTGGACACGCCGCAGCAAAGCCACGCCAACATCCGGCAAGAGCTGTACTGGGCCGACAGCCCCGAACACAAGCGCCGCCTGCTCGACTACTGGCTGCGCGATCCGGGCATCGACCAGGCCATCGTGTTCGCCTGCACGCAGATCGAATGCGAGCAACTGGCCGAGGAACTGCAGCAGACCGGCTTTGCCGCCGTGTCGCTGCACGGCGCTTTAAGCCAGGCCGTGCGCAACCGCCGCCTGGGCGCGTTGCGCGATGGCCGCGTGCAGATCCTGGTGGCCACCGACGTGGCCGCGCGTGGCATCGACGTGCCGACCATCACGCACGTGATCAACTTCGGCCTGCCCATGAAGGCCGAGGATTACACCCACCGCATCGGTCGCACCGGCCGCGCGGGGCGCGACGGCCTGGCGATCACGTTGGCCGAGTTCCGCGACCGCCGCCGCCTGGCCGACATCGAGGCCTACACGCAGCAGCACTTCCGCCCGCTCACCATCGGCGGGCTGGAGCCGACCAAGGTCTTCCCGCCGATCCAGGAGCAGCGCCCGCCCGCACGCAAGGGCGGTGGTGGTCGACCCGGCGCACGCAGCGGTGCGCCGCGCCGTGGCTTTGGCGAGTCGCGCGGCCCCAAGCAGATCGGCGGTGGCTTCAAAGAGAAATCGCCCTTCGACGCACGTCCGTCGGGCGCTGGCAGCTATAAAAAAGAGAGTTCCTTCAAGCCGGCCGGCCGCCCTGCTGCGCGCGCCGGTGCGCCGCGCGCCAAGCCTTACGCACCGGGCAAAGCCGGGCGTTGACGGAACCTGCGGCGCGCCTCAGCTCAGCCGCCGTGGCGCGCCCAGAACTCGGCCGGCGTGACGATGGGGTAGTGCCCCGCCAGCGCCAGCAAGTCCTTGTCGCCGGTGATCAGGTACTTCGCCTGCGCGGCGGCCAGGGTGGCGAGCACCGGCTGGTCGTGTGCATCGCGCAGTTCGGGGTCCGACCACGCTGGATCGGGTTCGATCACGTCGGCCAGGAACATGAAGCTGTCCAGCAAATCGCGCAACTCGACCGCGCTGAGCCGCACGCGCCGCAGGCGCGGCAGCACGCGCGCCACTTCGTTGAGGATGAAGTGCGACAGCACCACGTCCACCTGCCCCTGCCGCCATGCCCCGACGATACGCCCCGGCACACTGGTCGGATAAGCCAGGCCGGACACCAGCACGTTGGTATCCAGCACCACCCGCAGGTTGGCCATCAGCCCCGGCGCACGCGGGCCGCGGCGCGGTCGATTTCGGCCAGGCCTTGGTCCATCGGCACGTCGGCATAGGCGTCGGCGATGCGCTGGCTCAGCGCATCGAAGCGGCCCTGCATGCGGCGGATGCGCGCGAACAATTCGGCGTCCACCAGCGCGGCCACGGGCTTGCCGTCCTTGCTGACGACAATGCTGTCGTTGCGGTACTGCACCTGATTGAGCATTTCGCCCAGGTTCTGGCGGAAGGCGACGGCGGTGACTTCGGTGATCATGGTGGCCTCTGAATCATATTGATCATGATCATCGATATGGTATCAGCTCCAGCGGCCGACTCAAGCCAGCACCCGCCCCGGATTCATGATCCCCTTCGGATCCAGCGCCTGCTTGATGGCGCGCATCATCCGCAGCGCCACGGGCGATTTGTAGTGTGGCAGCTTGGCGGCCTTCAGGCTGCCGATGCCGTGCTCGGCGCTGATCGAGCCGCCGTGGCGCGCCACGGCGTCGAACACCAGCGTGTTGATGCGCTCCTCCTGCTCGCGCAAGAAGGCCTTGGCATCGCCGCCTTCGGGCGCCTGCACGTTGTAGTGCAGGTTGCCGTCGCCCAGATGGCCGAAGTCGACCAGGCGCACGCCGGGTACTTCGCGTGCCAGCAGCGCATCGGTCTCGGCCACGAAGGCGGGGATGCGCGACACCGGCACGCTGATGTCGTGCTTGATGTTCAGTCCTTCCTCGGCCTGCGCCAGCGGAATGCTCTCGCGGATGTGCCACAGGGCCTGGGCCTGTGACAGGCTCTCGGCCACCACGGCGTCGTTTACGCAGCCGGCTTCCAGCGCGGCTTCGAGCAGGCGCTCGAACAGCGTGCGGGCGTGGTCTTCGCTCTCGTGATCCGAGTTTTCCAGCAAGACGCACCACGGCGACGTGCGGAACAGCGGCACGCGCTGCTGCGGATAGTGCTTGTCCACCAGGCTGAGCGCAAACTGGTTCATCACCTCGAACCCTGTCAGCCCCGCGCCCAGGTGCTGGTGCGCCAGCCCCAGCAGATCGACGGCGGCCTGCATGGAGGGCACGGCGGCCCAGGCGATGAGCCGGGCGGCGGGCAGCGGGTAGAGCTTCATCGTCGCGGCGGTGATGATGCCCAGCGTGCCTTCGCTGCCGATGAACAGGTCGCGCAGGTCGTAGCCGGTGTTGTCCTTGCGCAGGCCGCTCAGGCCGTTCCACACTTCGCCCTGCGCGGTGACCACCTCCAGCCCCAGGCACAGCTCGCGCGCGTTGCCGTAGCGCAGCACCTGCGTGCCGCCGGCGTTGGCGGCCAGGTTGCCGCCGATGGTGCAACTGCCTTCCGAGGCCATGCTGAGGGGGAACAGGAAGCCTGCCTGCTCGGCGGCTTGTTGCAGGTTCTGCAGGATGCCGCCCGCCTCCACCGTGATCGTCAGGTTGGCGGCGTCGATGGCGCGCACGGCGTCCATGCGGCGCAGGCTCAGCACCACCTGCGTGCCGCTGTCGTCGGGCACGCTGCCAACCGCCAGCCCCGTGTTGCCACCCTGCGGCACGATGCTGGCGCCCCGCGCCGCGCAGGCGCGCACCACGGCGGCCACTTCATCCGTGCTGCCCGGCCGCACCACCGCCAGCGCCCGGCCGCGCGCGCGCTGGCGCCAGTCCTGCTCGTAGCCGATCAGGCCATCGCCGGTCAGCACGTGGCCGGTGCCGACGGCCTGGCGCAGGGTGTCGAGAAGGGCGGAGTGAGTGCTCATGATGCTTCAAAATAAATAGCTGCTCGCGCTTGATGGGCGGGCGCTGGGGGCCAAAATGGCTTGAAGTTGTGTTGTGGGAGCGGGCTTGCCCGCGATGGGCGCATCCATGAAGCATGGCGCCCCATCGCGGGCAAGCCCGCTCCCACAGGTCTCATCAATCTGTTGGCCATTCCGTCATACATGACACGCTGCCGGCCCTCACCCCAACCCTCTCCCAGAGGGAGAGGGGGCTTTCTTTGCGCGGCACGCGCCGTCATGCTTTGGGAAACCGTCAAGAGTGCGAGGCTGTCGATAGCCCCGCCGCCCGCGCCTGCCGCTGGCGCAGCCGCACATGCGCGGCGCAGGCAGCGAACAGAACGATGGTCAGCAGCACCTCGCCCCACGCATACCACGACGAAGGCGCGCGGTCGCTGGTGGCGCGCACCACGCCTTCGACGAAATACAGCCAGATGAACAGCGCGGTCTTGCGGTAGCTGAGCATGCGCAGGCGCAGCAGGCCGGGCAGCGGCAGCAGCAGCGGCAGCGCCTTCAGCGCCAGCCACGAGCCGCCGGGCCGCAGCGGCGCCAGCCACAGCTCCCACGCCAGGCACAGCGCGAACAGCGCCAGCAGGCTGGCCACGGCCACGCTGCGGGTGGCGCGGACGGCGGGCGAGGGCGTGGCGGGTGCGGCGGCGGCGGGGGGCGGCATGGGCGGTGGCATCATACCCAGCATGAAGTCGAAGCTGGAACAGCTCAAGACGCGCGCGCAGTCCTTCGTCACCGACGTGACGGACTTCCCCGTGCTGCCCACCGCGGCCACGTTGTGGGAGCGCTTTCAGCAGGACCGCCTGGGGCTGACGGCCAGCTCGCTCACCTTCACCACCACGCTGGCGCTGGTGCCGTTCTTTGCCGTGGTGCTGTCGGTGTTCACGGCGTTTCCGGTCTTTGCGCAGATGCGCGAGGCGCTGGAGCAGTGGCTGGCCAGCAGCGTGATCCCTGCCAGCATCGCGCGCAACGTGCTGGATTACCTGACGCAGTTCGCCGGCAAGGCGAGCGAGCTGGGCCTGGTGGGCTTTGCGGTGCTGACCTTCACCGCCGTGTCGCTGGTGCTGACGATCGACCAGACGCTCAACCAGATCTGGCGCGTCACCGTCAAGCGCCCGCTGGGCCAGCGCGTGCTGGTGTACTGGGCGGCGCTGACACTGGGGCCGCTGGTCATGGGCGCCAGCCTGGCCATCAGCTCCTACGTGCTCACGGCCTCGCGCGGCTGGCTGCCCGACATCGGCGGCGGCGTGAACCTGGCGCTCGATACCGTGCAGTTCGTGCTGATGACCTTCGGGCTGACGCTGCTGTACCGTTTCGTGCCCAACACGCCGGTGAAGTGGAAGCACGCGCTGGCCGGCGCGCTGTTCGTGGCCGTGTGCATGGCGCTGGCCAAGTGGGGGCTGGGGCTGTATCTGTCGCGAATTCCCACCTATTCGCTCATCTACGGCGCGTTTGCCACGGTGCCGATTCTGCTGTTGTGGATCTACATGTCGTGGCTGATCGTGCTGTTCGGCGCCGTCATCGCCGCCTACCTGCCCAGCCTGCTGAGCGGCGTGGCGCGGCGCGGCGGCGGGCCGGGGTGGGACTTTCAGCTCGCCACCGAGGTGCTGCAATCGCTGGCCCGCGTGCGCGACACGCAGGCCCGCGGGTTGACGCTGCCGCAACTGGCCAACTGGCTGAAGGTGGACACGCTGCAACTGTCGCCGGTGATGGAGGCGCTGGACGAACTGGACTGGGTGGGCCAGCTGGGCACCCACACCGAGAACGAGGAGCCGCGCCACGTGCTGCTGTTCGAGCCGGCGCAGCAGCCGCTGCGGCCGCTGGTCGAGCGGCTGCTGCTCAAGCCCGACCAGTCGCTGTCGGGCTGGTGGGAGCACGACTTTCTGGCGGGCATGACGGTGGCCGACATCCTGCCGCCGCGCGAGGCCGCCGCGCCCATGCCGAAGCCGCCGGCGGGGTGACGCGCGCCCCGGCGCGTGGGGCTGCACCCGGCCGTGATGGCAATGAAATAGGGGGTATGTGGTTTCAGCGCCCTTCAGACGGGCGCTGGCGGGGTGGCTATGGGGGAGTATGTGGTGCTGCCTGCACACTTCATGCCGTTTCAAGCGCTGCCCGTTTCGTGCTCCAGGCGTTGGCCTTTGACGGCTGGCGCCATGACTTCGCCGCTGCGCGGCGTGATGACGAAATGACGAAATGACGTCAGTGATGCGCGGAATGCTTCGCGCCTGGCTGGCGTCATGGCGGCGCAGCCGCCGTCATCGAAGCGCCGCGAGGTCATTCCGTCATCGCACCGCGCGCGCGCAGCTGTCTTTTTTGACGCGAAACAGGATCAGGCCGCCAGAAAGTCGCGCAGCGCGAACAGCACCTCGTCCGGCGCCTCGGTCATCAGCGCGTGGCCGGCGTTCACCTCGACGATCTTCGACAGGCGCGCGTGCGCGGCCAGCGCCTTGGCGGCCCTAGGCGGCGTCATCTGGTCGTGCCGGCCGACCAGGAACAGGGTGGGGCAATGCACCGCGGCCATCGCCTGCTCGCCGCCCGCGTAGCTGTCGCAGGCCTTGAAGCCGGTGTAGAACACGTTGGTCTCGGTGTTGCTGGCCAGCATGCGCCGCATCAGCGCGCGCGAGCCGCCGTACAGCCAGGTGCCCGGCCCCAGCGCCGATGGCGGCGGGCACAGCGTGCTGTGCGAGAAGGTGTTGACCATGGCGATCGCCTTCTCGGGCGCCTTGACCGAGGCCTCCAGCAGCGCCGGCGACACCGCCATCGGGAAGGCCGTGCCCACCAGCACCAGGTGGCTCACGTGCGCGGGCGAGCGCGCGGCGGCTTCCAGCGCAATCAGGCTGCCAAAGCTGTGACCCACCAGCGCCGCCTGGTCGATGCCGGCGGCGCCCAGCAGGGCGAGGACGACATCGGCCGCTTCTTCCACGCTGGCGGGCGGCTGGCCGCCGCTTCGGCCCTGGCCAGGCAGGTCGATGGCCAGCACGTTCCAGCCGTGGTGCGCCAGGTAGCGGCTTTGCAGAATCCACACGCTGTGGTCGTTCAGCACGCCGTGGATGAAGACCACGGTGGGCTTGGCGGCATCGAAGCTCTTGCCGCCGGTGTAGGCGTAGACGGGGGCGCCGTTGACTTGGATGAGCATGGTCAGGCTCCTGCCTTTTGCGCGGCTTTCAAGGCGCGCTTCAGGTCGTCGATCAGGTCGGCCGGGTCTTCCAGCCCGATCGACAGACGGATGGTGCCCGGCCCGATGCCGGCGCCGGCCAGCGCCTCGTCGCTCATGCGGAAATGCGTGGTGCTGGCGGGGTGGATCACCAGGCTGCGGCAGTCGCCCACGTTGGCCAGGTGGCTGAAGAGCTTCAGCGTCTCGATGAACTTCTTGCCTTGCTCGCGCGAGCCCTTCAGGTCGAAGCTGAACACGCTGCCGGCACCCTTGGCGCCGTGCTTGAGCAGCCGGTTGGCAATGGCGTGGCTGGGGTGCGATTCGAGCAGCGGGTGGCCGACGCGCGCGACGAAGGGGTGTTCGGCCAGAAAGCGCACCACGGCTTCGGTGTTGGCGATATGGCGCTCCATGCGCAGCGGCAGCGTTTCGATGCCTTGCAGGATGAGCCACGCCGAATGCGGGCTTAAGGCAGCGCCGAAGTCGCGCAGGCCCTCGCGGCGCGCGCGCAGCAGGAAGGCGCCGACGGTGCTCTCCTCGCTGAACACCATGCCGTGAAAGCCGTCGTAGGGTTCGGTGAGTTCGGCGAATTTGCCCGCGCTGCCATCAGCGGCGCTTTTCGATGCCTTGTCCCAGTCGAAGCTGCCGCCATCGACCAGCACGCCGCCAATCACCGTGCCATGGCCGCTGAGAAACTTGGTGGCCGAGTGGTACAGCAGATCGGCGCCATGGTCGAAGGGCCTGAGCAGGTAGGGTGTGGTGAAGGTGGAATCGACCAGCAGCGGCACGCCGGCGTCGTGCGCGATCTGCGCGACGGCGGGAATGTCGAGCACCTCCAGCCCCGGATTGCCCACCGTCTCGCCAAACAGCAGCCGCGTGCTGGGGCGGATGGCGGCGCGCCAGGCGTCCAGGTCGCCGGGCTTGACGAAGGTGGTCTCGATGCCGAAACGGCGCAGCGTGTAGTGCAGCAGGTTCTGGCTGCCGCCGTACAGCGCCGTGCTGGCGACGATGTGGCTGCCCGCGCCCATCAGCGTGCAGACTGCCAGGTGCAGCGCGGCCTGGCCGCTGGCGGTGGCAATGGCGCCGATGCCGCCTTCCAGCGCCGCCACGCGCTGCTCCAGCACGGCGCACGTCGGGTTGCTGATGCGGCTGTAGACGTGGCCCGAGCGCTCCAGGTTGAACAGCGACACGGCGTGGTCGCTGGAATCGAACACGAACGAGGTCGACAGGTGGATGGGCACGGCGCGCGCGCCGGTGGCGGGGTCGGGCTGGGCGCCGGCGTGGATGGCCAGCGTGTCGAAGGCGGGATCGGCATGGCCGGGCATGGGCTTGTCTCCTTGGCGAGCGGACATTGTGGGCTATATTCACCGGCCAAAGTCGCCCGCGGGCGACACCGGAGCACCAGCAATGAAAGTCAGCGATATATTGCGGGTGAAGGGCCACGCGCTCTACACCATCACGCCCGAGGACAGCCTGGCCGACGCGGCCAGGATCATGAGCGAAAAGGACATCGGCTCGCTGGTGGTGATGTCGCACGGGCTGGTGGTGGGCATGCTCACTTTCCGCGAGGTGATTGCCGCCACGGTGCGCAACGGCGGCAGCTTCGGCACCACGTCGGTCTACCGCGCCATGGACGATGGCCCGCTGATCTGCACGCTGGAGACCGAGCTGGACGAGGTGCGCCGCATGATGCTCGACCACCACGCGCGCTACCTGCCGGTGATCGAGAACCGCCAGCTGGTCGGCGTGGTCAGCTTCTACGACGTGGCCAAGACGGTGGTGGACCGGCAGAACTTCGAGAACCGCATGCTCAAGGCCTACATCAAGGACTGGCCGGAAGAGGGCTCGAAGCACACCGAGCCCAACTTCCCCTGATCCGTCGATATGATTTTGATAGTGGGTTGCGCCCGCCATGCAATGATTTCAAGCCAAATCGCATTGAAAATGGCTTGTGGCGGGCGCCAGAAGCTATCAATTTTGGGGTTGCCCGCCCGCTGCCGGCAGCGTGCCTGAAGGGCACGGCGGATGGCCAAGCCCGAGATGGACAACACACTGCTCGCCCTGCGCGCCCGCATGGACCAGGACGGCCTGGCCGCCGGCCTGCGCTTTCTGAACCAGCGCGTGCCGCACCGCTTCACTGGCTTCTACCAGCTGCGCGACGCCACGCTGCACAACGTGGGCCTGTTCGACAAGCGCGGCGAAATCGCGCCCGAGGCGCTGCTGGCCGTGCCGCTGACGAGCAGCTTCTGCCAGTTCGTGCTGCGCGACGGCTGCATGCTGATCGACCATTCGGGGCAGGACGCGCGGCTGAACGGCCACCCGTACCAGGGCATCCTGAACAGCTGCATCGGCCTGCCGCTGACGCACAGCGGCGCCGACCTGCAGGGCACGCTGTGCCATTTCGACTTCGAGCCCATCGAGGTGCCGCAGCACGAGCACGAATTCCTGCGCAAGGCGGCGCTGCTGCTGCCGCGCTACCTGCGGCTGGGCTGAGCTGGCGGCTGCGGCCGCCGCCGGATGGCGATAATCCGGCGCATGAGCGGCAACACCCTCGGCAACCTGTTTGCCGTCACCAACTTCGGAGAATCCCACGGCCCGGCCATCGGCTGCGTCATCGACGGCTGCCCGCCCGGCATGCCCCTGAGCGAGGCCGACATCCAGCCCGAGCTGGACCGTCGTCGTCCCGGCACCAGCAAGTTCGTCACCCAGCGCAACGAGGCGGATCAGGTCGAGATCCTCTCCGGCGTGTACCAGGGCCAGACCACCGGCACGCCGATCTGCCTGCTGATCCGCAACACCGACCAGCGCAGCAAGGACTACGGCGACATCGCGCAGAGCTTTCGCCCCGGCCACGCCGACTACACCTACTGGCGCAAATATGGCCTGCGCGACCCGCGCGGCGGCGGGCGTTCGTCGGCGCGCCTGACGGCGCCCACGGTGGCGGCCGGCGCGGTGGCGCGCAAGTGGCTGCACCAGCAGTACGGCACCACCTTCCAGGGTTGCATGACGCACGTGGGCGAGCTGGCCATCGGCTTCGAGGGCTGGGAGCACGTGCCCAACAACCCCTTCTTCGCCCCCGTGGCCGACGTGAGCGCCATCGAGGATTACATGAACGCGCTGCGCAAGCGCGGCGACAGCTGCGGCGCCCGCCTGCGCGTGACGGCGCGGCACATGCCCGTGGGCCTGGGCGAGCCGATCTACGACCGGCTCGATGCCGACATTGCCCACGCGCTGATGGGCCTGAACGCCGTCAAGGGCGTGGAGATCGGCGACGGCTTTGCCAGCGTGGCGCACCAGGGCAGCGCGCATGGCGATTCGCTGCAGCCCAGCGGCACGTTCGAGAGCAACCGCGACGGTGGCGTGCTGGGCGGCATCAGCACCGGGCAGGACCTGGAGGTGGCCATCGCCATCAAGCCCACCAGTTCGATCCTGGTGCCGCGCGCCTCGCTCAACACCGAGGGGCAGCCGGTGGAGGTGATCACCAAGGGCCGCCACGACCCCTGCGTGGGCATCCGCGCCACGCCGATTGCCGAGGCGCTGCTGGCGCTGGTGGTGATGGAGCACGCGCTGCGCCACCGCGCGCAGTGCGGCGACGTGGCCTTGCCGGCGGGCTTCGGCGCCGCCGCGCCGTGACCGGGCGCCAGCGGCTGCGGGCGCGGGCACCATGAATTCGGCGTCGACGACAGCGCGGCGGACGGCCGACGCCATTGTCCGCGTGTCGGAGGCGGACTGGGTCGAGGCCACCAAGATGGCCACGGTGATGCGGGGTGTGAGCACCTCGCAGTGGGCGGCCCTGGCGGTGGTGGCGGTGCTGACCATGCTGAGCTGGCCGCACGCGATCCGCGCCGTGCTGTACGCCGTGCTGGGCACCTCGCTGGCGGTGGCCGTGGTGCGCTACCGCGTGTCGCGCGGCTTCCTGCGCCTGGCGCGCGAGGGCCAGATCGACCACCAGCTGGCCTATCTGCACCGGCACCGCTGGTTCTGGCCGCTCAACGCCATCAGCTGGGGCGTGTGGCCGCTGGTGTTCCACGGCCGCCTGCCGCCCGAATCGGAAGTGGTGTGCTGGATGCTGACGGCAGGCGTCGGCGGCGTGGCCGTGGCCTGGATGTCGGCGCACCTGCAAGTCACGCGCGTGTTCCTCTGGACCTTCCTGGCCTGCGTGGCGGCCAGCGTCGGCACCATCATCGTGGTGTGGCCCGAGCACATGACGCAGGGGCGCGACTTCTGGTTTCCGGCCGTGCTGGGCGTCTACTGGCTGATGCTGCTGCGCATGGCGCGCCAGCTGCACGAGCTGTACCGCGAGAGCATCGACCTGAGCTACCACAACGCACGCCTCATCCACTCGCTGCGCGAGCAGAAGGGCCTGGCCGAAGAGGCCTCGCGCTTCAAGGACCGCTTCCTGGCCGGCGCCGCGCACGACCTGAAGCAGCCCGTCAGCGCGCTGGGCATCTACGCCGAGTGGCTGAGCAACGAGCCCGAGCTCGTGCACGAGCTGGGGCCGAAGATCCTGCAGTCCACCCAGGCCATCAACGCGCTGTTCGATTCGCTGTTCGACCTCGTCAAGCTGGATGCGGGCCGCTTCGACATCGACGTGCGCGCCATCGACGTGCCCGAACTGCTGTCCGACCTGCAGGTGCAGTTCAGCCCGATGGCGCAGCAGAAGGGGCTGGCGCTGCGCATCCGGTCGCCGCAGCTCACGGTGCAGTCCGATCCGATCCTGCTGCGGCGCATCCTGGGCAATCTGGTGGCCAACGCCATCCGCTACACCCTGCAGGGCGGCATTCTGCTGGCGGCACGCCGGCGTGGCGATGCGGTGCTGTTCGAGGTGTGGGACACCGGCATCGGCATCGCCGCGCACGAGCAGGGGCAGATCTTCGGCGAGTTCTACAAGGTCAGGACCAGCGGCACCGAGGAGGGCTTCGGCCTGGGGCTGTCCATCGTGCAGCGGCTGTCGGACCGGCTGGGCTACCGGGTGTCGATGCGCTCGCAGCCGAGGCTGGGCACGGTGTTCCGCGTCCTGGTGCCGCCCGAGCCCCGGGCCGCGGCACCGGGCTTCAGGAACTCAGCAATCCATTCATCCGGGCAAAGTGCAGGGTCTGCGTCCGGCTCTTGACGCCCAGGCGGCGGAACAGGCGCCACAGGTGCACCTTCACCGTGTGCTCGCTGATGCCCAGGCGCTCGGCGATGTCGCGGTTGGACAGGCCCTCGTCCAGCATCACGATCAGCTGCTTCTGGCGCTTGGACAGCTTGGTGTCGACCTTGCCTTCGCCGTCTTCGAGATCGCCGAACTGGCTGTCGGTGAGCAGCATGGCGCGCAGCGCGGTGGCGATCTCGCTGGCGCCGGCGGATTTCTCGATGTAGACATCGGCGCCGGCTTCGCGGCACCATTCCTCGACGTCGGCGGCGGGCGTGGCCGAGATGACGGCCAGCGGCACGTCGGGGAACAGGCCCTTGAGCAGCTTGACGCCGGAGATGCCCACGGTGTCGGGCAGCTTCAGATCCAGGCAGAACAGTTCGGGCTCGCCCTTGCTGGCCACCGCGCGGTCCAGCTCGGACAGCTGCGACAGCTCCACCACATCGGAACCGGGGCGAACGCGCCGCAGCAGCATCACCACCGCTTCGCGCATCAGCGGGTGATCATCGATGACGTAGATGGCCAAACCGGTTCTCCTAATACTTTTTCTCTAGTGCGAACCATTGTGCCTGAGCCGTCGCGCCATGAGGCGGGGTGAGGCGGGGTGAGGCGGGCCCGGGCACGGCAGCGTACCCAATAGTTCACGCTTGCTGGGCTTCCTGCAGGGCCTGCAGGGCTTCGCGCAGCGTCGGTGCGGGGCCGTCGGCGGGCAGTTCCAGCCGGTCGGCCAGGGCTGCCAGCGCCGCGGCACCTTCGGTCTGCAGGCGCTTGACGGCCTGGCCGGCATCGCGTGGCGATTCGAAGCCGCGGCTTTGCAGCAGCAACTGGCCGGCGGCGTCGACCAGCTTGAAATAGAAGCGCCCATCGGCTTCGCGGTATTGCTTGAAACTGCAGCTTGCTGCGGTTTTGGCAGCTGGCTGCGCCGGCTTGGCGCCGCTTGCGGCCTGCAATGGCCGCAAGCCCACGGCATGGCGCAGTTCGGCCATGAAGGGCGTGGCGATGGCGCGCGCCTTCTCGGCGCCGCGCAGCAGCAGGCGCTCGACCTCTTCGGGGTGCGCGATCAGTTGCTCGTAGCGCTCACGCATCGGGCCGATCTCGGCGTCGATGCGCTCGAACAGCGCCTGCTTGGCGTCGCCCCAGGCGATGCCGTCGGCAAACGCCTGCGCAAAGGCCGCGGCCTCGGCATCGTCGGCGAAGGCGCGGTAGATCTGGTACAGCGCCGAGCCTTCGGTGTCCTTGGGCTCGCCCGGTGCGCGCGAATCGGTCACGATGCCCATGATCTGCTTGCGCAGCTGCTCGCGCGGCCCGAACAGGGCGATGGTGTTGTCGTAGCTCTTGCTCATCTTGCGGCCGTCCAGGCCGGGCAGCAGGGCCACGTTGTCGTCGATCAGCGCCTCGGGCAGCACCAAGTGTTCACCGTACAGGTGGTTGAAGCTGGCCGCCATGTCGCGCGCCATCTCGATGTGCTGGATCTGGTCGCGCCCCACCGGCACGTGGTGGGCCTTGAACATCAGGATGTCGGCACCCATCAGCACCGGGTACATGAACAGGCCGGCGCTGACGTCGCTGTCCGGGTCGGCACCCGCGGCGGCGTTCTTGTCCAGCATGGCCTTGTAGGCGTGCGCGCGGTTCAGCAGGCCCTTGCCGGTGACGCAGGTGAGCAGCCAGGTCAGCTCCGGGATCTCGGGGATGTCGGACTGGCGGTAGAAGGTCACGTGCTCCGGGTCCAGTCCGGCGGCCAGCCAGCTGGCGGCGATCTCGAGCGTGCTGCGCTGGATGCGCGCGGGCTCGTCGCACTTGATGAGCGCGTGGTAGTCGGCCAGGAAATAGAAGCTTTGCACGCCCGGCTGGCGGCTGGCGCGCACCGCCGCGCGGATGGAGCCGACGTAGTTGCCCAGGTGCGGGGTGCCGGTGGTGGTGATGCCGGTGAGGACGCGGGTAGTCATCTGCAATGAAAACAGGAGCAAACAGGAAAGAGGCGGCGCGCCGTCAGCGCAGCAGCGCGGTGATGGGCGAGAGCAGCAGGTTCAGCGCGCCGTAGGTCAGGCTCATCACCGGGCGCATCCACAGCGTGGAGAGCACGCCCGCCACGATCAGGCCCATGACGATGAAGAAGCCCCAGGGCTCGACGCGGCTGTACGGAATGGCCAGCCGCGGCGGCAGCAGGCCGGTGACGATGCGACCGCCGTCCAGCGGCGGCAGCGGAAACATGTTGAGCGCGAACATCACCACGTTCACCAGCACGCCGGCGCGGCACATCTCGACGAAGAAGCGCTCCTGCACGCCCAGGCCGGCCAGCACGATCAGGCCGATGGCCCAGCCCAGCGCCATGATGAAGTTGCTGGCTGGCCCGGCCAGCGCCACCCAGATCATGTCGCGCTTGGGGTTGCGCAGGTTGCCGAAGTTCACCGGCACCGGCTTGGCATAGCCGAACAGGAAGCTGCCCGCCGTGGCCACGTACAGGAACAGCGGCATGGCGATGGTGCCGATGGGGTCGATGTGCTTGAGCGGGTTGAGCGTGACGCGGCCCAGGAAGGCGGCCGTGCCATCGCCGTAATGGCGCGCCACGTAGCCGTGGGCCGCCTCGTGCACGGTGATGGCGAACAGCACCGGCAGGGCGTAGATGGCGATGGTCTGGATGATGTTGGCGATGTCCACGGGCTGGATTGTCTCATTGCGTGGCGGCGGGCCCGGCAGCGGCCGCATCGCGGGCCTGTGGGAGCGGGCTTGCCCGCGAAGCAGCGCTACACGTGCGCGATGCCGCATCGCGGGCAAGCCCGCTCCCACACAGGATTTTCGAAGAAATCAGGCTCTGATCGCCGCAGATACTGCGCAGGTAGCTATCAATTCAGGACTTTGCGCACCGTCACAAGCCCAGTTCGGCCGGGTCGCCGCGCCCGCGGCGCAGCACGTCGGGCACGTCGCCGCTCAGGTCGATCACGGTGGTGGGCTCCAGCGCGCAGGCGCCAGCGTCGATGACGCCGGCCACCTGCTTGCCGAGCCGCTCGATGATCTCGTCGGGATCGTTCAGCGGCTCATCGTCGCCCGGCAGGATCAGCGTGGTGGCCAGCAGCGGCGCGCCGTGCAACTCCAGCAGCGCTTGCAGCGCCTTGTGCTCGGGCACGCGCAGGCCGATGGTCTTGCGGTGCGGGTGGCTGACGCGGCGCGGCACTTCCTTGCTGGCCTCCAGGATGAAGGTGAACGGCCCCGGCGTGCCCAGCTTGAGCAGGCGGAACTGCGTGTTGTCCACCCGCGCGTAGCTGGCCAGCTCGCTCAGGTCGCGGCAGATCAGCGACAGCAGGCGCTTGTCGTCCAGCCCGCGGATGCGGCGCAACTGGTCGACCGCGGCCTTGTCGTCGAGGTGGCAGACCAGCGCGTAGCTGGAGTCGGTGGGCACGGCCAGCACCTCGCCCTGCTGCAGCAGCGCGGCGGCAGCCTTCAGCAGGCGCGGCTGCGGGTTGTCGGGGTGGACGCTGAAAAGCTGGGTCATGGTGTCGGTTTATCTATGAAAATGATAGCTTCCAGCGCTTGTCCAGCAAGCGCTGGAGGCCAAAAAGGCTTGAAATCCGCTGGCGACCAACGGTTCAGCCTATTGACGTTTTCTAAATGCATGACAGCGCGTGTCGCACCAAAGAAAGCCCCCTCTCCCTCTGGGAGAGAGCCTGCCCCGGACTTGATCCGGGGGCTGGGGTGAGGGCCGGCCGCGTGTCATGTATTGCGGAATGATCAACATGTTCAGTGCACGCGCCCGGCCAGCAGTTGCCACACGGGCGTCAGGCCATCGGGCAGCGGCGGCAGCTTGCCGAGATCGATGTGGCTCTCGTCGGGGCTGTGGAAGTCGCTGCCGCGCGAGGCGGCCAGGCCGAACTCGCGCGCCATGTCGGCGTAGCGCAGTGCCTCGGCGGCGCTGTGGCTGCCGGTGACGACCTCCACGCCCTGGCCGCCGTGCTGCTTGAACTCGCTGAACAGCGCGTATTCGAGGTTGGGCGAGAAGTTGTAGCGCGCCGGGTGCGCGATGACGGCGACGCCGCCGCTCTGCGTGATCCAGTTCACCGCATCGCCCAGTCTGGCCCAGCGGTGCGGCACGAAGCCGGGCTTGCCTTCGGTGAGGTATTTGCGGAACACCTCCGAGGTGTCGCGGCACACGCCCGAGTCGACCAGGAAGCGTGCAAAGTGCGTGCGCGAGATGAGGCGCGGGTTGCCGACGTACTTCAGCGCGCCTTCGTAGGCGCCGTGGATGCCGACCTTGGCCAGCTGTTCGCCCATTTCCACCGCGCGCGGGCCGCGCCCGTCGCGCGTGTCGGCCAGGCCTTCGGCCATGCGCGGGTCGGTGTGGTCGAACCCGAGACCGACGATGTGCACCGTGGCATCGGCAAAGGTCACCGAGATTTCAACGCCCGTCAGGTAGCGGATGCCGTGGGCCCGCGCCGCCTCGATGGCGCGCTGCTGGCCGCCCACTTCGTCGTGGTCGGTCAGCGCCCACAGGTCGACCCCGTTGGCCGCCGCGCGCGCCGCCAGTTCCTCGGGCGTCAGGGTGCCGTCGGACGTGGTGGAGTGGCAGTGCAGATCGGGGTTGAGAGGAAAGTTCACTGCCCGATTTTACGGCGCGGGGCTGTTTGCCGTTGGCCGCGGGGCGTTGGGCGCTCGGTCCGATGACACGGATACTTGAAAAACAATAGCTGCTTGCGCCTGTTTCATAAGGATTTCAAATAGAAAACCATCTGAAATCTTTGTTTATCAAGCGCAAGCAGCTATGCTTATTGATGTTTACGCCTTGCCCGGCTCCGCCGGCCAGGCGCGTTGCGGCCCGCGCAACTGCTCGAAGGCGCGCGCCATCTGCAGCACGCCCAGGTCGTCAAAGCGCTGGCCGGCGATCTGCAGGCCGATGGGCAGGGCGGCGCCGGGCGTGCCGGGCGAATCCATGTAGCCGCAGTTGACCGAGATGGCGGGCTGCTCGCCGATGTTGAAGGGCACGGTGAAGCCGATGTGCTCCAGCCCGCGCAGCGGGTCGTTGGTGGGGCTGGGCCAGTCGAACGGCGCCGGGGCGTTGGGCGAGACCGGCGAGATCACGTAGTCGAACGCCTGCATGGCCGCGTTGGTGGCCACGCGCGTGGTGTGCGTGGCGGCGTAGGCGCGGAACACGTCGGCGCCCGACATGCCGCGTGCGCTTTCGGCCCATTCGCGGATGACGGGCAGCACGCTGTCGCGCGCGGCGGGCGCCAGCGCGTCCAGATCGAGCATCGAGCGCATGCGCCAGAAATGGTCGAGGCCGGCCAGCAACTCGGGCGTCATGAACGGCGGCATGGGCGTGACGACGGCGCCCTGCGCTTCAAAAAGATGCGCGGCGTGCTCGACGGCGACGCGGATGGCGGGCTCGACGGCCAAGCCGCAGCCGGCCTCCAGCAGCAGGCCGATGCGCACGCCCTTCAGCGGCTTGTCGGCGCGCCAGGCCAGCGACCAGTCGATGGCCTGCGGCGGCAGGGCCATGCTGTCGCGCGCATCAGGGCGGCTCAGCACCTGCATCAGCAGCGCGGCGTCGGCCACGCTGCGTGTCATGGGGCCGGCGGCGCGGCCCATGTAGGGCGGGTCGATGGGCACCCGGCCCAGGCTGGGCTTCAGGCCGACGATGCCGCACCATGCGGCGGGCAGGCGGATGGAGCCGCCGATGTCGGTGCCCAGGTGCAGCGGCCCGTAGCCGGCCGCCGCTGCCGCGCCCGCACCGGCGCTGCTGCCGCCCGGCGTGCGCGACACGTCCCAGGGGTTGCGCGAGATGGCGTGGAAGGTGGACAGGCCCGAGGACAGCATGCCGTAGTCGGGCATGGTGGTCTTGGCGACGATCACCGCGCCGGCTTCGCGCACGCGCGCGGCAGGCGGCGCGTCGGCCGCGGCGGGCGCCAGCGCGACGGCCCGGGTGCCCAGCGGCACCGGATCGCCCGCGGTGGCGATGTTCTCCTTGACGGTGATCGGCACGCCGTCGAGTGCGCCGCAGGGTTCGCCCCTGGCCCAGCGTGCCTCGCTGGTGCGCGCCTGCGCCAGCGCCAGCTCGGGCCGCAGCAGCCAGCTGGCGGCGATGTGCGGCTCCCAGCGCTCAATCTGCGCCAGCACGGCCTGCGCCACGTCGAGGGGCGAGAACGTGCGCGCCCTGTAGCCGGCCAGCAGCTCGTGCGCGCCCAGTTCGTGCAATGCGGTGTGGCTCATGTCGTCTCCAAACAAAAAGAGCTGCCTGCGCCCATCCTACCTGCGCAGACAGCTCTTGTTTTTATAGTGCTGAATCAGCCCCAGCCGAGTGCCGACAAATCGTTGACGAAAATGGGCATGTCTTTCCACAGGCCTTGCAGGCCCTTGCGCGCCACCGTCACCCACTGCGGCTGGTAAAGCCAGGCCAGCACGGCGTCGTCGGCCAGCATCTTCTGCGCTTCGCCCAGCAGCTGGTTGCGCTCGGCCGGGTTGGCCGTGGTCTTGATGCGCGCGTACAACTCCTTGAACTTCGGGTTGTTGTAGCCCCAGTAGTACTCGGGCTTGGTGAAGTTGTCCAGGTCGAACGGCTCCACGTGGCTGATGATGGTCAGGTCGTAGTTCTTCGGCCCGCCATAGGTGTTGGCCAGCCACTGCGCCCATTCCACGTTCTGCACCTTGGCGGTGATGCCGATCTTGGCCAGTTGCGCCACGATCACCTCGCCACCTTGGCGGGCGTAGGGCGGCGGCGGCAGCACCAGGCTCAGCTCCAGGGGCGTGGTGATGCCGGCTTCCTTGAGCAGCGCCTTGGCCTTCTCGACGTTGTAGGGGTTGACGCCCGTGGTGTCGATGTAGCCGGCCGCACCCGGCACGTAGTGGCTGCCGATGGGCACGCCGAAGCCGTCGCCCGCGCCCGAGATGACGGCCTTGCGGTCGATGGCCATGCTGATGGCGCGGCGCACGCGCACGTCGTTCAGCGGCTTTTTCGCGTTGTTGATGGCCAGCACCGTCTTGGCGCGCGAGCCGCTGACGAGGGTCTGAAGACGCGGGTTGGCCTTGAACTGCGCCGCGCCGCGCGGCGTGACGCGCGGAAACGCATCGACATCGCCCGACAGCACGGCCGCCACCTGCGCCGCCGGATCGCTGATGAAGCGGAAGGTGGCGCGCCTGATCTTCAGCGCCTTGGCCGCGCGGTAGCTGGGCGAGACTTGCAGCGTGATGGACGAGCCCTTGGCCCAGTTGCCCAGCACATAGGGGCCGGTGCCCACGGGTTTGGTGGCGTTGGTGTCGGCGCTCTTGGGCTCGACGATCACGGCCGTGGCCTGGCCCATGTAGAACAGGAAGTCCGGGTCCGGCTCCTTGTTGATGATGACCACCGTGTGGTCGTCGATCACGCGCACGCTCTCCATCGAGCTGAAGTTGCGCTTGTCCTTGTTGGTGCTCTTCTCGCCGGCGGCGCGCTCGAAGGCGTACTTCACCGTCGCGGCGTTGAAAGGCTCGCCATCGCTGAACTTCACGCCCTTGCGCAGGTAGAAGGTGTAGGTGCGCAGGTCGGGCGAGACTTCCCAGCGCTCGGCCAGCAACGGCGTCACGCTGCCGTCGCTGTTGATCTTGGTCAGCGTCTCCAGGATGTTGTAGTGCACCACCTCGCCGATGGCCGCCGCGGCGCCGGTGGTCGGGTCCAGCCCTGGGGGTTCCAGCGTCATGCCCATCACCACGGCATCGCGGCGCGACTGGGCGAACGCAGGCAGGTGGCTCAGCGTGGCCAGCACGGGCAGGGTCAGGGCGAAGTCGCGGCGTTTCATCTTCTCGGTTCTCCTTGGGTGGGCAGGACTCGGACGCGCGCATGGTAGCGCACGGTCGGTAACGCTTCAGACCCCTGCAGGGGCGACAAGTTCGGGCACCGATTCGAGCAGCGTGCGCGTGTAGTCGTGCGCCGGCTCGCGCAGCACCTGGCGCACCGGGCCCTGCTCGACGATCAGCCCACCCTTCATCACCGCCACGTCGGCGCAGAGGTGGCTGACCACCGCCAGGTCGTGGCTGATGAACAGGAAGGTGACGCCGTGGTCGTCGCGCAGGTCGGCCATCAGGTTGAGCACCTGCGCCTGCACCGACACGTCGAGCGCGCTGGTCGGCTCGTCGCACACGAGGAACTCGGGGCTGGTGGCGAGCGCCCGCGCGATCGAGATGCGCTGGCGCTGCCCGCCGGAGAACTGGTGCGGGTACTTCACCATGTCGGCGGCCGACAGGCCAACCGACCGCAGCAGCTCGCCCACGCGCTGCTCCTGCGCCGCGCGGCCCTGCACCGTGCGGTGCTCGCGCATCGGCTCGGCAATGATGTCGCCCACCTTCCAGCGCGGGTTGAGGCTGGCGTAGGGGTCCTGAAAGATCATCTGGATGCGCTCGCGCAGCTTCAGCGCGCGCTGGCCGCCGGCCTTGAAGACGGCGTGCGCGTCCTGCCCGTCGAAGTGGAAGCTGCCGCGCGTGGGCTCGTACAGGCCCACCAGCAGGCGCGCGGCGGTGCTCTTGCCGCAGCCCGACTCGCCCACCAGCGCCAGCGTCTGGCCCTTCTGGATGGTGAAGGTGGCATCGTCCACCGCGCGCAGCAACTGGCGCGGCTTGCGCTCCAGAATGCGGTTAAGCAGCGGCGGCGAGACGTCAAAGGTCTTCGCCAGGCCGGCGGCGCGGACCAGCGGCTCACCCGCCGCAGGGCGCCCGGCATTGGCCCTCTCCCCCGCTGGGGGAGGGCTGGGGTGGGGGCCGGCCGCGCCCTGCTCGATCAGCGAAGCCCCCATCCCGGCCTTCCCCCAGCGGGGGAAGGAGAAAATGCCACGACGCTCGCTGTTCATGCCATCACCTCCTGCTGTACATGCAACCAACAGGCAGCACGCGTCGGGCCGGCGTCCATCAACTCGGGCCGCTCGACGCGGCAACGGTCGAACACCTTCGGGCAGCGCGGATTGAAAGCGCAGCCGCGCGGGATGGCGTTCAGGCGCGGCATGGCGCCGTCGATCTGGTTGAGCTGCTCGCGGTCAACTTCCATGTCGGGAATGGCGGCCATCAGGCCCGCCGTGTACGGGTGCGCCGGGTGGTTGATGACCTCGTGCACCGGGCCGATCTCGGCAATGCGGCCGGCGTACATCACGGCCACGCGGTCGCAGGTCTCGGCGATCACGCCCATGTCGTGCGTGATCAGCATCACCGCCGCGCCGCGCTCCTGGCACACCTTCTTCAGCAGCTGGATGATCTGCGCCTGGATCGACACGTCGAGCGCGGTGGTCGGCTCGTCGGCCACGATCAGCTTGGGCTCGGCCGCCAGGGCCAGCGCGATCACCACGCGCTGGCGCATGCCGCCGCTGAACTGGTGCGGGTAGTGGTCGATGCGCTGCTCGGCGGCGGGAATGCCGGTGTCCTTCAGCAGGTCGATGGCGCGCTGGCGCGCTTCGGCGGCGTTCATCGGCAGGTGCGTCTGGATCGTTTCAACCAGTTGCCGGCCGACGCTGTAGAGCGGGTTGAGGGAGGTGAGCGGGTCCTGGAAGATCGCGCCGATCTGCCGGCCGCGCACGTGGCGCATCTGCTCGTGCGGCAGGTTGTCGATGCGGCGGCCTTCCAGAATGATCTCGCCACCCGCCACGCGGCCCGGCGGCTCCAGCAGGCCGATGATGGACGCGCCGGTGAGCGACTTGCCCGCGCCCGATTCGCCCACCACGCCGAGGATTTCACCGGGCGCGATGTCGAAGGAGATGTCGTCCAGCGCCCGCAGCGTGCCGCGGCGGTGTGGGAATTCGACAATGAGGTTCTTGACTTGCAGAAGCGACATGAGGCGGTTGAGGCTACAAGGTTGATAGCTGCCTGCGCTGGATGGATCGGGCATCAGGTGCAAGAACACATGAATACCGGGCGCAGAGCACGCAGAAACTACGCAGAGGACGCAAAAGATTCAAAGAAACTTTGATGGCTTTTTCTGCGTTCTCTGCGAAATCTTTGCGTCCTCTGCGTTCGGTTGTTGGTCTTCATGAGGCGGTCACCGCAGCCTGGGGTTGAGAGCATCGCGCAGCCAGTCGCCCAGCAGGTTCACCGACAGCGCGATCAGCACCAGCATGACGCCGGGGAAAATGGTGATCCACCACTCGCCCGAAAACAGGTAGTCGTTGCCGACGCGGATCAGCGTGCCGAGCGACGGCGAGGTGGGCGGCACGCCCACACCGAGGAAGGACAGCGTGGCCTCGGTGATGATGGCCGTGGCCACGTGGATGGTGGCGATCACCAGCACCGGCCCCATCACGTTGGGCAGCACGTGCTTGAGCATGATGCGCCACGGCGCCACGCCGGTCACGCGGGCGGCCTGCACGTATTCCTTGCCGCGCTCGACCATGGTGGAGCCGCGCACCGTGCGGGCGTACTGAACCCAGCCGGTGAGCGAGATGGCGACGATCAGCACGCCGAAGGCCAGCGACTCGTTGGCGTTGGGGAACATCGCGCGACCCACGCCAGCAATGAGCAGCGCCACCAGGATGGCCGGGAACGACAGCATCACGTCGCACAGCCTCATCAGGAAGGCATCGATCCAGCCGCCCTTGAAGCCCGCGATGAGGCCCAGCAACACGCCGACCACCACCGAGATCAGCACCGACACGATGCCGACCACCAGCGAGATGCGCGCGCCGTACATCAGCGCCGACAGGATGTCGCGCCCCTGGTCGTCGGTGCCCAGCAGGTACCTGGCGCTGCCGTTTTCCATCCAGGCGGGCGGCAGGCGCGCGTCGGACAGCTCCAGCGTGGTCAGGTCCAGCGGGTTGTGCGGCGCCACCCAGTGGGCGAACAGGGCGCAGAAGACGCAGACGAAGGCAATGGCCGCCGCCACGATGGCCGTGGGCGAAGTGCGAAAGCTGTGGCCGACATCGCTGTCCCACCAACGGGCGAGTACGGTGCTCATGTATTGATAGCTGTTAGCGCAGGCTGGATGGGCGCCAGGCATGCATTCGACGCCCATCCCTGAACGATCAAACCCGTCACTTCCGGACGGTGATCCACTTGAACGGCATGTAGTTGTCGGCGCGCTGCGTCAGCTCCACCTTCTTGCTCACGCCCCAGGCCAGTGCCTGCTGGTGCAGCGGCAGGTGGCCCACGTCGTCGGTGTGGATCTTGAACGCCTCGCGGATCATGGCGTCGCGCGCGGTCTTGTCGGCCTCGGCGCCGATCTTCACCGTCAGCTCGTCCAGCTTGGCGTTGCAGTAGCTGCCCAGGTTGAACTGGCCTGCACCGGTCTTGTCATCGGGGCAGCGCATCAGCGCATTCAGCGGGTTGTGCGCGTCGTAGGTCGAGGGCGTCCAGCCCAGCATGTAGAAGCTGGTGTCGCGGCGCAGGATCTTGGGGAAGTAGGTGCCCTTGGTCTCGGCCTGCAGGTTGATCTTGACGTTGATGCGCGCCAGATTGGCGGCCACGGCCTGGCAGATCTGCGCGTCGTTGACGTAGCGGTCGTTCGGGCAGTTCATGGCCACTTCGAAGCCGTTGGGGTAGCCGGCCTCGGCCATCAGCTTCTTGGCGGCTTCCACGTCGTAGGGCAGGCGCTTGTCCTGCGCCTCGCTCCAGCCGTTGATGCCGGGGCCGATCATCAGCGCCGTCGGGCGCGCGGCATCGCGCATCACCGTCTTCTTGATGCCCTCGATGTCGATGGCCTGGAAGAAGGCCTGGCGCACGCGCTTGTCCTTGAACGGGTTCTTGCCCTTCACGTTGGAGAACTGCAGCTCGTCGCGCTTCTGGTCCATGCCCAGGAAGATGGTGCGCAGCTCGGGGCCGGTCAGCACGCGCGTGGCAGCGTTGTTGTTGACGCGTGCGATGTCCTGCACCGGCACCGGTTCCATCACGTCGACCTGGCCCGACAGCAGGGCCGCGACGCGTGTGGCCGGGCTGGCGATGGGCGTGAAGATGACTTCCTGCACGTTGCCTTCGACCTTGCCCCAGTAATTGGGGTTGCGCACGAACACGGTGCGCACGTTGGGCTGGCGCTCGCGCACGTGGAAGGGGCCGGTGCCGTTGGTCTTGAACGAGGCCGTGTTCTCCACGCCCTTGCGGCGGTCGACCGGGCGCGTGGCGTTGTTGTCCTCGCACCATTTCTTGCTCATGATCATCACCTGCGTGAGGATCTGCGGCAGGATGGCCAGCGGGGTCTTGGTCTCGATCTCGATGGTGTGGCTGTCGATCTTGCGCACTTCCTTGAAGTCGTTGACGTAGGCCTTCATGTCCGAGCCGTCGCCGGCCACGCGGCCCATGGTGAACACCACGTCATCGGCCGTGAACGGCGTGCCGTCGTAGAACTTGACGTTCTTGCGCAGATCGAAGCGCCACACCGTGGGCGAGGTCTGCTTCCAGGCCGTGGCCAGGCCGGGCACCACGTTCAGCTTCTTGTCCAGATCGACCAGCGGCTCGTAGGCGTTGCCGTCGATCGACAGCTGCAGCGATTCGTTGAGCGAGTGCGGGTCGAGCGACAGCGCATCGCCCTGGTTGGCAATGCGCACCGTCTGCGCCGATGCTATTGAAGAAATAGCTAGCAGCGCAGTGGCGGCAAGGGCAAAAGGCATTTTTTTCTTGAAACTCATGAATGTCTCCTCCGACAGGGTTGGCAGGCAAGAAATCAGTGGCCACCGGCCTTGGCCACGCGCAGGCGCGGATCGACCACGGCGTACAGCATGTCGACGATCAGGTTGATGACGACGAAGATCAGCGCGATCAGGCACAGGTAGGCGGCCATCACCGGCACATCGGCAAAGGTGACCGCCTGGATGAACAGCAGGCCCATGCCGGGCCATTGGAACACCGTCTCGGTGATGATGGCGAAGGCGATCAGGCCACCGAGCTGCAGGCCGGTGATCGTCATCACCGGCACCAGCGTGTTCTTCAGGGCATGGCCGAAATAGATGGCGCGATCGGTCAAACCACGGGCACGCGCGAACTTGATGTAGTCGGTGCGCAGCACCTCCAGCATCTCGGCGCGCACCAGGCGCATGATCAGCGTGAGCTGGAAGATCGCCAGCGTGATCGCCGGCAGGATGATGTGGACCCAGCCATTGATGGTGAACAGGCCGGAACTCCACCAGCCGATCTGCACCGTCTCGCCGCGCCCGAAGCTGGGCAGCCAGCCAAGCCAGACGGAGAAGATCAGGATCAGCAGGATGCCGATCAGGAAGGTGGGCAGCGACACGCCGAGCAGCGATGCCGTCATGAACACCTGGCTCAGGAAGGTGCCGCGCTTCAGCGCGGCGTAGACACCCATCGGAATGCCGATCAGCAAGGCCAGCAGGGCGGCGATCATGGCCAGCTCGAACGTGGCGGGAAAGCGCTCGCCCAGCAGGCGCGACACCTTGGCACCCTGGCGCAGGCTGAGGCCGAACTCGCCCTGCGCCGCGTTCACCAGGAAATGCCAGAACTGCACGAAGAAGGGCTGGTCGAGCCCGAGGTCGGCGCGCAACTGGCGAATCTGCTCCGGCGTCGCGTCCTGCCCCAGCAGGAACACCACCGGGTCACCCACGTACTGGAACAGCAGGAAGGCAATGAAGGCCACCGACACCATCACGATGATGGCCTGGATCAGGCGGCGGAGAATGAAGGCACCCATGCGTCAAAAACTGTAGCGATCGGGCGATGCTATCAGAGGCATGGGGCGGTGCGGCATAGGTAATACGATTACATCCGGCGCGGAAAAGAGTCGTCGCAGCGCCACGGATCAACCGCGGCGGCGCTTTGATCATTCAGCCATGAAAAAAGCCGCCCGAAGGCGGCTTTTTTGGCTTCGATCATCGGCTGCCCATTCAGGCAGCGTCACGATCAGAAGTTGTGGCGAACACCGATACCGTAGTTGTTGGTGTCGTCCAGGCGCAGGAAGGCGCCGTACACGAAGGTGCGCTTGGACAGCGCGTACTTGGCCTCCACCAGGCCGTTGGTGTACTTCTTGCCGGTCCACTCGTTCTTGGTGTCGCGGGTCAGGTCCAGCGTCAGCGAAGCAGCGCCGAAGGTGGCGGTGCCGCCCAGCGAGAAGCCGCGGCGCTTGGCGTTGGCGGCGTTATGAGCCGTGGTGTACGAACCAGCCAGAGCGAAGTTGCCGAAGTTGTACTTGCCACCCAGAGCGTAGTTGGTCTTGCCGCTCTTGACCTTGTTGGCCGACAGGCCGACACCGATCGGGCCATTGGCGTAGATGGCGTTCACGTCCCACTTGGCGCGATCACCGTTGTCGGGCTTCAGGATGTAACCCAGCTCGGCGCTGAAGCCACCCATGTTGGGCGTCTTGTAGCTGAACTGGCTGTTGCTACGCGGACCGCCGCCAGCGTAGTTGTAGGTGTTGCCGACCACGGAGTAGTTGGCGGCGCCGGTCAGTTCCCAGGTGACGATGCCGTAGAACGACGTGTTCAGCGTGCGACCCATCTTGAAGGTACCCCAGTTGCCACCCAGCCACAGGTTGGCTGCACGGCCCCAGAAGCCACCACCGGAACCCAGGTTGTTACCGTTGTCCAGATCCAGGCCGCTTTCGAAGTTGAAGCCAGCCTTCAGGCCACCGCCCAGGTCTTCCACGCCGCGCACGCCGATGCGGCTGTTGCCGTTGTTCATCAGGCTGCCGCTGATGAATTCAGTCTTGTCGGAGGCATCGTTGCCAGCGGGGGCGCCAGCTTCGATCTTGCCGATACCAGCGTCAGCCACGCCGTACAGGGTCACGGAAGATTGAGCCATCGCGAAGCCGGAGGCACCCAGCACGGCCAGGGCAATCAGAGATTTTTTCATTGCAAGTTCTCCAAGGTTAAACATAGGGCGCCGGTGCGAAGGGTCCGTCTGCGATTCCCGCCGGTTCCCCGGGCCAACCTCCCCTACCGGGAAGTTGTTGTTATTGCACCAGACCTGACATCAACTTGCAAAACATTCAGTGCGCAATCCGACAGCGCACGGACAATCCGTTGCAACAAGGCAACAGGCAAACGCAAGCCGTTGGAAATAAGAGACAAACGCCGAGGCGTCAAGGCGCTCAGCGCGAAACACGTATCAAAGATGGCTTCTGGACCGTGACAAGCCGCCTAGGGCAACTGCGATCCGTTTTCGGAGCTCATGAGCTGGAGAAATGGCGGATGGCCCGCGGGAGCGATGGCCATCCGCTGGTTCGGGCAATGCACTCCAGCATGCACTGCCCGATTTTCACGCCATCAGAAGTTGTGGCGGACACCGATACCGTAGTTGTTGGTGTCGTCCAGGCGCAGGAAGGCGCCGTACACGAAGGTGCGCTTCGACAGTGCGTACTTCAACTCAGCNNCTTGCCGGTCCACTCGTTCTTCGTGTCGCGGGTCAGGTCCAGGGTGGCGGTGAAGGCGCCGAAGTTGGCCGATGCGCCCACGCCGAAGCCACGGCGACGCAGTTGAGCCTGGTCGGAAGCCTGGGTGTAAGAAGCAGCCAGGGCGAAGTTGCCCAGGTTGTACTTGCCGCCCAACTGGTAGTTGGTCTTGCTGTTGGCAACCTTGTTGGCAGACAGACCGACGCCGATGGGGCCGTTCTTGTACATCAGGCCCAGATCCCAGGCAGCCTTGGGCAGACCCAGGTCGGTCTTGGTCACGTAGGCCAGAGCGCCGGTGAAGCCGCCGAAGCTCGGGGTCACATAGGCGAAGGCGCTGTTGGCGCGC